>ENA-UAIM01001010-UAIM01001010.1-human-gut-metagenome-genome-assembly--contig:-NODE-1010-length-5794-cov-6.193936_pt1 | contig 5794 bp, 5 predicted proteins | sample MGYA00244418_ERZ654387 | MGnify/ENA primary metagenome ERZ654387 (study PRJEB26926, sample SAMN06165118) | human gut metagenome | biome: ENVO:00009003; feature: ENVO:2100002; material: ENVO:00002003... | reverse complement strand
TGCGATCGTCGGCAGCGTCAGATGTGTATAAGAGACAGACTTTAACAAAAGTCGGAGTCAGCTGAATACCGGCTTTGGCATCAAAGATAGATGTACGGGAATCGCCCAGGAAGTCGGAAGAAACAACATCATCTTCAGTGTAACCCAGAATTCCTTTCAGTTCACCTTCGGAAGCCTTTTTCATCGCAGCGCAAATTTCTTCATAAGAAGCGGCTTTTTTGAGGTTGACGGTCAGGTCAACGACAGAAACGTCCAAAGTCGGAACGCGGAAAGACATACCGGTCAGTTTGCCGTTCAAAGACGGAATAACTTTGCCGACAGCCTTGGCTGCACCGGTTGAAGACGGAATGATGTTGCCGGAAGCAGCACGGCCGCCTCTCCAGTCTTTAACAGACGGGCCGTCAACGGTTTTCTGGGTAGCCGTGGTGGAGTGTACGGTGGTCATCAAACCGTTTTCGATACCGAAAACGTCATTCAGAACCTTGGCAATCGGGGCCAGGCAGTTCGTGGTGCAGGAAGCGTTGGAAACAAACTGGGTTCCCTTAACATAAGAATCGGTGTTGACACCGCAGACAAACATCGGCGTATCATCTTTAGACGGTGCAGACATAACAACATATTTGGCTCCGGCGGCAATATGGCCCTGAGCTTTTTCCTTGGTCAGGAACAGACCGGTCGATTCAACAACATAATCAGCGCCGACTTCATTCCATTTCAGGTTAGCCGGATCTTTTTCTGCGGTAACGCGGATAGATTTGCCGTTAACGACCAGCTTGCCGTCTTTAACTTCAACGGAACCTTTGAACTGGCCGTGCATGGTATCATAACGCAGCATATAAGCCATGTATTCAACATCAATCAGGTCATTGATGCCGACGATTTCAATATCGTTTCTTTCCTGAGCAGCACGGAAAACCAAGCGGCCGATACGGCCAAATCCGGTATTAACGGATTTGGTCGTATCGGCCGTTTTGTATTCCGTGCAGCTCAGAAAAGAAACGATATTCAGATCGTAGGTATCAATGACCTTTGCCCGGTTGATTACTTAGCATATATGTTGAAGTATGACACTATGCACGGACAATTTGACGGTACTATCGAAGCTGACGTAGAAAATAGCAAATTGATCGTGAACGGCAATGCAATCCGCGTAACAGCTGAAAGAAATCCGGCTGACTTGAAGTGGGATGCAATCGGTGCTGAATACGTAGTTGAATCTACTGGTTTGTTCTTGACTAAAGAAAAAGCTCAGGCTCATATTGAAGCTGGTGCTAAATATGTAGTTATGTCAGCTCCTTCTAAAGATGATACTCCGATGTTCGTTTGCGGTGTAAACGAAAAGACTTATGTTAAAGGTACTCAGTTCGTTTCTAACGCTTCTTGTACTACTAACTGTTTGGCTCCTATCGCTAAGGTATTGAATGACAAATGGGGTATCACTGACGGTTTGATGACTACAGTTCACTCTACAACAGCTACTCAGAAAACAGTTGACGGTCCTTCTATGAAAGACTGGAGAGGTGGTCGTGCTGCTTCTGGTAACATTATCCCTTCATCTACCGGTGCTGCTAAAGCTGTAGGTAAAGTTATTCCTGAATTGAACGGTAAATTGACTGGTATGTCAATGCGTGTTCCGACTTTGGATGTTTCTGTAGTTGACTTGACAGTTAACTTGGCTAAACCGGCTACATATGCTGAAATCTGTGCAGCTATGAAAGAAGCTTCTGAAGGTGAATTGGCTGGCGTATTGGGTTACACTGAAGATGCAGTTGTTTCTTCTGACTTCTTGGGTGATACTCGTACTTCTATCTTCGATGCTAAAGCTGGTATCGCTTTGACTGATACTTTTGTTAAGGTGGTTTCTTGGTATGACAACGAAATCGGTTACTCTAACAAAGTATTGGATTTGATTGCTCACATGGCTTCTGTAAACTGCTAATCAGTTAAAAACCATATAGCGAAAGCCGTCTGAAGTAATTCGGACGGCTTTTTTTTATGTAGTTTTGCGTGCTAAGTTGCACATTTTCGTTATCTTTGTGCGACTGTTACAAAAACTTAGGATGGAAAAGTACGATTTGATAACGATATTAGGACCTACCGCTTCAGGAAAGACTCCTTTGGCAGCGGCTTTAGCTTACAAGTTGGATACCGAAATTATCAGTGGAGATAGCCGGCAGGTATATCGCCGGATGGATTTAGGTACGGGAAAGGATTTGGAAGACTATGTCGTGAATGGACAGCAAATACCTTACCATCTGATAGACATTGTAGACCCCGGATATAAATATAATGTATTTGAATTTCAACGTGATTTTTTGAATGCTTATGATCAAGTGAGATGGAAAGACAAACTTCCTATATTATGCGGAGGTACGGGGATGTATCTTGAATCCGTGTTGAAGGGATATAGGCTGCTTCCTGTTCCAGAGAATCCCAAACTTAGGGACTCGTTAGCAGATAAATCATTAGCGGAACTCACCCGGTTGTTGTCAACTTACAGGAAACTTCATAACTCTACGGACGTAGATACTGTAAAGCGGGCTATCCGGGCCATTGAAATAGAAGAGTATTACAAGCACCAATCAGCGGAATACCGTGAGTTCCCGCAAATTCATAGTTTGATCATTGGAGTAGATATAGCTCGTGAGTTACGTCGTGAAAAAATATCCCACCGTTTGAAGCAGCGTTTGGATGAAGGGATGGTAAACGAAGTGAAGGCTTTGTTGGATAGTGGTATTTCTTCCGAGGATTTGATTTATTACGGATTGGAATATAAGTATTTGACTTTATATGTCTTGGGTAAACTTTCTTTCAATGAAATGTTTCATCAATTGGAAATAGCTATCCATCAATTTGCCAAACGGCAGATGACCTGGTTCCGGGGCATGGAGCGGCGAGGGTTCACTATACATTGGCTGGATGCTTGCCTGCCTATGGAAGATAAGGTGGAAAAAATCATTAATTTGTTACACACTAAAAACTAAATGTTATGGCTGTAGAACCAAACAGATGGGGGATTATTTATAATCCGAAAGCCGGAAGCCGTAAGACTCAGAAGCGTTGGAATGAGATACGTAGCTATATGGAAAACCGTAAGGTGGTTTTTGACTACGTACAGTCCGAAGGTTTTGGATCGGTGGAACGACTCGCCCGTACCTTGGCTAATAATGGTTATCGAACCATTGTGATTGTAGGTGGAGACGGAGCGATCAATGATGCTATTAACGGTATTATGACTTCTATGGTGGAGGATAAGACAAATATCGCTTTTGGAATCATTCCTAATGGTATTGGTAATGACTTTGCCAAATATTGGGGGTTGGATGAAGATAATTATAAAGCAGCGGTAGATTGGATTATCAATCGTCGTCTGAGGAAAATTGATGTGGGGCGTTGTAATTATTTTGATGGAGAGAAGCACACCTCCCGCTATTTCCTGAATGCCATATATATAGGTTTAGGTGCGCGTATTGTACAGATCTCAGATGGTACCCGCCGTTTTTGGGGAATACGTGAGTTGTCTTTTGCCGCTTCCATGTTCCTGTTGCTGTTTGAACGTAAATTGTACCGTACACATCTTTGTATCAATGGCGAACATATTCGTGGACGTATCATGACGGTATGTGTGGGAAGTGCCCGTGGATACGGTTTGACACCTAGTGCAGTTCCTTATAATGGCTGGTTGGATGTGTCGGTTATTTATCGTCCGGAGTTAATTCAACTTTTCTCGGGTATGTGGATGCTGTTGCAGGGACGTATTTTAAATCATAAAATGGTGAAACCTTATCGTACACGGAAAGTAAAAGTACTACGTGCGCAGAATGCTTCTGTCAGTTTGGACGGGCGTATTTTAGACCGCCATTTTCCTTTGGAAATTACGATCCAGCCGGAAGCTATAACTTTGATTATCCCTAATTAAAAACTATAGATATCCATTTCTTGCTTTAAGGATAGAGGCAGAGTAGATATCTCAATGAATAGACGTAAGATAATGACAATTTCAGATTTAAGAAAGACAGATAATTTCTTTTTACTGGCTGGTCCTTGTGTGATCGAAGGAGAGGAAATGGCTCTCCGAATAGCAGATCGTATTGTGAAAATAACAGATAAACTGGGTATTCCCTATGTGTTTAAAGGATCTTATCGTAAGGCTAACCGTTCCCGTTTGGATTCGTTTACAGGAATAGGTGATGAAAAGGCCTTGAAAGTACTTCGTAAAGTACGGGAAACTTTTGGAATTCCTGTGGTAACCGATATTCATAGTGCTGGAGAAGCTGCTATGGCCGCTGAATATGTGGATGTGTTGCAGATTCCTGCTTTCCTTTGTCGCCAGACTGATTTGCTGCTGGCGGCAGCTCATACCGGAAAGATTGTCAACATCAAGAAAGGACAATTTTTATCACCTGGCGCCATGCGTTTTGCTGCTGACAAAGTGGTGGAGGCGGGTAATGATCAGGTTATGCTGACCGAGCGGGGAACGACTTTCGGGTATCAGGATTTGATTGTAGATTATCGGGGTATTCCGGAAATGCAGACTTTAGGTTTTCCTGTAATTCTGGATGTGACACATTCTTTGCAACAACCTAATCAGACTGCCGGTGTGACAGGTGGTATGCCGCAGCTTATTGAAACGGTAGCCAAGGCTGGCATAGCGGTAGGAGTGGACGGTTTGTTTATGGAAACCCACGAAGACCCTTCTGTCGCTAAGAGTGACGGAGCGAATATGTTGAAACTGGATTTGCTGGAAGGGCTATTGACCAAACTGGTAAGAATCCGCCAAGTGTTATAAATGTTATTCGTTGGGGATTCACAGGTAAGATGGGTTAATTTATTTGGACTATGGGGCAACTTGCATGAATAGTATAAAATAAGGTCGGTTTTTGCAGTAGAAACCGGCCTTACCTTTCTTTCTCCGTCAAAACAGAAAAAAGAATAGAAGCAGATGTGGATTATTTTTTTAGAATATAAGCCTTCATGCGGGCTATATCATTTAAGTAATCTTGCAAATCTTGTTCATGGTCTTCTTCTTCTGCCATAATATGTTTGGCAATATCACAAGTGGTGAAGTCAATTCCGTTTGTGAATTCAGCAATTTGCTGATAGCGGTAGATGGCACAACGTTCGGATTCTACATTTTGTTTCAACAAGATTTCCGAACCGAAATCTACGGGCGCATCATATTTGCAGCGAGCTAAATCAAACCATTGTTTAGGGTCAAGTACGGGTACGCCTTCCAATTCAATGATACGGTCGGCCAATAATTTTGCATGGTTATATTCCTCGGCTGCATGTTCTTGAAACTCGCGTTGTACATCACCGCGCATAGCGCCTTCTACTACGAATGAACCTACCCAGTATTGGTAGAAAGCCAACCATTCTTCGGACAGAGCTGCATTCAGCTGAGCCAATAAGTCCACAATGTCAATTTTATCCTTCAGGATATTCACAGATTCTTTAGCCATAATGTAAAGTTTAAGTTAGTGTTTATTATTATTTAGTCCACAGCGGGTATAGTCATGTCGTCTAACACACCTATGCCTTCCTGGTCTACATCTTTTTTTACGTCAGAACTGGTATAAAGCCAGATACCGAATCCCAGCACAAATAAAATAAGGAGGATGATTCCCCATAATTTACCTTTACTCATAGTTTCTTGGTTTTAGTTTCTTTAATAACAGCTGGTGCTGAAAAAGGTTTTGTAAGTAGAGAAAAAAACAGGCGTCTGTTATGGAAAAACGGACGCCTGTGTGTGTGAAGTATGAATTGATATTAGATTTTATCCTATTTTGCTGAT
>ENA-UAIM01000990-UAIM01000990.1-human-gut-metagenome-genome-assembly--contig:-NODE-990-length-5876-cov-2.405429_pt1 | contig 5876 bp, 4 predicted proteins | sample MGYA00244418_ERZ654387 | MGnify/ENA primary metagenome ERZ654387 (study PRJEB26926, sample SAMN06165118) | human gut metagenome | biome: ENVO:00009003; feature: ENVO:2100002; material: ENVO:00002003... | reverse complement strand
GCTCTGCTGGATGCCCTGCGGGATTGGTTCGTCGAGGAGTTTACAGCTTTCCTGGTAGAGGGAGAGGAGGTGGTCAGCGCCGTCGACCATTTCCATGGCTGGGTAGTAGCCGTTCTGTTCCATCGTGCAGTTTGTGCCCGGAACGGTGACGTGTTCGCAGAGATTTTTTAAGAAAGCGATGGCTTCCTCATACTGAGCATTTGCCGCATAGCGGATGCCGATGGAAAACTCACAGGAATCCGGGATAACGTTAGCGCCGGTTCCGCCCGAAATGCGGCCGCAATTGAAGGAAAGATAGCCGAAAACGGAGCGGCTTTCAATCTCTGTAATCATGCGTGCCGCCTGCAGAACCGCACTCGCGCCTTTCTGCGGTTCCTTTCCGGCATGAGCAGCTTTTCCTTTTACTTTCACGCGGATGATCGCGCCGCCGCTTCTTCTCGTAGTCACTTCACCGTTGGTATAACTCGATTCCAGATTAAACGCCGCCTCACAGCCGCTGGCATATTGCTCGACAAGCTTTCCGGCCTCGCCGTGGGAAAACGCGTGGGCAACTTCCTCGTCACCAGTGAGAACCAGCTTGATCTGGCGGTCTTCATATCCGACAGCATTCAGCGCGCGGAGCGCAAACAGCGCAATGACATCGCCGCCCTTCATATCATAAACGCCAGGGCCGTACACGCGGTCATCCTTCACAAGAAACGGTTCCGGCCCAAATTTTCCGACCGCATGCACCGTATCCATATGTCCGAGCAGAAGAATCGGCTTCTTCTCCTGCGGCCGGGTCCACGCGGCAAACGTCGGGCCAGCCTTCTCAAAGTGATGAATCTGACGCTCCATGCCGAGCGCATCACAGTACGTATCGAGATGCGCCGCAATCCGCTCATTCGCCTCGCGATCAGCCGAAGGCGTTTCAATGGAGACAAGATTTTTCAGCAGCTCCATCATACTGTGTTCGTTTTTCTCGAGATAGGCAAATGCCTGTTCCGTTCTTTTATCCATAAACATTCTCCATTTCTTATGTTTTATAAAGTGATTTTCATAATCCGTGCCGGCCGTCCCCTGCCGCCGCTGATTTTGCCGATCGTGGTCACACAGTTTTCCTGTTCCAGCCGCAGAATCAGCCGGTTGGCGCTCCGCTCCGTGATCCCCATATCTGCAGCGAGCTGTGCGGAAGTGATTACCTGATCATGTGACCGCAGAATCTCTTTCAGTTTTTCATACGTACTGCTGCTGATGTGAAGCCGGTGCAGAAGATACGCCGTGTGATCGGTCGGGTCATTGATCTTAATTTCGGTAAACTGATGCTCATCCTCCGCAATATAGTTCGCGCCGGAGCGGTCCGCGATCGAGTGGTTGAGCGCCATCGCCGCGCGGGATTTCGCCTCCATGGGAGTATCACCGTAGCCGATGCCGATCCACAGCCGGTTGTGCGGCGTCTGCTGTCCGTGAAACAGAATCTTCTGATATTCCCCGTTCTGAATAAATTCCCGCATCAGAACCGGACGGGATGACATGATATAAAAAATAGAAGCGCCCTCGGAGAACGCAGCAGCCCCCATGCGGTGGGCGGCAGAGTAGATCAGCTCGCGCATCTCATTCTGATAATGAATCTTCTCCCATTCCCGGAGCGAAAGATCCGTCTCCTGATCAAAGGAATAATCAAAATAGATCTGCACGGAAGCACTCTGCCCGCGGTTCTTCTGCGCCGTATTTTCCAGAAACTGAAGATGATAAACCTGTTCCAGAATTACATCCTCGGAAACCGAGATGCGGATGCAGGGAATGCCTTCTGCCGACAGTGCCTCATACGTTTTTTCCATGTTGGTAAAGCAGATTTTTGCCCCGTTGTGAAAATAGTTGTAACGGTGAAAATCCGTGAGGGCATCCTGAAAATCGCCCTGATCGGGAGAAGAGCCGTGTGCCACAAGGACGCGGCCATTGGAAATGCCGATCTCTTCCAGCGTTTCCTGCACAAGCTGTTCCTCATACATATCGATACTGATGACATCCGGCACGCAGGAATAACGGACAGCAGATTCCGCCAGCGCTTTTAAGATGGAAGCCTGATTGTGCGGAAGAAAGGTCCAGGGAACGTTTGGCTCCAGCCGCTTTAAAGCATAGTGATAGTTGGTCGGCCCAGTAAAAATAATGCCGGATACTTTCCCTTTCTGAAACTGGGCAGCCGCTTCCAGACCGTACCGGTAATCGTTGGAACGCCGGTAGACCACTTCAAGGTCCGGCATGCGCTTCTCCAGCGTTTTCTGAATCCTGTCGCAGATATGGTCAGAACCTGTTACGCCGATTTTCATATATAAAATTCCTTTCCGAGAATTAAAGACATAAAAATGAATTATGGCATAATTTTACACCTATTAAGGACGAAAGGCAAATGGTAAGATGTAGAAGAATTGTTTTTGAAAATTTTTTTCAAGAATGGAGAGTGGAAAAGAAATGAAAAATCAACGTATGTTAGATGAACTGACCGAATTGATGCGGATTGATGTGTCGAGCGGTCAGGAGACGGAGATTGCAGAGCATCTGGTGAAAAAACTGGAGCAGATGGGATTTGCGATTACGCGGGATGAGGCCGGGGCTACGTTTGGCGGCGTGTGCGGCAATATTCTGGCGGTTCGGGAAGGAGAGCGGGACGGTGTTGTCTGTTTCTGTTCCCATATGGACCGTGTGCCGGGCGGCATTGGAATCAAACCGGTGGAGGAGGATGGAATCCTTCGTTCTTCCGGCGACACGATTCTGGCGGCGGATGATCTGTCCGGTGTGGCAGCCATTTTAGAGGGCGTGCGTCAGGCGATTGAATCCGGGAAGGCGCTTCCGAAACTGGAGATCCTCTTTACGGTCGGCGAGGAGGCCGGTCTGTACGGTGCAAAAGCATTCGATGTAAGCCTGCTGACATCAAAAACGATGTATGTGCTCGACTCCCCGGGACGCATCGGCCGAATTGTAAATGGTGCGCCGGGCCGTGCCCTTCTGGAAGCACAGGTTTTCGGCAAGGCAGCCCATGCGGGAAATGAGCCGGAGAAAGGCATTGATGCGGCAAAAATTATGGCGGAAATGCTCGCAACGATGGAGACGGGAAGACTGGATGAAAATACAACGTCGAACTTTTCTCACCTCTGGTCCAAAACATGCGAGGCAATGAACGTTGTCTGCGACCACGCAATCCTGCGCGGAGAGATGCGGAGCCGGTCGGGAGAAAAACTCGACCGCTATGAAGCGTATTTCCAGTCGCACTGCCGTGAAATCGCAGAAAAGCGCGGTGCGCGTGTGGAATTTAAAAGAGAAAACACCTTCCTGCCGTTCTTCATCCCGGAGGATTCCGAGATGATTCAGATCGTCACGGAATCCCTGAAAGAGATGGGAATCGAACCGCAGATCAACGGCGGAGGCGGCGGTATGGACGGCAATATTTTCAATCAGAAGGGAATCACCTGTGTCGGTATCGCAACAGGATATTTCAAGAATCATTCGACCGAAGAATATCTGCATCTCGATGACTTCTATCATGCCGGAGAGCTTGTGGCGCGGATAATTGGAAGGATTGCATAAATATGCAAAATATAAAATAAAAACTGGATAAAACTTGCAAAATAAAAGGAAATGATGTATAATTTCAAATTAAAAAGAGCAAGGGAGAAAAAGAAATGGCTGAGATTTTAACAAACAACGCAATGTTCTCCAGCTTCATGATTGTTCTGATCGTGTTTGCACTTGGCGACATTGTCGGTAAAATTACAAAAGGAAAGCTGTCCGGAATGATGGTCGTCATGCTCCTGTTCCTGGTAGGCTTTCTGACGAAACTGATCCCGGCGGACATCATCGACCAGGGAGGCCTTACGGCGTTATCAAAACTGGCAATTGCGATGGTACTGTTCAACATGGGTACTACCCTGAACGTGAAACAGCTGATCGAGGAGTGGAGAACCGTATTAATGGCGGCACTCTGTATGCTGGCGTCCTGCCTTGTGATGTTTCTGGTATCCCCGATCATCGGATTTGACACTATGCTCGTCGGCATGCCGGTTATCAACGGTGCGGCAATGGCAACTTCGCTGATGGCAAGCGCCGCAGCAGAAAAAGGACTGGCAACGGCGGCAGCACTCTGTGCAGTCATCTATTCCGTACAGAAATTCGTCGGTGCGCCGATCGCATCTGCCATGGGTATCCGTTACGGAAAAAAACTGCTGAAAGCATACCGCGAGAATCCGGCGCAGTTTAAAAAGCAGGAGACCGGAAACGGTGCTTCCGCAAAAGTTTCCTTTGCAGATAAACACAAAGAATGGTATTCCGCCAACGTCATGATGGCGCTCGTTGCAGCCGGTTCCTGGGTTGCCCACATCCTTGGCGATCTGACTCCGATCAACTACAGCATCTGGGCGCTGCTTCTCGGCGTTGTCTGTGCCGCTTCCGGACTCGTTCCGACAAAACCGCTGCAGAAATCGAATTCCTACGGCCTGATGATGGTTGCAGTTTTCGGTTCCATCATCCCGTCCCTGGCGAAGGTTTCCTTGAGCGATCTCGGTACGATGGCATTCCAGACGATTGTTCTGTTCATCGCGGCTCTGATCGGTGTTGCGCTGGTTGGATGGATTCTTCCGACCTGGAAACTTGTCGGCGACAAGGATCTGGCTGTCGGCATCGGTGTCGAGCAGTTCCTCGGATTCCCGAGCAACGTGGTCATCTGCCGCGAGGTCGGCGATGCGGTCGGAGAGACACCGGAGGAGAAAGCGTTTATCGAAGATACCTTAAACGTGCCGTATGTCGTGGGAGGAATTACGGTGATTACGGTTCTGTCCACGATGCTGGCTGGATTTGTTATCAATATGCTGTAAAATTTTAAAATCATAGGAAAAGAAACATGACCTTGATGCAGAGGAAGAGTCCCCTGATCAAGGTCATGTTTTATGTTGGCATGCGGAGCAGTTCCCTCTGCATGAGACGATTAACTTTACGAGAAAAGAAAAAAATATCCCCCCACCCGGCTTGTGAGAGCCTGAAATATCAAATATAATGAACGAACAGTACATGGATCAGGCGCGCAGATCATGGGAGTACAAAGAAAAAAAGCGGTCAGTCCGGGTAAAAACGGTCTGAAAATGGGAGGAAAAGGATGAAAAAGAAAATATTATCTTTGATGCTGATGGTGTCTCTTGCAGCATCCCTTGCGGCATGCGGTCAGGACAGCGGGAAAAACAGCAACAGTACAGATTTGTCGAAAACAGAGACGGAAGCTTCTTCCGGCCAGACAGGGGAGGAAGAGACGACCCTGGTTTACGGTTCTGCTGATTATACCAGGATTAATCCGGCGATGGATGAGCACGGTGAAATTAATCTGCTGCTGTTCAACGGACTGACCGCACACGATGCGGATGACAACATTGTTCCGGGTCTGGCAGAAAAATGGGAGTACGATGCAGAAACCTGCACCTACACCTTTCATATCCGGGACGGCATCCAATGGCATGATGGAGAAAAATTTACGGCGGACGATGTGAAATTCACCATCGAAGCGATCATGGATCCGGAAAACGGATCTGAAAATGCACCAAATTATGAGGATGTAGAAGAGATTACAGTTATAGATGACAGCACCGTTTCCTTCCGCCTTTCCGAGCCGAACGTGGCTTTCCTGGAATACATGACGATGGCCATCCTGCCGAAGCACCTGCTGGAAGGTGAAAATATGCAGGAATCGGATTTCTTCCGTGCACCGGTTGGAACCGGCCCGTATAAACTGGAGAGCTGGGACGAAGGCCAGTCGATTGTTCTGGTAAAAAATGAAGATTATTACCTTGGGGCACCAAAGATTGACCTGTCTCTTATACACATCTCCGAGCCCACGAGACCGTACTAGATCTCGT
>ENA-UAIM01000988-UAIM01000988.1-human-gut-metagenome-genome-assembly--contig:-NODE-988-length-5882-cov-3.780676_pt1 | contig 5882 bp, 5 predicted proteins | sample MGYA00244418_ERZ654387 | MGnify/ENA primary metagenome ERZ654387 (study PRJEB26926, sample SAMN06165118) | human gut metagenome | biome: ENVO:00009003; feature: ENVO:2100002; material: ENVO:00002003... | reverse complement strand
TCTCGTGGGCTCGGAGATGTGTATAAGAGACAGGATATGGTTTAATATATCAAATAAATAACATAATTGAGGCACGGAGTATTAATTCCGTGCCTCAATTGTTTTATCCGGATTACCTTTCTGTTGTAAAATAAAGGGCGTTATTTCAGTGCAGATATAATTTTGAAATATGGCTTGAAAAGGCTGTAATATTTCAGACCATCTGTCTCACCATAGCTCTTTGTGATGGCAGATCTTATGCCATTGAGATTCTTTGTTTTATTCTTGTTTTTTTCAAGAAAATCAACAAAATTTCCGGGATCATTAATATCACTGTGTGCGAAAATTATACCTGTAAAACGCTCTACCTTCTTTTTACGCGTGAGCTTTTCAGGCGTAAAAGAGTAGGATTTGTCTTTTATGGTTTTATAAATTGTCTGACCCTGTTTCATACCATAAACATGAACCAGCGTCTCATGAAGCTTGAGCAGATTGTCTTTTCCCATGCAGTTTAGGAAAGAATCTACCTCAAAATGGTCGAAGTCTTCGGATACTGCCGAGACTTCAGAAATATCTGATATATCAATGCTGTCAGTTGAGGATTTAGCCTCATCTGCTTCGTTTTTATTTGAGCTGTTACCAGAACCGTTATGAGGTGTCTGTTCGTCAGTGAATGGTAAGTCATCATTAGTCATAAGCTTATCAATTGACGGTAAGTCTTCGTTAGTTGAAAGCTCATCACTTAACGGTTCACTGTCTGTATAGCTGCTATGATTGCCCTCGATAAGCTCATTCAGATTATAAGACTTTGCAGTGATAGCATCATTATCGGTATTGGTATTGGCAGTATCTTCCTTGGATGGAATATCTGCTACTACCTGATACTTGATGTTTTTCCTTCTCTGGACAGCCTGTTTGCAAAAATTCACATTGAATCTGCGTACAGCGTATCCCTTATCTTTCCAGAACCTTACAGCAGGGTCATAGCCTGTGTCGTTGCTCATTATGATGTACTCATCAGCACCGGTCTCGGCTGACGCAGCATCACATTCGTTTTCACTGCAGGCACCGCCGCATCCCATCAGATACCCCATATAGGATACGAGCTGAAAATCAAGGGCGTTTGTGCCCTCATAGCATTCCTCAAATCGTATATTTATTTTATTGTTTTCAATAAGTCTGATGACTGACATGTATGACATGTGAGGTGATTTTTTTGTGTAAAAAACTACGATTTCATCATCCTCATCTGCCATATCAAACAGCATCAGCCAGTTGTCGTTGACATTTTCGCTGTCTACTAAAAAGTGTCTGATAATAATCACCATTAATCCGGATAAAGGTATTGTAGCATGTGTAGGAGAAAATGGCAAATAATATAGATTTAAGTAAATGTTAACAATACAAAGAGTGCAACATATGATATAATTTTAATATATTTTGAAAATGAAGGGGAAATAGATTTGACAGATATTGATGAAGTTAATGATGTGATACAGGAAACAGATGAAGAAACATATGCGTTGGACTTTGAATTTACAGAGGAAAAGGAATATAAAACAGTACAGAAATATGAGCTTGTGACGATTCTATCGTATCTTATAGGTGTAAGAAATGAGATACTTGATGATATGTGCAGTGATGAGTATGTGGAGCTTTTAAACAGCTTAAGAGAAAGTACAAATGCGAGGATACTCAGATATCTGTGTAAGGCACGTACAAGTCTGCTGCGCAACTATAAAAAAACAGACAATGAAATAAAATATAATCTGGGTAATATAAACAGGATGGAGTGGTTTGATGCAGAGAATATAAATAAGCTTGAGAGCTGGGAAGTGCATATTATATTGTATAATTCATCGGCTGACAAGTATTGCGTACATATTAACAAGCTGATAAATGAGCACGTGGATGCATGCAAAAAGCTTTTCCCAGACTGGGTAAAATGGGAGTATATCAGGGATTTGTTTGTCATAGCGGATTATGAAAAGCCAAAGAAGCTAAAGGCAGAGTTTACTGTCTATAAAGAGCACAGAAAAGAGTATCCATACGGGATGTACATTCACTGGCGCCCGGATGGCAGGGGAAATCTGCTCAATTCCGACGGACGTATATTAAAGACAATATACAGACAGCATGGTGATTATTTCAATGACGGTTCAAAATACAGGGATGCAGTGGAAGATACAAAGGAAAATATATATGAGTTTATCCGTGAAAGTATGCGTGTTGTGATAGTTGTGGATTGTGAAAATTCTGATGTATACAAGCTGTATGGAGTATTAAAAAACTTAAATTCTGAGCAAATGTCCAAAATAGAAAAAATTATACTTTATGATGATTATCATACATCCTGTGGATGGGACTGGCTGGAAAAATTCATACATATCCCTGTATTCCACGAGGAGGTGGAACGTGTGACAGACCGAAAGTCGCTTGTTGATATAAAGATGACTGCGGGAGTGTGTGAGGCGTATTATAAGGACAACATAGACTCGTTTATTTTGTGCTCAAGTGATTCGGATTACTGGGGACTTATTTCATCGGTAAAGGATGCTCATTTCCTCGTGATGTACGAATATAGCAAGTGCGGACAGTCAATCAAGGATGCACTTACAAAAAGATGTATATTTCATTGTTCAATAGACGATTTCTATACAGGAAATGCAAGTGATTTAAAGAAAAAAGTCATGATAAGTGAATTGAAAAATCTGACAAATGATATTGTCGGAAAAAATGGCTGGGAGATGACAAGACAGATATACGAGAGGACTAAAATTACATCGACAGAGCGAGAAATGAAGGATTTTTACAATAAATATGTTAAGTCATTGCGGTTAAAAATTAATGAGGACGGAGTATTCGAGATTGTGGTCAATGAATATTGATTATCGTAAAACTGTTTTATGTAATTATTGTCGGTCACACATGTATTGTGTGAAGGTTAAGCCTTATTTTAGCGGAAAGAGTGGGAAAGTATGATGAAACCGATGCTTGAAATCTGCTGTGGCAGCTTTTCGGATGTGAAAACAGCATATGAAAATGGTGCAGACAGGGTTGAACTGAACAGTGCCCTATATATGGGAGGGCTGACACCTACACTCGCCAATTTAATATATGCAAAGGAGAACTGCAATATACCGGTAGTGGCAATGGTTCGGCCGAGGGGCGGTGGATTTTGCTATTCGGATGAAGAATACGAAACTATGCTTATGGATGCAAAAATTCTTTTAGAGCATGGAGCAGACGGTATTGCGTTTGGATTTCTGACAGAGGAAAAAATGCTTGACAAAAAGCGCACGAAGGAAATGATAGAGCTCATTCATGAGTGTGGCAGGGAAGCTGTGTTTCACCGCGCCTTTGACTGCATAGATAATCAGGACAGTGCAGCGGAGATGCTTATTATGCTTGGCGCAGATCGTATCCTCACAAGCGGTGGAGCAGTAAATGTATGGGATGGCAGAAAACAGCTTAAGCATCTTCAAAATCAATATGGAAAAGATATTACGATTCTGGCTGGAAGCGGCGTGAATGATACCAATGTGAGAGCACTTATCGAATACACAGGTATTACGCAGGTGCACAGCTCGTGTGGCTCATGGAAGTGTGATGTGACAGCAGCGGGCAATGCAGTGGATTTTTCGTATGATGAAGCGATGAAAAACTGCTATCAGTGTGCGGATGCAGGTAAGGTTAGGAAGCTTGCGGAAGAGGTAAGTGGAGTGTAAATTATTTGATTTTGTGATGCAATCCTATTATTAGGATAGTGATACAGAAGATTTTATAAACACATATATGAAAAATAATAAAAAAGAAAAGGTAGGTGACTTATAATGAGTATGGTTTGTTTTCATAATCCGGATGAGGAAAATGGATACCTAAGTAACTGGTATTTAAGTGAGTTTGAATGTGATGGAATAAGATTTTCATCGATGGAACAGTACATGATGTATCAAAAAGCAATTTGTTTTGGTGATACAAAAATAGCGGAAAAGATTCTTGAAACTACAGATGTTGCACAAATTAAGGCTTTGGGAAGAAAGGTTTCAAATTATAATGAAACAATCTGGAATGGAAAGCGACAGATTCTTGTTTACAATGGACTTTGTGCAAAATTTCAAAATCCAGAATTGAAAGCCAAATTAAAAGCTACAGGAGATGCCGTTTTAGCGGAATGTGCTGTGAGGGACTGCATATGGGGAATTGGATTGTCGATGACAGATTCTAAAAGACTGGAAATGGATAAGTGGAGAGGACAGAATCTGCTCGGCTTTGCACTTATGATTGTGAGAGATGCATTATAGATATGAGAAGATATTTTTGGCCCCAACAACCAAATCCATTTGACATTTTTGGTACACAGGCTGATGAGCTGCAGGATAAGCTCTTTGAGGGACAGCCGACTATCTTGTCGATGCCGTAAAGAGAAGATTTGGACTTGAATAATACATATACAATTAAATACCGGATTGTGTTATAATATGTCTGTCGGCGGATTCGTCGGCAGACTTTTTTTAAGGAGAGTAAAATGAGAGTATTAACAGATTTAGAGCCAAAGAACGTTTTTTCGTTTTTCGAGGATATATGCAGTATTCCTCATCCATCATACAAGGAAGAGAAAATCAGTAATTATCTGGTGGAGTTTGCAAAGGCAAGAGGCCTTGAGCATTACCAGGATGAGCTTCACAATGTGATAATCATAAAGGAAGCATCAGAAGGATATGAGGATGTGGAGCCAATCATACTGCAGGGGCATATGGATATGGTTTGCGAGAAGACACCTGACTGTGATAAGGATATGGACGAGGAAGGCCTGGACCTTTTGATAGATGGTGATTTTATCTCGGCAAAGGGCACTACACTCGGTGGAGATGACGGTATCGCGGTGGCATATGCGCTTGCTATTTTGGACGATGACAGCCTGTCACATCCACGCCTTGAGTTTGTATGCACTGTATGCGAGGAGGTCGGCATGGAGGGTGCTACAGGCATCGATGTGTCTATGCTTAAGGGAAAGAAGCTTCTTAATATGGACAGCGAGGAGGAGGGCGTGATGCTCGCAAGCTGCGCCGGTGGATGCAGAGCCGATGTGAAGCTGCCTGTAGAGAGAGAGACTGTGAGCGGAACAAAGCTTACTGTGAGCTTATCAGGTCTCACCGGCGGACACTCAGGCTCAGAGATTGATAAGGGAAGGGGCAATGCCAATACTCTTATGTCCAGACTGCTTCGCGACGCATCGGCACCTGTAGCTATAGCTTCTATAGAGGGCGGCAGAAAGGATAATGCCATTCCAAGAGAGTGTACTGCACAGATTATTGTAGCACCTGATGAGGCTGCGGCAGTGAAGGCTTCGATAGAACAGGCAGCAGCTGAGATCGCGGAGGAGTTTAAGGCATCTGATCCTGATCTTAAGCTTACTGTGTCAGAGAAGACTGACTGCAGTGAGTCAGCTATAAGTGCAAAGGATAGCGCAAGGGTTATCGCACTTATCGAGGCACTGCCAAACGGCATCATCAGAATGAGCCGGGAAATCGATAAGCTTGTTGAGACCTCGCTTAATCTGGGAGTTTTAAAATCAGACGATGCTGCTGTCACTTTAAGATACGCAGTCAGAAGCTCTGTCGGTGTGGCTAAAAAAAGCCTTAAGAACCAGCTTGTATGCATAGCAGGCGCTTTTGCGGCAGAGGTTACATTTGAGGGTGATTATCCTGCATGGGAGTATCAGGCGAAGTCCGAGATCCGTGATACCATCAGTGCCGTATATGAGGAGCTGTTCCAGGAGGAGCCGGTATTTGAGGCAATTCATGCCGGACTGGAGTGCGGTATTCTTTCTGGAAAGATCAAGGATCTTGACCTGTCTCTTATACACATCTCCGAGCCCACGAGACCGTACTAGATCTCGT
>ENA-UAIM01000984-UAIM01000984.1-human-gut-metagenome-genome-assembly--contig:-NODE-984-length-5890-cov-3.986290_pt1 | contig 5890 bp, 6 predicted proteins | sample MGYA00244418_ERZ654387 | MGnify/ENA primary metagenome ERZ654387 (study PRJEB26926, sample SAMN06165118) | human gut metagenome | biome: ENVO:00009003; feature: ENVO:2100002; material: ENVO:00002003... | reverse complement strand
ATAATGGTAAGAATACCATGATTTATGTGCATTTTTGAAAAAATTTGGTATAATGTTGTTAAGCGCGGACATCGTGCAGTTTTGCGAATGTGTGTGGTGGTTTTGAATAATACGAGTAATATACAAGTAACAATACGAGGATGCAGAAGGTATGAAGACAATTATAAAATACGAGCTTGTTATAAATGAGGCACTCAGATCTGCACTCAACTATGATACACCGGATGAGCAGATTAATGAGTTTATCAGATTTTTCGGAAAACATATCGGTTCTGACCGCATATATATATTTGAGGACTGTGATGAGAAGCATGTCACCAAAAATACATATGAGTGGTGTGCGGATGGAATAGTGCCGGAGATACATGAATTGCAGAATGTCGATATGGACATAATAGGCTGGTGGTATCAGACCTTTGACAAGGACAGGAATGTAATTATCACAGATATAGAGCAGATAAAGGATGAGCACAAGGTCTCCTATAATCTGTTAAAGGCGCAAAATGTAAAAAACCTGGTGGTATGTCCAATCCGCTACAAGGATGAGATAAAGGGCTTTTTCGGTGTGGATAATCCGCCGGAAAGTGATACTCTCGGACTGACCACGTTCCTGGATATGATAGGAACCTTGCTTATATCATTGCTTAAGCTGCGCAATTCCTTCACAAAGTCGAATAAGGAAGCGATGCTTAGCAGCTATTCATCACTTTCAAGTATCTATATATCCATGGCACTGGTAAATGTGCAGACACACAGATACCATATAGTAAAGACTTTGGATGAGGTTGTACACTTCCTGGGGGTAAAACCGCAAAGTGAGGGGGAATATAGGATAGATGAGGATTTCCCGGGGCATATAAACAGTGTGATGAATGAGTTCTGTACTAAGGCACAGCGCAAAGAGACACTTGATTTTGTGGATATCAGTACTGTAGAGGACAGACTTCGTGGAAAAAATACCATAGTGCACGAGTTTATCGGAAAGGTATCAGGCTGGTGCCGTGAAAGGTTTATTCCTGTAGATTATGATGCAGATGGCAGGCTGTGGCATGTGCTTTACTGCGTGGAGAATATTGACGAGGAAAAGCGACGTGAAGACAGGCTTATGTATCTGGCACAGATTGATTTGATGACAGGTATACGCAACCGCGGAAGTGGAGAGAATAAGATAACAGAGTATCTCGTCCGCAAACAGTGCGGTCTGCTTTGTCTTTTGGATTGTGACAAGTTTAAGTCAATAAACGACACCTATGGACATGCAGTGGGCGACAAGGTGATAATAGCAATTGCTGATACTCTGCGCAAATCATGTCGTGATGATGATGTCGTGCTTCGCCTGGGCGGGGATGAGTTTGCGGTATTTATACCGGGGATGCTTGATAAAGAGCGGGCAGAAGCTTTTTTTGACAGGCTTTTTTCAAACATAGAGCATATTGATATAGCAGAGATGAATGGAAAGCATATACTGCTCAGTCTTGGAGCATGCTTTTATGACGGAATGGATCGTATCACGTTTGACCAGCTCTACAGAAGGGCAGACACCGCCATGTATGACAGCAAGAAAAAACAGGGCTACAGTGCGACAATTTATGATGCAAAGCAATGATAGTCCGGCATATTAAATAAAAACAGGAGAATGAAAATGCAGACAGGAAAAGCAATATCCATTCCATCAATCCTCAAGGTGGGAAATGGAACATTAAACAAAATCGGAGAGTATTTAAAGAGTGAGGAGCTGACGAGCGTAGTCATTTTTATGGGAAACGGTCTCATAGATATGTTTGGAGATACTATAATGAAGTCGCTTACTGATGCCGGTATCACAGTGCTAGAGTACAGCGAGCTTGATACGGTTGAGATAGACGATATCATTACCCTTGCTTTTGATATACCAAACAAGGCAAAGGCAGTTGTGTCAGTGGGCGGCGGAAAGGTAATAGATGCAGGAAAATATGCAGCTTTTCTAAGAAATATGCCATTTATCAGTGTGCCGACCTCAAGCTCAAGCGATGGTTTTTCTAGCGCCAGTGCATCACTTTTGGTGCACGGCAAGCGTACGTCGGTTCCTGCAAAGCTTGCGCATGGTATCATAGTTGACACACAGGTCATCCGCACAGCACCGGAGAAGTTTATATATTCAGGCATCGGGGATATGGTGTCAAAGATTACAGCACTCTATGACTGGATTTTTGAGGAAGCACATGGTGCAGGCGTGGTCAATGACTTTGCCGTAATGGTCGCTAAAAAGGCGGTCAACAGTTTTGTGCGTACACCTTATGAGAGCATAAAGGATGAGCTTTTCCTAAAGGAACTCGTGGATTCGCTTGCCATGAGCGGCATAGCAAACGAGATAGCGGGAAGCAGTGCGCCGACCAGCGGCAGTGAGCATCTTATTTCACATGCGCTTGACAAAATTCTTGAGCATCCACAGCTTCATGGCATACAGGTCGGCATAGCAACCTATATCATGAGTGTAGTGCAGAACCACAGATATGTAAGGGTGTGCACAGTGCTCAAAAGGACAGGCTTTTTCGACTATGCGGCCACTCTTGGCATGAGAAAGCAGGATTTTCTGGATGCGATAGATATGGCGCCATCCATGAAGCCGTTCAGGCACACATATCTGCATGAGAAGGAGTATCGCGATGCGGCAAAGAAGCTTGTGCTCGAGGATGATATACTGAATAAAATACTGGTATAAAAATATGTATGAGAAGACTATAGAGCCGGTTGCGATTATGCACACCGGATTTGGAGAGAAATTTGGCATTCCAAGGCAGAGCGGCCTTGTGCCTGAGGCAGCAGGGCAGATAGTATTTGAACCAAAATACCAAAACCCCGATGCGCTTCGAGGAATAGAGGAGTTCATACATTTGTGGATTATATGGGGCTTTTCTGAAAATAAGGTGGAGAAATTCACACCGCTCGTCACACCACCCAGGCTTGGAGGCCGGGAAAAGAGAGGTGTTTTTGCCACACGTTCGCCGTTTCGCCCAAACGGCATGGGACTATCCTCTGTAAGGATTGATAAGGTTGAGTACAAAAGCAGCAAGGGCCCCATAATTCATGTGTCAGGTGTAGATATGCTTGACGGCACACCAATCTATGATATAAAGCCGTATCTGGCATATTCAGACTCACATCCTGAGGCATCAGATGGCTTTGCCGCAGAGCACAGATGGGATACGGTGCATGTTATATGGAGGGATGAGGCACTCAAAAGCTGTATGGATGAAGGTACCCGCATTACTGTGGAGCATATTCTGGCACAGGATCCAAGAGCTGCATACAACAAGGCCAGGGATTATATCTATGGCATGAGATACGGCAAATTTGATATACGCTTTGTGGCTGATTCACATGCCGGCACGATAGAGATAGCGGATGTCGTGGAGTGCATAGACGGGTATCATAAGGTGAAGTGATTTTGATTTGCATATGGCGCCACAAGAGAGTAAAATGGTAATGCATACAAAAAGGACAAATGCGTCACGAATATATTTGTAAATACATATAAGGAAGGTACATACAATGAAAACAGTAAAGGACTATATCAGAACTATCCCGGATTTCCCGGAGAAGGGCATCATGTTCCGCGATGTGACAAGTGTTATCCAGGATGCAGATGGATTAAAGCTTGCAATTGATGAGATGATAAAGAGGCTTGACGGACTTGATTTTGATGTGATAGCAGGAGCAGAATCAAGGGGCTTTGTTTTTGGCATGCCGATAGCATATGCGCTTCATAAACCGTTTGTTATGGTGAGAAAAGCAGGCAAGCTGCCATGTGAGACTGTATCAAAGACATATGACCTTGAGTATGGCACAGCAACAATTGAGATGCACAAGGACTCTGTAAAGCCCGGTCAGAAGGTGGTTCTCGTGGATGATCTTATCGCTACAGGAGGCACAATGCAGGCAGCAGCAGAGCTTGTTGAGGAGCTTGGAGGAGAGGTTGTGAAGATGCTTTTCCTTATTGAGCTTGCAGGTCTTAATGGCAGGAAGCTTCTTAGCAAGTATGATGTGGACGCAGTTGTGTCATATGATGGCAAATAGAGCTGTTATATCTGAATGAATATATTTTATATGTTTGTGCATACTGACATTAATTAAATCTATGATTTGATGAGATTAAGAGTAAGGAGAGTCGGTATGCAGCAAAAATTGGGAAAGTGGAGTCTCCGTTTTACGGAGGCTCCTTTTATATTGGAAAGCAGTTCGGTTGTAGGCACAAAGGAGGCGGACGGACCGCTTGGTGGTCTGTTTGATATTGTAGGCAAAGATGACAGGTTTGGGCAGAATACGTGGGAAAAGGCGGAAAGCTCCATGCAGCGCGATGCACTCACAATGGCCCTTGGAAAAGCACATCTGGATGCAACCGACATGGACTATGTATTTGCAGGAGATCTGCTCGGACAGTCTATGGCCACAACCTTTGGTGTGGAAAACTTCCGTATTCCTTGGTTTGGAGTGTATGGAGCATGCTCCACATGTGGGGAGTCGCTCTCACTTGCCGCGGCATTTGTGGCAGCAGGGTATGCAAGGCATGCGGTGGCAGTGACATCGAGCCACTTTGGCAGTGCCGAAAAGCAGTTTCGCTTCCCTAACCAGTATGCCAATCAAAGACCGGTGTCAGCGACGTGGACAGTGACAGGAAGTGCAGCATTTATTGTGGGCAGTGGAGCAGGTGGTAATGAGGCACAGACCGGGTGTGGCAATGAATGGACTGGGGGTGACAATGCAGATAGTATATCAAAGAAGGTGCAGATTGAGGGAATCACAACAGGAGTTGTGGTGGATTATGGCATAAAGGACGCCATGAACATGGGCGCTGCAATGGCCCCTGCGGCCTGTGAGCTGATAGTAAATCATCTGAGTGATTTTGGCAGAAAGGCTTCCTATTACGACAGGATAGTGACAGGAGATCTTGGAAGCGTCGGACAGAAGATACTGATTGACCTGTGCAGGCAAAAAGGCGTGGACATAAGCAAAAATCACGAGGACTGTGGTATGAAGATGTTTGATGCAACGAACCAGAACACGGGCTCAGGTGGTTCGGGCTGTGCGTGCTCGGCAACTGTTTTGTCGGCATATTACCTGCCAAAGCTAAGAAGTGGTGAATTGAAGCGTATACTATTTGTGCCGACAGGAGCACTTCTTTCGCCTGTCAGCTTCAACGAGGGCGAGTCAGTACCGGGAATTGCACACGGTGTGGTGCTTGAAGCTGTAATGTGAAGTTGTAATTTGAAGCTGATGGCTTCACAATATATAATAGGGTGAACGAGCCGTTTTTGAGGGATGGGCTGCACGTTCAAAAAATAGAAGAAAGGCGTAAGGATATAATGGATTATGTAAAAGCATTTGTCGTGGGCGGTATCATCTGCGCCATCGTACAGATTTTAATGGAAAAAACTAAGCTCATGCCAGGCAGAATTATGGTAATGCTCGTGTGCACGGGAGCGCTGCTTGGCGCTGTCGGCATATACGGGCCATTTTCAAAGTGGGCAGGTGCCGGTGCCAACGTACCGCTTTTGGGCTTTGGCAATGTACTGTGGAAGGGTGTGAAGGAGGCTGTGGACAGCGAGGGCTTTATCAAGGCCATCCGCACCCGTCTGGAAGCCAAGCTGGCATAAAACGATTTTCAATATAACATAAAAACCGGAACGATCCACCCGAAAAAGGGACGATCGTTCCGGTTTTTGTTTTAGGCAGGATGTGCGACAAACTGGAATTTATCTGCTTATGTTACGTACTTTCGTTGCTAACCTTTTCCTTCCTTACCAATCCTTTTTTTCTTTTGTACAGTCATGGTTCTTTTTGCGTTCTTCCACCATATTTGCAAACCATTCCACCTTAGCCGGGTCATAGTGGGAAAAGAAAGCACTCATTT
>ENA-UAIM01000979-UAIM01000979.1-human-gut-metagenome-genome-assembly--contig:-NODE-979-length-5924-cov-6.373999_pt1 | contig 5924 bp, 5 predicted proteins | sample MGYA00244418_ERZ654387 | MGnify/ENA primary metagenome ERZ654387 (study PRJEB26926, sample SAMN06165118) | human gut metagenome | biome: ENVO:00009003; feature: ENVO:2100002; material: ENVO:00002003... | reverse complement strand
AGATCTAGTACGGTCTCGTGGGCTCGGAGATGTGTATAAGAGACAGCATATATTCATCACATAATTCTTTATTTTTAGAAATATATAGGCCTTCAAAAGGTGATTTATCCATACCAATTTCAAAAAAAGTACGTAACATACTCATATTGAGTGTCTTTCCAAAACGACGTGGTCGTGTAAACAGATTTACTTTTCCCCAATTTTGTAAGAGCTGTTCAATTAATTTTGTCTTATCTATATAATAAAATCCTAGCTTGCGAATATCTTCAAAATTCTCAATTCCAACTGGCAGCTTTAATGTTTGATTCATTCGGATCCTCCTATTAATTTTGCCTTACGACCAATGTGTCTCTTTTATTATAGCTTGTTTTATATTTGCTCACAACAAAAAAGACCCAGAAAGCCTAAACTTTCTGAGTCTCATAAATATTATCCTAAATTCAATCGTAGAAGTAAGAATTACTCGATGATTGTAGCAACTCTTCCTGATCCTACTGTACGTCCACCTTCACGGATAGCGAAAGATAATCCCTGAGCCATAGCGATTGGGTGAATTAATTCGATAGTCATTTCTACGTTGTCACCAGGCATGCACATTTCTGTTCCTTCTGGTAATTCGATAACACCTGTAACGTCTGTTGTTCTGAAGTAGAACTGTGGACGATAGTTGTTGAAGAATGGAGTATGACGTCCACCTTCATCTTTTGTTAAAACGTATACCTGAGCTGTAAATTTTGTATGGCATGTGATTGAACCTGGCTGGCAAAGAACCTGTCCTCTTTCGATTTCGTCTCTCTGAACACCACGTAATAATGCACCAATGTTATCTCCAGCCTGAGCTTCGTCTAACAGTTTACGGAACATTTCTACACCAGTTACAACAACTTTTCTTGTTTCTTCTTTGATACCAACGATTTCAACTTCGTCAGATACGTGAAGAACACCACTTTCTACTCTACCAGTTGCTACTGTACCACGTCCTGTGATAGAGAATACGTCTTCGACTGGCATTAAGAAAGGTTTGTCTGTATCACGCTGTGGATCTGGAATGTAGCTGTCAACAGCATCCATTAATTCCATGATCTTATCTCCCCATGGTCCAGCTGGATCTTCGATAGCTTTTAAAGCAGATCCCTGGATGATAGGAATGTCGTCTCCTGGGAATTCGTATTCATTTAATAATTCACGAATTTCCATTTCTACTAATTCTAATAATTCTTCATCGTCTACCATATCACATTTGTTCATGAATACTACGATGTAAGGAACACCTACCTGACGAGATAACAGGATATGTTCTTTTGTCTGAGCCATTACACCATCAGTAGCAGCTACTACTAAGATAGCTCCGTCCATCTGAGCTGCACCAGTGATCATGTTCTTTACATAATCGGCATGGCCTGGGCAGTCAACGTGAGCGTAGTGACGTTTTTCTGTTTCATACTCAACATGAGCTGTAGAGATTGTGATACCACGTTCTCTTTCTTCTGGAGCTTTATCGATATCTTCAAAGTTCTCAGCTGTGTTTCCTTCTACTCTTTCAGCTAAAACTTTAGTGATTGCTGCTGTTAAAGTTGTTTTACCATGGTCAACGTGTCCAATAGTACCAATGTTGCAATGAGGTTTAGTTCTCTCAAACTTTTCTTTTGCCATTTTAATTGTCCTCCTTATTCGCCCTATGGGCAATTACAATAATGTTTCAAACTTCAATATAGTTGCCCAGCAAAGGGCCGTCCTAAATTTGATTATATTTCATTTAAACAAATATTTCAAGACTATTTTGACAAAATAGCCCCGAAATATTTATATATTAATTTTTCTTACTTATCAGCAAGTACTTTTTCCTGTACGTTCTTTGGTACTGGTTCGTATTTTTCAAAGAACATAGAGTAGTTACCACGTCCCTGAGTTCTAGAACGTAAGTCTGTAGAATATCCGAACATTTCAGATAATGGAACGAATGCACGAACCATCTTACCGCTCGCGATATCATCCATACCTTCGATACGTCCACGACGAGAGTTGATATCACCGATAACGTCTCCCATGTATTCTTCAGGCATTGTAACTTCGACTCTCATGATTGGCTCAAGCAGGATAGCTCCGGCTTTCTGCATAGCCTCTTTAAATGCCATAGATCCGGCAATGTGGAAGGCCATTTCACTAGAATCGACATCATGGTAAGATCCATCATATACTGTAGCTTTCACACCAAGTACTGGGAATCCTCCTAAGATACCAGACTGAGCTGCTTCTTCGATACCTTCTCCAACTGCTGGGATGTATTCTTTAGGAATAGATCCACCAACAACTGTAGATTCGAATTTGAACAGTTCTTCTCCGTTGGCATCCATTGGCTCAAAATGAACTTTACAGTGACCATACTGACCACGACCACCAGACTGTTTAGCGTATTTGCTGTCAACGTCAACGGCTTTTGTAAATGTTTCTTTGTATGCTACCTGTGGAGCACCAACATTAGCTTCTACTTTGAATTCACGAAGCAGACGGTCAACGATGATTTCCAGATGAAGTTCACCCATTCCGGAAATGATTGTCTGTCCTGTTTCCTGATCTGTATGAGCTCTGAATGTAGGATCTTCTTCAGCCAGTTTTGCAAGTGCTTCAGACATTTTACCCTGATCACCTTTAGTTTTAGGCTCGATCGCTACGTCGATAACTGGTTCTGGGAATTCCATGGATTCCAGAATTACAGGATGCTGTTCATCACAGATTGTATCACCAGTTGTTGTAGATTTGAAACCTACTGCAGCTGCGATATCTCCTGAATATACGATATCTAATTCTTCACGCTTGTTAGCATGCATCTGTAAGATACGTCCAACACGCTCTTTTTTGTTCTTTGTTGCATTTAATACGTAAGATCCTGATTTGCATGTTCCAGAGTAAACACGGAAGAATGCAAGTTTACCTACGAATGGGTCTGTCATGATCTTAAATGCTAAAGCTGAGAATGGTTCATCATCAGATGAATGTCTTTCAACTTCGTTACCATCTTCATCGACACCTTTGATAGCTGGGATGTCTGTTGGAGCTGGCATAAATTCGATAATAGCATCCAGTAATTTCTGAACACCTTTATTTCTATATGCTGTACCACAGCATACTGGAACTGCTTTACATTCGCATGTTCCTTTTCTTAATGCAGCTTTTAATGCATCAACGCTTGGTTCTTCACCTTCCAGATATTCCATCATCAGATCGTCATCTAATTCACAGATCTTTTCAACTAATTCTGTATGATAAAGTTCAGCGTCTTCTTTCATATCTTCTGGGATTTCAACGATAGAGATGTCTTCACCTTTGTCATCATTGTAGATGTAAGCTTCCATCTCGAATAAGTCGATGATTCCTTTGAAGTCGTCTTCTTTACCGATAGGTAACTGAAGTACTACTACGTTAGCTCCCAGACGATCTTTCATCTGATCAACTGCTCCGTAGAAGTTCGCACCTAAGATATCCATCTTGTTGATGAATGCCATTCTAGGTACGTTATAAGTATCAGCCTGTCTCCATACGTTTTCAGACTGAGGTTCTACTCCACCCTTTGCACAGAAGACTGCTACTGATCCATCAAGTACACGCAGGGAACGTTCTACTTCAACTGTGAAGTCAACGTGACCTGGAGTATCAATGATATTGATACGATGCTCTAAAGCACCTTTTTTAGGCTTGCAATGATCCTGCAGTGTCCAATGACATGTTGTAGCTGCAGAAGTGATTGTGATACCTCTTTCCTGTTCCTGCTCCATCCAGTCCATAGTAGCAGTACCATCATGAGTATCACCGATTTTATAGTTTACACCAGTATAATAAAGGATACGCTCTGTTGTTGTTGTTTTACCAGCATCAATATGAGCCATGATTCCGATATTTCTGGTTCTCTCTAATGGATATTCTCTTCCAGCCAAGATTTTTTCCTCCTATAAGTTTTAACATAGAAGCATATCTGGCAAGACGCCAGAACAGATTCTTGAAATTAGAATCTGTAATGTGCGAATGCTTTGTTTGCTTCTGCCATCTTGTGCATATCTTCTTTTTTCTTTACAGATGCTCCTGTATTGTTGGAAGCGTCAAGAAGTTCTTTTGCAAGACGTTCTTCCATTGTTCTTTCTCCTCTTTTTCGTGAGAAAGTTGTGATCCAACGAAGCGCTAATGCCTGTCTTCTGTCTGGTCTAACGTCGATAGGCACCTGATATGTTGCTCCACCGATACGTCTAGCTTTTACTTCAAGAACTGGCATGATGTTGTTCATAGCTTCTTCGAATACTTCTAAAGCTGGTTTTCCAGCTTCTTCTTCGATACGGGCAAATGCTCCGTATACGATTTTCTGAGCAACTCCTTTTTTACCATCTAACATAATGTTGTTGATTAATTTTGTCACAACCTTATTGTTGTAAATAGGATCTGCTAATACGTCTCTTTTCGCAATATGTCCTTTACGTGGCACGGTTCTTCCCTCCTTAATAATCATTAATTCATCGGTACTCATACTTAGTTATTGCATGTTCGTGCAGGACTTTTATATCTCCTGTAACCTTTGTAGGAAACAATAAAGTTCCGGCACAACTATACAAGGTAGCGTTTAATTACGCTGCTTTGTACCAATTTAGTTTTGTTTTATTTTTTCTTAGGTCTTTTAGCTCCATATTTGGAACGAGCCTGCATTCTGTTAGCTACACCTGCTGTATCAAGTGTACCTCTAACGATATGGTAACGAGTACCTGGTAAGTCCTTAACACGACCACCACGAATCAGAACAACACTATGTTCCTGTAAGTTATGTCCTTCACCTGGGATATAACTTGTTACTTCGATTCCGTTAGAAAGACGAACTCTGGCGATCTTACGTAAAGCAGAGTTAGGCTTTTTAGGAGTTGCAGTTTTAACAGCTGTACATACACCTCTCTTCTGTGGTGAGCTTGTGTCTGTAGCTTTCTTCTTTAAAGAGTTAAATCCTTTCTGAAGTGCTGGTGCTGTAGATTTCTTTACAGATGTTTTTCTCCCTTTTCTAACTAATTGGTTAAAAGTTGGCATTGATTTCACCTCCATACATGTTTTCTACTGTGGTTACTTAAATTCACCTTGTGACTATACATGCACTTCTTGGTTTTGCTCCCCAAAAAGGCATGCTAGGCTATTATAAAATGCCTGCATGCCTTTGTCAAGACCTTTTCCCAAGATTTTTATTAATTTCTATATATTTTTATCTTTTTGGAAATCTCATTCTATGGATCTTATTCGAAATCTTTTCTTATCCCACTGTCTTCAGAAATGCTTTCTCGTCACATCTCTGATATCGACCCTGACAGCTTCTATTCTGATTTCTTTTCTTGATCTCAATGTTTCGATTTCTTTGTTATATGGCTTCTTTACGCCATTTTCTTAATATATAAAAATCAATCTCTTATTCTTGAGAAAATATTCAGTTAATAAGTTCCAAATTATTTTGTTAACGGGTTACACTTTGCTTTAGTTACCAGTTACAAATTTTTTAAATGCTCCACCGGTCAGCTGATCGAATGTTTGTTGATCTCTTATCTGAATCTTTCTTGTTTGGATTCCTCGTCTCTTGGAATCTTTCTTGTTTGGATTCTTTTTCTTTGATCATCTTCTGATCTTATCTTAAGATCTTGTTCATTCTCTCTATTCTTCGTATTATCTTTATGAGGTTGACTCCTTTACCGTTCTATCCGCTTCTAGGACTCTTATGTTCTCTCCCGAGATCATAAGATCCTGTTGAGTCAGTCTCATGATTCCCAATCATCTTAATACTTCTGATCCATCAGCTGCCGGTTTTAAAGGTCTTTCCGTTAGCCTTATGGAGCAACTTGGGCGATTCTCCTTTCTTTTAAAACTTATCTTTCATTTGTTGATTTTATTATATCAATATCTGTTTACTT
>ENA-UAIM01000970-UAIM01000970.1-human-gut-metagenome-genome-assembly--contig:-NODE-970-length-5984-cov-7.836903_pt1 | contig 5984 bp, 3 predicted proteins | sample MGYA00244418_ERZ654387 | MGnify/ENA primary metagenome ERZ654387 (study PRJEB26926, sample SAMN06165118) | human gut metagenome | biome: ENVO:00009003; feature: ENVO:2100002; material: ENVO:00002003... | reverse complement strand
ACCTTATTGGGATCTTTCATCCCTTTTGAAGTATATTGCAGCATCAGGTCGTATGACGTTTGCAGGGCTTCTAGCTCATTCTTTAATTGCCAGTCGGAAGTATGGGTGGCATATCCTGTCATTTGGGATAATGCTTCTTTTAACCGATATTGGTCTAATAGTTTTATGATTTCTTCGCGCATATTTTAAAGTTCTATTTGTATGTCTTTTATAAACAAATGCGGGCAGACTTCGGTTCTTGGCTTATTTCAGCCAGGTTGCCCGTTTCCATATATATTCCATCGGGCCGTGAGAGTGGTGATTCATCCACCAGCGGCAGAAAGAGAATTGCAAGATGAAGAAAACTATTCCTGCCAGGCAGCTGGCTGTGATACCAAACTGATTGTGCAATGCAAATCCCCAGTTGTAGTATAACATGGAACCTACTATACTTTGAGTAATATAATTGGTAAGGCTCATCTTTCCGTATGGCGTTATTTTCATTAATCCGTCGTGTAAGTTTGTCTTGTAAAAAGCGAAGACGACACCGGATACCAGAATCAGCATAAATGCAAAATTGGAAAGCGAGGTGATGATTAGTGAAAGAGGGGTCAGAATGGATTTATTTGTGATAAAGTCCGGTAGCATATTGCCCAATCCATATAAAGGGAAAAATGCGACGAGTGAGCCTGCAAGTACCTTGTTCCATACCTTCAAGTGCTCTTTCAAAAAAAGTTCCTTGCGCCCTATCAGCATACCGAGCAGGAAAAGGGCGGCTGTTTGGAATACCCGTCCGTGATCCCAGGCCCAGGCAAGGCTTGCCAACTGTCCTTCCCATAAATTGACACGGATGGTTTCCAGAAAATTACCATTGCTTTGCACTGCAAAAGTTGCATTCCAGAAGCTGCGGGTGGGGATGGCCGGAGTAACAAATTCCGGATCGAGACAGGCACGTATTACATAATAAAGCGGCAATGGCTGGATCAATAGCAGACATGCCAATGCAAATATCCATTTGTCTTTCAGCCGGCAAGTCAGTGGCAGGATGAAACCTACTAAAGAATAAAGGACCAGCACTTCCGCTGTGAAAAAACTGGCATTGATATTACCTATCAGGAAAAGAAGAATTAACCGCCAACAAAAACGTAGACGGAAATCATTGCCCCGTAGGCGTTGGTTGTCATCTTGAATAAAAAAGCTAAAACCGAAAAGTAAAGCGAATATGGCGTATGCTTTTCCGCCGAACATGAAGAATAACCCGTTCCAAATGGCTTTGTCCGAGAAGTTCAGCCACGCACTTTGTCCGGCTGTATCGGGAAATGAGTAGAAATTAAAATGTTCGATAGAGTGCAGGATGATGATTCCCATCACTGCCAGTCCGCGTAGCACATCAGCTACATCTACACGTGCGTGTCCTTTCAATTTTGTGTTTATTGCTTTTGTTTCCATGGGGTTATATATTAGCGTACAAAAATAGGAAAATCTTGAATAGTTGGCAAAAAAAGGAGGAAGTAATCAGATATTTCTTTAATTTTGTCCCCATCTTAAAAAAAGATATGGATATTTCGGAATTGCAACGTATTTATGCCGGTCATCCTAACACTAAGGGACTGGCTGCGTTATTGGAAGATTCCTCAGTGAGGACTATTTTCCTGGGAGGATTACATGCTTCTGCGGCAGCTTTATTTGTTTCCTCCTTTCTTAGAGAGAATAAACAGACATTTGTATTTGTACTGGGTGACTTGGAGGAAGCGGGTTACTTTTATCATGACCTGACACAGGTGAACGGTGATGAGCATATTTTGTTCTTTCCATCCTCGTATCGTCGGGCTGTTAAATATGGGCAGAAAGATGCAGCCAATGAGATCCTGCGTACGGAAGTGTTGAGCCGTTTACAGAAAGGCGATCCGCTATGTGTGGTGACTTATCCCGAAGCGTTGGCGGAGAAAGTGGTATCACAAGAGGTACTGATGGACAAGACGTTAAAACTTGGTGTGGGTGAGCATGTGGACACAGAGTTTATCACGGAAGTGCTGGCCGGTTACGGATTCGAGCATGTGGATTATGTTTATGAACCGGGGCAATATGCTGTACGCGGTAGTATTATTGACGTCTTCTCTTTTGCTTCCGAGTATCCTTACCGTATTGACTTTTTTGGTGACGAGGTAGACAGCATCCGTACTTTTGAAGTGGAAAACCAGCTTTCGAAAGAGAAGAAACAGAGCATTGCCATCGTGCCCGAGCTGACGAATGCCGCCGACAAGAGCGGGGTGTCTTTCTTTGAATTCATTCCTCGGGAAACAGTTCTGGCAATGAAAGACTTTCTTTGGGTACGTGAAAGAATACAGGTAGTACGGGAGGAGGCACTCTCTCCTCAGGCGCTTGCCGCATACGAGGGAGAGAAGACGGAACTGATGAATTTGGAACTGAAGCTGATAGACGGGGCGGAATTTACAGTACGGGCTTTGGATTTCAAACGGATTGAATTTGGTAACAAACCTACAGGAACTCCACAGGCAACGTTGGCTTTCGATACGACGGTCCAGCCTATTTTTCATAAGAATTTTGATTTGGTAAGCACTTCATTCACTGATTATCAGAAACGAGGTTACACCTTATATATATGTACCGATAGTGAGAAGCAGGCAAAGCGTCTGAAAGATATCTTTGAGGAGCGTGGCGATCATATTACGTTCATTCCGGTCAACAAGACTTTACATGAGGGCTTTACAGATAATGTATTGAAAAGCTGCTTTTTTACAGACCATCAGATTTTTGATCGTTTCCATAAATACAATCTTCGTAGTGACAAGGCGCGTAGCGGTAAGGTGGCATTGACCTTAAAAGAGTTGAGCCAGTTTGAGCCGGGTGACTTTGTGGTACATATAGATCATGGTGTAGGCCGTTTTGGCGGATTGGTACGCATTCCGAATGGAAATACTACCCAGGAAGTGATTAAACTTATTTATCAGAATGAGGATGTGGTATTTGTTTCCATTCATTCCCTGCATAAAATATCCAAGTATAAAGGGAAGGAGGGAGAAACTCCCCGCCTGAACAAATTGGGGACCGGTGCGTGGGAAAAAATGAAAGAGCGTACCAAGAGCAAAATCAAAGATATAGCCCGTGACCTGATCAGACTGTATTCGCAACGTAAACAGGAAAAAGGATTCTCGTATAGTCCCGACAGTTTTATGCAACATGAATTAGAGGCGAGCTTTATTTATGAGGATACCCCCGACCAGTTGAAGGCGACTCAGGATGCCAAAGCCGATATGGAGAGCGACCGTCCTATGGACCGTCTGGTGTGTGGTGATGTGGGTTTCGGAAAGACTGAAGTGGCTATTCGTGCTGCTTTCAAGGCTGTGGCTGATAACAAACAGGTGGCTGTGCTGGTTCCCACTACGGTGCTGGTCTATCAGCACTTTCAGACTTTCAGCGAACGGTTGAAAGATTTTCCATGTAAGGTGGATTATTTGAGCCGTGCCCGCAGTGCGAAAGATGTTTCCAAAATAGTGAAGGAACTGGCGGATGGAAAAATAAATATTTTGGTCGGTACACATAAAATCATCGGTAAAAGCGTTAAGTTCAAAGATTTAGGATTGCTGATCATTGATGAGGAACAGAAGTTCGGAGTTAGTGTGAAAGAGAAGTTGCGTCAGATGAAAGTGAATGTGGATACACTTACTATGACCGCTACCCCCATCCCCCGTACTTTGCAGTTCTCGTTAATGGGCGCCCGTGATCTTTCTGTTATTCAGACTCCGCCTCCCAACCGTTATCCCATTCAGACAGAGGTGCATACCTTTAATGAAGATATCATAACGGAAGCGATCAATTTTGAAATGAGCCGTAACGGACAGGTGTTCTTTGTCAATAACCGCATACAGAATCTGGTAGAATTGGAATCCATGATCAAGCGGAATATACCCGATTGCCGTGTCTGCATAGGTCATGGACAGATGGAGCCCGAAAAGCTGGAGAAGATTATTTTCGACTTTGTGAACTATGATTATGATGTGCTGCTGGCAACCACCATTATCGAGAGTGGTATTGATATACCGAATGCCAATACGATTATCATCAACCAGGCGCAGAATTTTGGATTGAGTGATTTGCACCAGATGCGTGGACGTGTGGGAAGAAGCAATAAAAAAGCATTCTGTTATTTGTTGGCGCCTCCATTGACTTCACTGACTCCCGAGGCAAAGCGCCGTCTTCAAGCCATTGAGAATTTCAGTGATTTGGGCAGCGGTATCCATATAGCCATGCAGGATTTGGATATCCGTGGAGCAGGAAATATGCTGGGGGCGGAGCAGAGTGGCTTCATTGCCGATTTGGGTTATGAAACTTATCAGAAGATACTGGCCGAAGCGGTGAAAGAGTTGAAAGAGGATGAGTTTGCCGATCTTTATGCAGAGGAGTTGCAGGCAGCGGGAGAAGAGAAAATCAGTGGCGAGAACTTTGTGGATGAATGTCAGGTGGAAAGTGATTTGGAATTGCTTTTCCCCAATGAGTATATCCCCAGCAGCAGCGAACGTATGTTGCTTTATCGTGAACTGGACGGATTGGAATTGGATAAGGACCTGCTCGCTTTCAAGGCACGGTTGGAGGACCGTTTCGGAAAGGTTCCTCCCGAAGGGCTGGAACTTCTGCGTATCGTACCTTTGCGCAGATTGGCTAAACGGTTGGGGGTGGAAAAAGTATTCTTGAAAGCCGGACGAATGACTTTGTTCTTTATCAGTAATCAGGAAAGTCCTTATTATCAAAGTGCGGCTTTTGGCAAGGTGATTGATTACATGAGCAAGAATCCGCGTTACTGCAATTTGCGTGAGCAGAACGGCAAGCGTAGTATGGTAGTCAAGAATGTGGAAACGGTAGAGACGGCGGTAGGTATTCTGCAGGAGATGGTGAGCTTGTGATAAAAGATGTCTGTATTGGCGGAAACCGGCATTGCCGTAGAGTAAGCAGGATATGTTAACGTAAAATTGAATATTAACTAAATAAACAGCTGATTTTTAATTAATTGTTTAACGGAATTGAATTTGGGGTGTTTTATATTAAAAAATAATATAAGACACTCCTTTTTCTTTTAACTTATCTATATTTTTACTATCTTACTTCCAGTTTAAAAGCGGACACTGAGATTTTTACTCACATATTGTCTAATTTAAAAAACACTTGTTATGGAAGTGAAAAAAGCACGAAGAGCCGACCTTGAAAAGGGTAAGTCCCGTTGGCTGTTCATGGGTCTCATTGTGACGCTGTCGTTTATGTTTGTTTCGTTCGAATGGACTGAACGTAATGTAACTTACGCGATCAGTGATTTAGTCAGTGACCCGGATTTCTTTGAAGAATTAGTTCCTGTAACCTATAATCAGGATAAACCTCTGCCGCCACCGCCTCCGCCGGCTGCCGTCAACCCGGAAGAGCTCAATATAGTGGATAATAACTCGACGGAAACAGAAACCGATATTGCAGCTTCAGACCCTACGGATGCTCCGGTAATTATACCGACCCCTATTGAAGTACCCGAAGAAGTAGTGGATGAAAATGTGGAATTTGTGGTGGTGGAAGAGATGCCGGTATTTCGTAACGGTAATGCTGATTTGATGAGGTATCTGAGTGAAAACATCAAATATCCTACCGTCAGTGCCGAGCAGGGAGTTCAAGGAAGGGTAGTGGTGCAGTTCGTTGTGGGTGTTCATGGAGAGATCCTGAATCCGGTAGTGGTGAAGAGTGTGGATCCGTATCTGGACAAGGAAGCAATCCGCGTGATCAGTTCCATGCCAAAATGGAAGCCCGGCAAGCAAAGAGGAAAAGCAGTGAGGGTGAAATACACTGTTCCTGTAGTCTTCAGGCTGCAAAGTTAAGATTTAATTAGTATGGATGGAGGAAGCGTAATCTCAGAAGAGGACGCTTCCTCTTTTTTATGACAGTACGGTCGGCTGTTTATATGTGCAGGACACAGTGAAGTGTCTTAATTAAAGGGTGTATCCTAAATC
>ENA-UAIM01000879-UAIM01000879.1-human-gut-metagenome-genome-assembly--contig:-NODE-879-length-6370-cov-3.684244_pt1 | contig 6370 bp, 7 predicted proteins | sample MGYA00244418_ERZ654387 | MGnify/ENA primary metagenome ERZ654387 (study PRJEB26926, sample SAMN06165118) | human gut metagenome | biome: ENVO:00009003; feature: ENVO:2100002; material: ENVO:00002003... | reverse complement strand
TTCCCGTCCTGGGCGTGGGCGCTTTCCTGGGCATCGGCAACGCACTGGGCTTCATCGACTACACCGTCATCTGGCGTTACTTCAGCTGGACCAACCAGACGCTGGCTATGATCGTTCTGTGGGCTGCTTCCATGTACCTGTTCAAGGAGAAGAAGAACTTCTGGATCACCGCAGTGCCCGCTACCTTTATGAGCGCTGTGTCCTGCACCTACTTCGTGCTGGCTCCTGAGTGCCTGGGCAAGATGATCAACACCTATGCAGACGGCAAGCTGGTGGCTTACAACACCGCAGTTGCATATCCCATCGGCATCGTCTTCGCAATTGCCATGCTGGCGCTGTTCATCTATGCAACCAAGAAGAACACCGAGAAGAAAGCCGCATAACCCATTCATAGCGGCAATTTCTCAGTAAAACAAACCGGCCGCTGTCAGCTCAGCGGCCGGTTTCCTGTTTTTGGCTAAGAGTGCGGGCTGGGCCTTGCATTTTCTTTGCCGGAGTGGGAAAATGGGTACAAACAAAAACGCAAAAGAGGGATGAACGTTATGCTCTTCAAACCTGCACAATTGGGCCTTGCCAGGCTCGACCCTGCCGAGCTGGCAGCCGACCGGAAGGCCTGCAAAAAGATCGGCCCCTGCGGCGTGGGTAAAAAAGCCCTGTATCTGAACAGCTTTTACATCGACCGCCGCTACTACCTGCCCTACACCAGCATCACCCGCGTGTTCAAGCGGGTGGCCATGAGTGCGGGCGGCTTTACCGGCAAGGGAATGTTTGCCTCCATGGCTTACCTTGTGGTGGAGTACGACGGCGGCAAGCAGAAGCAGTGCAACTTCAAGGACGAGCGGGACGTGGACGCCCTGCTGGAAGTTCTGGCGAAAGAACAGCCCAACATCCCGCGTCTGAGCGCCGCAGGCGAGGCGGAAATTGCCCGCCAGAAGGCCGAGAAAGCCGCCCGCAGGCTGCCCCAGCTCTCGAAAGAGGCAGAGCAGAGCGTGGGCCAACTCAAGCGCGCATCGGACTACCTCGCCAAGAAACCGGAGCTTGCCAAAGAGCTCAGCGCTGCCGAGCGCCGCAAGCGCGCCCAGCTGCAGAGCAAGCCGGTGTATAAATATGTGGCCCTCATCATCAGTCTGTTCGGCGTGGTGTCTGCGGCCTATGGCATCCAGAGCATCATCAACCACACCGGAAACTACGGCATCTACTTTGCGCTGTTCGGCTTTGCGGCCATCTTCCTCTTTTCCAGCTACAACATGATGCCTACGGCCCACAACAACCGTAATGCCATCATGAAGCGTGCCGACAGGGCCGAAGCGGCCATGGCGGAGTACGTTAAAGCCTATCCCGGCGGGAACTTCCCGGTGCCGGACATCTACGCTCACCCTGTGGTGCTCAAGCAGATGACCGACGCTCTTCAGGAGGGCCGGGCCGTCACCCTGCCCGAAGCTCTCGAGGCTGTGAAGAACCGCCTCAAAGAGGTCAACGCCGACGTTCAGGTAGAGCAGGAAGAGTACGACGAGATCGTCCAGATCAAGGCCATGTTCCTCAACCACGATTATCAGTAACGAAATAAAGAAATGCCATCGCCGCGAGGCGATGGCATTTTTGTGTCTTATCAGACTTCTGCGGGCTGGGGCTGAGTGAATATCTTCATGCTGTCCTTGTAGGCGTGGATGAAGTAGGCGATCTCTGCGATGGCGGTCAGCGTCCAAGAGCAGGGGTAGAGCAGGTAGAGCGAGGGGATGGTATGGAAGTGGGCGAAGATGGTGTAGACCCAGATGACCCGGAACACGCAGGAGCCGAGAACGACGATGACAGTCGGCACTACTGTCTTGCCCAGGCCGCGGGAGGCCGCGATGGTGCAGTCCATGAAGGCCGAGATGCAGTAGGCAAAGCCCATGACGCCCACACGCTTCATGCCGGCATCGATGACGGCGCTCTCGGTGGTGAAGAGGGCGAGGAACTGCCGCCCGAAGATGAACAGCGAACCGCCCAGCACGAGGCCGACGCCGAAGGAGTAGGCGAGGGCGATGAAGTAGCTCTTCTTCACGCGGTCAGGCTTGCCCGCGCCGTAATTCTGGCTCATGAAGCTGGCGCAGGCCATATAGAACGCGGCCATTGCGTCGTATATCATGTTGTCGGCGTTGGCAGCGGCGGAGTTGCCCTTGACCATGAGGGAGTCAAAGGAGTTGACACCGGCCTGAATGAAGAGGTTTGCAATGGCGAAGACGGCGTTCTGGAACCCGGCAGGCAGGCCCAGCGCGAGGATGCGCTTGGTGGTGGCAGGGTCGAGGGCGACCTTGTGGAAGTCCAGGGCGTAGCAGTCCTGCACGTGGGTCAGCGCCCGCAGAACGAGGAAGGCCGAGACGCACTGGGAAATGGCACTTGCCAGCGCGACGCCCACCACGTCCAGATGGCAGACGATGACGAAGAAGAGGTTGAGCAGGATGTTCAGCGCGCCCGCGATGCACAGGTAGTACAGCGGCTTTTTCGTCTCGCCAATGGCGCTGAAGATGGCGTTGCCGTAGTTATAAAGAGCCAGCGCCGGCATACCGAGGAAGTACACCCGCAGGTAGAGCACAGCGCCGGGGTAGAGGTCTTCTTTGGTGTTGAGCAGATGGAGCAGGGCCGGAGAACCCAGCAGGCCGATGAGCAGGAGCAGTACGCCCGCTGCCAGACTGACCAGCAGAGCCGAGTGGACGGTCTTCTCCACATCGTCGGCATGGCGCGCACCGTAGAACCGGGCCACCAGCACGTTGATGCCGTTGCTCAGACCGATGAGGAAACCGGTGAACAGGGTGACGAAGATGCTGGTGGAGCCTACCGAGCCGAGGGCCGTGGAGCCTGCGAACCGGCCCACCACAGCCACGTCCGACATATTAAAGAGCACCTGCAGCAGATTGGACAGGGCCAGCGGCAGGCTGACCAGGAGGATCTGTTTGGCCAGAGGCCCTTCGGTCAGAGACTTTGCGGATGAACTCATAGTTTCTTTTTTCCTTTTTCTTATCCCAAAACAGTACCCGCGCACACCGGGGTACAAGCTCTATTATAAAGATGTTTTTGCTTTTTGCAATATAAAAAGATGGCCCCCTGACAATAGAAAAGGGGCTGTTGCAAAATAGCTCCAACAAAAATGAGATAGACTTCTCCAACGACCCGGCCATCCTTGCCTGCTGGAACAGCGAGGAAGTCCAAAGAGAATTTGCCGCGTGGCAGGCGGAACAGGCGCATCTTCCAGGAAAAGAAAAACAGGAAGCTCCCATCGGAGAACTCCCTGTTATGCATAGCGTTGTTATCTGTGGTCTTAATCGCAAGTTTTACAAGCAGTGCAATTCTCAACAACTTGTTTGCGATATGCAATTCACGGTTGTTGCCAACGAATCAAATCGTGAATTACGCTGGCAGGGTGCGTCCTATTCAGGGACGCACCCTGTTTTTGTTTCATCGTGGTTGGGTGTACGTCAAACCGCATTTACCGGTTCTTTTTCTCCTTGGCTGCATCGTGGTTGGTTTTGCGCTGTTCCACCATCTGGGCGAACCATTCCACCATTGCAGGGTCGTCGTGAGCAAAGAAGGCACTGGTTTTGGTATCCAGTGCGGCGATCCTTTCCATGTCCTCAGAGGACAGCGTAAAGTCGAACACTTCCAGATTTTCCTGCATCCGCTCTCTGTGGGTGGATTTTGGGATGACCACCACGCCCCGCTGCAAATGCCAGCGGAGAATGACCTGTGCCACGGTTTTGCCGTATTTTGCGCCGATTTCTGCCAGCACAGGGTTTGTGAACATCTGACTCCGACCTTCGCCAAAGGGAGCCCATGCCTCCATCTGAACGCCGTACTTTTCCATCCATTCCTTTGCCTTGCCCTGCTGGTGCAGCGGATGCACCTCTACCTGATTCACCATGGGTTTGATACGAGCAAAGCTGCACAGATCAACGAGGCGGTCAGGATAAAAATTGGACACGCCAATGGCCCGAATCTTGCCTGCCTCATATAGCTCCTCCAAGGCGTGCCATGCGCCGTAGTAATCAGCAAACGGCTGGTGCAACAAACAAAGGTCCAGATAATCCGTTCGCAGCTTACGCAGGGATTCCAGCACAGATGCCTTGGCCTCCTTATAACCGTAATGCTCGACCCAGACCTTGGTGGTCAGAAAAATATCTTTGCGATCCACACGGGATTTTTCGATTGCTGTACCCACCTGCTCTTCGTTGAAGTAGGATTGTGCCGTGTCGATGGAGCGGTAGCCCACCTGCAAAGCATCCAGTACACAGCGCTCGCATTCCTCCTGTGAGACCTGATAGACCCCATAGCCAAGCTGGGGCATTTTTACGCCGTTATTCAATGTGATATAGTTCATATAAAAGCCTCCCTGCTGAGATGATCCTGTGTTTATCACCGTAACTCCTTATAGGTTTCTTCCGGCACCGGCTCGCACCACTCGTTAGAGGTGCCTTCGCCGGGTACTTCCACTGCCAGATGAGAGAACCAGCAATCGGGTGCAGCACCGTGCCAGTGCTTGACCTCCGGGGGAATGTTCACCACATCGCCCGGATGCAGCTCCTGCGGCGCTTTGCCCCATTCCTGATAGTAGCCCCGGCCTGCCACGCAGACAAGGATCTGCCCGCCGCCCTTTGCGGCATGGTGGATGTGCCAGTTGTTCCGGCAGCCCGGCTCAAAGGTGACGTTGTAAATGCCAACCTGTGCGGTGGACAGGGGTGCCAGATAGCTTTTTCCGCTGAAATATGGTGCAAAACCGTCGTTGGATGCACCGATGGGGAACACCATTTCACTCTGGTGCTTTGCCTTGGCATCCTCTGCAGCGTCCTCTGCCCAGACTTCCTTTGCCATGCGGAAAGCCGCCCACGCCTTGGGCCAGCCTGCATAAAACGCCGCATGGGTCAGGATCTCTGCAATCTCAGTCCGGGTAATACCGTTGTTTTTCGCTGCCGTCAGGTGATACCGAAACGAGGAGTCCGTCAGTCCCTGCGCCATCAGTGCTACCACCGTCACAAGGCTGCGGTCCCGGAGGGAGAGTTTATCCTCTCGGCTCCACACCTGCCCGAATAGTACCTCATCGTTAAGTTCTGCAAATTTTGGTGCAAATTCGCCCAGAGCATCCCGCCCTGCTGTCTGTTTCACTGCCATTATACGTTCCTCCCCATCTCGTAAGCCTGTGCCATGGCAGAGGTGTTTCGCACCGCACCCGGCTCGTAAACACCACCTGCTACAAGGACGCCCTTTTCCACGGCACCTTCCACACAGTCTGCATAGCCCCGGAAGCAGGCCAGCGTAGTGTCCGCAGAGGCTTTTTCCTCGTCTGCCATGGTGGTGATGTAGTAGAATTCCTTGTCTTTGACCTCAAGCCACCGTGCCACGGTACGGTCGATCACTGCCTTCAACTGGGCACTGATGGAGTAGAAGTATACCGGGCTTGCCAGCACAATGACATCGGCATCGATCATCTTTTGCAGGATGTCTGCCATATCATCCTTGTGGACGCAGGCTCCGCCGTGGGTGCTGCAGTAGTAGCAGCCGGAACAGGGAGCCACCTTTTTCTCAGCGACCCGGATCTTTTCTGCTTTGTGCCCGGCATCCTGCGCTCCACGCAGAAATTCGTCGCATAGAATATCAGAGTTGCCGCCCTTCCGGGGACTGCCAGACAAAATCAATACCTTCTTGCTCATAGGAACCTCCTTGACAGCAGAGTGCATCCGCATTATGATGTTGGTAAAGTTTGATTTTATCATACAACTTAAAGCGCACTTTAAGTCAAGGGCTTTTTGAAAAAACGGAGGTTTCAGATGATCTATACCGTAGGTGAAATGGCACAAAAGCTGGGCGTACCTGCCTCCACCCTGCGCTACTACGACAAAGAAGGGTTACTTCCCTTTGTGGAGCGTTCCTCCGGCGGCATTCGGATGTTCCGGGAAAACGACTTCGAGTGGCTGCAGGTCATCCGCTGCATGAAAAAAGCCGGAATGTCCATCAAGGATATCCGGCAGTATATTGAGCTTTCCATGCAGGGAGACGACACCATTGACACCCGGCTGGAAATGTTCCGGCATCAGCGGGAGGTACTCACCCAGCAGATCCAGCAGTTACAGCACACGCTGGAGACTGTGGAGTATAAATGCTGGTTCTATGAAGCCGCCAAAGCCGCTGGGACGGTAGATGTCCCCGGTGCAATGACCGATGCGGATGTGCCGGAGCAGTTCCGTGCCATCCGGCAGGAGCTGCGGGGACAGAAGATGCCGAATATCGAAAGATAAGAAATGCCGTTCCAGTTGCTTTTGGAACGGCATTTCTCTTAATCTTCTAACCCATGGCTCCCGGTTACGTTTTTCAAGTATCCCTCCGGGTCACTGTTCAGAAT
>ENA-UAIM01000878-UAIM01000878.1-human-gut-metagenome-genome-assembly--contig:-NODE-878-length-6377-cov-8.538437_pt1 | contig 6377 bp, 4 predicted proteins | sample MGYA00244418_ERZ654387 | MGnify/ENA primary metagenome ERZ654387 (study PRJEB26926, sample SAMN06165118) | human gut metagenome | biome: ENVO:00009003; feature: ENVO:2100002; material: ENVO:00002003... | reverse complement strand
TACCATACGTTGAACGATTTGACTTACGGATACAGGGTTTTAGGCATTTTCTATGATGAGAAGGACTCTAATTACCCCGAAGGAATTCCCTTTAAAGGTCCTGTAAACCAATTATTTGAATGGTTATCCCATAATACCGTGCACGAACTGTACTGTGGTCTGCCATCCAGCAGAAAGGATGATATTCTGGCCATCATGAACTATTGCGAGAACAATCTGATCCGCTTCTATAGCGTACCTCATGTACGTAATTACATAAAGCGTCAGCTGCAACTGGAATTATTGGGTGAAGTTCCTGTATTGTCCATCCGTACCGAGCCGTTGCAGAACCCGGTAAACAGACTGGCAAAACGGTTATTTGATTTGACATTTTCCTCTCTGTTTTTACTTACAATTTTTCCATTTATGTACCTGATTGTAGGTCTTATTATTAAAATTACCTCACCTGGTCCCATATTCTTCAAACAGGAGAGAAACGGGGAAAACGGGAAAATCTTTAAATGCTATAAGTTCCGTTCCATGAAAGTGAACGCATTGTCCGATTCATTGCAGGCTACCAAGAATGATCCCCGCAAGACCAAGTTCGGCAACTTCCTGCGTAAAAGCAATCTGGACGAACTGCCGCAATTCATTAATGTATTCAAAGGAGAGATGTCCATTGTAGGTCCCAGACCCCATATGCTGAAACATACAGAGGAATATTCCCAACTGATTAACAAATACATGATGCGCCACCTTGTCAAACCCGGAATTACCGGATGGGCGCAAGTCACCGGCTACCGGGGAGAAACCAAAGAACTTTCCCAAATGGAAGGCAGGGTAAGAAGAGACCTGTGGTATATTGAGAACTGGACTTTCCTGCTCGACATCCGCATCATGATAAAAACAGTAACCAACATGTTCCGGGGCGAGAAAAACGCCTATTAATCCAAATCGTAGGGACATATAAAAAATAAAAAGATATGAAAGGTATTGTACTAGCCGGAGGTTCGGGCACGCGCCTCTATCCTATTACCAAAGGAGTATCCAAACAGTTGCTCCCTGTCTTCGACAAACCCATGATTTATTATCCTATATCGGTACTTATGCTGGCCGGCATACGGGAAATACTCATTATCTCCACCCCATACGACTTACCGAGCTTCAAAAGACTGTTAGGAGACGGAAGCGATTTCGGAGTACGCTTTGAATATGCGGAACAGCCTTCGCCCGACGGACTGGCTCAGGCTTTCATCATCGGCGAGAAATTCATCGGAAATGATTCCGTCTGCCTTGTACTGGGTGATAACATATTCCACGGCAACGGCCTGTCCGCCATGTTGAGAGAATCCGTACGTGCTGCCGAAGAGGACAAGAAAGCAACGGTATTCGGTTATTGGGTCAGTGACCCCGAAAGATATGGCGTAGCGGAATTCGACAAGGAAGGCAACTGCCTCTCTATTGAAGAAAAACCTGCCCAACCTAAGTCCAACTATGCCGTGGTGGGACTCTATTTCTATCCCAACAAGGTGGTGGAAGTAGCCAAGAATATCAAGCCTTCGGCACGGGGAGAACTGGAAATCACCACCGTAAACCAGCAATTTCTTCAGGACAAGGAATTGAAAGTACAGACATTGGGCAGAGGTTTCGCATGGCTGGATACCGGTACTCACGACTCGCTGGCCGAGGCAAGTACCTACATCGAAGTCATTGAAAAGCGCCAGGGGCTGAAAGTGGCGTGCCTTGAGGGCATAGCTTTGAGAAAAGGCTGGATTACTCCGGAAAAGATGCAGGAACTGGCCCAGCCGATGCTTAAAAACCAATACGGACAATATTTACTGAAAGTTATAAAAGAACTGGGATTAGAATAATGGAAGTTATAAAAACAGCAATAGACGGGGTTTTCATTTTGGAACCCCGTATTTTTAATGATGCAAGAGGGTATTTCTTTGAAAGCTTCTCAGGACGTGAATTTGAAGAAAAAGTATGCAGGACTACATTTGTACAGGATAATGAGAGTTTCTCTACTTACGGTGTATTACGCGGCCTGCATTTCCAGAAACCTCCTTTCACACAAAGCAAGCTGGTGCGTGTGATCAAGGGAGCGGTACTGGATGTGGCTGTAGATATCCGGAAAGGTTCTCCTACTTTCGGAAAGCATGTGGCTGTAGAATTGACCGGAGAGAATCACCGGCAGTTTTTTATCCCCCGCGGATTCGCACACGGCTTTGCGGTACTAAGTGACGAGGTGTTGTTCCAATACAAGTGTGACCATTATTATGCTCCGCAAAGCGAAGGAGGAATCGCATGGGACGACCCCGATCTAGGCATAGACTGGCGACTTCCGGCCGACAAGGTTATTTTGTCCGACAAGGACAAGAAACATCCGAGATTGAAAGACTATCAAACGGATTTCGACTTTAATCAAAGTTTATATTAAAGGCTGTTTTGATTCTGCGTTTGTCCGGTTTTTGCCAGTGAAATTAAAGAAACCGAAAACTGCACACCGGACTATCGTAACGTTCAGGACAACATTTCCGAAGATTGACCTATAAAAACAGGGTGCACCTCCTACGAAAGAGATGCACCCTGTTTTTATAGGTCAATATCTTTATATCACTTCTTCTCCATCCCCTCCTGAGGAGCATTAAGCCCCTCCTTCAGATTTTCAAAGAATTCACGTCCGAACAAGATCCATGCGGAAGCGCCCGCCACTGCCAGGAAAATAAATCCGACAAGAATCACCTTCTTGCTGGTTCCCGAAGGCAGCAACGGCACACTGGCAGGTTCCACAACGGCAAATACAGGTTTGGCCTCCTGTACTTTGGCCCGTGCCACCTGCAATTGGGTAGCCACCTGGCTATACACCTGATATGCCAGATTCATATCATTCTGCAACCGTTCTCTCTCCGTCAAAGCACTTTGAAGGACAACCCCCTTATTGGCATCCATGTAATTGGCATAATTCTGCTGGGCTACATAATACTCCTGCTGGCGTTCCTTATACAATTGTTCCAGATAAGCACAATCCTGCTGGGCTTTGGAGACCCTGTACGCTGTGATATACTCCTGAAGCTTCACCACTACCGTGTCTGTAATGGCGGCCGTAACCATCGGGTCCTGCAAAGTCACCGTCACTGTGGTGATGCCGGTTTTCTTATCCACATCAGCAGTAATCGCCTTACGCATGGCTTCCACTTTCTTCGCCTGATCTTCTGTCAGGTGGAAAGGATCCAGCCTGTTCCCTTCTTCCTCTTCCTTATCGGAGAAGAGAGATTTCACCCCGCCTATAGCCGCCCCGGGCAATCCCATAACAACACCCCACCACGGAGCTTTCTGCTCATCGAGATAAGCTACAAAAGTAGTATCCACCTCACCGTCCAACGTGGTGACATGTGCATTAAACAGTTCCAGAATGAAAGGAGTAGACGCTACTATATCCGGGAAAAGAGATACGTTCAACGCATCCGCCTCACTGCCCAGACTCATGCCTCCGATCCCCAGCATGGCAGCCATTCCCGACAGGCTCCCCCCTCCGCTTTTACCGGATTCGGGAGACAATGTCACTTCCACCGTATATTGCTTGGGAATACTCAGAGCGATAATCACCCCTACAATAGCACCTATTCCGGCAACCTTCAGCAGCATCTTTCGGGCAGCCCACAACTTACGGACATACTCCATCAAATCAATTTCCAACTCCTCGTCTTCCCGTGGTCTTTCCGTATTATTCGTATAATTCTTATCTTCCGCCATACTGTTTCTATTTTAAGATATTAGCAATAGATGCAATCATAGTAGCCAACGACGCACTGGTGGTTGCTATGGACAAGGTGTTCTGCAAAGACCAGTTGCTCTTTTCCTTCACCGGAACAATCACCTCACAGCCCGGCTGGATCAGCTCACGGCTACCTTTCTTCGCTCTCTTCACCTGACCGTTCATATATACAATATACACCTTGCTCTTCTTCGCACGGAAACCGTAACCTCCGGCCTGCTCTATATAATATTTCAACGTCTTGCCATCTTCAAATGAAACGGTATTGGGATACATCACAGCCCCGCTGATACGTACCGTGTTGTTGTATTCGGGAATTTCAATCACATCCCCCTCACGCAATACGATATCCGCACTGGAGCCGGGTTTAAGCATCGCTTTTTCCAAATCGATACCCACATAATAGATATCTCCCAAATCCAGCCGGTTGACATCAATGGAGTCCTTTCCAGTCTTGGCCATGTCCAGAACCGTTTCCATACGTTTGCGTTCATCGGCATTGATACGACGGCTTAAACGGGCCCCTTTGATATAAGCAAACGGAGTCACTCCACCTGCCTTCTTGATCAAATCGGAAAGACGTTCGCTCTTCTCTGTCAGCGCATAATCACCTTCATACAAAACCTCACCGGTCACCTGCACATTCACCTGTTCCTGATAAGCAGGGCTCTTACGCACATATACCTGATCGTATGGCTGCAACACAAAACCCGGTTCTCCGTCTATCACAAAACCGTCTTTCAGAGAAAACGAGTACATTTGTCCTATGGTGGAAACCGCTTCCGTACCTTTGCTATCCTTGATACGGCGGGAAACATCCACACGGACGGTAGAAGCCGATTCTTTCAACCCGCCAGCCTGGATTATAATATCCTCCAAAGTCGTATTGTCGGCAAAAGCGAACTCACCCGGACGGGCAACCTCACCATACACCATGATGCTTCCCACATCCTCCAAGTCATGAATACTGGGAATATAAAGCACATCATTACGCTGCAAAGGTACATCGGGTGCAGTACCGTCCATGATGCCTTTTATATCTACTTGAATAACCTCTTTCTTCAGATTCTCGCGCTCGCGATGCAACACCGCACGTCCTGTAAAGGCATCACCCATAAGGCCTTCAGCCTTTTCCACCAGTTGGCGGACTGTATTCAAGGTTCCTCCGAACTGATAAATGCCCGGACGATAGACAGCCCCCTTGATTTCAAGCTTGTTCTCAAAACGGTCCAGAATAGCTTCAGCAGTCAGCGCATCACCATCTTTTACCTGGAATACGGAATAATCAATATCATCAATCGTATAAATCTGATACTCCTTTCCGTTTTGACGAATCATGCGGAGAGAACGGGTATAGGCATCCCCCGAAAATCCACCGGCATACTTCAACAACGTGGCAACACTTTCGTTGTTTTTCATCTCGTATTTCATGGGGCGTTTCACATTACCCTCTATGCTAACCAACGCCTCGTATGGAGGAACGATGATCACATCGCCTTCCTGCAAGCGGATATCATCATTGATTTTACCTTTCATAATAAAATCGTACACATCTACGGTAGCGATTTTCTGTCCTCCGCGCACTACTTGTATATTGCGCAAGCTACCGATATCGCTCACGCCACCGGCACGGTACAGTGCATGAAACACGGTAGAGAAAGAAGACAATGCATAAGTTCCCGGTTGGAACACTTCCCCCATCACGTTCACCTGGATCGTCCGGCTGTTTCCCAAAGTAACCTTGATTTGTGAGGACGGGTTCTGTTCATTATCAAGCCCTGCATAAATCTTATTCAGTTCTTTACGCAAATATTGGTTGGCTTCGGCAATAGTCATGCCGTTCAGATAAATCAATCCCAAATCGGGGATCGTGATAGATCCATCCGGAGATACATTATCGCGGATGGTGGCCTGGTTTGTACCCCAGATATCAATGATTACCTCATCACCCGGCCCCAGACGGTAATTAGGAGGAGTAGCCAGATTCACACTCGGCTCGAATGTAAGGTTTCTGGTTTCAAAAATGTCCCGTCCGTACACCTTATCCTTCTGCATTTCTTCCATATCGCCCATGCCCATCCCCTCGTAATAGCGATTGGCAGAAACACTGTCCGACGAGTTCTTCCCTACCACTCTGTCCGCAGCCGGACGTTGGTCGAAAGTAAAATTCTCTGTTACATAGATATCTTCCTGCGTCTTTGTCTTTTCACGCAAACGGTTCCGATTTTGCATCGTTGCATTTGCGTCTTTATCAGCAGACCCATTTTGCTGTTCATAAAGTTTCTTTACACGCTTAGCCTGTTCTTGTGTCACTCCTCTACGGGCTAACTCTGTAGCAATCTGACGTTGGTCTTTTCCTTGTTGCATGCCCGTCTTCACATATTCCAACACCTGTTGGTCACTCATAGATTGCTGTGCAAGCACAGAACCCGAGAGGGCAAAAACTAAGACCAGTACGGATAATAGTTTTTTTATCATATAAATTCAATAAACTTAGTAATTTAGCAGCCGCAAAGGTAGATATTATTTTCGATATAGGCGAGTATTATTTCATAAATATCCCTCTAACAAATATAAAAACGGCTGCCACCTGACGGTGTACAGCCGTTTATTCTTTAAT
>ENA-UAIM01000861-UAIM01000861.1-human-gut-metagenome-genome-assembly--contig:-NODE-861-length-6479-cov-5.026152_pt1 | contig 6479 bp, 3 predicted proteins | sample MGYA00244418_ERZ654387 | MGnify/ENA primary metagenome ERZ654387 (study PRJEB26926, sample SAMN06165118) | human gut metagenome | biome: ENVO:00009003; feature: ENVO:2100002; material: ENVO:00002003... | reverse complement strand
ACGAGATCTAGTACGGTCTCGTGGGCTCGGAGATGTGTATAAGAGACAGAAGCTGTTCGAGCCCGGAACAGACGGTAACCGCAAGTCTCTGGAAAAGCATCATCTTTTCCCAAAGGCTTACTTGAAGTCCCAAGGATACTCTGATGCGAAGATTAACCAGATGGCAAACTACGCATTCATTGACTGGAAGGACAACATGGACATCCTGGATGATGCTCCGTCTGTGTATTATCCGATTGTCTGCGCCGGATTGTCTGACGAGCAGATCCGTGTTATGGAAGAGGAGAACGCTCTGCCTCACGGTTGGGAAAATATGGCCTACGAGGACTTCCTGATTGAGCGCAGGAAATTGATGGCGGCAAAAATCAAGGCAGCCTTTGAGATTCTGAAAAAGGCAGCGACTTGAGCGAGACCACATTATAAATTCCCACACCTTTTATCAATAGGGAATGCTGTAAATCAACGATTATCTCTGTAATTCAACGAATACCCCACTAAAACAACGATTGCCCTTGTAATTCAACGATTTACGCTCTTTCAACGATTACGAGGACCACGAAGCCCACGCAAAGGCAAAAACCCGACCATGAAAACAACCTGGCCGGGTTTTCTTTTGGGGCCGCTGGGTGCAAAAGTGCCGCAAACACGCCGTTTTTGCCAAAAAGTAAGAACCGTAACCCCGATACGCTTTGTATCAAAATTACGGTTCTTATTTGGCGGAGAAGGAGGGATTCGAACCCTCGATGAGCTATTAACCCATACACGAGTTCCAGTCGTGCGCCATAAACCGGGCTAGGCGACTTCTCCAGTTTATCATTTTTTTATATGTGTCACTCTATCTAAGCGACTTTAATATTATACCATATGATCTTTTACTTGTCAAGACATTTTTGAAACTTTTTTTTTGTTCTTTTCTTATTCAGAAGTACTGTGTAAAAAAAGTTTTCTCTGCGATGCTTTATTAACAATATTCTGAAAAGTTTTCATTTTATTTTCTATATGAACATGTTACCGAAAATTTTCGCGATCTCGAAAACGATTAAGCAAATCATTTGGTTGATTTATAACAAATTTAATCAAATATATGTATTGGTAATATTGAAAACAGCTTAATAATTTTACCACAAAAATAAAAAAGTCGTTAAAAAGTTTACGAAAATTCACAAAATGCCTTTGACAACTCGAGGCAAATGTGGTATAATGTTTAAATGACTGTAGGGTGAAGTGCGTCTAAATGCGACATTATAGAGAAGGTGAGACATTTTGGGAAGAAAACGCATTGGAGTGATATTGTCTGAGGCAGAAAGCTATTATCAGGAAAGATTGCTGAAAGGCGTAATGACAAAGGCTTTTCAGCTTGACTATGATGTGCTTATCTTCACAAGCTTTGTCAAAGTGTCATTCTTAAAAGCAGTGTCTGTTGGAGAAATGCAGATATATGACGCTATAAATTATGATAAGCTCGATGGCGTTATCGTTTTGGCAGATACATTAAAAATGCCTGGGCTTTTTGACAAAATATGCAGGGATATAGATGAGAAATGTCATGTTCCTGTGGTTTTTATAGATGGAAGCTATAAGGACTATGAAAGTATTTATACCCGTGACGAAATACCCTTTATGCAATTGACAGAACATCTTATCGAGGTCCATGGATGCAGGAAGATACTTTTTTTGAGCGGTCCGCTGGAGACTGCCACCACTCGTGAACGGCTTGCGGGATATAAGCGTGCCCTTGAAAAGCATGGCATAGAGTATGATCCGGACTTTGTCTGCTTTGACGGAGGCTTCTGGTATGATAAAGCGGCAGAGGTGGCAAATAATATCATCTATGGCAGACGTAAAAAGCCTGACGCTATCGTTTGCTGTGGAGATTATATGGCTATAGGTGTTGTACATGAATATCAGAAAAACGGTTTGAGCGTGCCTGAGGATATGATAGTTGCAGGTTATGACGCAATAGATGAGGCTATCCATTGCGTGCCAGCTATAACCTCGTGCTCACCGCCGATCTTTGAAACTGGCGTGAACGCAGTAATGACCATTGAGGTAAGGATCAAAGGCGTTGAACCGCAGGGCCTTATGGAGGACGGCGGCAAGGTGGAGATAGGTGCTTCCTGCGGCTGTCATGAGGATTATAGCTATACAAAGCGTGATCTTTTATCATCTCAGAACAAGATGAATTATCATGACTTTTTGGACAGCAATATGACCGATATAATGGCTTGCTCTAAAGATCCCGATGATCTGATGGCCAGGATACAATATTTTCTCTATCTTATCATTGGTCATGAGAGGTATTATCTCTGCCTTAATGAGGATTGCCTCGGAGAGCATGAGATAGTCGGTGAGATCTCCACTGTTCCAAAGGAATATACAGAAAATATGGTGCTTTATATAAGAAACGTTGACGGCAAAAGCAGAACTCTTCATGATCCTTTTGAACTCAAAGAGATATTTCCTGATCTGGATGAAGAACGAGAAAGCCCTTGTGCATTCTTTATCACCCCGGTACATTTTATAGATCGGTGCTATGGCTATGCTGTATTGTCTTACGGTGACGAAATAAAATCGATAGATATCACTTATCGTAATTGGACAAATCATGTAAGCAATGCTCTGGAATCAATGCGGATACGAAACTCCATAGCTAATCTTGCAGTCCGTGACGCTATGACAGGTGTTTATTCGAGAATAGGCATTGAGAAAAATATCCAGTTTGTTGTTGACAGAATGTCAAATCCGAAAAATAAGGCTTTTATCGCTGTCTGCGATCTGGACTGCCTTAAAAAGATAAATGATAATTTTGGCCATAACTGCGGTGATATTGCAATAAAAGCGATCGCAGACGCAGTTTTGGCATCGACAAAAAATAACGAGATATGTGCAAGGGTAGGCGGCGATGAGTTTGTGGTGATAGGCTGTAACGACTATAACGACAACTATCCTGAACGATTTTCTGCAAGGGTCAACGACCGTCTTAGGGTATATAACAAGTTTGCAGGTAACGAGTTTGAGGTCAGCGTTAGTATAGGCGGTATTTGTAAACATATAACAGATATCCACGAGCTTGAAGATATGTTTACACAGGCGGATAAGATAATGTACGCAAGTAAATTGGAAAGACATAAAAACAGGAAATAGCAATAGATAAAATATCAGTGCATTACAACGGACGGTCAGTGATCGTCCGTTTTTGCGTGTGAGAGACACATATCCACTTGACTTATAGGCTCAAATGTAGTATAATGTAAAAGTTAAGGCGGTTTTCTGCCTGTTAGTAAGACGATTTTTTCGGAAAGGAAATGGATAATAAAATGGCTAAAGCTAAAAAAATAACGGCTGCTCTTACTGCCGCATTGCTTTGTACTGCGAGCCTTACCGCTTGCTCGGACACAAGCTATGTGATGACAGCAGGTGACAGCAAGATAAACGCAGGAATCTACATTTATAATGAGCTTACAGAAATGTCATATCAAATGACGATGATGTATTATCAGAAGGGCATCAAAAAGGACTATTTCGATCAGAAGGTAGACGGAAAGGCATTTGACGAGTATCTTTCAGATTATGCTCTCACTGCAACTAAGGAGTATGCAGCTGTAGTTGACAAGTTCAACGAGCTTGGACTTACTCTTTCAGATGAGGATATAAAGTCCATTAATGACAGCATAAGCAGCACATGGGATTCTCAGGGCGAGTTTTACGAGTCAGAGGGTATCTCAAAGGAATCTGTAAAGCTTGCGCTCAAAGGCTCGAAAATGAGGGAAGAGCTTTTTGATCACTACTATGCAGAGGGCGGCGAGGAAGCCGTTTCAGACGATGAAATGGTGAAGTATCTTGATGATAACTACCTGAGATATAAATCCATTTCCTTTGCAAAAACTAAAGCATCAACTGATTCTTCATCATCAGCCACCGATTCTTCTACAGACTCAGCAGACGCTGCAAATGAGGAAGCCAAGGCAAAAAGAGATGAGTTCCTTGAAAAGGCTCAGGGCGTTTCGTTTGACGATTTCGACAGCATTATAGACGAGTACAACGACTATGTTGCATCAAAGAAAGCCTCAGATTCAAGTTCTGCCGCTGACAGCGATTCATCAGCCGCAGACAGCAGCACGACTTCTGACGACACTTCTTCTGTAGCAGAGAGCGACACAAGCTCCACAGCAAGCGATGACACATCTTCTGTATCTGACAGCACAGCAGATTCAAGCACAGCAGCGTCAGACACAGATTCTTCCGCAGACAGTTCTTCTTCTGCACCTGACCCGTATGCAAATGAAAAGATGATGAATTACGGCACAATGGACGATTCACAGAAAGACACTACAAACGGCAAGATACTCAAAGAAGTAAGCGGTATGAGCACAGATGTTGCAACAGCTTATGAGGACGATAACGCATATTACATTCTTATCAAGGGCGATGTTAAGGACAGAGATACAGAATATGCCAAGGACAATCATGAAGATCTTCTAAAAGAAATGAAGAGCGATGAATTTCAGAAGAAATTAACAAGCTGGGTAGAAAAGCTTGACATCAAGGTAAACAACAAGGCTATAAAGCGTTATACACCGAAAGTGGTCTACGATAAGCAGACAGAGTATTACAGCAAGAACAATAATTCATAGCAGATAAAATTACCGCCGCAACCGAGTTTGGTTGCGGCGGTTTTGTCATGTTAACAAATCCTTCGGCTTCCTCCTTGCCCAATTGCAGCACATAAGGACAAAATCCCAAAATGTGAACACATTCACATTTTATCAACAGAAGCCCATTTTATGCATTATTTTTTTGCGAGTACAATGCCCAACATATTATGGCTTTATAAAACAAAGAGCTGCGCTTCTTTAATGAAACGCAGCTCTTATGCTTATATTTTTATTATAAAGACGAAATGCACTGTGAATATGCCCCAATATTTAGTCAACAACACATTCCACAACAGCACAAGGCGGAATATTCAGCTTTAACACATTGTCCTTGATGACTGCCGTATGCTCGGTAATGCTCACTCTGTCGGGACAGTCGAAGTCGTTATAGCTGTGCGCCTCGTTTGTAAGTATCCTGCAAGAAACTGATGATGCTTTAAATCCGAAAATGCTACATTCAACAGCAGCCTCTTCCGTAAGCGAACAGTTTGCGGCGGTAACGGTCATACTCTTTTCGTTCACCGATGCGGAAACCGAGATCATCGGAGCATTTTTACCTTCCGACATATTTTCATTCTGCGTATAGCAGTAAACCGCCTCGTTGTTTTGGTGTGTTTTAAAAAGGTCGAAAACGTGATATGTAGGCGTTTTTATCATCTTATCGCCTTCTGTAAGAATGACCGATTGGAGAACATTCACCGCCTGCGCAAGGTTTGCCATTACAACACGGTCGCTGTGTCTGTTAAAAACATTCAGCTCTATTGCAGCAACGATAGCATCACGCATTGTATTCTGCTGATATAAAAATCCCGGATTCGTACCCTCTTCTACCTTATGCCAACAGCCCCACTCTCCTATTACAAGTCCTATTTTCTTTTCGGGATCATAGCGGTTCATTATCTCCGAATGTCTTGTGATAAGCTCATCGGAAAAGTTCGCTGCAGCGATAGTTTTATAATAAAGCTCATCGTCAAAATCGGTGGCAGACTCCATTTCGGGCCATACTGGCATCGTATAATAATGCAGGTCGATAGCATCAACATTATTGCTGTCAAGATTTTTCATCATGACTTCTGTCCAGTTATAGTCGGCAGAGCTTGAACCGCAGGCTATTCTGTAAAGTTTGTTTCCCGAATAATTGTGGCAGAATGTCTGATACCTTTTATAAACGTCGGCGTAATATTCGGGACGCATATTTCCTCCGCAGCCCCAGTTTTCATTGCCGATACCGAGGTATTCGAGTTTCCACGGCTCGGCTCTGCCGTTCTTTTTTCTCTGCTCTGTGAGAGGTGATTCCGCATCTGAGGTCATATATTCTATCCATTCGGATAATTCACGAACACCGCCGCTGCCAACATTGCCGTTTATATAAGGCTTGCAGCCAACAAGCTCACAGAAGCGCATAAATTCGTGCGTGCCAAAAGAATTATCCTCCGTAACTCCGCCCCAGTTCGTGTTCACGATCTTTCGGCGCTGAGATTTTTCGCCGATACCGTCCTGCCAGTGATATTCTTCTGCAAAGCAGCCGCCGGGCCAGCGGAAAACTGGAGCTTTTATATTTCTGAGCGCCTCGATGATATCATTCCTTATTCCGTCTGTATTCGGAATAGGTGAATTTTCACCCACATATATACCATTGTAGATACATCTTCCGAGATGCTCGGAAAAATGTCCGTATATCTCTGGAGCGATATGTCCGAGCCTGTCGTCTGCATTTATTACCATTGATATTTTTTTCATGTTATACCTCCGCCACATACTGAATTATTATATTATTAGTTTAAGTCATTGACTTTGGTATTGCAATGACTTATAATATTAAAT
>ENA-UAIM01000856-UAIM01000856.1-human-gut-metagenome-genome-assembly--contig:-NODE-856-length-6493-cov-4.747748_pt1 | contig 6493 bp, 4 predicted proteins | sample MGYA00244418_ERZ654387 | MGnify/ENA primary metagenome ERZ654387 (study PRJEB26926, sample SAMN06165118) | human gut metagenome | biome: ENVO:00009003; feature: ENVO:2100002; material: ENVO:00002003... | reverse complement strand
GAGATCTAGTACGGTCTCGTGGGCTCGGAGATGTGTATAAGAGACAGGTTGTGGAGGTAACTATTTCCTCTCTGATAGCGTCTATAGGCGGATTTGTTACCTGTGCAAAGAGCTGTTTGAAGTAGTTGAACAGTGGCTGAGGCTCTTTTGAAAGCACCGCAAGCGGGCTGTCTGTACCCATAGCGGCAATAGACTCAGAGCCGTTCTTTGCCATTGGCAGGATAGATGTCATAACGTCCTCATAGGTATAGCCAAAAGCTTTCTGAAGTCTTTGTCTTTCCTCGTAGCCGTGTTCCTCTACCTTGATGTTTGGTATCTTAAGGTCTTTAAGTCTGACAAGGTTGCTGTCAAGCCACTCGCCGTAAGGCTGCTTTGAAGCATAGTATTCTTTAAGCTCGTCATCGTCGATAACTCTGCCCTGAACAGTATCAACAAGAAGCATTTTGCCTGGGCGAAGTCTTTCCTTTTCAACGATATTGTCTGACGGGATAGGAAGTGCGCCAACCTCAGATGAAAGGATAAGATTGCCGTCCTTTGTGATATAATATCTTGACGGACGCAGACCGTTTCTGTCAAGCACTGCACCCATGATATCTCCGTCAGAGAAAAGGATAGAAGCAGGTCCGTCCCATGGCTCCATCATAGTTGCATAATACTGATAGAAGTCTTTCTTAGCCTGACTCATCGTGCCGTTGTTATCCCATGGCTCAGGGATCGTTATCATGACAGCCAGTGGCAGATCCATTCCACTCATGACCAAAAATTCAAGTGTGTTGTCGAGCATTGCAGAGTCAGAGCCTTCTGTGTTTACAACAGGTGTGACCTTATCAAGGTCGCCTTTCAAATGCTCAGACTTCATCGTTTCCTCACGAGCGAGCATTTTATCAGCATTGCCTCTGATAGTGTTTATCTCACCGTTGTGAACGATCATTCTGTTAGGATGCGCCCTCTGCCAGCTTGGGTTTGTGTTGGTAGAAAATCTTGAATGTACCATAGCGATAGCAGACTCATAGTCCTTATCCTGAAGGTCAGGGAAGAACTTTCTGAGATCCTGAACAAGGAACATTCCTTTATATACTATAGTTCTGCTTGAAAGTGATACAACGTAGGTGTCCTCATTTGACTGCTCGAACACACGTCTTGCAACATATAGCTTGCGGTCAAAGTCAAGACCCTTTTTAACGCCCTTTGGACGCTTGATGAAGCACTGCATTATGGCAGGCATACACTGGGCAGCTCTCTTGCCAAGCACCTCAGGCTTTGCAGGAACGACTCTCCAGCCAAGGATCTCCAGACCCTCTTTTTCAGCGATTATCTCAAACATCTTCTTTGCCTGATTTCTCGCCAGCTCGTTCTGTGGGAAGAAGAACATACCAACGGCATAATCTCTCTCCTCGCCAAGCGTGATTCCAAGCTCAGAGGCGGCGATCTTCTTGAAGAATTTATGTGAGATCTGAAGCAGGATACCTACTCCGTCACCTGTTTTGCCCTCTGCGTCCTTACCAGCACGATGCTCAAGCGTTTCAACGATAGTCAGCGCATTTGCAACAGTATCGTGGCTCTTTTTGCCCTTAATGTTCACAACAGCACCTATTCCGCAGTTATCATGCTCGAATTTCGGTGAATACAGGCTTTTTACATTAGTCATATCCTCCATGCGTTCCATTTTTATCACCCTTTCCTGCCAAACTGTAAAAAAATTATAGCTTATCGTTCAGCAACGTATGTTATTTCACGGCTCATAGCCGATTTTTAGCTGTTTTTAACAAAAAATTTGCAGGAAGAAATTAAAATCCTGCAATCCTGCATAAGCGCAAGTAAACCCAAAGCGTGGTTTTTCGCACAAATGCAAGAAAATAGCCTTTTGCCGTCTTTTTTGGCGGCTTAATCATTATAACACACATTACAGCAAAATGCAAGAGCGAATGATAAAACTTGCATAAAATCATTATTAATTTTTAGTTAATCGGTATACATATATAACTTATGATTTCATATCACTTTCCTAGGTAAACCTTGCAAACTAACGTAACAACGCTCTTTTCAGCTTATTTACAGCCATTTTCAATGGAGAATCGTACTCTTTGTAAAAATGCTGATAATCCTTAGAATTGTTCCAGTCACCACCCCATTTCCAGCCGTGACGTCTGAAAATGCAATAGCAAAGGTCTGTTCTGTCAATCTTGTGATCAAAAGCCTTGTCACGGTCTGCATACTCTGTAGCATTGGCAGGCATGACCTTATTCCCCACTATATAAGGATTTATAAGGGGGTTTATGTCTATCGCCCTGCCGTAGCTGTGAGCCGAAATAGTGTTGGTACCAGCCACCACCCTATAGTTGAAGGCAGAAGAATTGTTATCCGCCATTGACCTTTCATCATCAGCGTCATACTCGTCCACGAGCCTGATTTTTTCTATCTCATAACCGCCCTCGAAAAGCTCATAGAAGATATCCAGAACCTCCTGCGCAAGCTTCCTCGCCACGATAAGCTCCCCCGACTGCACCTTATGCTCAAAGTCATAATACCTCACACGCAGATAGGCAAGGTCGCCCAGCTTCACATAGGGATTTTCCTTATAGGAAACGCCTTTGATACGCTCTATTACCTCGTTTGGAAGCTCCTCAGCCGTAAAGCCCTCTCTGTATAATATCTTTTCCATAAAAAACACTCCTTACAAAAAGCGGTCAAGGCATGATACCTTGACCGTCCTTATTATTTATCCGCAGACTTGTAGTACATAACAACAGGCGTACCATAAGGCACGTTGTCATAAACATATTTGGCGTCGTCATAGCTCATATTTATACAGCCGTGAGAGCCGTTGTATTTGTATATCTCACCGCCGAAATATCCGCCTCGCCACGTTGAATCGTGAAGACCTATTCCACAGAGAGAAACGTTGTTCCAGAAGTTGCACTTTGTATCCCACTCGTCGCCATCGGCATTTGTGTCTTTCATACGCTTGTTGGTCTCCTTTGACCACAGCTTATAAACACCAGGGAGAGTTGTTCTCGCCTCAGATGTGGTCTGACCTGAAACTATATAGGTATCGAGCTTTTTCTTACCCTTTTCATAATACCACAAGTGCTGGTCGGTAAGGTCTATCTCAATATAAGTGTCGCCTATATCATCGTCCTTGCTTCTCGCAGACTCAACGCCTGTAAAGTCAAAATAACCGGTACTGTAATAGATAGGGTCCACCTTGTCAACGCTCTCGCCATTTTCAAGCATATCCACAAGATCGTCACAAGTCTTTTCCTGATCTATCCACCAGCCGTATTTAGCATCGGAGCTTGTCGGCACGATTATGTCGCCCTGCAAAGTGGCGTGGAATTTTCTCTTAGTATTATATGTATCATACTTCTTTGCGAGCTTTTCCACATACTCCATGGCTTTCTTTCTGTCCACAGTGTAGCTTCCGTCATCTTTGAGCTTTATGATCTTCATAAGCTCCTCGCCCGTGAGAGTTTCTGTGGTGTAGTCAAAATCGTATGTGACAGAAAGCTGGAAAACATCATTTCGTTTCTTGCAATCGTCCTCAAGGTCTGCGCTCTTCACCTTTGGAAGGGAATAACAACCTGTGTCCTTGTCAAGCTCAACGCTAAGCTCACCTGATGCCACGCTTTGCGTAACATAAGCTTCAAGCTTTTTCATATCGGTTATCTTGTTTCCCTGCACCTCAGGGGTGATAACATAAGCCGTCTTATCCTCGTTAAGACCAAGCTTTGCGTCGGCAGTTTCAACATCGCCCCAGTTTGCTTTCTCCACAAGCTTCTGAAGCTTCTCAACATCAAATGTGATGTCCTCATTAAAGCTATAGGTGGAGTTCTGTATAAATCCAGAGAACCATGTTTTTCTGTTCACGCTGTCATAGATCTTCTGAAGCTCGTCCTTGCCGCTTAGTCTGTAATCAAAATCAGCCGTCTTGAAAACAACAGGCGTGCCGTCGATAGTTTTGACCGTAAGCTCATAAGGCATATCGTTCACCCCGAGCAGGTCGCAAGCCTGTTCAAATGTCCTTCCGCCCACGTCAATGCCATTCACTGTTGTGCCGCTCAGAAATCTGTTGCTATAGTAAGCTCTTCCAATGAAATATCCTCCGCCCACAACTATTATGATAGCCGCTGCTGCAGTGCCGCAGATAATGCCGATATTGTTGCGTTTTTTCTTTCTTTTCTTATTCTTTGACGAACCTTTGACAGAGCTGTTTTTCTTCACAGATGTCGCAGGCTTTTTCGTTATCTTTGTGGAATTTTCCGTCATCAATTATCCTCCTGTACAAAATGACGTTCGGCATTTGCCGACAATGTATCAAGAATAATTATATCACGCTTTTTTCCTTTTGTCTATAGGATAGGCTGAAAAATTTGTCACAAAAAGAATGCCGGATATTCTCATTTAATGTACAAATAAACGTACTGCAAACAAACTACACGCAAACACCGTAAAAAAATATCGGGCAGATAACTCCACCCGATACAATATCAGTCTTTTATATACTTGTTCTTGACCTCACTGTAGGTCTTGCAGAAGCGGTCATGGGAGATATACGCTCCCCAGCTCATGTTATCGTCCACCTGAGGGTCCATAACATATACCTGACCGTTTATCGTTACCTCCACCCACATATGATAGCCGTAACCGCCTGCCGCCATAGCGGTCTTGCCGTCAACGGTCTTTGCATCAAAGCCTATGTAGTTGAGCATTGCGGCGTAAACGTAAGAATATTCCGTGCAAGTGCCGTAACCGTCTTCAAGAACAGCCTTGACAGGATTTGCCCAGCCGCCGTAATCGTAGACCGTGTTCTTTATAATATAATCGTAGCAAGCCACAGCCTTTTCGTAATTTGTCATATCATCTGATATTATCTTATTGAGATATTTCAGAAGTATCTTTTCTTCCTTTGCGCCGAGCGTCGCCTTTGGATCAAGCACAGCAGAATTAAGTCGCTGTGCAGGGGTCTTGCCGTTGTCGACAACAGGCGCAGTGGTTGTAGTTGTAACAGGCTTTTTAGTTGTTGTCACCTTAGCGGTGGTGGTCTTTTTCTTGGTAGTAGTCACCGCAGGCGTTGTGGTCGTAACAGGGGCAGTTGTTGTCTTTGCAGTGGTAGTAGTTTTTGCAGTAGTAGTTTTCACTGTTGTAGTCTTTTTTGTAGCCTTTGAGGCAACAGTATCGCTGTCAGTAGTGCTGACAGGGGCGGAAGTAACAGCAGAAACCTTTGTTTCAGACTTTGAAGCCTGCTGAGTTTTCTTTGTCACAAGGCTTACTGATATGCTAAGCTTTGTGTCAGCGGAAGTCACGCTCTGCACTGCGGTCACTGACGCTGGCTTCTGTGATATTACAGAGGTCGTTACGCTCTCTGATCTCAAAGCTGTTTCGGAAGCTGACTTTGTTGTTTCGCTTTTTGCAGTTTTTACAGCCTTTACAGCCTCGGTCTGAGATTTTTTCGCAGTTTCCTTGACGGCTGATGTTGTAAGAACAGTTGTGATATCCCCGATCTGCTCAGATGTTTCCTTGTCAGAAACAACAGAAATGACCTTTGCATTTTCAGGCGGCATGACCGCACATGGCTGGATAACGTTTTTATCAAGTGTCGCAAAAGTCACAGCAGATACTGCCACAACTCCGCAGGCAGAAAGCACAGCCACACAGCGAGATATCCCCGACTTCAAATAACCCAATTCAGAACGCTCCTTTCAAATGTGATAAACTACACCATATTATAATGAATAAGGTTACAAAAGTCAAGGGGCATTGTAATCAAATTGTAATTTTCAAGCCGTTTTTTCGCTCGTTTATGAAGTATATATGAACATCAAGTTACAACCATTGTACATTTTATATCCCAGGAACGACAATAAGGGTTCTATTTTTATCATTTTTAACAAATTTCGCAAAACTTTTATTAATAATACCGAAAAACGGACACCTGCGTTACAAAAGCCCATATTTTCCACGATATTTTACATATCTATCCACAAAATCACCCACGCAAAAAAAGAACGCTGACACAAGCCAGCGTTCCCTTTTTGAAGTATATGAAGTATATATGGAGAAAAAAGTATATGTGTAAATTTCATCTTTTTGTCTTTCTCTTATTGTATTTATATCATACTCCGCCAATGTGACAGTTTTATGATAGTGTGCTGAAAACTAATACACAAAAAAATAAGTGCAAAAAAACGTCTGCCATATGACAGACGTTTTCTCTTAGTTTAAGTAAATTACTCAGCCTGAGGTGCTCCTACAGGGCAAGTACCTGCACAAGAACCGCAGTCGATGCACTCGTCAGCGTTAATAGCACACTTACCGTCAGCCTCGGAGATAGCTCCTACTGGACATGCGTCCATGCAAGCGCCGCAGCCGATGCACTCATCACTAATCTTATAAGCCATTTTCACAGACCTCCTTGCATAAATTCTACAAGTATCATATCAAATACCTGTCTCTTATACACATCTCCGAGCCCACGAGACCGTACTAGATCTCG
>ENA-UAIM01000841-UAIM01000841.1-human-gut-metagenome-genome-assembly--contig:-NODE-841-length-6567-cov-2.582002_pt1 | contig 6567 bp, 3 predicted proteins | sample MGYA00244418_ERZ654387 | MGnify/ENA primary metagenome ERZ654387 (study PRJEB26926, sample SAMN06165118) | human gut metagenome | biome: ENVO:00009003; feature: ENVO:2100002; material: ENVO:00002003... | reverse complement strand
CCGCGCCATGCGATGACCAGCAGGATGAAGATCAGGCCCACTGCACTCCAGCCGGTGAACAGGGTGCCCCAGGTGTCGGGACGGATGATACGGAATGCGGGGATCGCAAACTTGGAAGCATCGCCCCTGGGGTTCACAAAGACCAGGAACAGGGTGATGATGATAGAACCGATGATACCGCCATAGGTGCCGGTCATCATGGATGCCTTCTGGCCCATCTGACGAGCGATCTTGTTCATCAGCAGGATGGAGATCAGAGCGATGGGGATAGAGGTGATCTGAGAGTAGCTGGAGAATGCGGCATAGTTGCCGAAGATGATGCCGAACAGGCAGATCATAACGGTGGAGTTGCTCATGGTAGACATGAACAGCTTATCGGTAGATGCGGAGACCACCAGCATCTGGATGGCGCGGTTGTGAGCCAGGGTGTCAACGTAATCCTTAACGCCGACCTTCTGGGTGGTGCCCAGGCCGAAGTACTTGGGACGGTCCTTACGCCACAGAGCAATGATGGCGCAGACTGCAAACACTGCAGACAGGCCGCCGAACATCAGCTGCATGGTGGTGAACAGGCCGGGGTTGTAGAAAGCGGACAGGTTGCCGCCAGACTTCTCCACGATGCCTGCCAGAGCGGGGTTCTGTGCCACCAGAGAAGCGATCTCTGCAGCGTTGGCCTCGGCAGTCAGGGTGAACTTGGGAACCAGGCTGTCGGTAACGATGACAGGGATGACGATGTTCATCAGGATGATGTTGTACACGGTATCGCACATTGCGAAGATGGGGCGCTGCTTGGGATCGTTGGTCAGGCAGGTCTGAGCAGACTTGGTGACAACGCACTGGCAGGTATAGCCAATGATGTAGATCATGTAGATGATGATGAACGCAACAAAGCGGACACCAGTGCCCATCTTGGGGATGAAGTTGAACATCACGAAGGTGGTGGCGAACATGATGATCTGGCCGATGACAATGAACGGACGGTTTTTGCCGAACTTGCCGTTGGTCTTATCGACCATCATACCAACGAACGGGTCGGTGACACCGTCCCAGATGCGCATGATGGTAACAATGGAACCGGCCAGCACGGATGCCAGACCGACGATACCGATCAGGAAGTAGCTGATGTAACCGACCACCATCATGTAGGTGTTGGTGGAGGTGTTGTTCAGAGCGTACATCATGATCTCCCACATTTTCGCTCTGTGGATGCCGTTTTCTTCAAGCGGCTGTTTGACCTTTGCCATAGAGAAGCTCTCCTTTCAATTCTGCGGCCGGTGTGCTGCCACTCACTCCGGCCTTTCATTCGGTCCCCCGTGGGCTGCGGCTGCCACATCGCGAACCGGGGGATTTTTATGTATACATTATGAACTATCCCTCAAATTTCTGTTAGTAAAATTTTGTGGGAAAACAGGACAATTTTACTCTCCTTGGGCGAAATCAACAGTTTTAAAAAACAGCGTTCGTCATTTTGCACATGATTGCAAGATACTAGTACAGCACATTCCACAAAACGGGCTTGTATTCTAACCGCGCACAAAAAAAGAATACAAGGAAAGTGCGGAAATATCCAAAAAATTTTCTAGTTGTTCCGCGCGGCGGCCTATTATAATAGGTATAGCATCTGCGGCTCTGTGGCATGGGCCGCTGCGTTCAAAAGAAAAGGAGAAAACACTATGGCAGTGAAAGCATCCGAGCGTGTAAAGCGCTACCAGAACCCCAACGGCCCCACCATCAGCACCGTGGAGCGCAAGGTCATCGAGCAGGACGGCCTGTATTTCAAGGACATCGACGGCACCGGCACCGTCAGCGCAGTCAACGACTGGCGCTTGACCCCGGCTGAGCGCGCCGAGGCCTATGTCAAGGTTCTGACCACCAGCGAGAAGATCGGCCAGATCTTCACCTCCGACTGGCGCATGGGCCCCAAGTATCCTTCCCCCCGTCTGGCAGCCAACGGCCACAAGCCCGTGGCGGACGAAAGCGGCCTGCTGGACGAGGCCCCCGTGAACGTCTCCGACAGCATCTTCGGCTCCCAGTCCCTGCCCAGCACCTCTGACATGGTCAAGAAGAGCTTCAACCGCCACGTCATCCTGCGCGAGAGCCCCACGCCCGAGGATCTGGCAGATTACCTGAACCAGCTGCAGTACCTGACCGAGACCTGTGATCACTTTGTTCCCATGCAGGTCATGTCCAACAGCCGCAACGAAAACGGTGAGGTCGTGTTCGGCATGAACGATGCCACCGGCGTGTTTGCCACTTATCCCGGCACCCTGGGCATTGCTGCTGCCGTCAAGGGCACCGCACGCATCGACATCATCGACAAGTTCGCCGACACCATCCGCCGCGAGTGGAATGCCTGCGGCCTGAAGAAGGGCTACATGTACATGGCCGACTGCGTCACCGACCCCCGTTGGCAGCGCACCTTCGGCACCTTTGGCGAGGACCCGGAGCTCATTGAGGAGATCTTCGACCACCTGATCCCCGGCATCCAGGGCGGCAGCAACGGCGTTACCCCCGAGGGTGTTTCCATGACCGTGAAGCACTTCCCCGGCGGCGGTGCCCGTGAGAACGGCTTTGACCCCCACTATGCAGCAGGCCAGTGGAACATCTACGCCACCCCCGGCTCCCTGCAGAAGTACCACATCCCGGCATTCCGCGCAGCCATCCGCCACAATGCCGAGTCCATCATGCCCTACTACTCCAAGCCCAGCGCCGAGAAGAGCGCTCCGCAGGAGGACTTCAACGGCAACCCCATCGAGCTCCAGCCCTACGGCTTTGCCTACAACAAGGTGTTCATCGACGGCCTGCTGCGCGGCCAGATGGGCTTCAAGGGCTACATCAACTCCGACACCGGCATTGTCCACAACATGTGCTGGGGCGTTGACATGCTGGACGAGCCTGAGCGCATCGGCTATGCTGTCACCCAGAGCGGCGTGGACCTGATCTCCGGCCTGCTGGACAACGAGCTGGGCGAGGAGAGCTACGCCCGCGGCACCAACGACTACTACGACACCCACGCAGTCCCCGCCGGTTTCAAGAAGGAAGATCTGGTGCTGACCGATGCCAGCCTGAACCGCGCTGTCAGCCGCACCCTGACCGAGCTGTTCCGTCAGGGCATGTTCGAGGACACCTACGCCGACCCCAGGAAGGCCGCCGAGGTCGTTGCCACCAAGGCCGACTGGGAGGAAGCTTCCCGCGTGCACCGCGAGTCCGTTGTCCTGCTGAAGAACGACGGCACCCTGCCCCTGAAGGACGGCACCAAGGTCTACGCTGAGGCCTTTGGCAAGAGCGCCGAGGCCGGTGAGGCCGCCACCAAGGCCCTGCGCGAGATGCTGGGCAATGTCACTCTGGTGGACACCCCCGATGAGGCCCAGGTGGCCCTGCTGATGGTCAGCCCCCAGTCCGGTGCATACTTCAACGCCACCCCGGGCTACCTGGAGCTGGACATCTGCGAGGACAAGACGGTCTGCAACGTGGATGAGAGCGGCAAGCCCACCACCGAGACCCACAAGGAGACCACTCTGGTGGGCGCAAACCGTCTGGCCGGTATCGCTGCTGCGGTCCACGCCCACGGCGGCAAGGTCGTTTCCAACATCAACTGCCCGCTGGCCTGGGAGGTCGGCAATGTGGAGAAGGTCTCCGATGCTCTGACCGTCGGCTTTGACACCTACCCCTCCGCAACACTGGATGTGATGTTCGGCCGCTTTGCTCCCGTTGGCAAACTGCCCCTGACCCTGCCCAAGGGCGACGAGGTGCTGGCTGTGAACGCGGACGGTGTCTGCATCAGCCCCAACGACGTGCCCGGCTTTGCAAAGGATGCCTACATGCCCGACAGCATGAAGGACGAGAACGGCAAGGCTTACGCCTACCGTGATGCCGCAGGCAACTACTACGAGATGAACTTCGGCCTGACGTTCTGAGGGCAGCCCTCTCCGTCTCGCTCAAACCAAAGGAGACACTTTCCATGGCACAAACGCAGAAAAAACAGCAGGATATGGGCACGGGTGACGTGAAAAAGCTCCTGCTCCAGCTGATGATCCCCGCCGTTGTGGCGCAGGTGGTCAACCTGCTGTACAACATCGTGGACCGCATCTACATCGGCCACATCTCGGGGATCGGCGCGGCGGCTCTGACCGGCGTGGGCCTGTTTACCCCCATCCTGATGCTCCTGAACGCCTTTGCCATGCTCATCGGCTCCGGCGGCGCGCCCCGCACCGCCATCGCCATGGGCCAGGGCGACAAGAAGCAGGCAGAAAAGATCGTCAGCAACAGCTTTACCATGCTGCTGCTCTTCTCGGTCGTCCTGACCATCGTCTTTTACGCCGCCGCACCCACCCTGCTGCGGCTGTTTGGTGCCAGTGACACCACCCTGCCCTACGCTCTGGCTTACAGCCGCATCTACATTCTGGGCACCATCTGCGTGCTGATCGTGCTTGGCATGAACACCTTCATCACTGCGCAGGGCTTTGCCAAGATCAGTATGCTGACCACCGTGATCGGCGCGGTCATCAACATCGTGCTGGACCCCATCCTCATCTTTGGGCTGGGCATGGGCGTAAAGGGCGCTGCCATTGCCACCGTGCTGAGCCAGGCAGTGGGTGCCATCTGGGTCATCCGCTTCCTCACCGGCCCCAAGACCATCCTCAAGATCCGCAAAGAGGACATGAAGCTGGAAGGGAAGATCATCATGCCCGTGCTGGCACTGGGCATTTCCACCTTCGTCATGCTCTCCACCGAGAGCCTGCTGTCCATCAGTTTCAGCTCCAGCCTGGCCCGCTACGGCGGTGACGTGGCCGTGGGTGCCATGACCGTGATCACCAGCGCCTCCCAGCTGTGCACCATGCCCATCTCGGGCATCTGCCAGGGCGGCCAGCCGGTGATGAGCTTCAACTTCGGCGCAGGCAAGAAAGACCGCGTCAAGCAGGCATTCCGCTTCCAGCTGACCCTCTGCCTGAGCTACACCACCATCTTCTGGCTGCTGATGATGCTGGTTCCCGGTGCAGTGGCTGGCATCTTCACCTCGGATGCCTCCCTGATCGATTACACCACCTGGGCCATGCGCATTTACATGGCCGGCATCTTTGCCATGGGCTTCCAGATCGCCTGCCAGCAAAGCTTTATGGCGCTGGGGCAGGCTAAGGTCAGCCTGCTGCTGGCCTGCCTGCGCAAGATCATTCTGTTGATCCCCCTCATCTTCATTCTGCCGCACGTTCTGCCGGATGCAGTGTTCGGCGTGTTTCTGGCCGAGCCGGTCAGCGACATTCTGGCCGCCACCATCACCACCATCACCTTCTTTGCCCGGTTCGATAAGATCCTCGACCGCGGTGCGGCAAGAATCTGACAAAGAGCTTTTTCTGCACAGTTATCAACCCCATCAAAATCCTTTTAGCTTGTATCTGATATCAGCCCACCTATCATAAACCTTGCATCATTCTGTAACACTATGTAATCTTTTGTTTTTTCGCAATTATCCAGCTGACGAAACATGTTCCATGTGATATACTATTTTCAAGTAATTCGCATTTACATCAAAAGGGAGGCTCCGATATCATGGCCCTGCAAAAACTATGCAATTGAACCCATGAAAACCTTTTTGGATGGTCAATATTCCATTCCAAATTATCAGCGGGAATATTCCTGGGAGGAAAATGAAATTCAGGATTTTCTGAATGATCTGGAGGATACCTGTGCCAATCCGAGCACCATTCACTTTTTCGGGCAGATCGTAGTTCACAATGATGAGGACTCCCAAACAAAATTCATTATTGATGGGCAGCAGCGCACAATTACATCCATGATTTTTGTGCACTCTCTTCAGCTTTTGTACGAAAATCTATATTTTACCACTCAATATCATCCTGCATCAAAAAAGGAAGTTCTATTGTCCAATTATGTAGGAGAATACTCTGATGAGGAAAAAAGCCTTCATCTCATCCTTAGTGAAGCGGATAATCCTTACTTTATTCAAACCATAACTGCTAGACAGCCGTCTGATTCCAAAGAAACGAAAAAGTCCTGGGAAAGAATCCGAAAAGCATTCAAGACTATTTATGAATATCTTGATTCGCACTGCCAGGACGCTTCCGATACTTCCAAGAAAATGGATTGCCTTAACTGATACTTCGAGGCCTTCTTCGAGCGGTTCAAAGTCATGTATATTGAGGCCACCAAGCTGGAAGAAGCTTTTATCATTTTTGAAACATTGAATGCTCGCGGAAAAGACCTTGAAACAGCAGATTTACTCAAAAATTTTGTTTTCAGCAAGTCAAAAGATGTGGATGACACTCAGAAAAAATGGAATTCCATTGTAGACAACCTGGATAAAATTGATACAACCAATTATATCCGGCATTATTGGAACTCTTCTCATAAATTCATTCGCAAAAACGACTTATACCGGGAAATCGTAAAATTCATCAAGACCCCTGCTGATGTGTCAGCTTTTCTCGATAGTCTTGAAAATTGTTCTCAATTCTACCATGACATTGCATTTCCGGAGGAAAACGTTGATTTTACAGACGATAAATTGATCTCTTGTCTAAAGAATCTCAAAATCCTCAAGGCCAAAAC
>ENA-UAIM01000785-UAIM01000785.1-human-gut-metagenome-genome-assembly--contig:-NODE-785-length-6903-cov-9.084404_pt1 | contig 6903 bp, 3 predicted proteins | sample MGYA00244418_ERZ654387 | MGnify/ENA primary metagenome ERZ654387 (study PRJEB26926, sample SAMN06165118) | human gut metagenome | biome: ENVO:00009003; feature: ENVO:2100002; material: ENVO:00002003... | reverse complement strand
CCATATTCACAAAACTATCAATGGAACGTCCATGATTCACTCCATCGGGTTTATATACAACAATAGAATAACCATCGTAACGCAAGAGACCATTGTAGGTCGAAATCCATATATACCCCTGGCTATCCTGAAATAACTTCCTGACTTCATTGGTAGGGAAGTTCACCGAAGTGGAAATGGATTTAAAATGATAAGTATTCACCTTATTATCAGCCCAAAGCAAAACAGGAAAAACAAAAAGATATATTACTCCAAGAATATATTCGCAGTTACGGTGTGCCAAGTGCATAGATTCAACTTTAAGATTTGATGCAATATTCGCAAAAAAAAGCATTTTAAGCAAATATTCCATAAGATTTGTTCTAAATTTCCCTCATCCGCATACATAAGAAACTAAAATTATACTTCCAGAAACACTTAGAACAAAAAGGTTAGAGGCTGTTAAGATAAAAAATTGTATATTTGCCGATAAGTGTGACCTAATTTTAAAACAGAGAAACATGCATTACAACGACCAAGGCGCTGATTTTAAATACCTAATTGTCAATGAGCGTGACAAGCGTTTCGGCTTGTCGGTGACTACCGTCGGATTCCAGGCTATCAGGGCCGGAAGCGTTTATCCACCACGCAACCACCCGGACGCCTATTATTTCACAGCCCAGAAAGGACGTGTGCTGCATGAATATCAGTTGGTATATATCACTAAAGGACGAGGAACTTTCGCCAGCGACACAACCCCGTCTGTCGACATATCCAAAGGGCAGATACTTTTCCTGTTTCCCGGACAGTGGCATACCTATGCGCCGCTGCAAAAGACAGGATGGAACGAATATTACATCGGTTTTGAAGGCCCGATTATAGACAATCTGGTAAAAAACAGCTTTATCTCAAAAGAAAGCCAGATTCTGGATATCGGTATCAATGAAGAACTGGCCAGTCTTTTTGCCCGTGCACTGGAAGTAGCGGAAGCAGACAAGACCGCAGCGCAACAATATTTGTCCGGCATCGTTTTACACATTATGGGAGCCGTACTTGCTATCTCGCAGAACAAACGCTATGAGGTGGACAATGCGGCACAAAAAATAGAAAGTGCCAAAATCATCATGCACGAAAATGTATACAAGGATATAGACCCGGAAGAACTGGCCATGAAATTGGGAATCAGTTATTCCTGGTTCCGCAAAGTATTCAAAGAATACACCGGTTATGCGCCCGCCAAGTATTTCCAAGAGCTGAAACTGCGCAAAGCGAAGCAGCTGTTGATTGAAAGTTCCATGTCAGTGAAAGAGATATGTTATGAATTGAATTATACCTCTACTGAACACTTTTTCTCGGTATTTAAAAAGCGTACCAATTTCACCCCTACCGAATATCGTAACTTCGGACGGGGCGGAAAAGAAAAAAAGAATGAAAACGAATAAAGAAAAAATGAGAAAAATAACCATCAATCTGGCTGCTGTGGCAGCCTTTTGCATTGTAGTTGCATCACCGGCCTTAGTAAGCAGCAGTTGCGCTACTCCAAAAACGGAGCAGGAAGATACCACTATCATACGGGAAGATTCAGGTATTACGGCATTGAAATACAGTAGTCCCGAAGTTCCCGCCAGTATTGAGTTCTGTGGCAAAACCATTGATTTGAGCCGCTTTGACCGCCACGAGCGTATGGACCGTGAACTATTGGCATTCACCTATATGCACAGTACTTCCTTGCAAATGCTGAAAAAAGCCAACCGCTATTTCCCCATTGTAGAACCCATACTGAAAGAAAACGGAATACCTTATGATTTTAAGTACCTGATGGTAATAGAAAGTAATATGAATCCCACCGCCCGTTCTTCTGCCGGAGCTGCCGGACTATGGCAATTCATGCAAGGTACGGGACGGGATTACGGATTGGAGGTAAACAACAATGTGGACGAGCGTTACCATATTGAGAAAGCGACCCGTGCCGCCTGCCGCTATCTGAAAGACGCGTATGCAAAATATAAGGACTGGGTGGCTGTCGCCGCCTCTTACAATGCCGGTCAGGCACGCATTGCCAGCCAACTGGCCAAACAGGATGTGGACGACTCGTTGGATTTGCAACTGGTAGAAGAGACTGCCCGGTATGTGTACCGCATTCTTGCCGCCAAACAATTATTCAATGCCCCCACTACTTTCGGTTTCCGCCTGCGTGCATCGGATTTGTATCCGCCTATTCCTTATACGGAAGTCACTGTGACGAAAGGAATTGCAGACTTGGCACGTTTCGCACGCAGCAAAGGAATCAATCTGTCCATATTAAAGAATATGAATCCCTGGTTACGGGAAACATCCTTGTCCAACCACAGCGGGCGGACTTACGTGATAAAAATCCCTACCAAAGAAGGAATGACTTATGATCCGAAAAAGACGGTGGCGCATGATAAGCGATGGGTGATAGAATAACTTTCTATCATACAGCATTCCATAATCAATTTACCAGTTTTCCTCCACAGTATTTACAATAAGCAGCCCCGTCCTCATGTCCGTCCTTACCACAATGCGGACATTTCAGGGCCACCCTGCGTCTATGTTCCTGGATCATAGACGCAGAAACAATTCCTGTGGGGACTGCAATGATGGTATAGCCCAGTAACATTACAATGGCCGAAAGGAAGCGCCCTAGCGGAGTTTCCGGAGTGATATCCCCATAACCTACCGTCGTCATCGTCACTATCGCCCAATAAATACTATTCGGAATATTATTGAAAGAAGTGCCCGGCCGCTGTCCCTCAATCATATACATCAATGTACCGATCGAAGTCACCAATATCAGTACAAACAAGAAAAAAACAATAATCTTCCGACTGCTGAACACCAAGGAACGCAACAAGAAATTACCTTCATTCAGATAATTGAAAAGTTTAAAGATACGGAACACACGAATCAACCGGAAAGTGCGGATCACCAGCAGATAACGTGCCGTGCCGAAAAGCCAGCCTATATATAGAGGTAAGGTAGCCAGCAAATCCACTATACCGAAAAAACTCAGAGCATACTTCCGCGGTTTGGGAGAACAATAAAGCCTCAACACATACTCTAACGTAAAAAAGAAAGTAAAAACATACTCCGACACCCGCAGATAAGGCCCGATAACGGTATCCCAACTCTTGATACTCTCGGCAATAACCACCAGAATACTCAAGACAATGAACCCTATCAACGCCACATCGAATAACTTTCCCATCGGTGTGTCGCTTTCAAAAATAATCACATATATTTTATGCTTTAATTTCTCATCATACAGTAAATTCTGCCATTTATTCCAAATACGCCTCAGAAATGCCATAATTTTTTAGGATAGAACACAAATCATTCACAATTATAACAAATATTGCCCGATTTATGTTCCATCGGTAACTATTATTTTCACTATATTTGCACAAAACCAATAAAATAATAGCATGAAGAAACAACTTATGACAGGTCTGTTCACAGTCCTCGCCCTTACAGCAGGCGCACAGACCTTCCAAGAATGGCGCAACCCGGAAATAAATGCGGTAAACCGTGCGCCGATGCACACGAACTACTTTGCTTTTGAGAATGCAGATGCAGCTAAGAAAGCAGACAAAAAACAATCAACTAACTACATGACTTTGAACGGAACCTGGAAGTTCAACTGGGTAAAGGATGCAGACTCCCGTCCGACTGATTTCTGGAAAACCGACTTCAACGACAAAGGCTGGGATGACCTGCAAGTTCCCGCCGTATGGGAGCTGAACGGATACGGTGATCCTATTTATGTGAACGTAGGCTATGCCTGGCGTAACCAGTTCCAGAACAACCCTCCCGAAGTGCCGACAGAGAATAACCATGTAGGTTCTTACCGCCGTGAAATTGTAGTTCCCGCCTCATGGAAGGGAAAAGATATTATCGCCCATTTCGGTTCGGTTACCTCCAATATGTATTTGTGGGTGAACGGACGTTATGTAGGCTACAGCGAGGACAGCAAACTGGAAGCCGAATTTGACCTGACTCCATATTTAAAACCGGGTCAGAAAAACCTGATCGCTTTCCAAGTATTCCGCTGGTGCGACGGTACCTATCTGGAAGATCAGGATTTCTTCCGGTATAGCGGCGTGGGACGTGACTGCTATCTATATGCCCGCAACAAAAAACGCATTCAAGATATCCGTGTAACTCCCGACTTGGACGCAGCTTACCAAAACGGCAGCCTGGCTGTCAATCTGGATTTGAAAGGCAGTGGTAAAGTCGATTTGGAACTGGTAGATGCACAAGGCAAGCAAGTGGCAACCGCTACCGCCAACAAATCCGGTCTGGTGACCATGAACGTAGAGAACCCCAAAAAGTGGAGTGCCGAAACACCTTATTTATATACCTTGCGTGCCAGCATGCAGGGCAGCAATGAAGTGATTCCTGTCAAAGTAGGTTTCCGCAAGATTGAATTGAAAGGTGACCAGATCTTGGTTAACGGTAAGGCAATCCTGTTCAAGGGAGCCGACCGCCACGAAATGGATCCGGATGGAGGCTATGTAGTATCTCCCGAACGTATGCTACAGGATATCCAGATAATGAAGCAATTCAACCTGAACGCTGTACGTACCTGCCACTACCCGGATGACAACTTATGGTACGATTTATGTGACCAATATGGTATTTACGTCGTGGCCGAAGCCAATATAGAATCTCACGGTATGGGCTACGGCGACAAGACGCTGGCCAAGAACCCCTCTTATAAGAAAGCCCATCTGGAACGTAACCAGCGCAATGTACAACGCGGATTCAACCATCCGAGCATCATCTTCTGGTCATTGGGTAATGAAGCCGGTGACGGCCCCAACTTCGAACAATGCTATAAATGGATTAAAGCAGAAGACCCCAGCCGTGCCTGCCAATATGAACAAGCACGCCAGAAAGAACATACCGATATCTTCTGTCCGATGTACTATGATTATAACGGCATGGAAAAATATGGTCAACGTACCGATGCTACCAAACCATTGATTCAGTGTGAATATGCCCATGCAATGGGTAACTCGCAGGGTGGTTTCAAAGAATATTGGGATTTGATCCGTAAATATCCGAATCTGCAAGGTGGATTTATCTGGGATTTCGTTGACCAGTCCTGCCGCTGGAAAGGAAAAGACGGCGTGATGATCTATGCTTACGGAGGAGATTTCAACCGTTTTGACGCTTCTGACAATAACTTCTGTGACAATGGTTTGATCAGCCCCGACCGTGTTCCTAATCCGCACATGTATGAAGTAGGTCACTTTTACCAAAATATCTGGACTACTCCCGCCGATTTAAGCAAAGGGGAAGTAAATGTATTCAATGAGAACTTCTTCCGTGACCTGTCCGCCTACTATATGGAATGGCAAGTACTGAAAGATGGAAAAGTAATCCGCACCGGACGCGTGGATGATTTAAAAGTCGCTCCTCAGGAAACAGCCAAGATTACGTTGAATATCGGCAAGACCTGCACCTGCAAGGAATGGTTGCTGAACGTTTCCTACAAACTGAAAAACCGCGAAGGTTTGCTGCCCGCAGGTTTCACCGTCGCCAAGAATCAGTTGACACTGAATGATTACAAAGCACCGTCTATGGATTTGAAGAACGTGGAAACGACCAATGTAGCCACCGTTGTTCCGCAAATCATCGACAACCAATATCATTATCTGATCGTAAAAGGCAATAACTTCGTAGCCGAGTTCAACAAACAGAACGGTTACTTAAGCAAATATGCAGTGGACGGAACGGAAATGCTGAAAGAAGGCGCAGCCCTGACCCCTAACTTCTGGCGTGCCCCGACAGACAATGATATGGGAGCCGGCCTGCAAAACAGATATGCCGCATGGAAAAACCCGGGATTGAAACTGGTTTCCTTGAATTCCAAGACAGAAAATGACCAGATAGTAGTGAATGCGGAATATGACATGAAGAATGTTTCCGCCAAATTATATCTGACTTATGTCATCAACAACGAAGGAGCCATCAAAGTGACCCAAAAGATGACAGCCGACAAGAATGCCACAGTATCTCCGATGTTCCGCTTCGGTATGCAAATGCAGATGCCTAAATGTTTTGAAACCGTAGAATATTATGGTCGTGGTCCGGTAGAAAACTACAGTGACCGCAACCACAGCACCGACTTGGGTATTTATCGCCAGAGTGTGGATGAACAATTCTACTCCTATATCCGTCCGCAGGAAACAGGAACCAAGACCGATATCCGCTGGTGGAAGCAACTGAATGCCGGCGGTAACGGACTGAAGGTAGTAGGTGATGCTCCATTCTCTGCATCCGCTTTGCATTATACCATCTGTTCACTGGATGATGGCGAACAAAAAGACCAGCGTCACTCGCCCGAAGTACAGAAAGCAGACCTGACCAACCTGATCATCGACAAGGCTCAGATGGGATTAGGTTGTGTAAACAGCTGGGGAGCTCTGCCGTTGCCTCAATATATGTTGCCCTACGGTGATTATGAATTTACTTTCATCCTGACTCCGGTAAAACATAGCGTCGAGATAGAATAAAACACAGGTTAAACAATAAAAACAAGGTGGCTGGATTTGTTTTCAGTCACCTTGTTTTTATTCCCTCTGTTCTTCATAGCTACTGCCATCTACAATTTTCATAAAACAAGTATCACACAAGTATCTGCCCCAACCATCTCTTCAAAACACATTTTCCACCTTTTTTCCTTCAAATTCTTCATACGCGGACAATGTTTTGAACCTCAAGCCATTACAATGAACCATTCTTATTCCAATCCTTCATAAATTCTTCATAAAGTTATATCCGTTCCCTTCGCATGAACCAACCACGGGAATCCATTCCGGCAACCCATCGAATCTTTTTCCTTATTTTACCGTACCCGATTACAAACCTCGGTTGTATTACTCATAAAGAACAATT
>ENA-UAIM01000777-UAIM01000777.1-human-gut-metagenome-genome-assembly--contig:-NODE-777-length-6958-cov-23.427061_pt1 | contig 6958 bp, 9 predicted proteins | sample MGYA00244418_ERZ654387 | MGnify/ENA primary metagenome ERZ654387 (study PRJEB26926, sample SAMN06165118) | human gut metagenome | biome: ENVO:00009003; feature: ENVO:2100002; material: ENVO:00002003... | reverse complement strand
GTACTGGGTATCGCCAACGACCTGCTCTTCGAGTTGATGCCGGAGATGCTGCACTCTTCGTGCAAGTCCTACCAGACCGGTATAGGGTGCGGCAAGGTAGTTACGGAAGTCAGCCACCGGATGACAGAAACCGGCAATAGCGGCTGTCTGGGCTGGAAGTCCGACCTTTCCAAATACTTCGACAGTGTTCCGATACGGTTCATCGACGAGGCGTTCGACAAGGTGGAGGCCAAACACGGCCAGTCTGCCCTGATAGACGTACTTAGGAAATATTACCACTCGGACCTCTATTTCGATGAAGATAACCGGTTGCAAAGCAAGTATCAATCCTTGAAACAGGGTTGTGCTGTGGCTAGCTGGCTGGCGGATGTACTGCTCTACGACCTAGACAGGGAACTGTCACAAATGAACGGCTACTACGTCCGGTATTCCGACGATATGCTTTTTATCGGCAAGGATTATGAAAAAGCGATGGACACACTCCAAAAACGCCTGGAAGATAAATCCATGAAGCTAAATCCTAAGAAAGTGGAATACCTGGCAGCCGATGTCTGGTTCAAGTTCTTAGGATTCAGTATCAAGGGCGGCATGGTCTCGCTCTCGTCATCACGCATCAAGACCTTCCAGCACGAGATCGAGCGGCGGACAATCCGCTGCCGGGACACGACACTGGTAAAAGCCGTGGACGCCGTGAACCGTTACCTGTACAAGGGCGAGTTCAGCTGGGCGATACAGGTATTGCCGGTCTGTAATGTGAAGAGTGACCTCAACGAGCTGAACAAGTTCGTGATGGACTGCTTTAGAGCCATTCAGACGGGCAGGTGCAAGATCGGCGGTCTGGGATATGTCCGAACCAAACCGGATGGCTGCATCGTCCGGGGACGGGGACGCAACGTGAAGGCCAACCGCGATAAAACAGACCGGGACATACCGGGTTACCTGACTGTCGGCTGCATGCGTAACGCCCTTCTGACCAGCCGGGCGGTGTACAACACGCTGGTGGCATCGCTATAAGTTACGCCGGGCACACGGCAGAACGGGTGGACGGGCAGGCTATTCAACGTTACAGGCTTATAACCAGAATCCATATCGAGATTAACCGGTCTAACACCCGGTTAATCCCATCTCGATTCTGGCTGCGCCTGTAATGTATCGGGAAATTAAAGTCATGTGCCGTCTGTCCCGCACCCGTTACCGGAGCACACCGGGAAAGTTCAAGGAATAGGTTTGGGCATCCCGCGTACCAACGTCTTCTTTCCGAGTCTGAAGGCGGCTGACCGTCGCCTTCGGACTCCGCAGAAGACCCATACGCGGGATACATCGGAAGCATAAAGCCATGTGCCGGTATTATGAGAACTTTCAGTCTTTTCCAGCACGGGAACGTGCGGTTCGGGGGAATGGATTCAGCCTGCTGTCCCCGATAAGCCCGTCTCGCGCCGTCGTATCCCTAACGTTATACGACGGCGCCATTCCGGCTTCCGCCACAGCAGACATCGGACCTGTAAAGGAACGTGCCGGCATTCCGGGAACCGCAAAAAGAACAGCACAGGGCAAAGGGGGCAAGGCCGGGATTTCAACAGAGCCGCAATTCACACAGCTGGAGCCTGTGTCATCTCCTGCTAACACGACAGATGACACAGGTTCCAGCTGTACTCGCGGCCCGTATCAGGTTTTTAAAGGGATGTGCCGTCCGGATGAGTCCCCTGAACAGAAGGTAGCGCGACCGCATATGCACGAGGGACCCAAATTCAAGATACAGTATTCAAGCTTGGTCCTGAGCCAGGCAACTACCTGGTTCAGGACCGAAGTCCTACTGTATTTATCAGGACTATAAAGATACGCGCCAGGGGTTTGAGTGCCATTTATTGTAAACAGGTGAGAAAATGGAAGATATTTACCGAGAAACCGTCACCGCCATAGAGAACGGCGCAAATTTCCGGATTGATTTCCAGTCCAGAAGTTTAAAAGTAAACGGGAGACACATGATACGGAACGGCAGGTATGATGGCGCTCCGTGGTTGCCGGAGTACGGCTGCGGGGATTTTTTCACGGATGTGGAGGAGCTGTACCGCCGCTATAAACATTCGATACCATCGGAGCGCAGCCAGAGCAAGTCCCGCCGGTATTTCATGGCATTGCCCGAAAGTGACCTCGAGGACGGGGACATGCTGTACGGGCAACACCGGGATACCGCGCAATTCGAGCTGGAATTCTATATCCTCTGCCGGATTATAGGCGGGTTCACATGGAATCCCGAAACGATGGGCAAATGGTTCTGGCAAAGCGAAAAAGACAAGGACCTGGTGATACTCAGAAAATGGGTGGAACCCGGAAGTAATCAACTATTAACAAATTCACAATGAGCAGAAAGAAACAAGAAACAAAAGTCCTGTGCCCCGGATGCGGCACGGAATTCGCCATCGCGGACAAGGAATTTGCCGCCACGGGCACCGTTATCGGCAAGAATTCGGATTTGGGCACCGTCTATCCGGTGGTGGCCGGCCATAATTCTCCCGCCGGACTTCCCAAAGGGGCGCGGGAGCGTATCGAGGCACTCCGCGGTGCCGGTGTGGACGTGAGCTGCCTGTTCGCCATGCAGGGAGCCGAGGGCGGCGAGTATATCGCCTCCAACAAAGACGGGAAACTTACCATCCTGGATGACAACGACCCGATATTCGGCAGCATCATGGCACAGGGTACCGTTCCCAACAACCGACTCTTCCGCCGGTGGGTCATGGCACAAATGTTCCATATGATGTCATACACGCATTACCGTGAAAAAGAGCCGGCAGGGGTGACCGAGATGATTCACCGGAAAGGCTATGATTACCAGTGGAAAATGCTCTTGAACGAGCTGCACGCCCAGATGAAGATGGAACACAAGGACATCACGGGTTTTGCCGAGAGAAACCGCTGGTTCAACCGTGATGTGGTTTTGGCCATCGCGAGCGACTATGTCAACGCGCTGAAAAAACACGTGGGCAACCTGGAAACAAGAAAATGCAAGGGAGTTCCCTACAAGCGTATACACGGCCGTAATATTTTCGTGGAGGACCTGCAATCCAAACTGTACTACCCGCTTTCCATCGCGATAACCCACATCAGGCACGCGTTGGACGCCACACAGCTTTACAACGCGGTCAGACAGTTCAATGACCGTCGTATCCGGCTGCCATGGGGCACTCCTCAAAGCAAGGCATGGATGGATGCCTATAAGGGAGCCGGGGCGTTCTTTACCATGCAGAACCTGATTCGTTTCCACGGTTGCACGGCTGTCAATGACCGGGGTCGGCGTCTGGACAAGTACCAGTCACTGGCGTTCCTGTCAGCCAAGGCGGAAGAGTATAAAAACGGAGAAGGCTGGCGGTTGCTGGCAGTCCTGAAAAAAATGCTGGCGGACAACAATATCAACATCAAAAAGAAGATGGCGGCATGGCGTAAGAAATAGGCCGTCATCTCCATCCGCCCGGTAGGCGGCACGGTGTGGCGGGTCAGAATAAATTAGTACTCCCTCCATTGAAATGATGCTCATCCCTGTTAACACAAGATGAGCATCTTTCAATGGAGGCATTACATCGAAAACGTAAAGAGATGCCCCTGTTTGACGACCACACCGCTATTCTAATCAAAACGACATAATCCTTTATACGATGAGCAAGAAACAACTACGACGCAGGGCCTACCTGCTGTACCGGTTACGAAAACAGGGTATCCGATGCCTGACACGTTGCCGGACCATCTTCTACCCTTACGGGGAGGATCCTAAATCAGTACCGCAGATCTGCAGCCTGATAAGCGAATTCCATTTCCATGTCCAGTTTGAAATACCCGCCTGACATGAAACCGGGAGACATTGCAACGCTGAAAGTGCCCTACAAGGGCTATCGCCGTATAGAGCTGCTGGAACGGCTCCAATACACCTGGCTGGTACGCATCTGCGAGAGCGGGAAGGAGATCGAGGTCTATGAAGACGAGTTCGAAACGGATTAAAGGCACGGAACAATGAAAGGAGAACAACAGGAAGAACGCATACCGAACTTTATCGGCAATGCCGTCATTATCCTCACAGCCGCCCATCTGGGCTGCGAGGTGGAGATGCTCGCCACCGCACAGGAGGTGTGGCGGACGAAACGCCTGCCCGAGGCGGTACTGCTGGGCATGTACGAAAAGGCCGCATGCGATGCCGTGTCGGCTGTCCGGAAGAGAGGTCTGGCGGAACAGGCTGACCGTCTCGGAGAGATATTTTACAGGACGGGGGAATTTCCCCCGCCGGAAGAAGACAATACATAAAAAGGAGTAACAAATGAAAACAAGGACTTTTCAGGAAATATATGATTTCTGCCGTACGGACGATACCTACCGGAGCTATTTCGAGGCATCGGACGAGTCCCGCATTACCGGAGCAAGGGCAAGAAAGTACTATTACGGCGACATCCGCCGAGGCCAGTGCCGCGTGGGGACATTCATCTACTGCCAGTCGATGCGGCAGCTTGAAAGGTTCCTCGAGGGCGCAAGGCAGGACCACTACATCCATGTTGACCCGCCGGCCTGCCGGGAAGTGAGCCTCAAGGACGATATGTTCCCCGGCCAGACCGCCTATATCGTGGTACATGTCAGGAGGCAGGGTGTGCAGATTGAAATCGAACACCCGTTGCATGGTGGATGGGTGCATTTCACGGCACGCTCCCACCGTCCCTTCACCAGGGAGGGAATCATAGCCGAGGCGAAGTCCTACATTGACAGCCACATCCTGCTGGCACCGGGAAGATACCGGGACTTGCAGCTGGAACATATGGTTTCCAAGGAACAGTTCCCCGCATGGTACAGGCAGTATAAAATGAGGCTGCACGACCGGGCGGAAGCCGAACATCGGGATATGGTGGACAGATACAGGCACAGGAACGACCTTACCTACGGAGAAGCCCGTGACATGCTCGCGGCTTCGGGTATATTCTTCGACCTGAACTGCGACGAGTTCGAGCGGGACGAGATTACGGAACAATTTGTAAGACTTTGTAACAAAACATAATACCCAGGCAAATGAATCTATATAATCAAATCAAATCAAATCAAATATAACGGGTATCGCATCAACATCTATTATGATGATGACGCCCGAAGCCCGCGTGAAGCGTATGACAATCTCGGTACGCTTTATACGGCACATCGTCGCTACCGCCCGGAGAAGGAGTTTGATGACCACTTCGATATCGACAAGGTTTTTGAAGGGCATATCGGAAATTTCCAGGAATCGTTCCTGAAGGAATATATCGCCCTGCCGGTCTACCTCTACGACCATGGCGGCATTACAATATCCACCTCGCCGTTCAGCTGCCCGTGGGATTCCGGATTTTTCGGAATCATCGCGGTACCGTTGGACAAGGTGCGCCGGGAATACGGGTGGAAGAACATCACCGCGAAACGCAGGAAGCGGATCGAGGGATACCTGCAAGACGAAATCAGTACCCTTGACAACTACTATACCGGGGAAGTTTTCGGGTATCGCATCATGCCGGAAAGTGACGATGACAATGAACTGGACAGTTGTTGGGGATTCTATGGTACGGAATGTATGAAAGAACTGGAAGCCGAATGCAGGCATATTATCGACGGGCAGAACAAAGCGGCAGCATAAAATAGAAAAATACGCATAATAACTGGAAATACAATGAAGACATCATACGGACTTGAATTTGACACGGTAACAGAAATCAATCCTGAATGGAGCGACTATGACAAGACGATAGCAGGATGTCACCTGGCCAATGCCAGGGTGGTCATCGTGGATACGGAATACGGGCAACCGATAGACAATGAGCATGACCTTGAAGAAATCTACCGGATTCTCGAAAAGAAAAAGACAGGCCATACTAAAAATGAACGACATGGAAGAAAAACGAGATAACAAGGAAATCAGGGTACGCCTGCACCATATCGACCGTGGAAACTGCACGGAAGTGTGGGAGGTGCAGACAGAGAAGGGTAAGCCCAGACGCTATCTGGGACGTGACGACGGTTATGGACCGAAGGAGTGGTACACGCTCTGCGATGCTCCCTACGGCTATTGCGAACGCGACTGCCATGTGAGGGAGGACCTCACCCTCATTGTCTGCGACAAAGATTGGAACGAGGTGTTGCGAGACGGAACGGACAGGGAACGCTTTCCTGAAAGTTTCCCTTCACTGGATGAAGCCTGCAACGAGGCATGGAGCAAGGTCGTGAAAGTGCTTCCGCATGTCACGCACAAAGGTTTCGGGCAGTGGATCACCAAACAGTCATTCCTCCCGCTCAGCCAGACCGAAGAATTGAATTGGCGGGATAGCTACTATGAGGAAGAAGCGAGTGAGATACTCTCACGTTTTACATGGATCGGTGAAGAGTATGCCATATTCAAGGTTACCCAGAGGCACACCAAGTGCGACGCCCAATGGTACGAGTATTACGCGGGGAAGACAAACCGGCAGGAACACGAGTGGTATACCCGTTTCTTCGGTTACGAGTACCATGACCGGCATATCAGCGACGTACTCCGGACACTCGGAAGGCGGTGCGACGACATCATCCGTACTGCGGTGGAAACCCGCACGGACCACTATTACGGGCGTACGGTTTCCTGTTTCATGGACGAGTTCATCGGTTACGACCTGTCCCATGAACAGGTCCGTGACGCCAAGGAATGCAGATTGCGCAAGGCACGGGAAGACTACGACGAAGCGAACGCCTACTATTACAAACTGAAAGAGAATGAGGAAAGCATCCGTGGTATCGAATTGATGCTGCACTGCATAAGACAACAAATCCGAAAAATGAAAAGATAATGGCCAGAAAACTACATGTAGCCAGAGTTTGGCAAATCGAATACAAATATCCGGGTATGTATGGCGGGGACGGTCAGGATATCTTTTATGATATCCTGACAATGTTCGAAGTTGATAACTCCGCAGAAGACGCCTATACC
>ENA-UAIM01000763-UAIM01000763.1-human-gut-metagenome-genome-assembly--contig:-NODE-763-length-7068-cov-3.001711_pt1 | contig 7068 bp, 5 predicted proteins | sample MGYA00244418_ERZ654387 | MGnify/ENA primary metagenome ERZ654387 (study PRJEB26926, sample SAMN06165118) | human gut metagenome | biome: ENVO:00009003; feature: ENVO:2100002; material: ENVO:00002003... | reverse complement strand
ATATTATATCTCTTCCGAAGTATCAGAGTCAATAGGCTTAACGAAAAAGTTACAAGATGTCTGTGTAAGGTAATGACAGAATAGCGGTGTGCTGGCGAACTATGCTTTATTTTGTTTTTTATCTAAATCATTCAATAGGGCGGTAGCATCCCTATTGGCAAGGGGATTCCAAAAGGGAACAGCGTTCTCCTTTGTCTGGGGTGTTCAGAGGGGATAGTGTTCCCCTTTGACCGGAAGAATCCAAAGAAACCGGCGGTTTCGTGGCACACGATTTTCCGTAGGAAAGTCTAGTGTGTTATACCTTTGTGGAGCAGATGGCAGCCGGAATTGTAGCACACCCTGAAAAGTGTGGCCACAGTTGCGGCGTTCTGGCGGGAAAGGTTGCCCCTTGCGGGGCAGCATAAGCGACAGAAAAAGGCTGGCAGGCGGTGCGGGCAAGCACTGTCTGTCAGCCGTGTCATTTGCGGAACAAAGGTATATCAAAGCCCCCGTCAGCCGCTGCTTCCCATCGTATCAGAACCACCACGGCAGCTTTCCGCGCAGGCTGTCCATCGCCTCGCCCTCCACCTTCTTTGTCCAGCTCTCGCTGAGATGGAAATGGAGCGCCGCGCCGATCAGCGGGTGCTCGATTCCATCGGTAAAGCCATAGCGGTACAGCAGATAGGTCTGCTCTCTGGCTGTCAGCTTGTCCAGCGCCGCATACAATTCTATCAGCTGCTCTTTTTGGATATAGATTTGCTCCGGCGTTTGGGTGTGAGGGTCGGCTATGGCTTCGATCCGCAGCATCCGTTCATCCTCTGAGAGAACGTCATCCAGATATACTCTCTGGAAGCCGGGGGCGTCTTTCTTATCCACCATCCGTTGCTCAAATAAACCGAGGGCGGCGCGGATGCAGTCCGTCATGGCGTTGCGGAGCGCCGGTGCTGCATAGGTCAGAAATTTCATGCCCCGTCCGGCATCAAACAAAGGGATCGCGTTCAGCAGGCCGATACTTCCCTCCTGCATCAAATCATCCAAATCAATTCCAATATCATTTTCATCCAGCCCCATGTTTCGGTATTGCTCCAGCGCAATTTTTCGGATGAATCCCAGATTCTTTTCCAGCAGAATGTCACGGGCAGCCGTATCCCCTTTCTGTGCCAGTCTGCACAGCTGCTCATTGCTCCGGGTCGGCATTTTGCTTCTCCTGCGCGTGGTCTAAGGTGGATTGGAGAAATTCCGTCAGCGCCTGACCGAACTTGTCTAATGCTTCCTTTTGCACACCGTCCATCCCCGCTGCGCTCTGGGTGACGGCGGCGGAAATCATTTCGGGCGTGATGGTCGGAGTATGAACATCCGCCCCTTTGGTGAGTTCGGTAAACATCTGCTGAGTGATGCCCTTGGTCAAGGACTGCGCTGCTGTGAAATCGTTGCCGATCTCTTTCTTCACTTCCCGCAGCGCCGCCATAAATGTGTTCTGTATCATCGTCAGGTCTGCCTGATATACGGGAACTTTCTGCCGGTTGACAGTTCTGGCCGCCTGCACCGCAGCGTCTGTTTTATTGTTTCGGCGCAGCATGGCGCTGAGAGTAGTAAGCATCTGGTTCTGTCCGGCGAAACCGGCGGCCAGCGTATCGTCAAAATATTGCTCAATCATATAGGTGACTTCTGCAAAGCGAGGGCTTTCCAAAAGGCGGTTGACGATCTCTGCATTGGCTTTTCCGGTGTACAGATTCCGCGCCGCCTGCACCGACAGGCCCAGTTCTTCAATATCAAAATTTGTCCGGTCGGGCGTGTTGACTTCCCCCAGCAGGAAATCTGTGGAGACTTCAAACACTTTCGCAATGCGGAGCAAATGTTCTGTGCTGATCTTATCAGTCTTACCGCTGACAAACCGGCTGATGGCGCTCTCGGTGCTGCCGATGCGGGTCGCCAGCTGTGCCTGGGTAATTTTATGTTCCTTCATAAGCTCCTGCATCCGCTGCCGGATATTGCCGGGCAGATAGGCTCCCTCCATGTGACGCACCTCTCTTCTGAAAACTCTCTTTATCCATTATACCTGATAAAACCAGCGCGGGCAAATGCTTTCCGCTGGCTTCGCCGCTCTGAGGTCTTGCATTTTTGCAAGATTTCAGGGCGGCGTTTTTTCATTTCTTGCACTTTTAGCGGATTTTTCGGTTTATAGGCTTTTTCCCCGTATATTCAGGCAGACGGGCAGATACCGTCAATAAATAATGGAGGACAAAGCCTATGAATTTATTTGAAACTGTAAAATCCGCTGTCACCGTGAAGCAGGCCGCCGAATACTACGGCTGTAAGGTCAACCGGGGCGATATGATCTGCTGCCCCTTCCACGATGACCGGCATCCCAGCATGAAGCTGAACAGGGATTATTTCTATTGCTTTGGCTGCGGGGCTACCGGGGATGTGATCGATTTTGTGGCGCGGCTGTTCGGCCTGAGCAGCTACGAGGCCGCAAAGAAGCTGGCCTATGACTTTGGCATCGACCCGGACAAGCCCCCGGCAGCGATGGCTTTGAAAAAGCCCTATCCGCTGGCGCAGGCTTTCCGCAACGATGAGATACACTGCCAGCGGGTGCTCTGCGATTATCTGCATCTGCTGGAACGCTGGAAGGTCGAATATGCCCCGCAATCGCCGGAGGATGAACTGGATGACCGCTTTGTGGAAGCCTGTCATATGATCGAGTATGTAAATGATTTGTTGGACGTTCTCATGTTTGCGGAACTGAAGCAGCGTGTGAAAGCGGTGGATATGCTGCTGAAGGACGGCACTATCACCGCGCTGGAGCAGCGGCTCAGACGTCTGGAAAAGGAGGTGCAGCACCGTGGCGAAGAACGAGCAATCGCGTGAGGCCAACCAGCCCATCTGGTTTGACGGCAAGAGTATCAATGAAGCCCTGTTTTGTGATGATTTTCTCGGCAGACACAAAATCATCTACACAAACGGAGCTTTTTTCACGCCTGATGGCCGCGTGACCGATGAGCTGCCACTGCGTGGAGAAATTTTTGAGGAACTGAAATGCTGTGCGGTCAGCAATATCCCCCGCAAAATCAGCAATATCGTGGAGCTGATGAAGCTGGCGGCGCTGGTAGAGGATTTCCCGCCGGAGGCTGACCGCATTCATCTGGCAAACGGCACGTTGTTTCTGGATGGCTCCTTTACGGAGGGAAAACCGGACATCGTGCGTTGCCGCCTGCCGGTGGCCTATAATCCCGATGCGCCCACGCCGACCCGCTGGCTGGCTTTTCTGGATGGGCTTCTTTACCCGGAGGACATTCCCACTTTGCAGGAATATATCGGCTACTGCCTGATCCCCAGCAACAAGGGCCAGCGCATGATGGTCATCAAGGGCAACGGCGGCGAGGGAAAGTCGCAGATCGGTGTGGTGCTGTCCCGGCTGTTCGGCTGCAACATGAAGGATGGCAGCATCGGCAAGATCTCGGAGAACCGCTTCGCCCGTGCTGACCTGGAGCACACCCTGCTCTGCGTGGACGACGATATGCGGATGGAAGCCCTGCGCCAGACCAACTATGTCAAGTCCATCGTGACCGCGCAGGGGCAGATGGATTTGGAGCGCAAGGGCAAGCAGAGCTATCAGGGCTGGATGTACGCCCGCCTGCTGGCGTTCAGCAACGGCGACCTGCAGGCTCTGTATGACCGCTCGGATGGCTTCTACCGCCGCCAGCTCATTCTGACCACCAAGGACAAGCCCCTGTCTCGTGTGGATGACCCGGACATTGCCGAGAAGATGGCGGCAGAGGTCGAGGGCATCCTGCTGTGGGCATTTGAGGGCTTGCAGCGGCTGGTGAAGAATGGCTTCCAGTTCACCGAGAGTGACCGTGCCAAGCGCAACCGGGAACTGGTGAAGCGGGACAACAACAATGTGTTCGATTTCCTCGAATCCGAGGGCTACATCCGCCTGAAGGCGGATGCCTGTACCAGCTCGAAAGAGCTGTATGAGGTCTACCGGATGTGGTGTGAGGAAAACAGCCTGAATGCGATCAAGGCACGAGGGTTCAGCGATGCGCTGATTGCCAACCAGCGCAGGTATAATCTGGAATCCACCAACAACATCGTCAACTCGTCCGGGCGGCGTGTCCGGGGCTTTGTGGGCATCGAAGCCCTTGTGCAACCCGACCTTACTCCCAACAGTTGGCGAGTATGACCCCCTATAAAGGAGAATTTGGATGTTTTGCTGCGTACGTGCGTACGCAGCAGTCGGCTTTCTCTGTACGCACGTACGCAGCGATTGACCGAAAACGCACCATATAGGGGTGTTGGCAAAGTGTCAGGTTGGCAGTTTGCCAAAATCAGAGGGTCAAAATGACCCTCTGAAAAACCGGACGAGCTGTCCTTCAGGGCAGCTTGCCCGGAGCAAGAGTGCAGAGAGCGCAGCTCTTTGCCCCAGTGATATGATGCTGTGCGTCATATCCTACTGGGTATTATCTGGCGCAAAATGGCGGCAGATCCAGCAGCTCCGCTGCTGCATTCTCCCACGCCAAGAAGTCGAAATGGAGGGATGCTTATCTGAAACTGACACGACACAACGGACGAGCCGGAGCACACGGCACTTACAACCCCAAGCACAATGACCGCAGTTTCAACCTTGCCAACAGTGAGCACATCGACCCGGAACGAGCCAAGGGCAACATCTACTGGGACTGCTTTCACGGTTTCCGTTCGGCTCTCGACCCGCAAGACCCGGATGATCTGGCTGCGACTTTCTCGGATGTGGAACGGCAGTTCTACGAAACCCACTACACGGCCTTTGTTGAAAGCCAGAACGAACGCAACGCCAAGATCCGACACACGGAGCGCAACCGCTCCATTCCCGACCTGCTGTCCAGCCGCAAGACCTGCCCGGAAGAAACCATCTATCAGCTGGGAACGCTGGATGAACACGCTTCCGCAGAGGATTTGCTGAACATCGTCACCGAGTTCATCGAGGAGTTCAAAGCCAAGTATGGCGACCACGTTCATGTGCTGGACTGGGCACTGCATCTGGACGAAAGCACACCCCACATCCACGAGCGTCATGTGTTCGACTGCGAGAACAAGTACGGCGAGGTAGCACCCCAGCAGGAAAAGGCACTGGAAGCACTGGGCTTCGAGCCGCCCGACCCGGACAAGCCTCTCAGCCGCCGCAACAACCGCAAAATCACCTTTGATGCCGCCTGTCGGAAGATGCTGTTCGAGATTGCAAAACGGCATGGGCTGGAGTTGGAGAAAGAAGCGGAATACGGCAACCGCAAATATCTGGAAAAGCAGGACTTCATCCTTGCCAAGCAGAAGGAGCAGCTTGCCGCCCAGCAGAGCAAGCTGGACGAATTGACCCTCAAGGTCAACGACATGGAAACGCTGATCGACGAGGTATCGGCTGCGGCTTACGACAAGGCGGTGGAGGTCGTGACGGACGTGGTACGCACCGAGACCCGCAAGGAAGATATGCGGATGATCGAGGACACGAAGAAGTGGGTGCTGTCCCCGGAACGTAAGGCTCCGCAGGCCACGAGAGAGTACGCCGCTCACCGTTTGGACACCGTGCTGGACAAGTTCCTCAAGACTATGCAGACCACCGCTACACGTCTGCAAGAGAAGCTGCTGAAGCCGGAAGTCCGGCAGAAAGGCAAGGAGCAGGTCAAGGAGAAAGCACGGGATTCCGTTCTGCAACTGCTGAGCCGCTTGCAGGCAGAACAGGCACAAAACAAACCAGCGGCACAACCCCGCACACAGGAGGGGCACTCGGAAATCTGAACCTCATCGGGAGCGTTTGGGGCAGAAAGCTGGCACCTTCTGCCCCGGCACCCGGTTACAAGGAAACGGAGGTCTGCCTATGAATATGAATCGGCCTGACATGACCGAAGATGTGAAATCTAAAGATTATACGAATAAGTCCTTGCAAAAGGACTCGAACACGGTTACAATGAAAGCGTCCAAATCCCCTGCCACAGAATCTTCTGACCAGACCAAAGCAGCCAAGCACGAGCCCCTTGTTTACCGGGTAGAGGAGATTGCCCAGCTTTTGGCGATTTCTCCCCGTGCGGCGTACAACCTGTGCAACACCACAAAGGATTTCCGGGTGCTGCGCATCGGCACCAGCATCCGGGTAAACAAGCAGAGCTTCGACAACTGGTTTGCGGCGGTCTGAGGGAGGTAATCTATGGCATCTATTCTGAAGCGCGGAGATTCCTACTCCGTCCGTTATAAGTACAAAGACCATTCCGGCAAGCCCTGCGAGGGATGGGAGAGTTTCAAGACCAAAAAGGAGGCGCAGGAGCGAAAGATCACGGTCGAGAAAGAATTGCTGGACGGCACATTCCTTGTCCCCGACACTATGACGGTGGAGGAGATGCTGTACAAATGGATCCCGATCCAGTCCACCAAGCACAAGTGGTCCCCCAAGACCTACACCCAGTCCGTAGCGATGGTGCAAAACCTTATCGTGCCGTATATCGGGAAGCGGAAAGTGCAGGAGCTGCGCACCTACGACATTGAGAAGTTCTATGCCACCCTTGCCAAGACCCCCTGCGGGCAGTACGTCCACGGCGTAAAGCAGCTCCTGACCGAAAAGCAGAAGAAGCGGTTGCTGTCCAGCACCTCTATCCACGAAGTCCACACGCTGCTCAAGACCGCATTTTCCTATGCGGTGGAGTGGGACCTCATCCACAAGATTCCCCTGCCCCGTGATGCTCCCAAGATCAATATCGAGGAACGCGCCATCTGGGACGAGAAAACCATGCTGGCGGCCTTGCAGACCATCGAGAACCCCGCTCTTCATCTGGCGGTGCATATGAGCATGATCCTTTCGCTCCGTGAGGGCGAAATTCTCGGCTTACAGCCGAGTGATCTGGATTTTGATGCCGCCGATGGGCGTGGTACCATCTCGGTCAGCAAGACCATGCAGAGAGCCAACAAGGACGCTCTGGAAAAGCTCGACCCCAAGCAGGTGTATCACACCTTCCCGGACAGGCGCGAGGGCAGCAAATCCTCTCTTATCCTGAAAAAGCCTAAGACCAAGAAGTCCAACCGTGTCCTGTATATGACCTGTCTCTTATACACATCTCCGAG
>ENA-UAIM01000715-UAIM01000715.1-human-gut-metagenome-genome-assembly--contig:-NODE-715-length-7398-cov-6.483454_pt1 | contig 7398 bp, 7 predicted proteins | sample MGYA00244418_ERZ654387 | MGnify/ENA primary metagenome ERZ654387 (study PRJEB26926, sample SAMN06165118) | human gut metagenome | biome: ENVO:00009003; feature: ENVO:2100002; material: ENVO:00002003... | reverse complement strand
GCCGTTCCTGCATTTCCGAGGTCTGGCGTTGCGTGCGCAGCGTGGCATATTCCACCTTCTCGCCCTGTTCCGCTCTGCGGATAACCCCCAGTGCATTGTTCACATCGCTCTCTATGGCCTCTATATAGTGTGGGTTCTCTTGCAATTCCCGTGTCCAGTGTTCCACCAAAGGCAGGCTGTCGTCCGCTAACCGGGCGGGCAGTCCGAGTTCCATCATCTTTACGCCGGAGACCAGTTCTGCCACCAGCCGCTCATAGTGCACGGCATCTTCCGAAGGGGCTTTGCCGCCTTTCATCACCATACCTTCACGGGCAAGCCGTTGGGCGTGACCGGTGGAGCTCGCCACTTGGCGCATCAACTCCTGCACATAATCTTCGTAGTGTTCAAACTGTTTCGGTTCGGGCATATAGACGGCATCTTTGGCAGTATCGAAGTGTGCCATACCTGCGGCATTCTTGCGCACAGGTATCAGATGTGTCCTGATTTGTGCCACAAATTGGTTCACCGTGCTTCGCAGTTGCCGTTCCTCACTTTTCAGATATCCTCGGTCAGCACGGCTTCCGAAGCGTTGCTGCAAATCCCGGTATTTTTCCGCATCCGTCATCGGCAAGGTGGTCTGGTCAATATTGAACAGAATAATGATTTCCCGTTGGCGCACTCCCTTGTAGAGCTTCTGCTGTTCTTCGGGTAAGGCTTGGTATGCCTCACGGGACAGCGTATCTTCCGAATTGTGTCGGTTTACATACTGATCCCATTTGTACCAGTTGAACGGCACGCCGTGTTCCTGTTGCAATATCGCTTCTCCACGCTGCTTCGCATCGGAGAACATTGTATATAGCCCGGTTGTGTAGCCGCTTTGGTCGGTATGCATACCCAGCACAAGGGCATTGAACGGGCTGACCGTAATGCCTTTCGGATAGAACTTCGGTAGGTTTCTTCCTGCCGCATTCAGCCAGTATCCGGTACTGGCAACCGCACCGTTCAGTGCGTTTACCAGGAGTGCCGCCTGTTGGTGGGCGGCAGATTGTTCACGTGGACTTTTTTCTTTCATATCGCTCTGCATTTAAGTGGTTATTTGAGTACAATGCTACGTTCTCGGCCCTCATCCCGTTCCGCTTCGGCAATCCGGTAGTTCTGCTGTGCCATCCGGCGCATTTCATCGTGTTTGGCAAGCACGGCGTTGGCGAGTGTATTCAGGGGAAGTGCACCACTACGATGGGCATCTGCCACATTATCGGTCAGTTGGATGCTGCACGGCACTTTGTCAATCACCGCAATCAGGCTGTTCCCTTGCAACACCGGGTTGGCAATGCGTGGATTAAGCGTCTCATTGGCATATACCTTATAGGGTTTTGCCGCCTGGTTTCCCTGCCGTTCAAGGGCTTCATGTCCGGCCTTGTTCAACAGGTTCGCGCCGCCCATGCCTATCAGTATCATCTTCAGCATCGGGTTCCGCACATACATTCCGGCCAATATGGAAGCGATGGGCAACAGGTTGTTTTGCGGAAGCAGCGATTTCGACTTGCCGGTAAACAGCCCGAAAAGGATGTTGGGCAGCATGGAAACGACATAGCCCAGGTTTTGGCCGATGTTGCCCAGACCCTCCAGCCCGAAAGTGCTGAACAAGTTGCCCCAACCGTTTTCATAGTCCTTTCCTTGCGTGTCGTTGGTTTCCGTATGGTGTCCCGTCACCGTATCATCCTGCTGTACAGTCGTTTCTTCTTCCACAAGCCCCTCCGCAGCTTCGGCACGTGCCTTGCGTTCCTTTTCCTCCTGCATCATCATCAGGTATTCTTCTTCCTGGCCGGATGCCACCACCATGGGCACATCCCCGTATTCGGGTTTGCGCTCATTGGAAGGAGGCTCGTATGCCGGGAATGGCCACCCCTGCGGAACCTGCGCCTCGGCTTCCATAAGTTCCACCCAAAGCGGCTTTTCGGTCAGTATGCCCATCCTTTTATCCAACTGTTCGTTAAGCGACAAGATGTAAGGGTTCTCATACGATTTTATCTCCTTGCTTTGTGTGCGGAAGTCGGCAAATACATTGCGCTCGCTGCCGAACACGCTGCGGCTGATACAATCCTCCACCGTCATGGCCGGAGCATCCTTCGTTCCGTCCATGAATTTTCCCACCGCATAACTTACCGCTTCCATGCCGCCCAGCTTGACAAGGCTTCCCCAAGAAGAAGTACCGCCCATCGTCACAGTATCCATACCGATACCCACCGCCATGCCCAATGCTTGCTCCGCACCGCTTGGGCGATAGGCCGCTTCGCCACGCCGTTCTATTTCCTGTTGCAGGGGCGACTTCACCATGCCTTGCGCCAATCCTAACAGGCTGCCTTCCGCACCTTTCTGCAAGACATACTCCACGGATGATTTGGGCATTTGTTCGGCCACCATCCGGTCAATCATCATTTGTTCCACCCGGTAGTCCACGTAGGCAAAGGCGAGGTCTCCGCCTAACTCTTTGGAAAGTTCCTCATACCGTTCCCGGCTGATTTCCGCTACAAGGGCGTTGCGCCACTCACCGGCAAGCAGGCTCAGGTCTTGTCCGGTCTCCGGGGTGGAGTCTATCCGTTCCCGGCACATCGTCACATAATCCTCTGTTGTCTTGCTGTTCCATTCGCCGGTCTGTCGGAGGTATAATAAAGAGTCGTCCGGTATTCCGTTTGCTCCGTTGGCAAGGGAGCGAAGCGTACCGGCTACACTGGATTGGTATGTACCGATTTCCTCCACTTGTTTTTGCGCAAGGTAGGCTTTGGCCTCCTTCATTATGGGGGCCAGCCGGGTATTGAAATATTTTTGCAGGCAATATTCTATTTCTGCAAAACGCTGGGTCTGTCGGGGGGTGCTCATGTCAGGTTCATTTGTTGCAATAGTTGTTCTTTGGTCTGTTCAATGGCGTGATGGTACACTTCCATTTGTTGGGGGAAGTATTCTTCCAGCATCGTGTCTTTGTCAATTTGGTCTTGAATGAACCTTACCGCCACCTGCCGGCTGATTTCCACGGACGCTTCGCCTTCTTCCCGGTTGTTGAACCATGCTTTCGTCCACCAGCGCATTCCGGCCTTGTCGGGATATACCGTCACCAGCCGGGGTATGTCGAAACTCTGCACGTCTATCTCCAAATCGGCAAGCGGGTCCACCACGCCGCAAGTCGCTACGGCTTGGTCTGCCGTTTTTTTTTATCATTTTCATTCAGTGTGGAGAGAAAGAGGTTATGACGCAGGGCAAGGTAGCTCAAGAAGTCACCGATAAGCAGATTTTGCACTTTGGCGGCTATCGGCATCGAGCGGCCGCCTATCCCCAACGGGTTGGCGAGCGAGGGTATCGTTTCATAGAAATAGTTCTTCACAGCGGACAGTGAGAAGATATTCCGCAGCGATTGTTCCGTATGCTCCGGCACGCGGTAGCCGCCGTTGCCTACTTCCAGCAGGTACTCCGGATAGAAGCGCAGCATCAGTTCTTCGATTTCCTCCCGGTCATCGTCATACGCTGTCGGAATATCCATTTCCATGGTCGCCAGTTCCGGCGTACCCGGATGTCCTTGCTGCCGCATCGTCAGCAGGTTGCCGTATAGCATGGCAAGGAACTCCATCGGATTGATTTCCTCCCCGTCATACTTTACCCCGATATGCAGCAGGTCTCCACTGATACCCACCACGCTACCGGCTCTTACCCGTGTACCGAAGGCGGCAAGCGCGTTGGCAAGATGGGCATAGGTCACTTCATACTTGCCATAGCGTATCACTTGATACAGCCCGTGCGTGGGTGTGCTGCCGATACCCGATACCACACCGTCCGCTACGGCGGCAAGGATGTAGCGGTGTGTGGCGAAATCCACACCGTGATGAAAAAAATCCTCCTGTGTCACCGGGTGGTTCTGCTTTCCATAGCCCAATGTCATGTTCACTTCTCCGTTTCTCTCTTCAAACGGCATACAATAACCGCTTTTTGATACCAAGTTCATTTCTTGCGTATAGTTCATTTTTCGTTCCTTTCAAGCCTGTTGTCAGGCGATGTTTATATTGATTTCATTTCTTAAAAAGCTGAATATGTGCGCAATCACTTCCACTGTCCAACCGTTCCCCAGCATACGGTACTGTTGCGTGTCGCTGCACTTCCAGACGTACCAGTCTGGAATGGTTTGCAGTCGTGCGCACTCCGTGGGTGTCAGGCGGCGGATGCATCCGCACGACATACATATTTCTCTGAAGGGAAGTGAATTTCCGGTATAAGTGTCTTTTTTCCCCTTTCCGTCAAGTCTGCATCCGTCCAGACTGGCCCATATCAGGTTGTCTTTCTGTACGCTCGTCAGGCAGTTTGTCTTGCCGTCAGTCCGGGGTTCAAGTTGTTGGATATTTTTTCGGGGTTCGGTGATTTTTCCCTTTTCGTATGCCTTGCGTATCTGTTTGCCGTACTCTGTCCTTCGGGGAGCAAGACAGGTCTCACGGCCACGCATGGCCATGCAGACATAGTTCGTGGTAAGGTTTCCTTTGGCTTGTGCGGTAGCCATCAGGCAGTGGCTTTTGTCGTTGTTGCCCAGCACGTTCATTCCGGTGTTCCGCTTCTCTCCATGCCTTTTCAGCCAGCCCAGCATTTTTTCGCTCAGGTAGTATTTCTTATCTACTTCATCCTCCACGATGTTGCGGAGGTATATTTCCCGGTCTTTGGGCTGTGGAATGTCGGAGTGCAGTTCACCGAACAGTCCGATATTCTTTGTCCGTATGTTCGTCCAATAGATACGGGTACGATTCTGTGCCGACACCAAAGCGGAGTTGATATGCACCCCGAAAATCCCGATGGCCTCACTCAGCACGCGTTCCCATTTTTTGCCCATTTCCACATTTTCTAATAGGAACAGCACATCAGGATTATACTTGCGAATATCTGTCAGGATGCGCATATATTCCCAAAACAGGTATGATTCCCCTTCAAACAGGAAGCCTTCATGCTTCAATTCCAGGTAATGCTCCAACGTATGGATTTCCCTCTTGTCTATGGTGGACATACCGGCACGTTTACCGGCAAAGGAAAACGACTGGCAGGGACTTCCGCCTATCAGCAGGTCTATCGAATCCAGTTGGCGCACGTCTATTTGTGTGACATCACCGAGCTGTATCGTGTCCGGAAAATTCAGTTGGGTTTGCCGGATAGCGTGTTTGTCGATTTCGGAAGCATAATACTTTTCCGATTGGATGCCAAGCCGTTTCAAGGCAATCTGTCCGCAGCTCATTCCGTCAAATAGACTCAACACTTTCATGCCGTCTCTGTTTTTGAGTTGAAATATGCGCCGCACTTGAAGCCCTTTCTTGGCGTGAAATCCTCGAATTCGCAGCTTAGGAATATCCATTTCTTATCGGCCCAGCCTGCCAAGTCCTTCTGCCATTGAGGTATGCTTTGGTGGGGATTATGCAAATCCCGGTATGGCTGGCAGTAGGGCAAGAAGCGTTTCCCTTTACGTTTCCAATGGTTCACACGGGAAAATGATTCTTCAAAATCATCGAGCAGGATGCAGTAAAAGAAGTATTCCCCCTTGTAGCCGTATTTATCTATCAAGGTAGTAGCACGCTCGCACTCCGCTATCTGCGCTTGCGTGTCGCAACCGAAGCGGATATATTTCAGCCATTTCACCTGCGCAAGCCGCCTTGCAATTTCGTCCGTCACTAACCGGGCGTCAAGCCCTTGGTTGAAATCCACACGCAACCCCATCCGGATAATCTTTTCAATCTGTTCCAGCCCATAGTTTGAAGCCAACACATTGTTATCCATGAGGGTGATACGGTTTCGTCCGTCCACCGCAATCTCTGCTATATCCATGTAAGGCGTGATTCTCCCTTCTTTCTGAGGCACCACACACCATTTGCACCGGTTCGGGCAACCTCTTGTCAGAAAGCCGTAAGCCACTCTTTTGTCTATCTCATACAGGCTGTAGTCCGGCACAGCCCTGTCTATCTCCGGTGGCAGCACCTTTCCTATGTCATAGCCGGTTCCCCCTCGTTCCGCTTCATCGGCATTCAGGAAGTAAGCGTAATCCGGAGTAAAGGTGAACACCTTCGCCAGATACACCTTATCGTATCGGTTGAGCGGATTGTACCACTCCACACGATCGCTCTGTGCCTTGTGGTAGCTGCTTATCTTCATCAGCGCAAGGTTAGGGTAACGGCTGTCTACTGCCAATAATCCGATATTCATTGTCTTTTGTCTTTTTTGTGTTTATCTGGAATCATAAATTTCAGAACTAAATTTTTCATTATCTCCGCATTCCTCCCGACCGTTCCTGTTCCTCACTCACCACAGATGCCAATGGTTGCGCCACTTTGGAGTTATTGCCAATCAGCATCATGCCCAACAACGCACCGGCGATTTTCCCCAACCACCCGAAGCGGCCGAATATCAGCATGGCAGAGGCCAACAGCCCGAAGATGCCCAATCCCGACACGTTCCCCTTGCCGAGATTGCCGAAGAAGTTTCCCAGCATATCCATCCCGTTGCCGCCGGTCATGTTCCGCAGGAAGGTGCTCACGCCGTTCAACGTCTCGTTGGCCGATGACACGGACTGTTCCACTCCCTCCATACTTTTGGCAGTCTTGTTTGCCACGTCCGCTATTTTATCCGCAGCGTTCCCGGCAAGTTCCAGCCCTTTGTCCACCGTTTCTTCTCCCACAAGCACCTCCGCAGCCGCCCGTACTACCGGCTTGTCGTTCACAAGATTCTCCCAAGCGAGATACCCCATGCCGCCGCCCACTACCGCCGCTTTCGCACCGTGCCCCAAGCCGATAAGCGTGCGCCGGGGATGCACGAGTGCGTCCCCAATATTGCGTGCCGTGGCTTGTGTTGCCGGATGTCCGGCTACCTTTTTACCTATTCCCAAGATTGTTGCCCATTTTCCCATTGTCGTGTCCGATTATGTTATTCATTTTATAGTCGTTATCTGTTTCCGTTCCGTTTCCACCGCCGCATGGCAGCCTGCACGATTTCAGCCTTGTTTGCCGGTTTCGGCCGGCTTCCTTCGTCAATCCCGGCCCACACATCGGCAAACGAGGTGTATTTTACGGCGAGTGCCAGATGCTTCAGCTTCTTGTTCATCCGTTTCAGCTTGGGGCGTATGGCGAATACAATCTCTATACGCTGCTTTTCCGTCATTTTCGTGTCGCTCATGCACACCTGCCGGATATCGTTCACGATTTCCACGCTTCCCAATATCAGGTCACGATATATTTGGTTTCTCCGGGGTGTCAGTGCCACGGCAAAAGCCCCATCAGCGTATTGCCTCAGTTGTTTCGACAAGTCTCCCATGTTGTCCGACAGCCGTCCTATCTCATGGTAGAAGCCATAAATCTGTGCGGCATAGCACACAATATCCCGGAACGAATCAAGGTCTGTCTCTTATAC
>ENA-UAIM01000701-UAIM01000701.1-human-gut-metagenome-genome-assembly--contig:-NODE-701-length-7484-cov-4.373267_pt1 | contig 7484 bp, 10 predicted proteins | sample MGYA00244418_ERZ654387 | MGnify/ENA primary metagenome ERZ654387 (study PRJEB26926, sample SAMN06165118) | human gut metagenome | biome: ENVO:00009003; feature: ENVO:2100002; material: ENVO:00002003... | reverse complement strand
GTGTTATCATAATTTCTCTGTTCGGTCTTTTTGTCAATCTCCCTTTGTGCCATATATGCACTGTAATTTCCGTTATACGAACGGAAACGACCGTTTTCAAGTTCAAATGTCTTGTTCGTAACTCTGTCAAGAAAATATCTGTCGTGCGATATTACAATAAATGCACCGCAGACCGAAAGCAACTCAAACTCTGCCAAAGCAATGTCCCTTAACAATGGGCTGATATGGTTCATATGCTTTGTTCCGCTTATCGGCTTGTTTCTTGAAAACTATGCAAACTCTGCCACCGCAGGAGCGTTCCTGTGGATACTTGTTCCGCTGTTCATGATAGGCTGTTCCATTGCAGATTGCAAACAGCTTATAAAGCATGGCATTGATGCGGCACACCTTTTCAAATGGGTATGGCTAACGCCTTTTTATGTTTATAAGCGTGAAAAGCTTTGCGGCAGAGAGCGTTATAAAGCAATAATGTGTGGATTTTTCATTATCGCTGCACTGTTCATGAATGGTTTTACGCAGAGCATAAAAATAGACAACAACTATATGCTCGTATCCGCACAGAACAGTTATGTGCAAAGCCTTGACAACTTTTCGGGAAATTCATCAAAGGTAATCGGTGAGTGCATAGCTTCTTATCTAGGCGAGGACGCAAAGTGGGATTGCACAAAGAACGGTCACAACTACACAGTAACAGTAAAAGGCAAACATGGCTCTGATAACTACACTATTTCCTTTTTAATAGTATATGACGGCTTCACCTACAGAAAATTCACCATTACAGACGTGATAAAAAATAAAGTTTCACTACGTGACGATGAATTTAGTGCTGTATGCAAAGAAATATTCACAGAAGATAAAAGCGACACCGACAGTAGCAACGAAGAAAGTTCAAATTCACAAACAGAATAATTTCATGAGCGGACTTTGTTCCGCTCTTTTTGTTGTCAGTGTACATAAATGTGTACAAACTGATCCCGCACGATTAGTGTATATGCACAAAGGTGATAAATTTGTCACTTTTCTATTGACTTTGCAAAGTAAAAGTGATATTATTGTCACATAAGGTGATAAATAAATCACCTTGTATATGTTTAAATCACAAATGAAAGAAGATGTAGAAATGAATGACAAAACGGAGATAAAAACAGACAAAATATCATACAGAAAGTATTACAGACAGATGGGTATTTTGGGCACGCTGGGTGGAGCGATGTGGATATTCTATTGGGTTATGGAAAAGGTGCTGCCTGCGATAAAGAAAGGGCACACACTTACCAATGTGATAAACCTTATCGTATCTTTGGGAACGCTTGCGCTAATCGCCATATGCATAACAAAGATGATATCCACGGTCGGCAAAAGAGATACAAATGACGAGCTTACTCAGCAGACAACAGCAAAGGTCAATCAGACTTTTATAACGTTCCTGTTCACGATTGCCTGCCTGTTTATTTCAGTTATGACTTTGTTTTCCGATATTTTAGGAAGATTTAAGGTCACACTAAACGAATATGTTATAACGGGCTTGATATGGTTTTGCTATGCGGTGTACAATTTTATAGGTCTGTATTTTGAAAGTAAGTTCGATGATGATGAGAACTAGAGGGATAAAAATGAAAGCGAAAAAAGAAAAGAAAAAGATAACTCTGAGAGAATATCACAAAAAGCGTATGGTAACAGGAATTGCAATACTTGTCACAGAGATATTTGAAAAGACTGCGGAGCATTACAAGCTTGATAATACAACATGGGCGACAGTGATATTCGTTGTGTTGGCTGCTATGACGGCATTATTTGCAGTAATATGGCTGTATGCAAGCTGTCAGAAAGTTGACAAAGAGGACGAAATGGCAAAAGAAAATATGCTCAAGGCACATCAAAGTATCACAAAAATGTTTTTGATAATATTAGCAGTAGTGATCTTTATATCAATGTTCTGGGAAGGAAGTATAACCATAAAGATAAACAGCGACAGACTATATCAAGTATGGTTTATATTCTGGTTCAGTTATATGACCCTTGAAATCGGATTTTTCCTCCACCATGAGGGCAAGCTCAGCACCGATGAGGAGGACGAGTAATGCAGGAGCTAAAAACAAAACTCAAGGAATATCGTGCCAAGCTTGACATGAAGCAGGGTGACCTTGCCGAAAAAGTGGGCGTCAGGCGTGAAACCATCATACGTCTTGAAAAAGGACAATACAATCCGTCATTAAAGCTTGCAATGGATATTGCAAAGGTATTTGGTGTATCTGTAGAGGATATTTTTTCATTCGAAGATGAATAAAGCTGAAAATACAGTAAAGCAGACGGTTTGCAGGATTTTGGTGCAGAAGAAAAGCATATGCTGAAAATGCAAATACAGACATATAAGCACATATTCTAACGTAGACAGTTAAATATTGAATATACGTTGCTTATGCTATGATTATCTTTAGTTTACGCCATATTACTGTGTATATTAGTGTAAAAGGCAAAAGTGAAATGAATTGTGAGAAATCGAGAGAAATGGAGCAAAACGAAGAGAATTAAAGAGAATGAGGGATATAAATTAAAAATTCAGCGTTTTGGCTATTGACAATCGTGAAAAGCTGTTGTATAATAGACATCGTTGTGAGTTCACAGGGCGAAAAATGCGGCTGTGAACAGACTTTTTAAAATTCTGAATGGAGGAAATAATATGTCAACTTATATGCCAAAAGCAGGCGACATTACTCGCACATGGTATATTCTCGACGCTGAAGGTCAGTCACTCGGTAGAGTTGCTGCTAAGGCTGCTCACATTCTTCGTGGTAAGCACAAGCCAACTTACGCACCACACGCTGACTGCGGCGACCATGTAATCATCATCAACACAGATAAGGCTGTTCTCACAGGCAAGAAGCTTGATCAGAAGTCTTACAAGTGGCACACAGGCTGGATCGGCGGTCTTAAGGAGATCAAGTATTCAGATATGATGGCTAATCAGTCAGACAGAGCTATGACAATTGCTGTTGAGGGTATGCTTCCTAACAACACACTTGGCAGAGCTGCTGCAAAGAGACTCAGAGTATACAAGGGTGCTGAGCATAACAATGCTGCTCAGAAGCCTGTTAAATACGAACTGTAAGGAAGGAGCAATTTAGATGTACGAATCAAAGCAGCCATATTTCTATGGCACAGGTAGAAGAAAACATTCTGTTGCCCGTGTTCGTGTTTACGAGGGTACAGGTAAGATCACAATCAACGGCAGAGACATTGACGATTATTTCGGTCTTGAGACACTCAAGCTCATCGTTCGTCAGCCATTTGCTGTAACAGATACAATGGATAAGTACGATATCGTTTGCACAGTAACAGGCGGTGGAGTAACAGGTCAGGCTGGTGCAATCAGACACGGTCTTTCAAGAGCTCTTCTTCAGGCTAGCGATGAGTTCAGACCTCTCCTCAAGAAGGAAGGCTTCCTCACTCGTGACCCAAGAATGAAGGAAAGAAAGAAGTACGGTCTCAAAGCCGCAAGACGTGCTCCACAGTTCTCAAAGAGATAAGGAAACATCGATTTTTTATCGATATTGCGTTATTTCTTTTGTTTCAGAAGTCCATTTGGACAACTTCTGGACAACTAAAAAGTATTTTAAAATCGCTCTGTGTTTTACAGAGCGATTTTTTTATGTTGCTGTAATTTCTGTTCTTTATTCAGTCAGCTTTTTCTCAATAGAATCCGCCAACACTTTTCGTGTACTGCTAAGCACATCTGCATAAATATCAGCTGTGACATTGATGTCACAATGTCCTAAATGGTCACTGATGATTTTGAGATCTACGCCCATATTCAAAAGCATAGTAGCATTGCAATGTCTTAACTTGTGTAACGTCATATGCTCGAATTCTGTGCCTTTGGTAAAGCGTTTCAGCGAAGTAAAAACAGAACTTCTGTCACGATAATTGCCGTTTGCTGATGGAAATACCATTTCTGGATGTGCATAACTATCACCAAGAGCAATTTTCAAATCATCGGTGTATTTTTTCTGTTCTTGAAATATATTAGCAACAGTTTTACTCATACCGATTGTTCGGATACTCTTTTTCGTTTTTGGCGGTGTCAATTCATGCTTTCCGCCTATGTCATTCAGCGTATGCTTGATTGAAATTGACATATTCTCAAAGTCAACATCTTCCCAGCGTAGTGCAAAGCACTCTCCCGAACGCATTCCTGTATAAAGCAGCACTCTGATGATACGCTTAACATCTTCATCGCATGGCTTCTCATCAAGCATTTTCACAAAGTGTTTTAGTTCATCTTCTGTAAGAGCCATAACTTTGTGCTGTTCCTTATTCTTTGGAAGAATGACGTTATGGCAAGGGTTATCACGCAGAAATCCTTGTTCCATACCACGTTTGAAAATAGACTGAATAATGACATACAATTTTCTGACAGTCGCAGGATTTAAATTGTATGACTGCATTACCTGTGTCAGTTTTGGCGTTGTAATATCTTTTAATTTCATGTTGCCTAGAACAGGTTTGATATGCTTCTTATACTGTCCGGTATAAGTGTAAACAGTCGATGCTTTTAATTCTACCGGTGCAAAGTTGGTGAAATACCAATCTGCAAGCTCTGAAAATCTCATATTTTCATTGAAACTAATATATCCTTTACATTGACGTTCAAATTCAAAGGCGAACTCCTGAGCAAGTTTCTCAGCCCTTTTCGGTGTTGTATATGTCGGCGGAGTGAATGTTGTGGACTTCATAATCTTCTTGCCATTCGCATCAGTGCCAACGAAAACTCTGATTCTGAATGTGTTTCCACGTTTATCGATTGCAGCCATAGTGCTGTCTGTTACCTCCTGAAATGTTATAGTTTTTGTCCTTGGACTTTGTGGGTTTCCTGTACTTTCTTGTGATTATCACCAATTAACAGGAATACTGTCTGGTGATTTTGTCCTTGAAATCTCAATATATGTCCCTGCACTTTCTGTACTTTGTGGTTTTTCTTCCTCTTTATGTTCATCAAGAAATCTTCTCATCTTATCAACTACCCACTTCCATTCAACCTTTTCTTCATTTGAAAACTGCTGAATCCAGTCGATTGAGAATTCTTCTGCATGACGATATTCAACATTCGCAATGTGAAAACGATCATCTATATATGTATCATCAGGTGACGGCTTGTATTTCTCAAACCAGTCACGCATGAACCATAGATAATCGTGAATCGTCTGCCACGCTTCATGTTCCCATTTTTCAAAGCGTTCACGTTTTTTACGGCGTATCTCACGAAGTTCAGCACTTTCGTTGTAAGCTGGTTTATAGGAAGTTTTCTGTCTGCCAAATGCAATACCCAGCTGAAAATCATCGTTCAGCTTTCTTGCTGCATCAAGAGTCGACAGATCAAAAAGTGCCATAACAAAACCTAAAATGTCATAATGCACATTACAGGTGAAGCAATGGAACGCATTGGGATATATGTGTGCAGAGGGGTGGTGATCGTCATGAAATGGGCAGAGACAAATGTTATTACGCTTGATTTCAATTCCGTAACGTTCTGCAACTGTCCGTATTTCAAGACGATTTCTTATTTCTTCAAAACAGTTCATCAGACTTCAAAAACTTTGAGAAGCTCTTCCTTATTAATGAGGATTTTGCCACGTTTGCCCTGACCTGTACGAATGTATTTGACCTTGTTCTGTGCCACCAGTTGACGAACAGTGTGTTCGCTTAGTCCCTTTACCGCTTGAGTACATTCTTTGATCGTAAGCATCTCAACAGGCTTTTTACGGCTTGTTTCCTGTATTGTCTCCTCATCAGTAAGCTGAATGAGAAGTGCCATAATGTCATCAACGATTGCATTTTTTCTTTCCTGTGTCATAGTAAATCTCCTTTACTCTAATTCGTGATTTTTTGTATTTGATTTGTATTTGTGAAATTCTTCTGTAAGTCCATTAGCTGAAATGAATGATTTTGCTTTTTGCAAGTCAGATCTTAACCTCTCCTTTTCAGAGGTCTCCTTTGCACTTTTCATAAGTGTCTTGACTGATATTGTTGCAGGTTTCTTATATTTGGCAAGTTCAGCTGCTTGCTGGTTTATTGTACTTTTCAATTCCGTATTTTCTTTGCTAAGTTGTTGATTAGCCGCAGTAAGTTTTCTGGTTCGTTTTACGCTGACCACTTCTTTTTCAGCAAGAGCTTGAAGTTTGTCATAATCATTTTTATCAAGGGTAACCTTGTTTCCAAAAATGGTCGGCTTAACCGCAATGCTCCCAATATCAACAAGCTGAACCTTTTTCTTATTTGCCCTTTCAAGCATTGCTTTTGTTTCAGTAAGTTCACGAGAAATACCCTCATTTTCGCTTTTGAGTTGGACATTTTCAGCTTTAAGTTTATCTGCTTCTTGCCTTGCTTCTTTGTACTCTTTAACTGACATCGAACCTCTTGACTTTTCAGGTTCCAAAGGTCTGATACCGTGTGCAAGACAGATTTGATTCAGTACTTCAATTTCTGATTTTCTCCAACGTGCAATTGCATCTTTTCCACTTCCGAATCCCATTTCTTTTAAGGCTTGAGCAATGCCGTTTTGTGTATCCTGTCCACGCTTGTAATGACCAACAGGAATATAGTCAATATGTAAGTGAGGTGTGGCTTCGTCCATATGAAGCACAGCGTTGAATACTACGAAATTTGAATTACGCTGTTGATATCCTGCCATATACTCTTTCAGACACGCTGCTACAAGCTGTGCATCTTCTGTATCCACTCCGGAATCTTCTTTTTTACCTATCTGAACGACATCTTCATAGAAACTTTTTCGCTTATCAGCAGCTGTCACAACAGAATTGGACGGTTTCTTATGAAAGAGAGATTCATAATATGTACCATGAATTTTTCTGTCATTGCGTTTCTGCTTGGCATTGTAACGCTTTGTTGATTCAGCAAATAAATGCTCATACACACAGCCAATATCTTTCCTGATAAACGTATAGTTATCTCTCATACGGCAGCGGTCAACATTTTCTGCGATGAAATCTCTATTGTTGTGAGTTAATGAGCCTTTTCCCTGACAAAACGAAATGCGTTTTTCTTTCATCTATTCTCCCTTCTCGAAATTCATTTGCTCTACCAGTTTGGACAATGTCACCGAACAATCAGAGGATTGCGGTGACAAGTTTCAGAACGATAGAATACAATCGCTGAAACAATACGGTGCGGAGCACCGATTTTACAACAGACACTATGCCTATTGTAACGCCATAGTATATATGACAGCCCTTTGGCAAGTTCTATCATATATACAGGCGCTCTGCCGAGGGCTTTTTGCTGACTGATGTCAGCTATGATCAGCTGTATCCTCAAATACTTTCGGATTTACAAAAACATAAATTGCAGATTTATGGTTGCCTGTTTATCTTTCATCGAAAGCAACATAACCATATTCTTCAAGCAGTTTGAGTGCCTTGTAAAAGTCGTCAGGTTCAGGGACTGTCTCTTATACACATCTCCGAGCC
>ENA-UAIM01000662-UAIM01000662.1-human-gut-metagenome-genome-assembly--contig:-NODE-662-length-7732-cov-4.599713_pt1 | contig 7732 bp, 6 predicted proteins | sample MGYA00244418_ERZ654387 | MGnify/ENA primary metagenome ERZ654387 (study PRJEB26926, sample SAMN06165118) | human gut metagenome | biome: ENVO:00009003; feature: ENVO:2100002; material: ENVO:00002003... | reverse complement strand
ACTCTGCGGAGGACATCTCAGTGCTGTGCAATACTGTACACGAAATGGATAAGGGTGTGATAAGTGAGAACACGTTTTGACATAGGGGGTATCTCACAGTGCGACGGCGAAAACGCACATCTTACCCCCGTGTCAAAATCAAATCTCCTGTGCAAAACAATGAAAATGGACCATGACTATTGACAAACGTATTAAAATGCGATACCATAAGAATGGTGAATAATATAAGCTCGTAAAGATTTTAAAAGTCTTTGCGAGCTTTTTGTTTTGAATATAAATTTCGCTATGTTCAGTGACAATAACAGAAACTTGAAAATAGAATAGGAGGTCTGGTAGCGTGAAAAAACTCATCACTCGATCCTGCGAAGAAATAATGACAACTGTGTACAAGCCAATAGAGTTCGTTATAGACGGCTTGCTTGCACAAGGTCTGTATATCTTAGCCGGAGCACCAAAGGTCGGAAAGTCTTGGCTAGCACTTGATATGTGCTTGTCAATAGCGAAAGGAGAAAGTGTTTTAGGTCAGAAAACATTGCAGGGCACGGCATTGTATTTGTGTTTAGAGGATAGCTACGTTCGTATTCAAAATCGCTTGTATGAAATAACTGATGTGCCAACTGAAAATTTGTACTTCTCTGTTATGTCTGAATCTATCGGCAACGGACTTAAAGAACAAATCGAAAGTTTTAAAATTGAACATTGCGGTCTAAAAATTGTGTTCATTGACACTCTGCAAATGGTTCGTGGTTCAACAGATTCAAGCTATGGTTCAGACTACAAAGACCTATCCGTTCTGAAAGCTCTTGCAGACAAGCTTGAGATAACTGTCATAGTGGTTCATCACACAAGAAAATGCAAAGACAGCGACCCGTTCAATATGATCTCAGGTTAGACAGGACTGAGCGGCTGTGTAGACGGAAGTATGGTTCTGATCGAAACAAAGAGTGGAAGTCGCAATGCTAAACTGTTCTGTGTCGGTCGTGATATTGAAAACGCAGAAATTAATTTGCAGTTTGACAGCGATTTGAAAAAGTGGATAGTCACCGATGAGCCGCTCAACTGCAAAAATAAGGATAACATTTTTCTGGCTGCACTGTATGTGTATCTCAAAGAGCATATTGATTTCTGCGGTACAGCTTCGGAATTAATGAATGCTCTGAAAAGTGTTTCCGATGAAACGTTTTATCCCAACAGAGTAACAAGAGATCTGGTGCAGAACGGTTACACTCTCAAAAAGTTTGGAATTGATTTTCAGTACAAGCGAACAAGAAACGGCAGACTGATAATTCTTCATTACGACTGTGAGCGTGACAGTAGTGACAGTAAAAATGGTAGCGGAGTTACTGTCAACGGAGTGCATAAGCAATACCTCGCAAACCCTTGAAAATGCTTGGTTTACGGTGCTGACAGCAGGTGTGACAGTAACTGAAAACGGGCAAAGTTACTGTCAACCAAAATCGGCAAACGTAAGCCGATTTGCGGGCTTGGATTTTTTGTCGGGTAAGTTTAGCAAAAGCATTTCAAAAGCCGACACAAGCGATTTGTGAGCCGCTGTGGGCGATATGTGGGAGAGGTTTTAATTCTGATAATAAAAAGGCAGTTGTCAATCTGCACAAATACCGGATATGCAGCAGTTAAAGCAAAGTGAAATATTTCATTGCAAGTTAAAGTTTCGGGGTCATAGCCCCCGAAACAGTCACAGCGGACGAGCAAAGCTCGCCGCAAAAGTGCCGAAAATACGCAGTTTCAGCAAAATGATTGTGCATAATTTTTATGGGGTCATAAATTTGAGCTTTGAATGATTCAGGGGTCGTAAGTGCAGAAGACTGCACAAAATCGGCATATTTTCAGGCGTTGTAATTGGAAAATGTGAATTTACGACAAGAAAAAAGCTGTATATTAAAAAACAGTTAAGATGGTGCGTAACTAATTAGCACCATCAAAATTTAAATATGAAAGGACTGAACTGATTTGTTTATACGAAAATTAACAATCGACGTAATGAAACGGAGCGTGATAAGCGAATGGCAGAAGAAAAGACTAAAAGATACAGCCTTGATAAACCTCTGTGTCAGGACAACACAGAGGTGCAGTCGGCTGAATATACCGATCACTACATCAACGGTGTGACCTATCGTGTGTGGTCTGCATTTGAGGGTAAAACCAATGTAGCTGATAGTCTCAGCAGACTAATGTTTCGCAAACTGGAATCAGGCGAACAGGTCGGAGAGGTAGTCGATGAATTTCAAAAAGGAATAGAGCGTATCAATAACAGCTCCTTAGTAACAATGTAAAATTTCAATAATCGGACTTAGCAACATTCAACAAATATTTTTACAGACAGCGGATTTTACTGGCATTTACAGCATAGTTGTGATATACTTGTGGAGCGGAAGATACCGCAAGGCTTATTAAATCCGCTGCTGAGAAAGGAGTTACTATGAAAAAACAGCAGCATTACAAGGCAGCACTTTATTGCAGACTTTCGGTTGATGACGGAAACTTTGGAGGAAGTGTTTCTATCGAAACTCAGAAAATTCTGCTTGAGCAGTACTGCAAAGATCATAAAATTACAGACTACAAATTCTATTGTGATGACGGTTGCAGCGGAACGAACTTTGACAGACCGTCCTTCAAAAAAATGCTTTCGGACATTGATGAGGGCAAAATCAATCTTGTTATCGTCAAAGACCTTTCTCGGTTTGGACGAAATTATGTCGAGGCAGGTATGTATGTTCAACGGTTTACCGACAGCAATATCCGATTTATTGCGGCGGACGATAACTATGATTCTCTTGTGAACAGCGACGATTTGCTGTTCCCGATAAAGAATGTAGTCAACGAAATGTACGCTCGTGACGTTTCAAAAAAGACCAAAGCGGCGAAAAAAGCTAAGGCGAGGGACGGACAGTTTATCGGATCAAAAGCTCCGTTCGGCTACAAGATAGACCCAAATGACCGTCATCATTTAATCGTGGACGAGCCTGCCGCACAGGTTGTTAAAAGAATTTTCAGACTTGCATCAGAGGGTGTTGGTTACAACAAAATGGCAAAAATATTTAGAGAAGAAAAGGTACTAACTCCCATTGCCTACTTCAACCTCAACAATCCGGATTACTTCAAATCGGATTACTGGCGCAAGGAATTTGACTGGCACGTTACTTCAATCCGCGCGATACTCAACAATGAAGTCTATCTAGGCAAGCTTGTTTACGGCAAGCAGAGAAACAAATCCATGAAAAGTAAAGAAAAGGTACGCAATCCTAAAGAGGATTGGATCGTGGTTGAAAACTGCCACGAGCCTATCATTACGCAGGAACTGTGGGATACGGTACACAAAATTCTGAATGCCAAGCACCGTCCTGCAAAGGCGGGAGAGGTTCAGATGTTTGCCGGACTTCTCTACTGTTCGGATTGCGGTCATTGCCTGACTTACTCGCAGAAACAGCGTAAAGACGGCAGTTATCACGGAGCGTACTCCTGTTGGATGTACAAAACTCACGGCAAAGAATACTGCGCTTCGCACTACATTACGTTTGATACAATTTACGAGCTTGTACTGATCGACATTCAGCGTAACTTGTTTCAGTACCGCAAAAATACGGATAAATTCAAGTCGATTTTAAGTCGGAAATATCAGTCTGATTCACAAAAGCAAGCGGAACAAATCACACTCGAATATGAGCAAAAGCAAAAACGCTGTGAGGAACTGGATAAGATTATCAGCCGACTTTATGAGGACAATGTTCTTGGGAGGATAGGCGATGAGAGATATGAGTCTATGTCGCAGAGTTACGAGTTGGAACAGGTGGAAATCAAAAAGGCGTTACCTATTCTCAAATCGAAAATTGACGAGTTGAAAAGACAATCAGATTGTGCGGATAACTTTATTAACGTTATAAAAAAATACACCATAATCGACAAGTTGGATGCCGCAATACTAAATGAGCTGATAGACAAAATTCTTGTTCATCACAAAGAACAAGCTGAGGACGGAAGAACATTTCAGCAGATTGAGATTTATTACAGATTTGTCGGAAAACTCGGCACGGAGAATGAATTATCCAAGGCGGCATAACCGTGCAAATACAGCGGTTACACACGAAAAATCAAAATACGATATGACGTCGCTTTATCGACAGCCCATGGTCGTCGGTTCGAGTCCGACTATCAGCTCCATCGCAGCGTGGTCTGCAGTTTGCCCTCCGATTCATTTGTATGGGTCGGAGGGTTTTGTTATGTTGGCAGTGTAGGACATGGGGCAATGGCTGATGTAATAGTACATAAAAAAGGACTGCTGCGGTCAGGCGGCGGTCCTTTTTGGTATTATTCTTCGATTTGTTTGCCCAAGAACATTGCGGCGGCTTTGGCGAGCATGGATTGTTTATCGGTACAAAGCTCGGTATCGTCGGTAGCCATGAATGCCACTGCGCCTGTTATATCGCCGTTTGTGAGGATAGGGGCGATGGTGAGGGCATGGGTGGTGATACCCTCGATGGCTCTAAGCGGCTCGGCTGTGGTATCGGTATAGTCAAAGGTTTTGCGGTTTTCCAAAAGCTCCTCCAGGGCAGGGGAGAGGCGGCGCTGGGAATACTCTTTTTTCGGCACGCCTGACACTGCCACGACGTGGTCCTTATCGAATACCACGGCAGGCGCTCCGCCAAGTTTTGAGATGACTTCCGCTGCCTGAGCTGCGCCCTCGGACATTTCGTTTATGGCAGAATATTTTTTGAATATCACCTCGCCGTCGGGGTTGGTGTAGATCTCGAGGGGGTCGCCGTTACTGATAACGTTGACACTAAGAACCTTGCCTTTGCTATTTTTTATAACATTGACAAGTTGTTCGGCTGACTTTTTGCTCTCAGTGCCTTTATTAAAATTTTCGGCAGCTTTTTCGCTGACATCTGCCATTGCAGATACGCTCTCAGGTTCGTCAAGTGTACCGTATTTTAGCAGGCAGTCAATGTCAGCTTTTAGTTGAATATCTATATGATCTTCATAAACTGTTATTTTGTCGATTATCAGATTTATGTCATTTTTGTCAAGGGTAGGCTTATTCAAAATATTGTCGAAAATTTCAAATACGGTTTTTGCGGTTCGGTTTACTCTTACTATGACATTATTTTTATCCACCGCCAGTTGCAACTGGTTTTTCAGTCCCTCTATTCGCAAGGTAAGCTCGTCGATCATTTCGGTGTAGGTTTCCTCAATGATCTCTGTACGCTCAGGGTGACGCATTACATCTCTTGTCTGCTGACGTGTGAGCATTTTCATTTCAGCTTTTGCGTCCTCGATCTGTCCTTTTATCAGCTCCACGACTGACTTGCTGTTATTGCTTGCGTTCTGCTCCTTAGCAATGGAGTTTTGCAGACGTTCGATCATATCCTGCGAATTGTCACGGACTTTTTGAATGTACTCTTTTAGCAGCTTATCAAGCATATCGACCCTTGTGTGATGTGATGTACAGCCTTTTGTTCCTCGTCTGTGATATGTTCCGCAGGTATAAGCGGCGGCAATATCGTTTTTGCTCATTGAGAACATTGGTGAACCGCAGTCGCCGCAGTAGAGAAATCCGGAATAAGCATTTTCGTATTTTCTTACACCACGATAGTGAGATGTGGTACGCTTTTTAAGATTTTCCTGTGCCAATGCGAACACCTTGTAATCCACGATAGGCGTGTGGTTGTTTTCGAATACAATGTGGTCAGTTTCGTGTTGCTTGACTTCATCGCCGTTTATCCTTTTGCGGCGGTATTTGCCTTGACGGAGGGTGCCTATATAGAAATCGTTTGACAATATTTCGCTGATAGTTACCAAACTCCAAGTTTGTTTTGCCTCACGCTTGCACTCTTCACCGTTCGCCTCTTTTCGCATTTTCTCACACATACGAGGGGTAGGGATATGCTTTTCTGTAAGGTAATTTGCAATTTTTTTATAGCCCCAGCCCTCATTGTACTTTTCAAAAATATCACGCACCACCTGTGCGGCAGGCTCGTCAACATCAAATTTCATTGTTTTGCTGTTGGTCATAACGTAACCATAAGGCACGGCACATATCCATTTGCCTTCTTCCTGACGGCGTTTTATTACTGACTTGACTTTTTTTGAGGTGTCGGTAACGGGCATTTCGTTAATGAGAAATCTAAATTGGATAGCTGTCCAATCGTCATAGGTAGGATAATCAATGTTGTCACCTATTGAGATTATCCTCATACCGGCGTCACGGAGATCTTCAAGCTCTACAAGACCTTTGCTGTTGCGGCGTGAAAATCTTGAGAAGTCTTTGACGATAAGGATATCATATTCCATTCGCAGCATTTTCTTTCGCAGTTCTTGATACCCCTCACGTTGTTCAAAAGTATATCCCGAACGGTCACGATCTTCATAAAATTCGAGCGTGCTGTCGGGAAATTTTCGCTTTACAAAGTCAGTTATGATAGCTTTTTGGTTCTCGATAGAGGTGTTGTCCCTGTCCATTTCCTCGTCAACAGAAATTCGGCAGTAGCCTGCTATGCTGTATTTTGTGCTCATAACTTTCACCCTTTCTTTGATATATGGTACAATGTTGTCACTTTTGATTATGGATCTTACCCTTGCGGATACATACAATGTTGTTAGTTTATATGTTTTATTACAAATAATATTGTATCACATCTTTGCCCAAAAGGCAATAGGCAAAGGATATAAAAATAATGGTGGAGTGTATGTAAAGTGCACCATAGGTGCACTCGCTGTCAGAGAGTAAGATTATGGTGGAGAAGGTTTTCAGTACATTCATACAGATCTTTAGAGCCCGAGCGGAACACGGCAACTTTAAATTTTTCGCCGCTAAGCTCCTTTATCTTGCACTCAACCAAGTTCATAACTCTCTCATTTTGTTGTTCTGCATTGCTCAGCCAGATCTGAGCGATGCCTGATTTCTCGTTCTTGATTATCTGCAAAAGCAACACTCCTTATTACGATTTTTGCCTTTTTTGTATAGTGTTAATCAGTTTGCACATTTTGTTTATCGCCTCGTTTCTATATGGTTTTATTGTCCGTGCTTTTGATTGACCACCCTGTGACTCCTATTGCAAAGTTCGTATTCACGCCATTTGAGTGCGATTTCTGTAACTTGCGACCCCTAATTTTCTTTGAAAGCCGTATCTTGACCCCATAAAAAATATGCACAAAGACTTTTTTAAAACTGCGTATTTACGGCACTTTTGCGGCGAGCTTTGCTCGTCCGCTGTGAGTGTTTCGGGGGCTGTGACCCCGAAACTTTAACTTGCAATGAAATATTTAGCTTTGGTGGTTATAGCTCTAGCTGCTGAATTGTGAAAAGTACATAATTGCTCAAATCGTTGAGTTCGACTTGCACAAGCTAACCTTATTTAAAATATCGCTCACAGCGGCTCACAAATCGCTTGTGTGTGGTTTTGGTGAGTTTCTGCTAAACTTACCCGACTGATTTTTTTAGCCCACAGATCGCCACACGTTCGCTGATTGGGGTTGACAGTAAACATTGATTTAACTTTTTACTGTCACACTCTGTGAATTAAGATTTTACAAGGTTTTTCAGACTTTTTGAATCAGCTTGTTGACAGTAACTTCGCTAGTGTTTTTACTGTCACTACTGTCACGCTCACGGTCGTAATGAAGAATTATCAGCCTGCCGTTTCTAGTTCGCTTGTACTGAAAATCCTGTCTCTTATACACATCTCCGAGCCCACGAGACCGTACTAGATCTCGT
>ENA-UAIM01000624-UAIM01000624.1-human-gut-metagenome-genome-assembly--contig:-NODE-624-length-8011-cov-2.799145_pt1 | contig 8011 bp, 11 predicted proteins | sample MGYA00244418_ERZ654387 | MGnify/ENA primary metagenome ERZ654387 (study PRJEB26926, sample SAMN06165118) | human gut metagenome | biome: ENVO:00009003; feature: ENVO:2100002; material: ENVO:00002003... | reverse complement strand
CTGTTCTGACCGTCTGCGGGCTGGAGGACGAGGGAAAGCTGGAAATGGCCGGCGCCAAGGGCGCGGTCATTTTGTCAAAAAGCGAGATGACCGCCATGGAGATGGTGCGCACGATCCTCGCCCTGACGAACCGCGCCGGTCAGCTGATGAGGGAGCTGACGGACCTCTGCGGCAGCTGCGAGGGCTGCACCGAGGGGCACTGCACCTTCCGCGACGCGGACATCGAGGAGCTGATCCGCCCCGCCGTCACCGTTCCCGATTGGGCCAGAGAGGAAGCGGACATCGCGCCCGACGCCAAGCTGGACTGCCATGTGGACGAAGGCTCCGGTGTGATCACCGTGTGCGAGACATTTTACGACCACGACCTCTCCGATATTCCCGCCGAGCTGCTGGAGGCCCTGCGCAAGTCCGGCTGCTGCCTGTCCGTACTGGAGGATATGCTGATGGACGACGATGTCATCTACGATAAGTGATACCGCAGGCATTCAAAGAAGAAACGAGGCGAGAGATCCAAATGAATGAAACCTATCTCTATCCCTACTCGGCGAAGGAGGCCAGAGAACGAAATGAGCTTTCGCTCTGGAGGGAAAGCCATCGCGCCAACATCGCCTGCCGGGAAGCCATCGAGGACACCATCCGCCGGAGCTTCGACGGAATGCATCTGGACAAGGACTGTATCACACCCGTGCTGGAGGAATACGGCTATAAACGCACCGCGTGGGTACTTGCCAATACCTTGCATGAACTCAAGTGGGATGGTCGCTTCAGCCCCGCCAATAAGCAGTGGGCTGAGCGGCGCTACATTCCGCAGGATGAGCGTCACAATGCCGAGATCACTGTCCGAAGCCATCCGGCTGTTCTGGATGGCTTCGTAACTTTTTATCGCAAGGCAGTGCAGGCACTGAATCTGTTCGGAGCAGAGCATTGCGTTGGTGACCGCGCCGAGCAGGACTATACCGGCAAGGTGCTGGTGCTGTCGCCGGATACGCTGAAGGAATCCTGCTGGAGTCGGGCGGATCAACTCTGGTATGCTCGGAGCGGCTTTGGATGCGAGCCGCATTCCAGTGGTCGAGCAGTCTTTGCCACCTGCCTCTCGGACGGAGAAACAGCCAGATGGAACCGGGAGGATTTCATCGGTGTGCTGGACGAAAAATGCCTGCCGGACTGGGCGCGGGAGAAGCTCATGGAGCTGACCGCACCCCGGCAGGAGGCACCGGCCACAGGTGAGATGAAGCTGGAATGATCGGAGGTGAAATAAGTGCAGCGCATCTTCATTGATAACCATGACCGCATCCTCTATTACAGCAATCCTGCCGGATACATCGCGGGAAAGGAGGCGGTGGTGGATACCATGTTCCAAACGCAGGAGCTGGAGCGTTTTCTGCAAAAGCAGTCGCTCACCATCCGCTGGGCGGATGGTGTCTATGACCGCCTCCTGCTGGGGCAGAGGGGCGGCCGCTTCGACCCGGAGGCTCCGCCCCTGAAAAGCTGCCGTGTGTGGCAGCTCACGCGGGACAGCCCCATCAATATGCGCTTCATCCCGTATGAAGCCCTGCTGGAGCATTTCGGACAGCCTGACCGTAAGCACTACGAAACCGTCTATGACGGTCTGGTCGGGACCAATGACCCGGAGGAGATCTACACGCTCTTCCGCGACCCGGTTCCCGGCTACGACGGCAGACCCATCGGCATCTCGGATGTGCTGGAGCTGTACGACGCCGACGGCAGCGAGTTCTACTACTGCGACCGTGTCGGCTTCCGGCAGATCGAGTTTGCACCCCAGCAGGAAATGGATCTGTGTCCGTGAACTGAGCACCCGGCCGGGTGCTTTTTTCATATCAACATCAGAAATAGGAGGAAAGAAAAATGCCCAAGAACCAGACCAAAGCAAGCACCCCCGTTCCCGCGCAGGAAAGCCAGTCCCCCGTGTCCTTCGATGTCCGAGTCCATCCCGTGAAGGACAGCAAGTACACTCTCGCCAACGCCAATGTGGACATCAACGGCGTATTTGCCATTCGCGGCGTGAAGGTCATCCGCGGCGAAAAAGGGCCCTTTGTCGCCATGCCGCAGTACAAGGACAGCCATGGGGACTACCACGACATCTGCTTCCCCTGCACGAAGGAGGCCCGCCAGCAGTTCAACGACGCGGTGCTGAACGCCTACGAGCAGTCGCTCCGGCAGGCCCAGCAGCCGGACAATGCTCCCGCCGCGGAGCAGGTCATGTAAGTCACCCACAATACGAAACATATAACTTGTAGGAGGAAATTATCACATGAAGAAGTTTATCAAGAACACCGCCGATTCCATCCGCACCAAGGCCATCCGCCTTGCCGCCACCCGCCGCTCCGGTGAGGGCTACATCGACACCGCCGTCAAGATCCTCATCGCCGTGGTGCTTGGCGCTTTGCTGCTGGCGGGCCTCTACGCTTTGTTCGGTGATGTGGTCATGCCCACGTTGAACCAGCGTATCAAGGATATGTTCAACTACGCCGGCGCGCTGGGCGGCTGATCCGTGGCATCCGTCCTGCAGGGGACGCTGTTCCTCATCGGACTTATGAGCGCGGCATGGACGGATCTCCGGCGCAGGCAGATCTATGACCTTTCCGGTATCGTCATCGCAGGGGCGGGGCTGATTTCCTTCAGCCCCGCCCGGCTTCTCGGCCTGGCGCTGGCCGTCCCATTTTGGCTGGCAAGCCGGAGAGGACGCGGCGGCATGGGAGATGCGCTGCTTATCGCCGCCTCCGGTTTTCTGCTGGGCTTTCTGCGCGGAGTCGCCGGACTGGTGCTGGCACTGGTGCTGTACTGCCTTTTCTACCTTGCAATAGCCGCCCTGCACAAGATCCGCAGGCAAGAGCGTCCACCGGAGAGCTATCCATTCGCGCCATTTCTTGCAGTGGGCTTCTTGACCGCATATATCATCTAAGAATAAGGAGGACTTGCTCCATGAGTATTTTCAAAAACCGCACGGTCATCGGTGTCATCTGCATTCTGCTGGCGCTGGTGATCTGCTTCGGCATCACGCCGCTGTTCAATCAGAGCATCAGCCAGAAGGCGGAGATCGTCCGCGTCACAAAGGACATTCACGCCGGCGAGCTCATCACCAAGGACATGGTCACCACGGCCGAGGTCGGCTCCTACAATCTCCCCTCCGGCCTTATGACCGCGAAAGACAATGTAGTGGGCAAATACGCCAAGGCGGACCTTGCCGTTGGCGATTATATTCTCGCCGCCAAGCTCTCGGACGCGCCTGCCGCCGAAAATGCGTATCTCTATAATCTGGATGGCACGAAGCAGGCCATCTCCGTCACCATCAAGAGCTTCGCCACAGGACTGTCCGGCAAGCTCCAGAGCGGCGACATCGTATCGGTTATCGTGGCGGACTACCCGGAGGACGGCGAAACCACCATCCCCGCCGAGCTGCAGTACGTGGAGATCATCAGCGTTACCGCCAGCACCGGCTATGACGCCAATACCGGTGAAGCCACAGAGGAGGAAAAGGAGCTTCCCTCCACCGTGACCTTCCTCGTTCTGCCGGAGCAGGCCAAGGTGCTGGCGGAGCTGGAGCAGGTCGCCAAGCTCCACCTGGCTCTCGTCTACCGTGGCACAACAGATGGCGCAAGGCAGTTCATTGAGGCACAGGACGCGCTCGTTGAGGAGCTGTACGCAGAGCCGGAGGAAGATCCCATTGAGGAGGGCGAAGCCGCCGATCCCGCCGCAGCCACACCGGAGAGTGAGGTGACAGGATGAATTTCAGAAAGGCCAGCATCTTTCAGCGCGACACAGAGAAGCCGGAGGAGCAGAATGACAGCGGTGGTATGCTGGCGGTCTGGGGCAGCCCCGGCAGCGGAAAGACAATAACGGCGGTGAAAATCGCAAAAATGCTCTCCGCCAGGAAGAAAAATGTCATCCTTCTGCTCTGTGACATGGCCGCTCCCATGCTGCCGTGCATCTGTCCCGCGGACGCTCTGGAGAGCAATGGCTCTCTTGCCGGCGTCCTGGCAGCCGCCCGCATCAGCGAGAACCTCATCAAGCATAACCTTGTCACCTTTAAGCGCAACAGCTGCCTTGCGGTATTGGGGCTGCTCGAACGGCAGAACGAGTACAGCACTCCGCCCTTTACGCAGAAGCAGGTGGTGGAGCTGCTGGACGGCCTGCGTCAGATCGCGCCCTATGTCATCGTGGACTGCGGCAGCTACATCGCCAACGACATCCTCTCCGCCGTTGCGCTGATGGAGGCGGACAGTATCCTGCGCCTTGCCAACTGCGACCCCAAGAGCGTCAACTACTTTGCAAGTCAGCTCCCTCTGCTGGACGGGCCCGAGTGGGACATGGACAAGCAGTATAAGGTGGCATCCAATGTGAAGCCCTATCAGGCAGCGGACCACATCGGCAAGGTGCTGGGCGACACGGCCTTCGTGCTGCCCTATTCCCAGGAGCTGGAGGAGCAGTATCTTGCCGGCAACCTGCTTACCGACCTCGCCCTCAAGGACAGCCGCCCCTTCCGCAAGGAGTTAGAGCGTATCATTGCGGAGGTGTTTTAATATGGCTCTTGGCGAAAAGCGAAACGGTTCGGTCTTTGCCACAGCTGCACAGCGGCGGGACGCGGCGGAATATCAGGTCACCTCGGAGCCGGAGGTCGTCCCCGTCGTGGTGGACGACACGCCGCAGCGGACTCTGAACACCGACATTGGCACACTCGGGCGGGCACACAACCTGTTCTTTACCCCGTCGGCAGAGGGCAGGGACTTCAATTCCGTGCTGCAGGAGGTGCAGGAGTACATTTCCGGCGCCTACGCCGCACTCATCACCGGGGGCGGCGAGGACTCCAAGGAACAGCTCATGCGCTACATCACCAAGTACCTGCAGGACCGGCGTATCGCCGTAGCAGGCATGACGCAGACGGAGCTGGTGGACGCCATCTATTCCGAGATGGCGGAGTTCGGCTTCCTGACCCGCTATATCTACGCCGACGGCATTGAGGAGATCAACATCAACTCGTGGCGGGATATCGAGGTGCAGTATTCGGACGGTCGAAGCGAAAAGCTCACGGAACACTTCGACTCGCCGGAACACGCCCTCGCCGTCATCCGCCGTATGCTCCACGCCTCCGGCATGGTGCTGGACAACGCCAGCCCTCTGGTCACGGGACATCTGACCCGCAACACCCGTATTGCCGCTATGAAATCCCCCGTGGTGGATGAGGATGTGGGCGTCGCCGCCTCCATCCGAATCGTCAACCGCCACAATCTCAGCCGTGAGGATCTGCTGCGCAGCGGCACAGCCACAGCGGAAATGCTGGACTGGCTTTCCGTATTTTTACGCTATGGGATCTCCATCTGTGTGGCTGGCGCCACCTCCTCCGGCAAGACCACGGCGGCAGGCTGGCTGCTGACCACGATTCCAGACAGCAAACGCATCTTCACCATCGAGAACGGCTCCCGTGAGCTGGAGCTGGTGCGGGAGGAAAACGGTAAGGTGGTCAACTCGGTGGTCCACACACTGACACGTGACAGTGAGAATGAGCGTCAGCGGATCGATCAGATCGCGCTGGTGGATATCTGCCTGCGCTTCAACCCGGACATCCTGGTGGTGGGTGAGATGCGCGGCGCCGAGGCCAATGCCGCGCAGGAGGCCGCCCGCGTGGGCGTGGCGGTGCTGACCACCATCCACTCAAACTCCTGCGAGGCGACCTACCGCCGCATGGTGTCCCTGTGCAAACGAGCCGTGGATATGTCGGACGAAACGCTTCTCAGCTATGTGACGGAGGCATACCCCATCGTGGTCTTCTGCAAGCAGCTGGAGAACAAGCAGCGCCGCATGATGGAGATCATGGAATGTGAGATCCTGCCCAATGGGGATCGCCGCTACAACACGCTGTTCCGCTATGTTATCACGGAGAATCACATGGAGGACGGCAAATTCGTCATCGAAGGACATCACACACAGGTGAACGAGATCTCCGTGAGTCTGCGCAAACGCCTGCTGGAAAACGGTATGCCCAACGAGGAACTGCAGGCTCTTTTGGAAACCAAGAAGGAGGTGAACGCCACTTGACAGCCCTGCTGCTGACTGCGTGCGTCGGCATGATCACCGGCGCATTTCTTATCTTCCGTATCTCGCCCATGGACTTCACGCTGGGTGTGTTCCGCCGGTTGACCGCCGGGCCCAAAAGCATCCGGGATGAGATCAATGAGACCACCCATCGCAAAAAGCCCGGCTTCTTCCGCCGTGAGATATCGGAAGCGCAGACGGTCCTGCAAGCCACCGGCAAGGAAGAACGCTTTCCCGTGCTGTGCGCGGCATCCCTGCTGCTCTTTGCCGTGGGTGCGGGCATCGCCATCATCGTAAATAACCTCTTGCTGGTGCCGGTGCTGGCGGCCGGCATGATGTTCCTGCCCTTTTGGTACATCAAGCTCACGGCCGGACACTACAGGAAAGCTGTTACCGCCGAGCTGGAAACGGCGCTTTCTATCATCACCACGGCCTACCTCCGCAGTGAGGATCTGCAGACTGCCGTGGAGGAGAATATCAATTATCTGAACCCACCCGTGCAAGGCGTGTTCCGCAGCTTCCTCACCCGCATCAAGCACATCGACCCGGATATGGATGCGGCGCTCACTGACCTGAAAGCCGCCATCGACAACGAGGTCTGGCGGGAATGGTGCGATGCCGTAATGGCCTGTCAGGCAGACCGAAGCCTGAAAAGCATCCTGACTCCCATTGTCAGCAAGCTGTCGGATATGCGGGTGGTCAATGCAGAGCTGGAGAATCTGGTGTTTGAGCCTCGCAAGGAATTCATCACCATGCAGGTCCTGGTCCTCGGCAATATCCCGCTGTTGTACTGGCTCAATCAGGACTGGTACGATGTCCTGATGCACACCCCGCTGGGGCAGGCGCTGTTGGCAGCCATTGCCGCCGTGATGTTCATCAGCACCGCGGCGGTCATCAAGCTGACCCAGCCCATTGAGTATCGGAGGTAACGGCCATGGTATTATTGATTTTTATTTTCGGGGTACTCCTTGCGCTGGGACTGTTCTTTATCATGGCCGACCTGCTCAAACTACCCCGTCTGGCCACCCAGCGTGCCATGCTCTCGGTGGGCCGCCAGGAGAAGAAGCAGGCCCGCAGTGTGGAGGCCCTGCTCATGGGCTGGGCGATCAAGCTGGCCCCACACATCCATATGGATGAGTATAAGCGGGGCCGTCTGAAAAATACGCTGGCCGCTGCTGGGCTGAACATGACACCGGAGGAGTACACCGCCTTTGCCATGGTCAAGACCGGTGCAGTGCTACTGGCGGTGATTCCGTGCCTGTTGATTTTCCCAATGTTGGCGTTGATAGTTGTTCTTCTGGCGGTGGCGGTTTATTTCAAAGAGATTCGCAGGGCGGAGGAAAAACTCTCTGCCAAGAGGGACGAGATTGAGGCGGAACTGCCCCGGTTCGTGGCCACCATCACCCAAGAACTGGCCGCCAGCCGGGATGTGCTGAGCATGATCGAGCATTACAAGCAGAACTCCGGTCCTGTTTTCTCCGCTGAACTGGATGTCCTCACCGCGGATATGCGTTCCGGCTCCTATGAGGCGGCGCTGACCCGCTTTGAGGCCAGGTTCAACTCTCCGTTGCTTTCGGACATTGTCCGCGGACTCATCGGCGTGCTGCGAGGCGACAACGGAGTCCACTACTTTCAGATGCTCAGCCACGATATGAAGCAGCTGGAACTCCAGCGCCTCAAGGCAAAGGCCATGAAAATCCCGCCTAAGATCCGTGTATTCTCCTTTGTCCTGCTCATGTGCTTCCTGGTGACTTATCTGGCCATCATCATCTATGAAATCATCCACTCCCTGGGCGGGATGTTTTAAGAGAGGAGGCGCCAAATGGACTATATGCAAGACTCGTTGAAGAAGCAGCTCCTTACCGTTCAGGATTTTATCGCCGCTCATCCAGGGGAAGCATTTCACCTGATGCTGTCTCTTATACACATCTCCGAGCCCACGAGACCGTACTAGATCTCG
>ENA-UAIM01000623-UAIM01000623.1-human-gut-metagenome-genome-assembly--contig:-NODE-623-length-8025-cov-6.549310_pt1 | contig 8025 bp, 7 predicted proteins | sample MGYA00244418_ERZ654387 | MGnify/ENA primary metagenome ERZ654387 (study PRJEB26926, sample SAMN06165118) | human gut metagenome | biome: ENVO:00009003; feature: ENVO:2100002; material: ENVO:00002003... | reverse complement strand
AGAGCGTATGGCGCTCGCCTTACCACTTAATTATGGAGGTGCGAACAAATGGCACAGAAGGTAGTAGGCTATATTAAGCTTCAGATTCCAGCAGGAAAGGCAACTCCTGCACCACCGGTTGGTCCAGCTCTTGGTCAGCACGGTGTAAACATCATGGCGTTCACAAAGGATTTTAACGAGAGAACTAAGAACGATATCGGTCTTATCATCCCAGTTGTTATCACAGTTTACGCAGACAGATCATTCACATTCATCACCAAGACTCCTCCGGCAGCAGTTCTCATCAAGAAGGCTTGCAAGATCGAGTCAGGTTCCGGTGTTCCTAACAAGACTAAGGTCGCAACTATCACAAAAGAGCAGCTTCAGAAGATCGCTGAACAGAAGATGCCTGACCTGAACGCAGCAAACATCGAGAGTGCTATGAGCATGATCGCTGGTACATGCCGTTCAATGGGCGTTGTAGTTGAGGACTAATCAATCGTACTGTGCATTCATGCACGGCAATGGTGGGAGGAATTTTCCGCTAACCGACTAGATATCCACTGTCGGTATTACCACTTAATGAGGAGGAAATATTAATGAAACATGGCAAGAAGTATGTTGACAGCTTCAAGGCTATCGACAAGGCTAAGCAATATGACGCTCCTGAGGCTCTGGAACTTGCAGCTAAGGGTGCTAAGGCAAAGTTCGATGAAACTATCGAGCTTCACATTCGTCTGGGCGTTGACTCAAGACACGCTGATCAGCAGGTAAGAGGTGCTGTTGTACTTCCAAACGGAACTGGTAAGACTGTAAGAGTTTGCGTATTCTGTAAGGAAGACAAGTACGAGGCTGCTAAGGCAGCAGGCGCTGACTATGTTGGCGGCATGGATCTCGTTGAGAAGATCACAAAGGAAAACTGGATGGATTTCGACGTTGTAGTTGCTTCACCTGACATGATGGGTGTTGTAGGACGTCTTGGTAAGATCCTCGGACCTAGAGGACTTATGCCAAACCCAAAGGCAGGAACTGTTACTCCTGACGTAGCTAAGGCTGTTACAGAGGCTAAGGCTGGTAAGATCGAGTATCGTCTTGATAAGACAAACATCATTCACTGCCCTATCGGTAAGGCTTCATTCGGTGTTGAGAAGCTCGAGCAGAACTTCAACACACTTATCAACGCTGTTGTAAAGGCTAAGCCAGCCGCTGCTAAGGGTCAGTACCTTAAGAGCGTAGTTGTAGCTTCTACAATGGGCCCTGGTATCAAGATCAGCACTGCTAAGTACGGCAACTAATCTGATAACAGATAAATATTGAATTTTTAAGGGACTTGTGCTAAATGCATAAGTCCCTTTTTTATATATTCCCACAATTTGAACCAACCGTGTTCAAATATTTGCATTATCAAGAAAAATTAACAAAATAATTTTCAAAGTAATCGTTTTACCCTGTTGCATTATTTTTTTTATGTGTTATAATATCAATTGAGCCGTAAGGTTCAGATTTTTGCAAGGAGTGATAATTATCAATATCTTTTATAACGAAAAAGATAAGGCTTTCAAGCTGAGAGCCAATAATACAGACTATATGATGAAGGTCTGCGAGGAGGGCTACCTCGCTCACGTTTACTATGGAAATAAAGTCCCTGACGAGGATCTGACTTATCTTCTCCGTCTTGACGAAAGCCCTTTTACCCCTGCCACTAACGACCGTGACAGAGCAAGCTTTATGGATACACTGCCTTTTGAATATCCATGCTTCGGCGTTGGCGACTACAGAGAGTCTGCTTTCAAAATAATGGACGCTAGCGGTATGTCGACCTGCGACCTGAGATATGTTTCTCATAAAATGTATGAGGGCAAGCCAAAGCTTGAGGGTCTGCCTGCTACTTTCGCTACTGAGGAAAGCGGTTGTTCAACTCTCGAGATAACAATGTATGATAAGTATGCTGATATTGAAGTTGTTCTTATCTACACAGCTTTCGATAAGCTTGACGTTATCACACGTTCTGCTGTTATCACAAACAAGAGCGAAAAGCCGTTCAAGATAACAAGAGCCCTTTCAGCTTGCGTTGATTTCGATACTGACAAAATGGATATGATTACACTCAACGGCTCATGGGCTAGAGAAAGAGCTGTTGAAAGATGCAGACTTCACCATGGTAAACAGCTTGTTGATTCCTGCAGGGGCGAATCATCACATCAGAACAATCCGTTCGTTGCCCTTTGCGACAATAACGCTGACGAGGATAAGGGCGAGGTTTTCGGTTTCAACTTTGTTTACTCTGGAAACTTCTATGCTCAGGCAGAAGTGACTCAGCATAAGAAAACTCGTTTCCTTATGGGTATAAATCCTCTTGACTTCGAGTGGCTTTTGGAAAAGGGCGAAAGCTTCACTTGCCCTGAGGTAGTAATGGTGCACTCTGACGAGGGTATAGGCAAAATGTCAAGAACTTTCCATGACCTCTATAGAAACAACCTTATCAGAGGCGAGTATAAGGATAAAAGACGTCCGATACTCATTAACAACTGGGAAGCAACTTACTTTAACTTCGATACAGACAAGCTTATAGATATCGCTAAGGAAGCTTCAAAGCTTGGTATAGAAATGCTTGTTATGGACGACGGCTGGTTCGGTCATAGAGATTCTGATAACTCATCACTGGGCGATTGGTTCGTTTATGAGAAGAAGCTCAAGGGCGGTCTTAAATATCTTGTTGACGAGGTAAATAAGCTTGGCATGAAGTTCGGCATTTGGTTCGAGCCTGAAATGATATCCCCTGACTCTGAACTTTATAAGGCTCACCCAGACTGGGCTATCCAGATAAAGGGCAGACCTCTGACACTTTGCAGAGAGCAGTATGTTCTTGACTATTCAAGAAAAGAAGTCAGAGATTACGTTTACGGCATGATGAAGAAGATTCTCGACAGTGCGAATATCGAGTACATCAAGTGGGATATGAACAGACAGCTTACAGAGGTCGGCTCGGCTACCCTGCCTGCTGAAAGACAGAGAGAGCTTTGGCACAGATACGTCCTCGGTGTTTATGACCTTATGGACAGACTTACAACAGATTATCCTCATATCCTGCTGGAGAACTGCTCAGGCGGCGGAGCAAGATTTGATCCTGGTATGCTTTACTACAGCCCACAGATATGGTGCTCTGACGATACAGACGCTATCGAAAGACTGAAGATACAGCACGGCACTTCAATGTGCTATCCATGCTCAGCAATGGGTGCGCACGTTTCCGATTGCCCTAACCATACTGTTGGCAGAAACACTCCTTTCAAAACAAGAGGTCACGTTGCTATGGTGGGTACATTCGGTTATGAGCTTGACGTTACAAGAATACCTCAGGAGGATAGGGACGCTATCCCTGCTCAGATAGAGGAGTTCAATAAGTTCAACAAGCTTGTAAGAACAGGCGACCACTACAGAATAGGCAATATGTTCGAGGATAACACTTGGGACGCTTGGGAGTTCGTTGCAAAGGATAAGAGCGAGGCACTCTTCGAGTTCGTTCAGGTGCTTGCAAGACCTAACGAAAGATCAAGACGTATCAAGCTCAAGGGTCTTGAGCCTGAGGCTTACTATTATGAGGAGAGCGAGCCTGACAAGAAGATTTCAGGTGCGGCACTCATGAACGCAGGCATCAATATCGCAAAGATGTGGAATGGTGACGGGCTTTATGGCGATTTCTGCTCAAAGATACTTCATTTTATAAAGGTGTAAGAGCAAAGCGTTTATCAAAGTTGTGGTAAGTTTAGATAAATACACAAAAGACTATTGACAATTTGAAGATATTGTAGTACAATAGTTGTGAAATAAGTTCAAATTTTAAAGGCGGAGATCTTCCGCCTTTAAAATAACACAGAGATGTAAACGAATACAACTTATAAGGAGAATTTTTATGAGGTTAAAAAAGCTAATGGCAGTGGCTTGTGCCGCCGCCCTTACAGTGACAGCTTTCGCAGGCTGCTCAAAAAAGAACGATTCCTCCAGCGGCTCTGACAGCAAGGGCGACGCTAAGAAGGAGTATTACAACGCTCAGCCTGTTGACACTGGCTGGGAGTGGGGAAATGTCGAGATAGTTGACGGCGGTTTTATCCCTGACGTCATCTATAACCCTACTGAGGAGGGACTTATCTACGCCAGAACAGATATGGGCGGCGCTTATAAGTATAATAAGGATACTCAGCGCTGGGAGTGCATAACAGATTGCTTTGGCGGCGACGATTGGAACTATAACGGAACAGAGAGCCTTGCAACTGACCCTGTTGAGCCAAACAGAGTTTATCTTGCGGCTGGTACATACTCCACAAACAACGGCGCAATATTTGCTTCTGACGATTACGGCAAGAACTGGACTATCTGCGAAATGCCTTTCGGCATGGGCGGTAACGAGGTCGGCAGAGGCTGTGGTGAAAGACTTCAGGTTGATCCTAACGATAACTCTATACTTTACTTCGGCTCAAGAGCTGACGGACTTTGGAAGTCCACAGACTATGGCGCAACATGGAACGAGGTCACTTCATTCCCTACAAAGGGCGGATATACTGAAGACGGATATTCTATCGGACTTACATTCGTGGCATTCGATAAATCAAGCTCTGAAAAGGGTCAGGCAACAAAGACAATAATCGTTGGCTCAGCAGGAACACAGGGGGATTATCTCTATCGTTCTGATGACGCAGGCGAAACCTGGACAGCTATCCCTAATCCAAAGTCTGAGGCTACAGGCGACAAGACCGAGAAGCTCAAGCCTTGTCAGGGCGAGATATCTTCTGACGGATATCTCTATTCAACATGGTCTTATAAGGTAGGACCAAACGGTGCTTCTGACGGAGCAGTTCAGAAGTATAACCTTAAAACAGGCGAGTGGACAGAGATAACTCCTGAGAGATCTTATACTTGCGGTTACAATGGTATCTCAGTAAACCCTAACGACCCTAACATGATAGTATGCACAACTCTTGACCTTTGGGCATACTTCGATAACCTTTTCGTTTCCTATGACGGAGGCGAAACTTGGAACGGCATTTGGAGCTGTGACGAGAACGGCAAGACGGTAAACAACTTTGACCTTGATATAAGCAATGCTCCTTGGCTGGATTGGCAGGGACAGCTCAAGCCGGGCTGGTGGATGACAGGCGTTGCTATCAACCCGTTCAACCCAGATGAAGTTCTTTACACAACAGGTGCAACTATCTTCGGCACATCAAATCTTTCAAAGATAAAGGACGAGCCTGTTGACATAAGCGTAAAGGCAATGGGCATTGAAATGACAGCTATCTTTGACTTCGTTTCACCTCTCGATAATGGCGAGGGTACTCCTGAGCTTTATTCCACAATGGGTGACCTTTACGGATTCCGCCATGATGATGTAACAAAAGCTCCGCAGGAGCATTATGGCGACTTCAAGGCGACCTCTATAGACTGTGCGGCACAAGATTATAAGATAGTAGTAAGAGCGACAGACGATGGCGACGGCTCGGTTTACTATTCAACAGACGCAGCCGAAACTTGGCAGGCAGTGGAAACACTTCCGGAGGGCGTTGGCAAAAAAGCAGGCGGCACAGCTAAGCTTTCCGCTGACGGCAAGACCATTTTCTATCAGAGCGGCACAACAGGCGTTGCTGCGGCAGTAACAAGCGACTTTGGCAAAACATGGACTACCTGCGAGGGACTTCCTGCCGGTGCAGTTATTGAAACAGATAAGGTAAATCCTGATAAGTTCTACGGCTCATATGACGGAACGTTCTATATGAGTACAGACGGTGGAAAGACTTTCAGCCCTATCGCAAATATGCTCGTTTCAGCAACATCAATAAAAGCTTGTCCTGATAAAGAGGGCGACCTTTGGATACCTGTAGGTGCGGGCGGAGTTTACTATCTTGACTCATCAACAGGCACTCTCGCTCCTACATCTCAGGACGTTACACTGTGCGATGCTATTGGTCTTGGTAAGGCTGAAAAAGACGGCGACTATATGGCACTCTACATGATGGGCGAGGCAAACGGCGACGGCTACGGAATCTACCAGTCCACCGACAAGGGCGTAACATGGAAGCGTATCAATGATGACACACAGAAGTGGGGCAACGTTAGAAAGATAATCAGCGGCGACCCTAAGGTATACGGCAGAGTTTATGTAGGCACTGACGGACGTGGTATCATTATGGGAAACGTTAAGCAGTAATACATTATAATATAGCGAACAGAGCGGTGCAGATAGTGCCGCTCTGTTTTTGTCTTTGCCCGAATGCAAAGCATTTCTGCACATTGTATAAGTGAATAAAATCGGAAGTGCAAATTTGTGCATTGTTATGATAAATCTTAAAATCATCTTAGCAAAATTACAAATGCTTGCATTTGGTGCAGATTTTTGTTATTATGTTACTGTAAGAACAGATCAGAAGATACAGACAACAGAAAGGGGCGCTTAATATGAACGATGCAAATAAAGAAACAAACGTAGCTTATGAAGAGCCGAAAAAGAAAGTGCATATAAAGCTGCTGATATTCCTTGCGCTGATAGCGGCGCTGGTCATATGTTGGGGGCTGAAAATCGTGACGTTTTATTACAAAACTCACGGCATAGGGGGATACTATTTTTATAAGGGCAGCGATGTTGAGGTCGTCCACCAACTGCCAGAGGGTCTCACTGACGAGGATATCTCAAATGCGGTGATAATACGCACATACAATAGAGGCGAAGCAAATGACTATGAGAATGCAGGCAAAAACGACTTTTTGTGGAATCCCATTATCTTATGGGCGTGCAGAGTATCGACGATGAGACCTGCAAGGTCTATATACTGAGCAATGACGGACATTATAAAGGTGCGGGCAATATGTACAGCGGCGGTCTGGTCGTAAGAATGTTGGACTTTAAAAAGCAGGACGACAATTGGACAATGACCAAGATGTGGGAGCCGAGAGGCGGAGCAATGTATGAAGGCTCGATCAGGGAAACTATCCCCTCTGAGCTTGCTGATCTTATATTCAGCGATGAGGAAACAGAGATCAAAAAGACGATCACCGATGAAACGGAAGAGAAGGTCAAGGCGTACTATGACACTGACGAAGTGGCGTAATATAAACTTTGTATAACATGATACAGCAAAATGGGACGTCGAGGACGCTGTCCCCTATACCATTCCTCTTGTAAGGGCGACCTGTGATCGCCCGTTCTTTTTGCGATAGCAAAATTATTGCGATAAATAGTAGCATTTTACCCTGCTAAAGCCCCGAAAAACCGACTTTTATAACGAATATGAATAAAATGTAGCGGCAAATGATACTCATAGTGAAATTTGTGCAATGTGCATATAAACGCGTTGAGAAGTAGGTGAAAATTCTATATTGTAATTTGTCTGTAACCGCTTGCAAATGGCTTGAAAGTAGTGTATAATAATACTTGCGTGACTGCACAGTGTATTTAATGTACACGATGATGATATGCGATGAAGCGGAAGGTTGCTGACAGTTGGTCAGGTAATTTCCGTGGAGTATGTCCGATTTTAAACCGGGCGACTGTTAATACCGAACACAGTATGTGCTTATGCTTCTTGCGATAGCGGATAAGGTCTGCTTTAGCGTGAGTATGTGTGATGCTGTGTGCGCTGTTTTCTGAGTCCGAAAGCCTTGTGGGTTTCGGAATTTTTTATGAGAACGGCAGGGAACACACGGCAGAGTGTAAACGGGTATCAACAGAAAGCTTTTAAAGCTCGAACCTGTCAATTGCGTAAGCGATCGGCACGCCTCGATCATTTACGCAATTGACTGAGGCTTGAGTGAAAGAAAGCTGCCCCCTAAACTTTTTTAATTTGCACAAGGAGGCGATTTAAGTGGCAGTCAATGAAAAGATCAGAATCAAGATCAAGGGTTACGAGCATGCGGTTGTAGACGCAGCTGCAGCAAAGATCGTTGAGGCTGTTAAGCGTTCAGGCGCACAGGTTTCAGGTCCTATCCCACTTCCTACAGACAAAGAGGTAATCACGATCCTCAGAGCTGTACACAAGTACAAGGATAGCCGTGAGC
>ENA-UAIM01000616-UAIM01000616.1-human-gut-metagenome-genome-assembly--contig:-NODE-616-length-8152-cov-8.468939_pt1 | contig 8152 bp, 10 predicted proteins | sample MGYA00244418_ERZ654387 | MGnify/ENA primary metagenome ERZ654387 (study PRJEB26926, sample SAMN06165118) | human gut metagenome | biome: ENVO:00009003; feature: ENVO:2100002; material: ENVO:00002003... | reverse complement strand
TAGTAGGCGTTCCTGGAAATCAGTCCGCCGGAATAGGCGTTCAACGCCTCTTCTTGGTGAAGAAACCGCTAACCACATCAAGGTGAAAGTTGAGAAGAATAAGGTTGCGCCTCCGTTCAGGAAAGCCGAGTTCGATATTCGCTTCGGTGAGGGAATTGATAAGGCTTCGGAACTGTTACTCGTAGGAGTTGAACGGGGAATCATTGAAAAGGCTGGCTCGTTCTTTAAGTACAAAGGAAAGACGTTGGCACAGGGTCAAGAAAAGGCTCGTGAGATAATCTCAAGTGACATTGACCTTGCGGAAGAAATCGAAGAACAAATCATGAAAACAATTTAGTATGGAACTCACCTATTTGCGTTTGAAGAATTTCCTGTCATTCAAGGAACTGAAGCATAAGTTCGTGAATGAGCCTGTCTTAATCAAGGGAAAGAACCTGACGGAGATAGAGTCAAAGGAAACCAACGGAGCAGGGAAGAGTACGATGGAAGCAGGGATTGCGTATGCAATCCTTGCCAATTCGCTCAAGAAACAAACACTTGACAGGGACTTAATCCTGTGGGGTGAAGAAGAAGCGGACATTTGGCTTGACATCTACTGCCCGATACGGAAAGAAACGCTGAATATACATAGAACCCTGAGACAGAAAGGTTCAGCGTCATTGGAACTCATGATTAATGAGGAAGAGGGTTCGGTACAGGTCGCAACCGTCAACGACGGAAACGCTTACATCTTGAACTGGATAGGTATATCCTCGGAAGACCTGAAGAGTTTCTATATCCTTAACAAGGAGAATTTCAAGTCATTCGTTTCGTCATCCAACTCTGACAAACTGTCGTTGATAAACCGCTTCATTAAGGCTGAACAGTTAGACGATTCTGACAGCGTAATCAAAGAGAAGATTAAGCCGTTGGAAGAGAAGAAGGCTGTTGCCTTGGGAAAGGTTCAGAAGATAGAGGGTGAATTGGGCGTCTATGAGACACAGTTGGCTGAGGAGCGAGAACGTAATCTTGAGGAGGAACGACAATCGCTTATAGAGCGTATAAACGAACGAATTGACGCTGTCATACAGGAGTACGACGGAGCGGAAAAGAAGATTGAGAATTCCCGGACGGCTATCAAGTTGGCTGAACAGAGTATCAAGGACAACCAGAAGAAAGTCGCTGAAGCCTCTAAGAAGTTAGAGGGATTAGAAGCGATTGACTATAAGGCTCAATATGACTCTCTAACGAAAGAACGTTCTTCGACCGATACAAAGGTAGAGGCAGCGAGGAAGAAGCGTAAAGCAGCACAGGAACTGTCCTCACAGTACACTGCCGAAGCCAACCGCCTCACGGCTATCTTGAAAGGAACTGTAAAGTGTCCGAAGTGTGGAACGGAGTTCGTGACATCAGATGAAACGGTTGATGTTCCTACTACTCGGAAGAAGATTGAAAAACAGAAGAAGGAAGCCGAGACCCAGGAAAACCTTGCGAAAACAGCGTTGGAAGAACTCAACTCGTTCGAGGAACGGGTGAAGAAGTATGACGACAAGTTCATGAAGATACGTGTTCAGGAACAGGGTACAGTCAGAGCCATTCGTGAGGTTCAAGCGGAGATAACAAAAATCCGTGGGGAGATAACCCGAAGCAACCAAATGATATCCTCCTACCAAGAAGATATTAAGCATCAAGAAGGGATTCAATCACGTTGTAACAGTGAGAGCGAACGGTTGGTTGAACAACTTGAAAAGGCTGAACAGGCTGAAATGGAAACCAAGGAAGCCGAACTGGAAGGTCTTGTTGCCCTGACGAAAAAGAAACTCGAAAAGGCAAACAAGGAATACGGAGAGTGCGAGAAACAGGTATCAGACATGGTACAGTGGGGATTGCGTTTCAAGGAGTTCAAGATGAGCCTTGCCTGTGAGCAGTTACGGATAATTCAGAACTTCGCGAATATGTCCTTACAGAAGCAGCGTTCAGAACTTCGCCTATCAATAGACGGGTTCAAGCGTAATGCGAAAGGGAAAATCAAAGAGGAGATAACTGTATCAGTCATCAATGGCGAGGGCGAATATAAATCATTCTGGTCGTTTAGCGGAGGCGAGAGAGCAAGAATTGAAATGGCTTTGATACAAGCATTTCAGGAAATGATTAACGGAACGAACCAATGGGGAGGACTTCACTTCCTAATGATTGATGAGGTTCTTGAGGGGACAGACCCGTTGGGCTTGGCTCTTCTACTTGAGTCAATGAGCGATGTTCATCATCCTGTATATGTAATCAGTCACGTCATGAATATTCGTGCTGGCGTAACCACTCTCACCGTCGTGAAGGAAAACGGTTACAGTTATATAGAATAGTATGGAAAAGAAACAAACAGTTATCGGAGTAGACCCAGGAAAACAAGGGTTCATCACGGTGATGAAAAGTACAGGTATCAAGCACTATCCGATGCCAAAGGTCGGGAAGGAACTTGACCTGCATGAACTGTCAGAATTGATTATTCAGATATCGGAGGAGTGTGACATCAATAACACGGTTGTCGTGATAGAGGATGTCCACGCTCTACCACGTTCTGCTGCGGGTGCTACGTTCACTTTCGGGGGAGTATGTTATGCGCTCCGAATGGGGTTCATCATGTGTGGCTTGAGGATTGTGCTGGTGACTCCTAAGAAGTGGCAGAAAGAAATGTACGAGGGCATCAAGCCGAACCCTGACAAGAAAGTGATGTCAGTGCTTGCAGCGAAGCGGTTGTTCCCCCGACAGGATTTACGTCGGACGGAGAACTGTACGAAAGCCGATGACAACTTGACTGACAGTTTATTAATCGCTGAATATGGGAGGAGACATTATCTATGAAATATGTATTGTGCTGCCCGAATGAAGCCTGTGAACTTCATGGAGTGGCGTTTACTCCGGGAAAATACGTGATGAAGTACAGTAAAGAACTCAAGAGGATGGTTCCTACTATCGTGGGGAAGCCGTATGAGTGTTCTAACTGTCGCGAACAGATGGTTTTCACAGAAGTTGAGAGCACTATACCAGAGTTCAGTGTTGGCGTCTTTAAGGGACTGCCTGACGACAAAAAGAAGGAGATACTTCGCCAACGGTTTGACAGGGAACTGAAGCGTGGTGCTGCGGATGAAAAAGAACAACGAAAGAAAAATGCAATAGAAAAAATGATTGGTTATGGAAAATAACGCTGCTAAGAAAGAGTTTCTTGACGCTTGTCGAGGACTTGTAATGAATTGTGACTGTAAGATACTCGTGGTGGAAATCATGGGTGAGTTCCGAGCCTACGTTGCTCCGGAAGTACGGTTGAAGACACGTGAATGTCGATACAATGAGGTGCGGGACGCTCAAGACATCACTACTCTTGTGCTGAACATTGGGCATAACTTTGTAAACGGTATGACCGAACAAGCCTTGCTTGAGCGTACGCAATCTATCCACAAGGAAGATTTTAAGTTTGGCACCGATAATTACTTGTGGATAACAAAAGTTGATTTAAATAGATAGTAATATTGAGTATTATGCAAAAGGATTTTATTACAGTAACTCCCGATAGTGGGAGTGGAAATAGAACTGTTACTGTTGCTGCTGAAGAAAACACCGGAAATTCAAGAAGTTCTTCTATAGCTATTTCCGGTGGCGGAATGACTCGTACGATTACGGTGAATCAAAAAGAAGCCGATAAAGAATTGGTTGATGGGACATATTGGGGTGAAGCCTATGACTATAATATTCAGTCACGAGCTGAAAGGGTTGAATTTACTGTAAGCAATGGAGTAAAACGGTTCGCGATTGATTTGTCGCAAGACCCATTACCGATTGAGCCAAATAGAGAACCAGATAAACTTCTATATGTAAGTTTTGATTTGATAAGTGACACCGAGTGTAATAATGGATTTTTGGAAACAGAAAATTATTCAGAAATTCAAAATGACGATGGCTTCCCCATTCAAGTGAACAGAAAGGCTTCAATGATAGAAATCATCATGTCACCTCGATTCTTTGGAGAAGAATATGAACTAACTTTTGAACTCTATCTTTAATGCTATTTTAGCATAGAATAGACGATTTTTATTCTTTTCGTTTGGATAAAATCCACTATCTTTGCAAAGCCTTTCGGGGCAATGACATTGTTGGTAAATTACAAGGAAAGTGCCTTGATACTCGAAGAATCGCCAATTCAACAAAAGTACAACCGAGGCACAGAGGGCAACCTATATCAAGTGGGCTGCTCATCTGTGTGTTTGTACAAGCGTTTGGCGATGCTTTCGAGTATGCACAGGTGGCAGTCCCACTTTCTTTATATATAACGTATTTTCTCACTGGCTGCCTGAGGAAAACTCGAAAAATTTCGCCATTATGAATGAGATTGGAAATATCCCTATGGGATGGGTAGTATTACTCTTTATTGTTATTTATTGCTTCATGCTTAATGCTGTCATGAATTATGCGGACAGAAAAGGACGGGATAAGACTTTTTGGGTCTTTATAGGTATAGTATTCAGCCCTATTATTGCTACTTTTTTGTTATTCTTGTATGGTGAATCAAAAGAGCACCGAAAAGAAAGAATCATAGAGGAAGAACTTTGGAAGCGAAACTGTGAAATAGAAGCTGAGAAAATCAAAAAGGAAGCAGAAGAAAAACGAATCAAAGAAAAAGAGGCTAATCCTCTTAATTGGTAATTAGCCTACTATCCGCGATAGAGTTTTATTAAACTTGTTTAAATCAGCCGGACTAAGTTCCGGCTTTTTTATCAGTCCGTTTTTAGGGTCTATAAGCAATGGCAATGCCGCTGCGAGTAACTTCTTAAAGCCACGTTTAGTTTTCGCTTTAGACGACTTGTAGAGGTGATTTATGACGGTAAACTTGTAACCCTTACCGAGCCAATCCCAAGTGAATACATATTGCTGGGGAATATCATCAATAGACAGGTCGTTGAAATAAGTGTCAATGATGAGTTGTACGCCCTTTGTCCTTATGGCTACTGCTTCATCGAACATTTCAATATAGGGAACAATGATTGTTCCAAGTTTAAATTCTGTTGGTTCTTTTCTTCTTTTCATCTTAAGCCGCTGATTTTCTGATTTGCTTGTAAGTATAACGTGTGTCAGCGCAGCAAAGGAAGCAGTTAAATCGGTCTGAATTGCTGATGTCCCTCAGATTGTACCTATACACGAACTCATCAACGTATTTCTGCAAATACTTTTTGAGCAGAGTTCTGTATGTACCTTTAACCATACGCTTGAAATGCGTCCAAGCACCCTCTATTCTGTTTGTCGTTATGTGGTCATAACTGTATAACTTCTTGCTGTGGTCGACATAGAAACGAGTATAACTGAACCCTATTTGATTATAAGCATTGTTTTCATCTGTATAAATGGTTGCATCGGGATGTATGTATTCCTTTATAAATGCAGAAAGGGTGTTCGCTGTCGTATCAGGGGTTACTCTGGCATTCATCAAATTTTCACGTTGTATCATCCCGACAACAGGATATTTATCCTTATGTGAGCGTCCTTGTGAATGCGGTACTCTCTTATCCCAATGACGATTGCCATTTCTTCCACCAACAAGGGTTTCGTCTATTTCAACAGCTTCTTCTAAGAAGTTCTCATTGGCGAGGCGCATTGCATGACGTATTTTATGTAACATATACCATGCTGTCTTTTGCGTTACTTCTATATCATTTGCGAGTTGGTAGGAAGAAAGACCAATTTTGTGATTGGTAACAAGCCAAATGGCAATAAACCATTTACGCAAACTTATCTTTGTCTTTTCAAACATCGTACCTGTGCGAACGGTAAAGTTCTTACCTGTATTCTTACAGCGATATTTGCCACTTTTCAATTTATAAACTTTAGAGGTCTTGTCAAATGGTGAAACAGGTTTTCCATGCCAATTAATGGCTTCAAGATGTTTAATACAGGATTCTTCCGTAGGAAAGAGTTCATAAAGAGCCATGATTGATTTAGCATTAAGTTCAAATGGGTCTTTCATAAGGCTGTCCTCCAAACTTTTAATGATGTTACAATTTACAAAGATTGATTTGTTCAACAATGAGTTCACGGAGAAAATCTTGATAAAAATCAGATAATCTCCTGTGCGTATAACGAAAAAGTAGAAGGCGGAGTAAGTCGGATTTGAGTTAAATGATGTGAAGATGGTATGGAAAGATACGTTATATAGTTGTCATGCTAATATAATCGAAATCTTTCTGCACAATATTTCAACAACATGGCAATAACAAAAGCCGATACAAGTATGTTTTCGGCTTTTGTTTTGACGATAAAGGAAAGAGAATAGTTAAATAAATAGAAAAGACTGGTTCGGGGATTTCCCGACTCCAGCCTTTCTATGATTTTCCAGTGTAGATATGTATATCAGTACCCTCTTCTTCCGAACCTTCCAGCTGGAAATGCAGCACATGCAGCCCGTCATCGATGTCCGCCCTGACACCGATCCATTTGGCGATGTGCGACTTTCCCACGCCTGTGCTGGCCAGGAAACAGGTCAGCTGACCTCGCAGGTTACGTCCGGCATTGAGCGCATCCAGATACGGGATGTAGAAGCGGGACACACGAGGGGCGGCCGAGCGTTCCTCTTCCTCCTCGCGCCGGTGGTTCCTCTCGAAACGCTCCTTGAAAGTCGCGGCCACATCGACGAACGAGGAACTCTTCAGCGTGAACCCTGCCAGCCACTCGGCATATTCCCGAAGAGTCTTCTCCGCCTTGTCCTGTTTGTTCTCGTTATACAGTTTCCCGACCTCCGCATAGACCGACTGCAACCGGACCCCCTTGATGTAGGACTCCAGCATGTCGGTCATCACCTCGGCACTCTGTCCCTCGTCATACTCCCGGAAAGTGTCTATCAGCTCGATGGCGTCGTAATCCTCATGGAAGGTCTGTGCCAGCACGGCATACGACGGCGGTGTCTTGTATGTCTTGAAGTGTACGGCTATCGCCTCCTGTACCTGCTGGAACGAACGGTCCGGCAGGTATTCCTTACGCATATGCCGGGCTAGGACAGCACACAACGGTTCCTGTCTGAGCGCCGTGGCATAGAGTTCATACAGGAACTCGGCACTGAGCGGATTGACGGCACTCATGGCTTCGCCTCCTTTTTCCGCCACGCCTCACAGCGGATACGGTACAGTTCCGGATAGCGCGCCTGTGTCCTTCTGCGGCATGGCTCCGCTTTCGCACATTTTGAGCATGACGGGGAGAAAGGCGTCCACATCAGCGTGGAGAGCGCACAGACGAGATATCCCGCTTCGGTGGAGAGCAGTCGCCGCTTGGTCGTCTCCTCGTATTCCGGATAAATAAAACGCCCGAACGGATGGCTGCGGCGGTCTTCCACTGCCCGCGCCAAATCATGCCGTGACAGCCCGAAACTCTTCAGCCACCGGTCCTCCCGGTAGCGGCGTTCCTTTCCCGAGCGGAGATAGCGGCCGATGGCTTTCTTTCCGAATGAATGGGAGACGTTCCATTTCCTGCGATACGCGGTATCATATCCGGAAATGGCATATGTCTGGCAGATACAGAAGTCGGACAGGCGTTCCGCACTGACGGAGACGACCTCCCGGCACAAGCCGTCGAAACACATCCCGAGCTGCCTGTCCGACTTGCCGCCGGTAGGGAACACAAAATCCGCCCACACCGTGGTGCGGACCAGCCGTGTAAAGAGCCTCCGGCATCCGTCAATCCATTCTTTTCTCTCCATCGCGTGTCAATAGTTTGCGCAGCTGCGTCTTGGCTAGGAAGATGCGGCTTTTTACCGTTTCTACGTTCCTGGTCTGCAAAGTACCGTTGTTATAGGTGATTTCCATGATTTCCCCGAGTTTGTAACCAGCCTGCTGCAAGAGCAGGGCTTCCCGGTAAATCGGTTTGAGCCGGTCCAGTGCCCAGAGGATGTCATCGTTATAGAACTCGCGGTAGTTGTCCATCCCCATGCTGTTTCCCGACGGTTCGTCCTCATCCGACAGCGAAGAGGATATTTCCGAAATGTCGATATTGTCGTCCGGGGGCATGCGGTTCCTGTTGCGGTTGTTCAGGTCCGCCACAAGCCGTTTGGTCACGGCATAGATCCAGGTCTTTACCGGACGGGCCGGGTCATAACTGTCCATATACTTGAAGAAGTTGGCCAACGCCTCGAGGTAGTTGT
>ENA-UAIM01000562-UAIM01000562.1-human-gut-metagenome-genome-assembly--contig:-NODE-562-length-8729-cov-4.345169_pt1 | contig 8729 bp, 7 predicted proteins | sample MGYA00244418_ERZ654387 | MGnify/ENA primary metagenome ERZ654387 (study PRJEB26926, sample SAMN06165118) | human gut metagenome | biome: ENVO:00009003; feature: ENVO:2100002; material: ENVO:00002003... | reverse complement strand
ACGAGATCTAGTACGGTCTCGTGGGCTCGGAGATGTGTATAAGAGACAGTGATGATGGTTCAAGAAGTATATGAAAGTTTTATGATAAGTGTGATTGGTATTTTCAGCGGAATTGCATTGACAAACTGCGCCGGTTTGTCGATCAGAGTCATCAGCATCTGTGCTTTTTTATCGCCTTCCTCTGCTTTCTTCTGTGTATCATTCTCACTTATGTTTCTCAGCGCTGCGGCAAACCCGTAAAAGATTCCATTCAGCCACAACAGTAACAGTAAAACAAATAAGCCCCAGAGGGGCATACTACTGCCATCTTCCATTATATTATTCAGTCTCCTCCTTATTGAATATGCGTAATTACTGGTAAAATATATCACTTTCTCCATTAATCGTCAAGATACTGACCGGACAGAGATACCAAAAATTACTGTTCATTTATTGTTCACGCACTACTATCCGAGACATGCAAGCCAAAAAAATCGCAATACCGGATCAGATGATATATCCCTTAAAAAGTAAAATCAAAACGTAAGCTCCAGGCTGATCTCAAGTGCATGATTCACCTTATCCAGCATCGCATCATCCAGATGACAGACTTTATCTTTTAATCTTCTTTTATCTATAGTACGAAGCTGTTCCAGCAAAATCACAGAATCTTTTTCTAATTCACATCTGTGGCAGTCGATCGGTACATGAGTCGGCAACTTTGCCTTGTTCATCTTGCTTGTGATCGCTGCACAGATGATCGTTGGACTATATTTATTTCCCGCATCATTTTGCAATACGATCACAGGACGGATACCGCCTTGTTCTGAACCAACAACCGGTCTTAAATCTGCATAAAATATATCGCCTCGCTTAATTACCATAAGCATAAACACTCTCCATTTCTTTTTAAATATTGTATGAAGAGTATTTACAATTCTTTCAAAAGTATTCCTTATTTTTCAAAATATTCTGCTTCTTTCATCTCTCCGTTTCGAATGTATACTCGTGGAACACGTTTCCCAATCCCACAGACAAATTCATAATTAAAAGATCCTGCTTCATTTGCAACTTCTTCTACGGTCAACATTTTATTGCCATCGTGTCCGACTAAAGTTACTTCATCCATCACAGATACACCTTCAATATCTGTCACGTCAACCATAAACTGATCCATACAGATTCTTCCAATGATCGGTGCATACTGCCCACGGATCAATACTTTTCCTTTGGAAGAGAGTGATCTTGGGTATCCGTCTGCATATCCTACTGGGATAGTTGCGATCTTTGTCTTCTTATCAGTTACATATGTGTGATTGTAACTGATTCCTTCTCCTGCTTCCACTTCTTTGATATATACAATGTGTGTCTTTAATTCCATTGCTGGTCTTAAATCCAATACATCTTTTGAAACTTCTTCTGATGGATATAATCCATAAGTAATGATTCCTGAACGTACCATATCTTTTCTAAATCCATCCAGATCAATGATCGATGCACTGTTTGATACGTGTTTGATCGGAATATAGACATCTCTTTCCTCAAGCCACGTAATAAACTGATCATATTTTCGTTCCTGCTCATAAGTTTCTGTTTTATCCGCCTCGTCTGCACATGCGAAATGTGTAAAGATTCCTTGAATCTTGATATTTGGTAATTTGGCGATCTTCTCTATGATATCTACAGATTCTTTGGTTGGTTTAAATCCGATACGGTTCATTCCTGTATCCAGTTTGATATGAATCTTCGCATCTTTGCCTAGTGCCTGCGCGATCTTTGATAAGGACTCTGCCATCTCATAGCAGAATACGGTTGGCTCGATCTCATACTGAATCAATGAGCTGTACTGATATTCTGATGTGTATCCTAAAATCAAGATTGGCTGTCTGATTCCATTGTTTCGAAGTGTGATCCCTTCTTCTAGGATTGCAACGGCAAATGCATCAACTCCGATCTTATTTAATTCTTTTGCAATTGGAACTGCTCCGTGTCCGTATCCGTCAGCTTTGATCACTGGCATTACTTTCACACCTTCTCCAACTACACGTTTTACTTCTCTTATATTATGACAGATTGCATCCAGATCAATAACTGCATGCACTCTATAGTACTGGTTCATAATTTCCTCCTGTAACGTCCTTTATATGAGCAATAATATCTGATGCGATCATGCTGTAAGCGCCCAGATCATGCTTTGCATGATCTCCTGCAAGACCGTGAAGATAAACTCCGTGAACTGCTGCCTCATGAACAGATAATCCTTCCCCCAAAAGGCCTGTGATCATTCCCGCAAGAATATCTCCACTTCCTCCAGTCGCCATTCCATCATTTCCGCTTTGATTAATATACACCAAATCATCTTCTCGTGCAACGATAGTTGTTGCATCTTTTAAAACAGCTGTACAATGATATTTCTCTGCAAGATCTTGTGCACTCTGACATAGATCTTCTTTGATCTGTGTGATATCACATGACATCAATCTTGCTGCCTCCATCAAATGTGGAGTCATGATCGTCCCATATGGATATTCAATTTTCATGTTAAATCTACTGATTATATTTAATCCGTCTGCATCAATGACCAATGGTTTTTTCCCTTTTTTCAAAACCATCTCTAACATTTCTTTCATTTCTTCACTGACACCAACTCCTGGGCCAAACAAGATACAATCACACCATTCTAAAGATTCTTCTAAATCTTTTCGTTCTCCAAATAAAATTTCTGGAAGTCTTGTCTGTAAAATCTGACGATTTCCAGCATCAGAAAGCACTTTCACAAGTCCTGCACCCATCCGAAGTACTGCTTCTGCTGCAAAACATGCAGCTCCTGACATTGTTTCATTTCCAGCAATGATCAAAATCTTCCCATAGCTTCCTTTATTGGAATATGCTTTTCTTTCTGGCATTAAATGATCACTTTCCTCTAATATATATCCTGTCGCATACTTTTTGATCGTCTGGTTATGAAATCCTATGGATACCAGTTTAATATCTCCACAATATTCTCGTCCTGGATATAATAAATGACCTCTTTTATATCCACCAAATGTAACTGTTGATGACGCATGCACTGCACATCCAAGAATCTTTCCACTATCTCCACTGATTCCAGATGGAATATCAATTGCGATCACAGGCTTACCACATGCATTGATCCGTTCAATGACTTCTTTATAAACACCACCAACTTCTCTAGAAAGTCCAACTCCAAAAATCCCTTCGATCAAAAGATCATATTCATGAAAATTTACATCTTCACAATCTATCGGAAAATAGCCTAGATTCTTAAGTATCTGAAGCTGTAATTTCAGATCCGCTGAAGCTTTTTCTATATTACCAACGATCATATAATCCACTAAATAATCCTGCTCCAACAAAATTCTCGTACAAGCAAGTGCATCTCCTCCATTATTGCCAATTCCTGAAATGATCAATATCCTCTGTGAATGATCTGCTATCTGTGCAGCCTTATCTGCAACTGCTTTAGATGCTCTTTCCATCAATACAAGTCCCGGAATTCCTATTCCATGAATCGTCTCATGATCGACCGTTTGCATCTCCTGATTCTTTAATACATATCTCATACGCATTCTCCTATCGCAAAAGCTTGTGCAAATTCTCTTGTATTCGTGATCGATACATGAATTCTTGAAACTTGTTTATCTTTTGCTATCTCTTTCGCCTTTCCATATAATTTGACATATGGCGCACCTGATTCATTTCTCAACACTTCAATCTCATATGGTTCCACACCGAAAAAGCCGGTTCCAAATACTTTGGAAACGGCTTCTTTTACAGCAAAATTGCCAGCTAAAGTCGTAGCATTGTCTTTTGCATATGCTAATTCAGTTGTCGTAAAAATTCTTGAAAGATGTCTTCCTCGAAGAATCATCTCTTCTATCCGGTATATCTCTACGAGATCTGTTCCTATTCCAGCAATCATCTTCTTACCTGCTATTCGTTCTCACTCTCTTCACGGTTGTGGACATTGTATGTTAATGTCATCAGACTTTCTGCTAAATGTACATTCTCTACTGTAACATTATCTGGTAAATGAAGATCGATTGGTGCAAAATTCCAGAATCCTTTAATTCCCCATTCTGCCATCTTCTTTGCGATCGCAGGTGCCTGATCCTTCGGAATTGTCAGTGCAGCGATCTTAATTCCATGTGTTTTGATAAAGTTCTCTAGTTCATCTGTATCAAGAACTTTCACTCCACGGACAGAAATTCCGATCAGCTTTGGATTCACATCAAAAAGTGCCATGACTTTGTATCCATAATCTTCATTAAAAGACTGATAATTCGCAAGGGCCTGTCCAAGATTTCCGGCTCCAACAATGATCATGTCATTTCTCTTATCCAGACCTAAGATCTTACCAATCTCTGTATACAGATTATCTACATTATATCCGTATCCCTGCTGCCCAAATCCACCAAAATTGTTAAGGTCCTGACGAATCTGAGATGCTGTTACCATCATCTGTTCACTTAATTCTTTTGAAGAGATTCTTGTAATATTCTTCGCTTTTAACGCTCCTAAATATCTGAAATACCTAGGAAGTCGTTTGATAACTGCTGAGGAAATATTCTTATCTGAGTTTGCCATTTTATTCCTCCAAAATCTTTATTTCGCCTATAATTATATAAGATTGTCTAATAACTGTCAATCTTTCCGTCATGAAAATATTTCATTTTTTCAAAAAATATGGTATTCTGAGAAATAATGTCTATAATAAAAAATTTGAAAGGGGTATCTTAATGATATTATCATGCCAGAATATCTGCAAAACATTTGTCGAAAAACCAGTCTTGCAGAATATCTCATTTCACTTAAATGAAAACGACCGGCTGGCGATCATCGGATATAACGGTGCCGGAAAATCGACACTTTTAAAAATATTGATTGGTGAAATCTCTTATGATGAAGGTGAAATTTCTTTAAAGAAAGACGCAAGCATTGGCTATCTTGCCCAACATCAAGATCATACATTCCACCATACAATTTTTGATGAACTTCTTTCCGTCAAAAAAGAAGTCATTGAATTAGATGAACAGATGCGTACCTATGAACAGGAAATGAAACATCTGACCGGTGATGCACTAGAACAAAAAATGAACCAGTATACAAATGCTACTCATAGATTTGAGCAATTAAATGGTTTTGCATACAAAAGTGAGATCACAGGAATCTTAAAAGGACTTGGCTTTTCTGAAGAAGATTTCACAAAAGAGATCAACACTTTATCTGGAGGTCAAAGAACTCGTGTTGCTCTTGGTAAGTTACTGCTTAAAAATCCTGATATTCTGCTTCTTGACGAACCAACAAACCACTTGGATGTTGATTCCATAAGGTGGCTTGAAAATTACCTGTCTCATTACAAAGGAGCTGTGATCATCGTATCTCATGACCGCTATTTTCTTGATAAGATTGTTAATAAGGTCATGGAGATCGACCAAGGACACTCCATGCTGTTTGATGGAAATTATACAACATTTATCGAAAAACGTGATCAGATCAAAGCAATCCGTTTAAAAGAATACAAAAATCAGCAACAAGAGATCAAACATCAACAAGAAGTTATCAAAAAATTAAAACAGTTCAATCGTGAAAAATCAATCAAACGGGCAGAAAGCCGTGAAAAAGCTTTAAATAAGATTGATGTATTGGAGAAACCTACGGAATATAATGCTGATATGCGTCTTAGCATTGAACCAGAGATCATCAGTGGGAATGATGTTCTGACTTTAAAAGATGTATCCAAATCTTTTGGAAACAAATCATTATTCCATGGATTAAGTGCTGATATTTTTCGTGAAGAACGCGTTGCCCTGATTGGACCAAACGGAACTGGTAAAACAACACTGTTAAAGATCATTTGCAAAAAGATCAGCAATAATGGCGGTACGATCAGCCTTGGAGCTGGAGTTTCCATTGGATACTATGACCAGGCACAAGATAACTTAGATGATTCCAAGACGATTTTTGATGAAATTTCAGATGCTTATCCAGATCTTAATAACACAAAGATCCGCAATACTTTGGCTGCATTTTTATTTTATGGAGAAGACGTTTTCCGCCCGATCTCCTCTTTAAGCGGTGGAGAAAAAGGACGTGTTTCTCTTGCAAAATTAATGCTGTCTCATGCGAATTTTCTGATTCTTGATGAGCCTACAAACCATTTAGATATTCAGTCTAAGGAGATTCTGGAATCTGCAATGAATGCTTATACTGGAACGATCCTTTATGTTTCACATGATCGTTATTTTATCAATAAAACTGCAACACGAATCTTGGAAATCTCTGATCATGGATTAACTTCTTATCCTGGAAATTATCAGGATTATATTGCTCAGAAGGAAAAAGAAAAGGCATCTCTTACTTCTTCTACTGCTTCCTCCGTTTCTGTTGATACAGAATCCAAACTCGATTGGAAACAACAAAAAGAAGAACAAGCCAAACAGAGAAAAAAAGAAAATCGTCTTAAAAAAGTCGAAGCGCAGATCACAGAGTTGGAAACGCAACAAGAAGAACTTTCAGAAGCTATGTCTTTACCTGAAAATGCTTCTGATCCTGCGAAATTAATGGAACTTAGCAATGAGCAGGCTTCCATCGCTTCTTCTTTGGAAGAACTTTATGAAGAATGGGAAACTCTTTGCTAATTTGTAAAAAAACATATATAATAGTAACGTTAACCGTATTGAAAAACAGGAGGTTTTTATGAAATTAATATCCTTTGTTGTACCTTGCTACAACTCTCAGGAATATATGAGACACTGCATTGACACCTTATTACCAGGTGGTGATCAGGTAGAGATTCTGATCGTTAATGACGGATCTTCCGATAACACTGCTGCGATCGCAGATGAATATGAAAAAAAATATCCTGACATCTGCCGTGCAATTCACCAGGAAAATAAAGGGCATGGTGGTGCAGTGAATACAGGAATCAAAAATGCCACGGGTATTTACCTGAAAGTTGTTGATAGTGATGACTGGGTAAATGAATATGCTTATGGAGAAATCCTTGATACTCTTGCGAATTTCTACAAACAGGGAACTGTCCTTGATATGCTGCTTTCTAACTATGTATACGAAAAACAGGGAGCCAAGAAAAAAACTGTTATTCATTATCGTCATGCAATCCCAAAAGATCAGATCTTTTGCTGGGATGATGTTGGACGTTTCCCTGTCAGCCAGTATATTTTAATGCACTCTGTCATTTATCGTACTGCACTGCTTCGTGAATGCGATCTAGAGCTTCCAGAGCATACATTCTATGTGGATAATATTTATGTATTCAAACCTCTTCCATATGTAAAAACAATGTATTATCTGGATGTTAACTTCTATCGTTATTTCATTGGACGTGATGATCAGTCTGTCAATGAGACAAATATGATCAAACGTATCGACCAGCAGTTTAAAGTTACTTATATCATGATTGATTATATGACTCAGTTTAATCTTGTAAGTAAGCCATTAGAACGTTATATGAGACATTATCTTTCCATTATCATGTGTATTTCTTCCGTGATTTCTGTAAAATCTGGACAGAAAGAGCATTTAAAGATGCGAAAAGAATTATGGAAATATTTATATGACAGTGACAAACGTCTGTATCGTAAGATCCGTCATAATATTACAAGCTGTGCAGTAAATCTGCCTGGATATGTTGGAAGAAAAGCTACGATTGCTATGTATAAAGCAGCTCGTAGATTTATCGGATTTAACTAAATATTTTTACATTAAAAGGTCCTGCAGAGGGCCTTTTTCTTGTTCCCCTCATCTTTTATTCTGCGTATTCTAATAATATAAAGTATGAAAGGCAACTTTCCATGCAGATTTCTGTTTCAAAACAAATCCATGCTGATCTTGCCCATCAGCATGGTTTTCTTGGAGAAGGTATCGGTATTGCTTATCTTGATACTGGCCTTTTCCCACATAAAGATTTCTCTCCGCATTCCACACGGATCGCCAAATTTGTAGATTTTGTTCATTCCAAATCTTTCAGCTATGACGATAATGGACATGGGACTCATATTACCGGCATCGCTGCTTCCTCTGCAACATTTGGTTCCGATTATTTGGGAATTGCTCCAAAATCCCATATCGTTTCTTTAAAAGTACTGGATGCCTCAGGGAACGGTGTTCAAAGCGCCTTCTTACAGGGTCTTGACTGGATTCATGAGTATCATCGCTCCTATCAGATCCGTATCGTTAACATCTCAATAGGAAATCCTGGTTCCGAGGATAGTTCAGCCTCCAAAGAACTATTAAAACATGTCAACGCCCTATGGGATGATGGTCTTGTTGTTTGTATTGCCGGCGGAAACCATGGTCCAAAACCATACAGTATTTCAATTCCTGGAAATAGTCCAAAAATCATCACTGTTGGTTCCAGTGACGATAATTTTCAAATAATCGGAAGAAAACACTTCTCTTCAGGATATTCCGGACGCGGTCCCACAACATCCTGCGTTATGAAGCCGGATGTTGTTGCCCCTGGAACAAATATTTTTTCGTGTTCCTTAAATAACCGCTATACTATCAAAAGTGGTACTTCCATGGCAACCCCTGTCGTCTCTGGTTCTTTTGCTCTCCTGCTCGAAAAATATCCTTTTTACACCAATAAGGATATAAAAATGAAACTGCGAAAAAACTGCGACAAATTAAAAACCCCCAGACACCATCAGGGCTGCAATGTCATTAAGTTAAGAATCAGTATTGTTATCTCATCAACAGATATT
>ENA-UAIM01000511-UAIM01000511.1-human-gut-metagenome-genome-assembly--contig:-NODE-511-length-9293-cov-4.331457_pt1 | contig 9293 bp, 6 predicted proteins | sample MGYA00244418_ERZ654387 | MGnify/ENA primary metagenome ERZ654387 (study PRJEB26926, sample SAMN06165118) | human gut metagenome | biome: ENVO:00009003; feature: ENVO:2100002; material: ENVO:00002003... | reverse complement strand
AGTTGATGTTAAGTTTACTGCAAACATGGAGAAATCTCTTGACGAAGTGGAAAATGGCAAGAAAAGTTGGGTAAAAACTTTGCAGGATTTTTATAGTGATTTTGACGAGGAATTGACTGAAGCCGAGGAAGCCATGGACGGGAAGCGTATCAAAGTGCCTGACGAAGAAACAGATCAGGTGTGCGAGCTTTGCGGCAAACCTATGGTAATAAAGATAGGCAGATATGGCAAATTTATGGCTTGCTCAGGTTTTCCTGAGTGCAAGAATACCAAGAAAATAGTTCAAGAAACAGGCGGAATTTGCCCTTACTGCGGAAAGAAAGTGCTTCTCAAAAAGTCTAAAAAGGGCAAAAAGTATTACGGCTGTGAGGACAATCCTGAGTGCAAGTTCATGACATGGGACGTTCCTACCGAAGAGAAATGCCCTAAGTGTGGCAGTACGCTTTTCCAGAAAGGCGGAAAGAACGGAATACTCATTTGCCATAAGCCTGATTGCGGATATGAAAGGAATTTATCTAATGGCGGTTAAGGTAATAGGTGCAGGACTTGCAGGCTGTGAAGCTGCGTGGCAGTTAGCCCAAGCAGGGATAGACGTTGAGCTTTATGAAATGAAGCCGAAAAAGTTTACGCCCGCCCATAAATATAAGGGCTTTGCAGAGCTTGTCTGCTCAAATTCATTGAAAGCGGACAGAATAGATTCAGCCGCAGGTATGCTAAAAGAGGAAATGCGCAGGCTTGGCTCTGTCACAATGGAATGTGCAGCTGAAACTAAGGTATCAGCAGGTGGAGCACTTGCTGTTGACAGGAAAAAGTTTTCCGATATGGTCACGGCAAAGATAATGGAAAATCCTCACATCACTGTTATCGAGGAAGAAGTCACAGATATACCTGATGGCGATGTTATAATCGCAACAGGTCCTCTTACAAGCAATGGGCTTGCAGAGAGTATCGGCAAAATATGCGGTGATTATCTGTATTTTCATGATGCCGCCGCACCTATCGTCACATATGAAAGTCTTGATAAGGATAAGGTGTTTTTTGCATCGAGATACGGCAAGGGCGAGGCTGATTATATAAACTGCCCTATGAATAAGGAAGAATATCTCAGATTCTATAATGAACTTATCAATGCGGAATCCGCTCCGCTCCATGATTTTGATAAGGAGCACTTTTCAAAGGACGGGTTCAAGGTGTATGAAGGCTGTATGCCGGTTGAGGTCCTTGCCAAAAGAGGAGAGGACACAATGCGTTTTGGACCATTGAAGCCTGTGGGTTTGACAGATCCACGAACAGGAAACAGACCTTATGCCATCGTTCAGCTTCGTGCAGAGAACGCAGAGGGAAGTCTGTATAACCTTGTGGGCTTTCAGACAAACCTTAAATTTGGTGAGCAGAAAAGAGTATTTTCTCTTATCACAGGACTTGAAAATGCAGAATTTATACGCTATGGAGTTATGCATAGAAACACTTTCATCAATTCGCCTAAGCTCTTAAATCCGCAGTTTAATATGCGAGATAGAGATAACCTCTATTTTGCAGGTCAAATGACAGGCGTTGAGGGATATATCGAATCGGCGGCAAGCGGAATTTTTGCAGGGTTGAGCATGGCAAGACGTTTGCAGGGCAAGCCTGCGGTTACCTTGCCTGATACCACAATGCTGGGTGCGCTTTCAAAGTATATAAGCGATCCTACTGTGGAGAAGTTCCAGCCTATGGGATGTAATATGGGTATCCTGCCTGAGCTGCCTGAACGTATAAGAGATAAGAAACTGAAATATAAGATGATAGCTGAAAGGGGTCTTGCAGACCTTGACAAGGCTATTGAGGAATTTTAAGGAGAATGTTATGAACATAGTAATTGACGCTTTCGGCGGAGATAACGCCCCTCTCGAAGTCATAAAAGGTTCAATTGACGCACAAAAAGATTTCGGTGTTGACGTTACTCTTGTTGGTGATGAAGAAAAAATAAAAAAATGTGCACAGGAAAACGGACTTGATATTACAGCTTTACATATCAAGCACGCTGATACTGTTATCGAGATATGCGAAGAGCCTACAGAGGTCATCAAGGGCAAGAAGGATTGTTCAATGGCTGTGGGCATGAAAATGCTTGCAGACGGCGAGGGCGACGCTTTCGTTTCAGCTGGCTCAACAGGCGCACTTGTAGTTGGAGCAACGTTTATCGTAAAGAGAATAAAGGGCATCAAAAGACCAGCTCTTGCAACAATACTTCCTACGGCAACGACGCCTACGATGCTTCTTGACAGCGGTGCAAATGCAGACTGCCGCCCTGAAATGCTTACTCAGTTTGGAATAATGGGTTCGGCTTATATGAACAAGATACTTGGTGTTGAGTCACCAAGAGTAGGTCTTGCAAATATTGGTGCCGAGGAATCAAAGGGCAGAGAGCTGGAGCTTGAAACTTACAAGCAGTTGAAAAACGCACCTGTAAACTTTGTTGGAAATATCGAAGCAAGACAGCTTCCTATGGGCGATTGTGACGTATGCGTGGCTGACGGCTTCTGCGGAAACCTTATGCTCAAGCTTTACGAGGGCATGGCAAAATTCTTCTCAGGGGAGCTTAAAACGCTTCTGACTAAGGATACAAAGTCAAAGATCGCTGCTCTTATGGTAATGAAGAACGTTAAAGAATTCAAGAAAAAGGTAGACTACTCTGAGTATGGCGGAGCGCCTCTACTTGGTACTGCAAAGCCTGTTATCAAGGCACATGGCTCATCAAATGCAAGAGCATTCTATAACGCTATCAGACAAGCAAAACAATTTACTGAAACTAATGTGATAGACGAGATCACAACTGCTATCGAGCAGTTGAAAAGCAAACAGGAGATGTTATAATGGACGAGCAAAAGGCTCTTAAAGAGTTTCAGGAAAGAATAGGTTATCAATTCAAAGACGAAAAGCTCCTTTACGAAGCTCTTTCCCATTCATCATTTGCAAATGAAAACAAGAAGGCAAGAAACAGCAATGAAAGGCTTGAATTTCTTGGAGATTCAGTGCTTTCTATAGTTGTGTCAGATCACATTTTCGAGCATTACAAGCATATGCCTGAGGGCGAGCTGACAAAAATGAGAGCTTCACTTGTGTGCGAAAAAGCACTGTTTGAGTTCTCAAAGAAAATAGAACTTGGAAAGTATATTTTCCTTGGAAAAGGCGAAGAGATAACAGGCGGCAGAGAAAGACCGTCAATTATTTCAGACGCTTTTGAAGCAGTTATCGCTGCAATTTATCTTGACGGTGGTATCGAGCCTGTTTCAAAATATATACTTTCATTCATACCTGAAAATATCACGCCTGATGGAGTTGTTTTCCATGATTACAAGACTATTCTTCAGGAGATAATCCAGAAAAATCCTGAGGAGAGAATAGAATATCACCTTAAAGGCGAGTCAGGTCCTGACCATAATAAGAAATTTACTGTTCAGGTACTTTTGAATACGAATGTTATCGGCGAGGGTACAGGCAGATCGAAAAAGACCGCTGAACAGTTGGCGGCTAAAGAAGCATTGGAACTAATGGGCTATGGGGCACAGTAATATATCTGTCTTCGTGCCGCATATAGGCTGTCCGCATATGTGTGCGTTCTGCAATCAGCGCACCATAACTGGTACAGAGAAGATACCGCACGCTGATGATGTTAAGCGTATCTGCACACAGGCAATGAACGAAGTCAAGGACGTTTCACAGACGGAAATAGCCTTTTTCGGTGGTAGCTTTACAGCAGTGCCGAGAGAATATATGCTCGAACTTCTTGGTGCAGCGCAGGAGTTTATAGGCAACGACAAATTCAAGGGTATCAGGATATCCACCAGACCTGACTATATCAGCACTGAGATACTTGACATTCTCAGAGATAATCACGTTACGGCTATTGAGCTTGGCGCACAGTCTATGTCAGATGTTGTTCTTGAAGCCAACGAGCGTGGACATACTGTTCAGGACGTCGAAAACGCTGCAAAGCTTATAAAAAGCTATGGCTGCTTTGACCTTGGACTGCAAATGATGATAGGACTTTATAAAAGCAACCGTGAAACTGAGCTGGAAACTTGGTCGAAGATAGCGGCGCTGTCTCCTAAAACAGTACGTATTTATCCCGTTGTTATCCTTAATGGTACAAGGCTTGGAGAGCTTTACAAAAGTGGCGAATATAAGCCTATGGACTTTGACGAGGTAGTGAAAATCTGTTCTTATCTTCTCACAGAAGCCGATAAACTTGGTATAGATGTTATAAAGCTTGGTCTGCACGCAAGCGAGGTCGTGGAGGAGCAAATGTTGGGCGGATTTTATCACCCTGCATTCCGTGAACTTTGCGAAGGCAGAAATTACCGCAGTCTTATAGCAGAGGAGCTTGGAAAGCATGGCAATATAAGCGATATAGCTTCCGTTGTGATATCTGTACCGAAAAGGCAGATAAGCAAGGCAATAGGTCAGAAAAAAGCTAATATAGAATATTTCAAAGATCTTGGTGTCAATATAAAAATTGTAGGTCACGAGGGCAGCGATAAAATAAAGATAAACGAAATCATAATGAGGGGTGGTGAAAAATAATGTATCTTAAATCACTTGAATTGCAGGGCTTTAAGTCTTTTCCGGATAAAATAGAGCTGAAATTCAATAAGGGTATCACCGCAGTTGTCGGTCCTAACGGCTCAGGCAAGAGTAATATCGGTGACGCTATGCGCTGGGTAATGGGCGAGCAATCTTCCAAAGCCCTGAGAGGTGAAAAAATGGCAGGCGTTATTTTTCATGGCACTCAAACTAGACCAAAAGCGCCTTTTGCTCAGGTAACTATCACCATAGACAACGAGGATGGTGCACTTGAATATGACAGCGACACCGTGTCAGTATCACGAAAGCTTTACCGCAATGGCGACAGCTTTTACATGATAAACGGTAAAGAAGTAAATTTAAAGGATATCGTGGAACTGTTTATGGACACCGGTCTTGGCAGGGACGGTTATTCGATAATCGGTCAGGGCAGGATAGCAGATATCGTAAACGGAAAATCCAATGACCGCCGTGAGATATTTGAAGAAGCGGCAGGCATTTCAAAATTCCGTTCAAAGAAAAAAGAAGCGGAAAAAAAGCTTGCGGCGGCTGAGGATAATCTCTCTCGTATCAATGACATCATGGGAGAGATAGAAGGACGAATAGGTCCGCTTAAAGCGCAGGCTGAAAAGGCGGAGAAGTTCAGAGTCCTTGATGAAGAAAAGAGAAAGCTGGAAGTCTCCGTATGGGTGCATAAGCTCAACGAGTATATGAGCCAAATAGCAGGTTATGAGGAGAAGCTTTCTGCTGTAAAAAAAGAGTACGAGGTCATCACGCAGGAGCTTGAAAGCATTGAAGATGATATAAATGACAGCTTTGCAAAGAGCGCTGAAAAATCTGAGCTTGCTGACAGCTACAAAAATCAGATACATCAGGTGGAGCTTGAAAACTCTCAGGCACTGTCAAAGATCGCAGTATATGAGAATGATATTTCTCACCTTGAAGATAATATTTTGAAGCTTAAAGAGCAGATAAGTGAGTCCAACTCATCAAAATACTATCTTGAGGCTGAGCTGAAAACACGCAGACAGGAGTTTGAAGAACTCGACGAGAAAAAAGCAAAGCAGCAGGAAGCTGTAGATTGTAAGGAAAAAGAGCTTTCTGAGCTTATTGATAAAACTGCATTATCTGACAAGTCGGTAAGTGAAGCTGGAAGCTTTATAAATGAGCTTTACATGAAAAAGTCGGAAGTTTCATTCAGACTTGAAAATTCTAAAAACAACCTTTCGGATATTGATGAGCAGATCGAAAATTCTTTTGAAAGAAAAAAACAGCTTGAAGAACATTCAAAACTTTCTTCAAAGGAATTAAAGGAACTGCGTGAATCAAAAGGCAAAGCTGACGAAAACAAGCAGGAGCTTACAAACCGCATGAGCGGACTTGCAAAACTTCTTGAAACTAGAAACACAAAGCTTTCAGAATGTCGCAAAAATCTCACAGATACGGAAATACAGCTCCGTGACGTTGAGAACAGGATAAAGACTTTAGCCGACCTTGAAAACTCCATGGAGGGCTTTCAGTTCAGCGTAAAGCACATAATGAAAGCCTCACAGCAGGGTAGGATAAGCGGCATTTGCGGTACTGTTTCTCAGCTTATATCTGTTGAAACAAAATACTCTGTAGCCATTGAAACTGCGTTGGGTGGGGCACTTCAGAACATTGTCGTAAATAATGAGGACTCTGCTAAGAGAGGTATCAGGCTTCTGAAAGAGAACAGAGCAGGTCGTGCAACATTTCTGCCTGTTACATCAGTTCGAGGAAACAGGCTAAATATGCCGCAACTTGAAAATGAGGACGGCTTTGTGGCTCTAGGCTGTGAGCTTGTTAAGTATGACAGCCAGTTTGAGGGCGTAATCAACAGCCTTTTAGGCAGGATATGTATAGCAGAGGATATCGACAGTGCAACCCTTATCGCAAAGAAATACGGCTATAAATTCCGCATCGTTACCCTGGACGGACAGGTGATAAACGCGGGCGGCTCATTCACAGGAGGAAGCATTTCCAAACAGACAGGTCTGCTTACAAGAAAAAATGAAGCGGAAGCACTTGCTAAAAAGAAAACTGCACTTGAAAACTCCTTTACAGAGCTTAAACAGCAGGTTGAGAAGCTAAATCAAGAGGTTTCAAAATACACCGCTGATACCGAGGGACTAAGGGAAAAGCTTTCACAGGTAAACAGCGATATACTCCGTTTTGAAATGGAAATAAAGCGTGTTTCAGAGTATTATTCTGACTATGAAAACAAGCTTGATGAGATAGAAACATTTATCGAAACGCTGAAAAATAAATACAAGATAGTAAGCGGAGATATCGACAAGGCTCAGACAGAACTTTCAGAAATCGAAGCTGAGATATCAGATAATGAAGCCAAGCTTGCCGACTCTCAGAATGAGCAGGCAGAACTTAAAAATAAGCGTGAACAGCTCAGCGAAGAGCTTTCGCAAATGAAGATAATGGCGGCAGAGTTATCCAAAGACCTTGATGCCTGCATGCTTTCAATATCACAGCTTGAAGAAACTATCGGCGACAGTGATACTGACAGCGGCAAGTTGAACGATAATATCTCCGAGTGTGAAAAGAAAATAGCCGAGAAGAAAGAGCTTATTTTTCAGACCAAACAGGAACTCAACGGTGCTGACGAAAAGATAGCCGCCGCACAGAAAATGGCGGAGCAGGCTCAGCGTGAGCATATTGAGCTTGACAATGCAGCAAACAAACTTCGCACCAAGCAGAAGCACAAAATGGACGAGAAGGAAACACTTTCAGGTCAGATTACAAGAGCGGAGGAACAGAAAAAATCTGTTACTGCAGGCTTTGATAAGCTTGTGGCACAGCTTTGGGACGATTATGAGCTTACAAGAAGCGACGCTGCAGAGATAGCCGAGGATATTGTGGATATAACGGTAGCTAACAGGCGACTCAACGAACTTCGTGGAAAGATAAGAAATCTTGGAAGCGTAAACCTTGGAGCTATAGAGGAATATGCAGAAGTGTCACAGCGACACGAATTTCTCACAGGTCAGCTTAAAGACGTAAATACGTCAAAAACAGAACTTGAAAAACTTATCGAGGATCTGACAGAAAATATGAAGAATATGTTCACCGACAGCTTTGAACGTATAAATGCGAACTTTAAGAAAATTTTCACTGAGCTTTTCGGTGGTGGTCAGTGCGAGCTTATTCTCACAGACCCAAACAATGTCCTTGAATGTGGTATTGAGATAAACGTTCAGCCGCCAGGCAAGGTCATAACAAATCTTATGTCCCTTTCAGGCGGAGAGCAGGCTCTGGTGGCTATTGCAATTTATTTTGCAATCCTGAAAATTTCGCCATCACCTTTCTGCCTTCTCGATGAGATAGAAGCGGCGCTTGATGATGTGAACGTAAGTAAATATGCACAATATCTGCACCATCTTACAGATAAAACACAGTTTATCACCATTACTCACAGACGTGGAACAATGGAAGAAGCTGACATTCTGTATGGCGTAACGATGCAAGAAAAGGGTGTTTCCAAGCTTCTTAAAATGGACGTTTCGGAAACACGTCAAATGAAACTTGAATAGGAGTGAAGAAATGGGATTTTTTGAAAAGCTGAAAAATGGTCTTAAAAAGACTAAAGACTCAATGATGGGCAGAATAGAAAGTCTGCTCCATTCATTCAGCAAAATAGATGAAGATCTTTTTGAGGAGCTTGAAGAAACGCTTATCCTCTGCGATATCGGTGTTACAACTTCTGAAAAGATATGCGATAAGCTCAGACAGAAAGTCAAGCAGGAGGGCGTTAAAGAGCCTGAAAAAATCAAAGATATGCTTAAAGAGATAATCACAGAAATGCTCGGTGAGGATCAGAAGCTCGATATGTCAACAACACCGTCAGTTATACTGGTTATCGGTGTAAACGGTGTTGGCAAAACAACAACTATCGGCAAGCTTGCTTATCAGCTTCACAAACAAGGCAAAAAGGTTATCGTTGCGGCGGCTGATACTTTCAGAGCGGCTGCTATTGACCAGCTCGAAGTGTGGACAGAGCGTGCAGGGGTAGACATAATCAAGCACAACGAAGGTTCAGATCCTGCTTCCGTGGTATTTGACGCACTGGTGGCGGCTAAGGCAAGACAGGCTGACGTTGTTATATGCGATACCGCAGGACGTCTTCACAATAAGAAAAACCTTATGGACGAGCTGAAAAAGATATCCCGTATAGTTCACCAGCAGGCAGAGGGCTGCGCTCTCGAAGTTCTGCTTGCGCTTGACGCTACAACGGGACAGAACGCAGTTAATCAGGCAAGACAGTTCAACGAAGTAGCTGATATAACGGGTATTATTCTTACCAAGCTTGACGGCACAGCCAAGGGTGGAATAATTATCAGCATAACCGATGATCTGCAAGTGCCTGTAAAGCTTGTTACAGTAGGCGAAAAAATAGACGACATACAGCCGTTTTCAGCAAGAGATTTTGTTGAAGCGCTGTTTGAATAATAGAATATTGGATTAGACACTTAAAAGTATAAAATCAGGGGGAATTTTTTATGGATAAGGTTTTGTTTGTAGTTGATATGCAGGAAATGTATGTAGGAAGGGGCAGAGATAAAACCACATACTCATATGATGCCGAATCACTTATCGACGCCATAAACAAGCGTATCTCTGCTTATAAAGCTGAGGAGGTCTTTTATATCGTCAGCTACAAAAAGGGACTTTTGGGTGGAGGAATGCCCAAAGAG
>ENA-UAIM01000500-UAIM01000500.1-human-gut-metagenome-genome-assembly--contig:-NODE-500-length-9431-cov-4.656357_pt1 | contig 9431 bp, 6 predicted proteins | sample MGYA00244418_ERZ654387 | MGnify/ENA primary metagenome ERZ654387 (study PRJEB26926, sample SAMN06165118) | human gut metagenome | biome: ENVO:00009003; feature: ENVO:2100002; material: ENVO:00002003... | reverse complement strand
CTTAAAGACTCAGACCTCATGAAAAATTAGAATGCAGTTTCATTGAGGATCTTGTAAAGCTCTTCCTCGAAAGGCTTCTTCATTGAAAGAGCCTCCTGAATATCTACATCATATATCTTGTTGTCCTTCATACCAACAACTCTGTTGCCAATGCCCTGCTCGAGCAGTTCAACAGCGTGATAGCCCATTTCAGTTGCGACAACTCTATCTCTTACTGTAGGAGAGCCGCCTCTCTGAACATGACCGAGAATAGTAGCTCTTGACTCGACACCAGTAATATCCTGAAGAGTTCTTGTGATATACTCTGTCTTGCCAACACCCTCAGCAACTACAATGATAAAATGTGTCTTGCCTGACTTCTTTGTCTGCTCCATCTTCTGAGCAATAGCATTGAGGTCATAAGGCTTCTCAGGTGTGATAACAGCCTCAGCGCCTACAGCAGCAGCAACGTTGATAGCAATGTGACCAGCGTTTCTGCCCATTACCTCAACTACTGAACATCTGTCATGTGACTGTGCTGTATCTCTGATCTTATCGATCATTTCCATAGCCGTGTTCATAGCTGTGTCATAACCGATAGTATATTCTGTGCATGAAATATCGTTGTCTATAGTACCAGGCAGACCGATACATGGGATACCCTGTGCTGAAAGATCAGCCGCACCTCTGAATGAGCCGTCACCACCGATAACTACGATACCGTCAAGGCCCATTTCAAGACACTTATCTCTGCCCTTCTTTACGCCCTCGATATCTCTGAATTCAGGACATCTTGCAGTATAAAGACAAGTACCGCCTCTCTGGATTATGCCAGAAACAGTTCTTGCATTCATCTCAATAACTTCACCATTAAGAAGACCGTTATATCCTCTGAGGATACCTACGACTTCCATACCCTTTGCAAGACCAGCTCTGCATACTGCTCTGACAGCAGCGTTCATTCCCGGAGCATCTCCTCCGCTGGTAAGTACACCAATTTTCTTAGCCATGTAAAATACCTCCAAACCAGGAAACAATTTATCCTGTTACTTTCCTAATAATCTATAATGAGCATAGCACAAAGCCCCTGAATTGTCAAGGGCTTTGTTTATTTTTTAACATTTTATTAAACGTTTTCGTTATTCAGCAGGCACAACAGCCGGAGCTGGTGTTGTTTCAGAAGAGCTGCCTGTGTTCGTATCAGGCTTAGGCTCTGTTGCCTTTGTTGTAGTGGTCGTAGTAGTCACAAGACCTGCGGAAACTGTAACTGTAAGCACATCACCATTTTTAACATTCACAGTGTTTCCAACATTAACGCTCGTCGCCATAACATATCCTGCAGAAACAGAGCTTGAGAAATCGGTAACGACCTTATACTTGATATTATAAGAATCAAGTAGCTCAAGGTAAGCCTTCTTTGACAGACCAGAGAAATCAGGAACAGAAACATTTTCAGGACCTGCACATACTTTAAGAACAAGCTCATTTTTCAAAGACGGATCAAAATCAGTACCCTCTGGTATGCTCTGCTCTTTAACAACGTCCTTATCGTCAACATCAGAATAATAATATTCAGCCTTGATAGTAAAATCCTCACCAAGCTGTTTTACAACAGTATTGTATTCCAGACCCACAACGTTAGGCATTATAGCGCCATAGCCATATTCTGACTGACTTTCAGCATCAGTCACCTTAGGCGTAGCAACTGTGGTGCTGTAAACGAATACCTCGCTGTCAACTCCATCTGCATCATCAGAAGAAATGACCTTATCCTCAGACGAATCATTATTGCTGTCCGACGGACCTGAAAACAACTCATATAGCAGAAAAACTGAAAGCAAAAGCACTATCACAAGCACAGTCCAGCCTATTATCGTAGCCGTTTTATTCTTAGGCTTTTCTTCCTCACGAGTCTGCTGTGACATTTGCCTTGACTGCGTTCTTTGTCTTGGAACATGCTGTATAGGAATAGTCTGAGTTGAACCCTTAGGGTGTTCCATATGCGTTGTATGCTGCTCAAAAAGTGCAGTAACAAGCTCAGAAACTGTCTGTATTCTTTCTTCGCCACGAACTCTCATAGCTCTTGAAAGAACTCGTGAGATATGCTGTGGTATTCTCGGATTGACTCTGCAAGCTTCGACCATAGTATCATTCTTTGTACGGGTATAAGCGTCAAGGGGCATACAGCCTGTTAGTATTCTATAAAGAACTGCAGCAAGTGCATAAACGTCAGTCCATGTGCCCTGCCATTCTAACGAAGAATATTGCTCAGGGGCGGTATATCCTGAATAGAACTCAGGAGAAAGCCCTGTATTAGATGTTCTTATAGAACTTATGCAAAAGCCTGTAAGTTTAAGCTCACAATCAGTTGTAACAATAATATTTTCAGGAGATATTCCCCTGTGTATGATACCTGCATTATGTATAATGCTCAATGTTGTAAACAATGGCACAAAAAGCTTTTTGACTTGTTCCCATGTGAGAAAGCCTGTATTCGACTGTAAAAATTTCTTTAGCGTCACGCCCTCCACATATTCGAGTATGACATAGGTCGTATTATTCTCGCAAAACATATCCTTTGCCGTGGCGATATGCTGAAGATTTCTCATGCGTGAAAGAACTTTGTTCACGTCTGCAAACTCAGACATAAATGTCTTATACTTAGCCAGACAATCTGGATTCACCACAAGTCGCTGACTTTCGCTATCTCTTTCGCAAAGAGTGTCAGGCATATACTCTCTTGCCACACACTTGCATTTGCCAACCATATCGTAGCAAATGTAAGACGCACCCTCACCATTATATGAAAGCATTTTTCCGACTATATATCTGTTGTCAAGCACTGTTCTCGGTGCAAGATAAGCCTGTAAATGTGGGATATCGTCGGTATAGCTACAATAATGACAGCGACCGTCAGAACCAAGTTCGTTCATACAGCCCATACATAATTTAGTACTAGGATCCATACCGAACCTCCTTTTTACGTTATTCATCAATTTATATTAGCAACAAACCGAGCATAAGTCAAGTTTTTTTGTGCAATTGTAGAATTTACGCAACAATTTGTATTTCTTTTGTAACATTATGACCCTTTTACAGATACTCAGGATAAATAAGCGTAGAAGAATAATACAGATACTTATTATCCGTATCGAACGTTACATTAAGCACCACTGGCTGATCATCACCTGCGTCGTTTTCATACCAATAACGGTATATATAATTTTTAGTGTCTTTTGACCATACGATGCCGTAATATTCAAGGTCTATGGCATCTGACAAGCCACTCCACTTTGCACCTTGTTCAAACTTATCAAGGTTGATAGCTTTACTCTTTTTTTCACCATTTGCATTGTTTTTAAGCACCTTGAAATTTGAATATTTTACGGTTTGTATACGTTCTTCATCATCAACAGTAACAAACGCCGCCCATTCAGGATAATTTATGCCATCAACATTAACACTGTCATCAGACTCAATGATATAATCAAAATTCAGTGCATTGTTCACTCCCTGAAAAGCCGATTCGTCCTTAAAGTGCATATCAAGCTTTTTCTGAGCCTTTGCAACATCTACGCCGATATATTCAGAAATGCTCTCAGCGGTGTTTTCACCCTTTCCGCTTATAATATTCACAACGATAAGGACGACAAGCACCACAAGGAGCACTACCGCCACTGTTATAAGAATAAGCTTGAGCTTGCCTTCAGACAATTTATGTTTTTTCTCGCCCACTATTTCCACATTTAGCGGTTTATTCTGCTTTTTGAAACGCTTCATGATAGATGTATTTTTGTCTGGTCTTAATCTTGTGTCACAGTTAGGACAGAAAATGTCATCATCGTCAACTGACTTGTGGCATTTAGGACACTCCATAAAAACAACTCCCTTTTGCAACATCCGTGCATTTGCACACTTTTTCAAAACAAGTATACCATAATCTCTGTAAAAAGTCAACAAACGCAAAACAGCGGACAGAAGTCTATCCGCTGTAAAAAACATATATCAGAAGTGCATCTGGTCAGGGTCTTCGATATCCTTTGCAAAACAGCCTGCAACAGGTATCGTTTTGCTGCGATATTTTGAAAGACCTGCTGCTGTCTCATCGTCAACGATAAATGCCTTATCAACAACTGCATTCTTCGCTTTAAGTGTCATGACCTGAACGCCTATAGTATCTCTCGTGGACTTAGGCATAAGAAGCGCTGTATCAAATATCATTGCTCTGCCGTTAGTTGTGCGAAGCATTATCTCAGCGTTATCCTGCACAAAGAACATTCCCACAAGCTTAGCCTTTGCAGAATAAGCGTTGGCAAGCTTCTTTCTGTTGGTCTTTGTTTCATAGGCACTGAGCGGCACCTTTGCCACCTTTCCGTTTTCAAAACAGAATATCATATAGCCCGAATAATCTACAGTATTCACCATGGACACAACGCCCTCACCATCATCAAAACCAAGCTTTGCAGGAATATAATCGCCAAGAGAGCTTGCCTTTGTGTCGACAAACTGCGATACCTTGGTCTTATACACAGCCGCCTTGTCAGAGAAGAACAGAAGCTCCGTTTTGTTGGTGCTTTCCATTTCCTGAAGCGAACCGTCGCCCTCTTTATACTTCTGCTCGCTTGCCATTCTCAGTGATTGCGGAGTACACTTCTTGAAATAACCGCTTTGAGATAGGAAAAGCTTGCAGGCGTAGTCAGGGATATCGTCCTCTATGTCTATCTCCTCGATATCAGTCTTATAATAGAACTGAGTTTTTCTTGGCTGACCATACTTCTTTGAAACTTCCTTTAATTCGGAAATGATGATATTCTTTATTTTTCTGTCGCTTCCAAGAATATCTTCAAGCTCTGCAATAGCTTTTTCAAGATCCTCAGTTTCGGCAGTTCTTTTGAGGATATACTCACGGTTAAGGTGTCTGAGCTTTATTTCAGCCACATAATCAGCCTGTATCTCGTCAATGCCGAATCCAACCATAAGGTTAGGAACGACCTCTGTTTCTTCTTCCGTTTCTCTGATTATCTTTATAGCCTTGTCGATATCGAGAAGTATTTTTCCAAGACCTTTCAGAAGGTGGAGCTTGTCTTTCTTCTTTGCAAGATCAAAGCTTGTTCTGCGTCGAACGCAATCCATTCTGAACGCTACCCATTCTTTAATTATATCATAAACGCCCATTATTCTTGGATAGCCGTGAACAAGTATATAGAAATTACATGAATATGAATCCTGTAGCGGCGTCAGCTTATAAAGCTTTTGCATAAGCTTGTCAGGGTCTACGCCCTTTTTGATATCTATACCTATTTTCAGACCGTTAATGTCCGTTTCATCACGGATATATGATACCTCTCTTATCTTGCCTGCCTTAACGAGAGCAATTATCTTCTCGATTATTGCTTCAACTGTGGTAGTGGCAGGTATCTCAACGATCTCAAGACACCTTGACTCCTTGTCATACTGATATTTTGCTCTCAGCTTAACAGAGCCTTTTCCTGTGCGGTATATCTTATCAAGCTCCTCCTCATCATATAGAAGTGAAGCACCGCCCGGAAAGTCAGGTCCTTTCAGCGTTTCAAGAGCGTTGAAATCAGGATTTTTCATAAGTCCGATAGTTGTCTCGCAAACCTCGCTGAGATTGAACGGACAAACTGATGAAGCCATAGAAACGCCTATACCAACGTTTGCATTAACAAGTATTGACGGGTAAGTAGCAGGAAGCAAGGTCGGCTCTGTGGTGGTGTTATCATAGTTAGGAACAAAATCAACAGTGTCCTTGTCTATATCTCCGAAAAGCTCCTGACAGATAGGCATGAGCTTTGCCTCAGTGTATCGAGAGGCAGCATACGCCATATCTCTTGAATATGCCTTACCGAAGTTACCCTTGCTCATTACATATGGGTGCAAAAGCGCTTCATTGCCCTGTGAAAGTCTTACCATGGTTTCATATATAGCACCGTTGCCGTGAGGATTGAGCCTCATGGTCGCACCAACGATATTGGCAGACTTTGTGAGCTTGCCGTTTAAAAGTCCCATTTTATACATTGTATAAAGCAGTTTTCTGTGTGAGGGCTTAAAGCCGTCTATCTCAGGGAACGCTCTTGATACCAAAACGCTCATGGCATATGGCATATAGTTCTTTTCAAGGGACATTGTTATCTTTTCGTCTGCAACAAGTCCTGCACCCTCGATATATGCGTTGTTATTTGGTTTAGCAGTCTTTTTAGGCTCTGCCTTTTTTCTTGCCATAAAATCTATCCTTTCATAAAGTTCGTAAGGTCGGTGCACTTTTTGCCTGTATACTGCATAGCGATCCTGCTTTCGGGATCGGCGTCAAACATATACAGCACCGCAATAAAAATAAATTCAAGTGGTTTCATAAGGATATAGACCACATCAGCACGCAATTTCGTCGATATATGCTGTGAAATGGGATATCCGTGTTTATCGTAAAAGCTTCTCACACATTTGTGAAAACGTGGAAGCTTATCCTGTATAAGCTCTTCAAATGCGTTTGCAACACAAAGCTGTCTGTTCACAACTATCTTATCCCCACGCCGCAGACCCATTCGCTGAGGTTTGACGAGCTTAGCGTGTCCCCCTGCCGCAACTGTGCAAAGATAATGCCCTTGTGAGTAATCAGGCGGCGGAGGTATCTGCTGAGAAAACGTCCAATCGGCTGTTTCCGTGAAAGCCTTTACTATGCTGTCAGGGCGCTGTCCAAATAAAACAAGTATCAAAAGCATCACCGCAAGGAGCGGTATCATTGCCACAAAGCTGATAAGATACCAACCAAGGCTTTTTGTGAGAAGCTTATTAAGCCAGCCCATAAAGCCGCTTTTCTCCGCCGAATTGCTGAGATATCCCGTCTGCGCCTTTATTTCACGGCGAATGAGCCTTACGGACATAAGCATATAATTCATTGGAAAAACCAACATCATCACCGTGAAAAAGTTATCCATATTCTTCAAAAGCTGTATCACCAGCAGTATATCAAGCACATTGCCCATATACACCCCTGCAATGAGCATAGCCGCAAACAACGGCGGTTTTCTCTTTGTTATAACACTCAACAGTACAATGCACACCATAGCTATAAAAAACAGGAAGAAAAAACTAAACCTATACTCCCCTGCTATGGGTGTATGAAATTCCCCATGAACAGTTAGAGGAACATCATATTCAACGCCAAGACCTAACCCGTCAAGGTCAAAAACAGACAGCAGCGAACCGATTACCACCGTCAGCACATCAAACAGCGGTCTGTCCAATTCTTTAGGTGCATTCTCAAAAAGCCTTATAACATTTATTACTGTGAAAAACAATGGAAGTCCAACACATATCACAAGCGCAGACGACCATATAAAAATTGCGTCCATAATGCTCTCCACTCAAACAGCTTATGAAATATCTGCCATATCCAGATAATCAACACCATTATTGGTGATGAAATCTTTTCTTCCCTGCAGATCGTCACCCAAAAGCATATCGAACATCCATTGTGTCTGCTCGATATCGTCAGGCTCTATCTTTATAAGACGTCTTGTGGCAGGGTCCATAGTCGTAAGGCTCATCATCTCCGCCTCGTTCTCGCCAAGACCTTTTGAACGCTGGATATCAAATTTTTTATTGCCTATCATTTTGAGTATCTTCGTCTTTTCGTTCTCGTCATACGCAAAGTAAGTCTTGTCGGAAGTCGTTATCTCAAAGAGCGGTGACTCCGCAATATAAACATATCCTTTTTCAATAAGGGTCGGCACAAGTCTGTAAAGCATTGTGAGTATAAGCGTTCTGATATGGAAGCCGTCAACATCGGCATCAGTACAGATAACTATTTTGTTCCAGCGTAGGTTGTCAAGATTGAACATAGATATCTCCTTGTTCTTGCCCGTCTTGACCTCAACGCCGCAGCCTATGACCTTTATAAGATCTGTGATTATCTCGTTCTTGAAAATCTTATCATAGTCAGCTTTCAAACAGTTGAGTATCTTTCCTCTTACAGGGATAACAGCCTGAAACTCTGCATTTCTTGCCATTTTTACAGAACCAAGGGCTGAGTCGCCCTCCACGATGTAAAGCTCACGCTGAGAAAGGTCTTTTGAACGGCAGTCAACGAATTTTTGCACCTGATTTGATAGGTCAATAGAGCCTGCAAGCTTTTTCTTCAGGTCTATTCTTGACTTCTCAGCCTTTTCACGGCTTCTCTTGTTTACAAGAACCTGCTCTGCTATCTTCACCGCTTCGTCAGGATTTTCAATAAAGTATATCTCAAGATTGTGCTTCAAGAACTCTGTCATGCACTCCTTGATAAACTTGTTTGTGATAGCTTTCTTTGTCTGATTGGCATATGAAGTCTGTGTAGAAAACGAACTTGAAACAAGCACCAAGCAATCCTCGATATCCTGAAAAGTAATAGGCTTTTCGTTTTTCAGATACTTATTGTTGCTTTTGAGATAAGCATTTATCTGAGATGTGAAAGCACTCTTTACAGCGTCCTCCGGTGAGCCGCCATGTTCCAGAAAGCTTGAATTGTGATAATATTCAAGACATTTTACCTGATTAGAGAAAGTGAACGCCACAGAAAGCTTTACCTTGTAATCGTCCTTGTCCTCACGGTCACGACCCTTGCGGTCGCCTGTGAAAAACTGCACCGAGGTCAGAGGCTTTTCACCTGCTATCTCTGCAACATAATCAGCGATACCATTCTCATAATAGAACGTCTTTTCTTCAAAAGAATTGTTCTCACGCTGTATACGCAGGATAAATGTGATATTAGGGTTTACTACAGCCTGCTTTTTCAGAACGTCCTCAAAATATTCGTTCTCAATTTTTATATCAGTGAAAACTTCAAGGTCAGGTCGCCAATGTGTCTTTGTACCTGTCTTTTTCTGCTTTGTTTCTTCCTTTTTAAGACCGCCAACGTTTCTTCCCTTTTCAAAATGCAGGTCATACTTATATCCGTCACGGAAAACCTCGACGTCCATAAACTCAGATGAATACTGCGTCGCACAAGCACCTAGTCCGTTAAGACCCAACGAATATTCATAGTTATCTCCACCGTTATTATTATACTTGCCACCTGCATAAAGCTCGCAGTAAACAAGCTCCCAGTTATATTTTTTCTCACGCTGGTTATAGTCAACAGGACAACCACGTCCGAAGTCTTCCACCTCGATAGAATCGTCATTGTACTTTGTAACGATTATCTTATCGCCATGACCGTCACGAGCTTCGTCTATAGAGTTTGAAAGAATTTCAAAAACAGAATGTTTACAGCCCTCAAGTCCGTCAGAGCCGAATATTACCGCAGGACGCTTTCTTACTCTGTCCTCCCCCTTAAGGGATACTATATCTTCATTTGTATATTCCTTTTTATTTGCCATTTCTCATTTCCTTTCTTACGGATCTGAAGAATTTTTTACATACAAATCTGTCTCTTATACACATCTCCGAGCCCA
>ENA-UAIM01000468-UAIM01000468.1-human-gut-metagenome-genome-assembly--contig:-NODE-468-length-9908-cov-4.002842_pt1 | contig 9908 bp, 8 predicted proteins | sample MGYA00244418_ERZ654387 | MGnify/ENA primary metagenome ERZ654387 (study PRJEB26926, sample SAMN06165118) | human gut metagenome | biome: ENVO:00009003; feature: ENVO:2100002; material: ENVO:00002003... | reverse complement strand
TTATAATCATATTATTCCTATTGAAATTATATGAAATATAACGAAGAAGGTGACAGACATGAAAGAAATATTATGCTTCGGAGATTCCAACACATACGGACTCATCCCAGGAACAAACAGAAGATATGACAGAGAAACAAGATGGACAGGAATTTTATTAGAGAAGCTTTACGATAAAGGATATAGAATCATTGAAGAAGGATTATGCGGAAGAACAAGTATCTTTGACGATGCGACAAGAGACGGAAGAAATGGAGCGAAAGTACTTCCAATGATCTTAGAGACACACGCACCACTTGATCAGGTTGTTTTAATGCTTGGAACCAATGACTGCAAAACATACAACCATGCAAGTGCCGAGCGCATTGGAAAGGGAATCGAGAAACTGATCCAGCAGATCAGAAAAGCAGATCCAGCGATCGATATTTTATTGGTATCTCCAATTGAACTTGGAGAAGATGTATGGAAACCAGGATTCGATCCTGAATTTGACCAGCATTCTGTGAAAGTATCCAAGCAGTTAAAACAGACATACTTAAATATCGCATGGAAATACGGATGCGATTTTCTTGCAGCAAGTGATGTGGCAAAGCCAAGCAAGGCAGATATGGAACATATGAATGAAGAAGGACATAAAAACCTTGCAGGAGCCATTGAATCATTTCTTGTAGAAAAGGAAAGAAATCATTCAAACGATTATGTAAATGTGGTATGATAAAACAAATGTGTTATTTTATTTCATAGGAAATCACATAACCAACGATACAAAACATTCAGAAAGGAATTTTACATATGGAAACGATCAATCCACAGGAATGGAAAAAAGACCTGCCAGCATTTAAAGAAAAGACAGACCAGTTTTATGCAGGAGAACTAAGTAAAGCAGATTACAAAGGATTTTCCGGTGGTTACGGAAGTTATGCACAGAAAGATGGAAAAGCGAGTATGATCCGTCTTCGTATGGCAGGCGGTCATTTAACAAAAGACAAATTAAAATTTATTGCAGACAGTATTAAAACATATAATGTAGATAAAGTTCATTTAACAACATGCCAGACAATTCAGTTACATAACTTACAGCCAGAAGCCATCTATGGAATCATGGAAGGTGGATTAGATCACGGCATCGTCACAATGGGCGGCGGTGGAGATTTTCCACGTAATGTAACGGTATCCCCATTATCTGGTGTTGAAAAAGGAGAGCATTTTAACGTTCTTCCATATGCAGAAGCAGCCGGAGAATATTTAATGACATTTATCAAAAAAGAAGTCATGCCAAGAAAACTAAAAGTAGGATTCTCAAACAGCCCTGCAAATGAGACACATGCAACATTCCGTGACCTTGGGTTTGTGGCAAGAGAAGATGGAAACTTTGATGTCTACAGTGCCGGAGGACTTGGAAATAATGCAAGATTCGGACTGAAAGTCGCAGAGAATGTAGAACCAGAGAAGATTCTTTACTATATCTGTGCAATGAGAGAGACATTTATCGCACATGGAAATTACAAACAGCGTGGAAGAGCAAGAACACGTTATATGCAGGAGACTTTAGGAGAAGAAGGATATATCAAAGCTTTCCATGAGAAATTAGATGAAGTTTTCGCATCCGGACAGGATCTTGATCTTCATGTAGAAATTTCTGAAGTGAAGAAACAGGGAGATGGAAGTAAAGTATCTGGTAAACGAGTGATCGATCAGAAACAGGAAGGATTATATGCAGTTTCTTATCACCCATTCGGTGGCTGTCCAAAACCTGAGAAATTAGGAGAGATCTATGATGTGATCAAAGATATGGATGAAGTGGAAGCAAGAATTTCACCAGATGAGACAATGTACATCATCAATCTGACAGGAGATGAAGCAAAGAAAGTTTTAGATGCGACAGATGATGGTGCAGAAACGTTGTTTGAGACATCTGTATCTTGTATCGGAGCAACGATCTGTCAGGTTGGATTAAGAGATTCTCAAGGATTGTTACACAAAGTGATCGAAGCAGAAAGAGAAGCTGGATTAAAGGATGGTTCACTGCCTAAGATTCATATTTCTGGATGTATGTCTTCTTGCGGAACACATCAGATCGGAGAGATCGGATTTCACGGAAGTATGAAAGTAATTGATAAAGTTGCTCATTCTGCATTTGTACTTCATATCAATGGATCTGATCTTCAGGGAAAAGAGAAGATGGGAGAAGAAGTAGGGATCATTTTAGAAGAAGATATTCCACAGTTCTTGGTAAAATTAGGACAGGCAGTTGAGAGTGAAGAACTTGATTTTTCACAGTGGAATTTAAAACATCCAGAAGGAATCAAGGAAATCGCAAAAGAATATATAAAATAGGACACAGAGATAATGGCATATTTTCCAATGTTTGTACAACTAAAGAAGAAAAAATGTCTAGTGATCGGCGGTGGTAAGATCGCACTTCGTAAGATTGAAGTTTTAAAAGATTTTGAAGCAGATATTACCGTGATCGCACCAGAGATGATAACACAGATTCGGCAGATTGATCAGATTTGCCGAATCTTTCGAACGTTTATGGAGAAAGATTTTAATGAGGCAGATTTTGTGATCGCAGCAACCGATGATCAAAAAACAAATCATGAGATCAGCCAGATCTGCAGACGAAAGAAGATTCCTGTCAATGCGGTTGATCAGAAAGAAGATTGCAGCTTTATTTTTCCATCCTATGTAAAAGAAGGAGAAGTTGTCGCTGCATTTTCAAGTGGCGGGCAGAGTCCGTTGATCACACAGTATTTAAAAGAAAAGATCAAACCAGATTTGAATAAAGAATTAGGACAACTCGCACAGATTTTGGGAAGTCTGAGAAAGCTTGCAAAATCATGCATTGCCACAGAACAGGAACGAAAGGCATTTTATAAAGAATTATTACAAATCGGATTAGAGGATATTGATTCATTGGAAGAACAACGAATCAATGAAATCATTCAAAAATATATATCAGAGTGAAATCGAGGAACAGTAAAAATGGAACGTACAAGAAGATTAAGAACAAGCAACTATATGAGAGATATGGTAAGAGAAAATCATGTGAGAATTGACGAATTGATCTATCCAATCTTTGTTACAGAAGGAGAGAATATCAAACATTCTGTAGAATCTATGCCAGGGATTTATCAGTATTCGCTGGATCGTTTATCAGAGGAAATTAACATGATCAAAGAAGCGGGGATCAAAGCAATTTTAATCTTTGGAATCCCAGATCATAAAGATGAAGTTGGAAGCGGTGCATATGCTGAAGATGGAATTGTGCCAAAGGCGATCCGCCAGATCAAAAAAGAGTATGAAGGACTTTTGATCATTGCGGATGTATGTCTTTGTGAATACACATCTCATGGACACTGTGGTCTTGTGAAAGACGGAGTGATCTTAAATGATGAAACACTTCCGCTTCTTGCAAAGGCATCTGTAAGTTATGCAAAAGCAGGGGCAGATATCATTGCGCCAAGTGATATGATGGATCTTCGAGTGAAAGCTATTCGTGAAGCTTTAGATGAAGCAGGATTTGTATACACACCGATCATGTCTTATAGTGCCAAGTTTGCGTCAGGATACTATGGACCATTTCGTGATGCAGCACATTCTGCACCAGGATTTGGAGATAGAAAAACATACCAGATGGATCCGGCAAATGGACAGGAAGCTCTAAGAGAGATCGGGGAAGACATCGAAGAAGGAGCAGACTTGATCATTGCCAAACCAGCACTTGCTTATATGGATATTATGAAAGAAGCATCTATGAAATACAATATTCCGATCGTTGCATACAATGTAAGCGGAGAATATGCTATGGTAAAAGCAGCTGCGGCCAATGGATGGATCGATGAGAAAAAGATCGTTATGGAAAATATGGTCGGATTAAAACGTGCTGGTGCAAAGATGATCATTACATATCATGCACTTGATGTTGCAAAATGGCTGAAAGAAGAGGAAAGATAAAATGAAAGATACAAGATCAAAAGAATTATATGAACGAGCAAAAGTACATATTCCAGGAGGGGTAAACAGTCCAGTTCGTGCATTCCGTGCGGTAAATCGTACTCCAAGATTCATGGAATCTGCAAAAGGAGACCGTATTATTGACGCCGATGGAAATGAATATATCGATTATGTATGTTCATGGGGACCTGGAATCTTAGGACATGCTCATCCTCAAGTCATCAAAAAAGTCATGGACTCTTGTGAAAACGGTTTGACTTTTGGAGCACCAACAGAGAAGGAAGTGATCCTTGCAGAATTGATCAGTGAATTGATTCCGTCTATGGAAGTAAGCCGCCTAGTAAGTTCTGGAACAGAAGCTGTTATGAGTGCGATCCGTGCAGCCAGAGGATTTACAGGGAGAGATAAGATCGTTAAATTCCGCGGATGCTATCATGGACATTCCGACAGTTTGTTAGTAAAAGCAGGATCGGGAGCACTTACAACATCCGTTCCAGACAGTGCCGGAGTTCCAAAAGATGATACGAAGAATACATTAGTTGCAGAATACAATGACAAAGATTCTGTACAAAAACTATTTGATGAAAATAAAGATCAGATCGCAGCAGTGATCGTAGAACCGGTGGCAGCTAACATGGGATTAGTACTTCCAGAAGAAGGATTTCTCGAATTTTTAAGAGAGATCACAAAAGATTACGGATCATTATTGATCTTTGATGAGGTTATTACAGGTTTTAGGCTATCTCTAGGAGGAGCACAGCAGTATTATAATATCAAGCCGGATATCACAACACTTGGAAAAATTGTTGGTGGAGGAATGCCGATCGGTGCGTATGGCGGAAGAAGAGAAATCATGCAGATGATCTCTCCAGATGGGCCAGTTTATCAGGCAGGAACATTGTCAGGAAACCCAGTTGCAACAACGGCAGGAATTGAGACATTAAATATCTTAAAAAATGATCCGCAGATTTACGAAAGACTAGAGCAAAAAACAAGAAAACTTGCTGATGCAGCAAGAGAAGCAGGAAAAGGACATATTTGTGTTAATCAGATTGGATCTTTAATGAGTGTATTCTTTACAGACCAGAAAGTCAGAGATTTTGAAAGTGCTGTGACATCCAATACAGAACAGTATGCAGATTATTTTGGATATTTACTAGATCGCGGAATTTATATTGCACCATCTCAGTTTGAGACAATGTTTATTTCTAACGCACATACAGAAGAAGATATTGAGAAAACATGTAAACTTGCAGGAGAGGCTCTATGCAGTTTGGATTTCTAGGAATTGATTATAAAAATGCAGATCTTACCATTCGTGATGAAATTTCATTTACGGATCAGAAGAAGCTTGAATTTTTTCATAAAGCAGAGAAAATCGGGGTTGAACAGGTGATGATCTTATCAACCTGTAACCGCAGTGAGATTTATTATTTTTTTGATGATGAACAACAGATCAAAAAAATACAAAATATATACTGTGATATGTTCGATAAAGCAGAGATCGAGCAATATATCAGACATTGCGAAGAAGACAAAGCAGTTTCTTATCTGTTTCAAGTAACCGCAGGATTAGAATCTATGGTACTAGGAGAAGATCAGATTCTTGGACAGGTAAAAGATGCCTTGGATTTTTCAAGAACCATGGGATTTAGCAAGAAAGAACTAAATAAAGTCGTAAGAGATGCTATTACTTGTGCAAAAAAGGTAAAAACAACGTTTAGAATAAGTGAGAAACCAGTATCTGTTGGATATATCGGAATCCGTGAATTACAGAAAATATGTGATATCAAAGACAAAATGGTCTTGGTGATCGGAAGCGGAGATACTGCAGTTCTTGCACTTCGTTATCTGCAGGAATATGAAGCAGGCAAGATTTATTTATGCAGCAGAACACTGGCACATGCAGGAAATGTTCAGAAAGAGTTTCAAGAGATTGAGATCATTTCTTACGAACAAAGATATGAGATCATGAAACAATGTGATATTGTAGTATCTGCAACATCAGCACCACATGTGGTTGTAAAACAAGAATATTATACGCCAGAAAAACAAGTTACATTTTTAGATCTTGCAACACCAAGAGATATTGATCCAAAACTTTCAGATGACTCAAAGGTAAATCTGATCAATTTAGACACGATCAAAGAGATTTCTAAAGCAAATCAGTCAGAACGTGAAGAACTTTGCAGACAAAGCAATACGATGATCAGCAAAGCAAAAGAAGAAACGATGCAGTGGCTGTTTCAGGCACCAATGGAAGAAACAATTCGTTCTTTGCAGGAAAAATGTACAGAGATCGTGGAAGATAGTTATTCATATTTATCAAGAAAAATAGATTTTGGAACAAGAGAGCAGAAGCTTCTAAAGAAGGTGTTAAATGCATCCTTGCAGCGCATGATCAAAGAACCGATTCAGGAATTAAAACATTTAGAAACAAGACAGGAACAAGCAGATTATAAGAAGATGGTAGAACAGCTTTTTGGGATAGAGACAAAGAAAGGAAAATGACCTATGAAATATATCATCGGATCAAGAGGATCACGCCTTGCACTGATCCAGACAAAATATGTTCAGGAAAAATTAGCGAAAGCTTATCAAGAACACACTTTTGAAATCCAGATCATTAAAACAAAAGGTGATAAGATTCAGAATAAACCATTGGATAAAATTGGTGGAAAAGGTCTGTTTGTCAAAGAGATTGAAGAAAAGATCATTTCTGGGGAAATCCATATGGGAGTTCACAGCATGAAAGACATGCCGTCAACCCCGGCAAAAGGCCTTGTTTTTACAAAAGTATGGAAAAGGGAAGATCCAAGAGATGTGTTGATCCTTCGAACAGCGAAACATCTGTCTGAATTACGAGAAGGTGCTGTGATAGCAACAGGAAGCAAAAGAAGAGCATTTCAGTTATTAAAGTTAAGACCAGACCTTCAGATTATAAATATTCGAGGGAATGTTGATACGAGACTTCGAAAAATGGAGGAACAACAATTAGATGGAATCGTTCTTGCGGCAGCAGGTCTTAAAAGACTAGGAATGGAAGATGTGATCACGCAATATCTGGCGCCAGAAGACATGATCTCAGCACCAGCACAGGGTGCTCTGGCTTTGGAAGTAAGAGAAGATCAGAAAGAATTGCAAAAGATGTTGGATGTATTTTGTGATGAAGAAACAATGAACGAAGTATGTGCAGAACGAAATTTCTTAGAACAAATGGGAGGCAGTTGTCATACTCCGGCAGGTGCCAGATGTCAAAAGACAGATCAAGGGTACGAACTATATGCTATGTTTGGAAATGAAGATGGAAGCAAACAGGCATATACGAAAGTTTATGGAACATGCCCTGAGATCTTGGCACAAACGGCAGTAAAAAATATCAAAAAACAGCTGGCAGGAATCGTATATTTAATTGGTGCAGGACCGGGAGATCCAGGACTTATCACGGTTAAAGGAAAAGAAATCTTAAAAAAAGCGGATTGTGTCATTTATGACAGATTGATTTCACAAGAATTATTAGATGAAACAAAAGAAGGATGCGAACATATCTATGTTGGAAAAGAAAATCATCATCATACGATGAAACAAGAACAGATCAATGAATTATTAGCACAAAAAGCATTACAATATGATATCGTAGTGCGTTTAAAAGGTGGGGATCCATTTGTCTTTGGAAGAGGTGGAGAAGAAGCCATATATTTAGCCGATCATGGAATTTATTGTGAAGTTGTTCCAGGAATCAGCTCCTGTATCGCAGCTGCGGAACTTGCGGGGATTCCTGTAACTCATCGAGGAATCTCCAAAGGATTCCGTGTTGTGACAGCACATGATCGAAGAAATCAGTTATCTGATCTTAATTTTGCATCTATGGCAAAGTCTGAAGAAACCTTAGTGTTCTTAATGGGACTTTCGAAACTAGAAGAGATCACAACGAATCTATTAAAAAATGGAATGGATGCCAATACACCTGTTGCAGTTGTTTCTAGTGCAGCATCTACAAAGCAGCAAACATGTGAAGCAACATTAAATACGATTCATGAAAAAGTAAAGCAAGAAAAACTTTCATCACCAGCAGTCATTGTTGTAGGAAAGGTTGTGAAACTTCAAAAACAGATTCAAAAATCAGAAGATACAACCTGTCATTTAGTTACCAAAATAGGAGATCAGCCATCAAAGTTAGCGCAGATATTAAAAGATCATGGATATAAGGTCAAGGAACTTCAGACAGGAGAGATTTCTTATAGATATGACCGGATTTCCAAAGAGGAATTAGCGAAAGTGACCTATCTGATTTTTACAAGCAGATATGGAATTCATGGTTTTATGAAACAGATGAAATCTTCGAATCTGGATCTTCGAGATCTCTTCGATAAAAAAATTGTCGTTGTAGGTAAAAAGACAAAAGATGTCTTGATGCAATATGGGATTATAGCAGATCTTATGCCAGAAGAAGCAGGAGAGATCAATCTTTCCGAACTTATGAAACAGGAAGTAGATGCAAAGGATGTGGTCTGGTACTGTAAAGGCATATCTGGTGGAGAAAAATTAAAAAAAGCCCTTACACCGATCTGTCAGGTAACAGAAAAGGTCATGTATGAAAATAATAGAAAGATTTTAAGTGAAATTCCAGAAATGAAAGATATCCGAAGTGTTTCTTTTACCTGTGCATCATCAGCTCGAAGATTTTTTGATCAGATAGGAGAAGAAAAGCAACAATGGATAGAGAATATTCCGTGTATCAGTATTGGAGAAAAGACAACGAAGCAGCTTCGAGAAATAGGAGTACGGCATATTTTAGAATCTAAGGATACAACCTATGTATCAATGTTTTATAAAATCAAAGAATCAATGTTATAATAGAAAAAGAAAGGCAGAGTAAGACCATTATGGGATTTGAATTTCAGATTTTAGACAAACTTCAAACGATCCATACTCCATTATTAGACAGATTTATGGTAGCTATTACGAAACTGGGAGATGCAGGGATCGTATGGATCATTTTAACAGTCATTTTATTACTGATACCAAAAACAAGAAAATCAGGAGTATACATGGCAGTTGCATTAATTGCAGATTTGATCATTTGTAATGTGATCTTAAAACCGATCGTGGCAAGAATAAGACCATATAGCATTAATCAGACGGTCCAGCTGTTGGTCACACCATTGAAGGATTATTCTTTTCCATCGGGACATACAGCTGCATCATTTGCATCGGTCAGTGCGCTGTATTTTGCGGGAAGAAAGAGAATGGCAGCAGGAGCTTTGATAGTATCTGTTTTAATCGCATTTTCAAGAATGTATTTATACGTTCATTATCCAACGGACGTTTTAGGAGGTTTGATCATTGGGCTCTTATGTGGATGGATCGCAGATATGATCATCCAAAAAGTTATGGAAAAAAGATCAAGGAAAAGTAGATAGATTTTGTACTAAATCAGATTCAAGTTGAATAAATTGGAAAAAAAGGCTATAATATGAATTATAAATCGTATCTAGAATACAATGCACGCATACAAGAATCTAATAATAATCACATCAAGAGTTGACATAAAGAGTAGATGATCAAGAAGAAGGAGAGTAGTATGAAAACAAAAATCGAAGTACAGTTTCAGGAACGCAACATAGATGTAAAAGACACAGAGAAACTTGTTAAAGAAAATTTAAAAGCAGCTGGTGTTAAAATGAACACGATCGTAAATTTAGATATCTATTATCAGCCAGAAGAAGGCGATATCTACTATGTTGCAACAACAAAAGATGGTAAAGAGCTCAGCAATGAAGAAGCATTAAAAATCGAAGAATAAACTACATATCTATAAATGCCAAAAAATTAAATTCTAATTATAAAGGTAAAGACCATTTAATAAATATCGCAATGATGAATCTGCAGATGATTTTATTAAGTGGTTTTTATCTGTCTCTTATACACATCTCCGAGCCCACGAGACC
>ENA-UAIM01000457-UAIM01000457.1-human-gut-metagenome-genome-assembly--contig:-NODE-457-length-10053-cov-5.836667_pt1 | contig 10053 bp, 9 predicted proteins | sample MGYA00244418_ERZ654387 | MGnify/ENA primary metagenome ERZ654387 (study PRJEB26926, sample SAMN06165118) | human gut metagenome | biome: ENVO:00009003; feature: ENVO:2100002; material: ENVO:00002003... | reverse complement strand
AGATAACAGGAAAGAGGAAAATAAATGAAGACCTGCGAGCTTTTCAAGAAAAAGACAACATTATCCTTTGAGGTGTTCCCACCAAAGAGTTCAACGCCTGTTGAGAGCATATACAGCACCATATCACAGCTCCAGCCACTTAATCCTGATTTTATCAGCGTAACATACGGAGCAGGCGGAAGCACGAACAATGCAACTATCGACATATGCTCGGCTATAAAAAATCACCACAAGATAGAGTCAGTGGCACATCTTCCATGCCTTTATCAGACAAAGAAACGAGTATTAGAGCAGCTTGAAGAGATGAAGTCTGCGAATATTGAGAACATACTTGCTTTGAGAGGTGACAGAAACCCTGATTTTGAGCCGGCAGGTGATTTTCACTACGCTTCCGACCTTGTATCTTTCATAAAAGAACACAGCGACATGAACGTAATAGGCGCATGCTATCCTGAATGTCACCCGGAGTGCGACAGCATAGTAGATGATATAAAGCACCTGAAGGATAAAGTAGACGCAGGCTGTTCACAGCTTATCACCCAGCTTTTCTTTGACAACAGCACATTTTACGATTTCAGAGAAAAAACAGCCATAGCAGGGATAAACGTGCCTATCGAAGCAGGAATAATGCCTGTGACCAACAAAAAGCAGATACTTAGAATGACAACTCTTTGTCATGCGACCCTGCCGAAGAAGTTTCTGAAGATAATGGACAAATACGAGAACGACCCAATAGCAATGAGAGATGCAGGCATAGCCTATGCGGTATCGCAGATAGTAGATCTCATCGCCAATGATGTAGACGGCATACACCTTTACACCATGAACAATCCATATATAGCGGAGAAGATATGTGAAGCGGTGAAGTCGCTTTTCTGATCTACACAAACGCAAGCAGGCGGAGAATTGATCTCCGCCTGCTTTTTTGTTTTCCGCACAGACCAACTGTAGGGGCGAACAGTGTTCGCCCGTTTCATTTTTTCACGATCCTACTGATTATTACATTGTATAAACACTGCACCCAAATGTAGGGGACGGCGCCCCCGACGTCCCGACATCGAAGCGTTAAGGTTTGATTTATCATAAAGCTGTGTAGGCAAACAAAAGCGGGTCAGAGCTTTACACTCCGACACCGCTTTATTATAGCTTATTATTCATATCTCAAAGCGTCGATAGGATTGAGCTTCGCCGCCTTTATGGACGGAATAAGTCCAAATACTATTCCAACTACCATTGAAAATACCACCGACACTACTATTGACGCCGAGGATATCGCCACAGGAACTTCCGCTACCTTCGCTATTACCTGCGAAAGCCCTATGCCCGTCAGCACACCGATTATTCCGCCTATGCTCGTAAGCACTGCCGCTTCTGTCAAAAACTGTGCAAGAATTCTCTTTTTCCTTGCTCCCAGTGCTTTTTTCAGTCCTATCTCTCTCGTTCTCTCTGTTACCGACACGAGCATAATGTTCATTACGCCTATACCGCCTACCAGCAGTGAGATGCTAGCTATCCATATAAGCATCTTATTAGTCGATGAACTCAGATCCTGCAATGACTTCGCCTGCTCCAGCAGGCTATCGCTCTTGTATTCCACAGAAGCGCTGGTTTCCTTGCTTTCGCCCTTTACAGCCGAAACGTTCTCGTTAAGAATATCCGCCGACTTTTTGCCCGCATTCGTCATCGAGTCCGTGTCCACAGCCTTTACAATACAGTTTTCTGGTTCGTCATAGCGGAAAACTATCCCCCAATCGTTTGTGGGGATAAAGACAAGTCCGCTTGAAGTCTGATTGTATGTGTAGTAGTCCTCCACGGAGCTTATAACAGGCTCAAAGTTTGAATTTTTCACCGCCACGCCTATTACAGTGAACGGCTCGCCACTTATGTCTATGACCTTTCCCACAGGGCTTTCACCCTGGAAAAGACCCTCTGCAAGCGTCTTGTCTACCACTGCCACCTTGTCAAATTTGGTAAAGTTTCTCTCCGCAAAGCCCTTTCCCTCAACTATCTCGTATCCAACAGTGTCAAAATAATCCTTGTCTACTCCGTATATAGTTGACGAATCCATTTTGTTGTTAAGATAAAACAGATTGTCAGGATTGTTTCTTGTGCGGTAAAAAGTGCTTGACTCCACCTCTTTAAGCTCGTTGATACGTTTTTTAGTGTCCGATGTGAACATTGCCACATTAGACGGTGGCGCTTCATAAGAAAAGTCGCAAACAGTGTCGCCATTTGAAAGCTGGATCTTCACAGTGTTGTTTCCTGCGCCGATAAGATTGTTCTTTATCTGCTCATTTGTACCCTTGATAGTGGAAACTATAGCAATGATAGCCGCAATACCGATAATGATACCAAGCATAGTAAGAAACGAGCGTATCTTATGTGAAAGTATTCCCTTAAATGAAAGTCTGATATTTTCTATCATATTATCCGCCCCCTTTTAATACTCAGGATAAAGGACTTTGTCGGTCTCCTTTGTCCTTACGCCCTCTTTGACGTCCTTGCCGTATGGGAAGCATATCTTATCTTTCATAGAAAGTCCGCCCTTGACCTCGATATTAGTGCCATACATTATCTTGCCTGTTTTTATGTAGCTTTTCACAAGTCTGCCGTCCTTGTTGGCTTTCATTATATAGTAGTTTCCGTTTTCCTGCCTTACATAATGTATAGGCAGATAAACGCTGTCACTGGTCGTGGTGTCATTCACAAATGAAACGCCTACCCAGTCGCCCACGTTGAAATCCGTGCTGTCGCTGAGCTTAGCTTCTACAGTGTAGGTGGAGCTGTTAGGATTGTCACCCCAGTTGTTTGACGAATATGACGTAGGCTCGCTGCTTATCTTTGTTATCTCAGCGTCAATGCTCATTCCCGTGTTGTATGAGTTCACCATAACAGTGTTTCCCACAGCCGCTCTGTCAAGATTAAGCTCGCCCACACTAAAAGTAACGGAAACTCCGCCCTCGCCCTCGATTATTGCGAAAGCGTCATCATCAGAGCTGTCACCACTGTAGTCAATGCTGCTGTCTGTAATGTCCATATCGTCTATGTTATCAACATCGTCCGAATTATCGCCCTCTGCGGCAGCGTCACCTACAGTGCCTATCTTTTTAACGACTCCGTCGATATTAGCCACTACCTTGCCGTCTGTCTTTTTCTTCAAAGCGTCATTGTAGTCAAGCTTTGCAGACTTAAGGGTAAGCTTTAAGCTCTTTATCTCGTCCTCTTTTTCTGATATCATTTTCTTTATCTCTGCACGGCTGTGCATATAGTCCTCAGAGCCTGAATTTGCACCGTCCGTCTGTGACGGGTCAGCAGGAGTGACATCTATGCCAGCGTCATTATCATCATAATCACCGTTATCAGATATATCCACATCACCGCCATTGACAGTATCATCGCTATCGTCAGCACTGTCATCACTGCGGTCTGAGCCTGCAGGCACAACGATAGAGAACTTGCCGAACTGCTCCACAGAAGTGTCAAGAGAAAGCATACCGCTTTCCTTGTCCTCAGTTATCCCCTGCGAAACTGTCCAGTCTGCAAGAGCCTTTTTGCCCATTGTTTCATGGTTGACTATCCACTTGTATATAAAGTTTGAGTTATCATCATAAACGCAAAGCTCCGCATAAGCCCCCGTTGTCTTTATCCTTTCAAGAAACGCTCTGGATACCTTTGTGTTCCTGTTGCAGTTTATAATGTAAGGATCGTCCTTTGTGCCTGCATTTTTCGTCTGGAAAACAGCCTTTACAACGTCCACAGTTTCCACAGGCTCAGGAGTTGGCTCAGGATCTGGAGTTGGCTCTGGCTCTGGCTCTGGTTCCGGCTCAGGCTCTGGATCGTCAGGCTCTTGCGGTGCGTCCTCAGAAGGCTTTAAAAGCTTGTATTTAGCAAGCTCCTTTTCAGCCATTTTGATGTTCTGCTCGCAGACCTTTACCTGATTTTCTTTCTGTGAAAGCTCCAGCTCCACCACTGTCATGTCATATTCAAGTATAGTGTCGCCCTTTTTCACAGTGTCGCCCTTTTTCACAAACACCTTTTTAACAAGCTTCTCGTTGTCAAGAGTAATTCTCTGAGCGTTGGCAGAAACTATCTGCCCGTCCATGTTCGTTGAGCTGTCCCACTCGTACGCATCCGCAGTTTCCGCCATAAGGTCAACAGGAACTACCGACACAACAGTTTTCTTGTCCTGATTTTTCTTATATTTCATTGCTCCCGCATATCCGCCTCCGCCGAGGATAGCTATGCACAGGAGTGTTATTATTACCTTTTTCATTCCTGCTCACCTGCCTTTTCTCCATGAAGCTCGCCGTCACGGATATACATTATCCTCTTTGCACATCTTGCAATGTCAGGCTCGTGTGTTATCATAACGATAGTAACACCGTCATCATTAAGCTCCTTGAAAAGCTCCATTACCTGATCGCCCGACTTTGTGTCAAGAGCACCTGTGGGTTCGTCTGCAAGAAGAAGCTTTGGATTGTTGACTATCGCCCTTGCAATAGCCACCCTCTGCTTCTGACCGCCTGAAAGCTGAGTAGGCTTGAACATCATTCTCTGTGCAAGCCCCACCTTTTCAAGAGCCGCCTTTGCTCTCTGACGTCTTTCTCTTTTGCCTACCCCCGCATAAAGCAGCGGAAGCTCCACATTTTCAAGTGCTGATTGTCTTGGGAGCAGATTAAAGTTCTGAAATACAAAACCTATCTTCTTGTTTCTTATCTCCGAAAGCTTCCTATCCTTTGCCTGCATAATGTCACAGCCGTCAAAAACAAAACTTCCCTTTGTCTGCTTGTCAAGACAGCCTATAATATTCATGAGCGTAGACTTTCCCGAGCCTGACGGACCCATTATCGCCACATATTCCCCCTCTGAAACCTCAAGGGAAATATCCTTAAGCACAGGCACAGCTTCCTTGCCCTGCAAATAATCCTTGTAGATATTTTTCAGTTCAAATACCATTGCAAGCCCTCCTTATTCAGCGAAAGCTGCGTCAGCATCAGCAGCGTCGGCATTCTCACCGTCTGCATTTCCTGCATTTTCCTCTTCACCGTAAAGCTTGTTGAAGTATTCTTCTATCTCCTCGTCCGTCATGCTTGCAAGCATATCCTCGTCTATAGCCATGCCGTCCTCACCACTTCCGTCAAAAGCGATGTCCTCGTCACCGCCCTCGGTATCAGCGTCACTGTTGTCGTTCGTGCCAAGGTCATTAGGTGGAACAGACACGTCAGCCTCATTTGTGGTAGCCGTCATGCCCTCCTCGATAGATTTGTCAGGGTATGCGATATAATCGCCCTTTTCAAGACCTGACTTTATCTCGCAGTCACCGTTATCCTCGTCCTTCTGACCTATCTCAACATATCTCTTTTCTATCTTTCCGTCCTTGTCCTTAGCCCAAACGTAGTTCTTCTTGCCGTCCTTGCAGATAAAGTCGGAATAGAGCCATATGCCCGTCTTGTTTATAGAAGTATCCTGACCGTTATCTATCTCGATAAGAACGTGCTGACCGAGCATAAGACCGTCAAAGTTCTCAGGCTTAACATAGAAAGCGTAGTTTGAAGACTGGCTCATCTCATCGCTTGAACCGAAGCTGTATATATCATCACCAGAATTTTTCTGCGGACTTGTGTCAACAGAAGTTATCTCGCCCTTCCAAGTGGAATCATCAAGCCTTGACTTTACGATAACAGAAGCTCCCTGCATGATATCTTTGCTGTTCTGCTCGTTGAATCTGCCCTTTATTCTGTAGTCGCCCTCTTCTGTTATCTGCATTATAACGTCGCCGCCGTCCTGCTGAAGCTTGTCCACCGTCTTGACGTTCTTTACAGTTCCGTCGATAGAAGCGGTGACGTATGCGTTCTTTGTGGAAGCCTCCAGCTTTTTGATCTCAACGTTTTTAGCCTTTATATCATATTCGTTCTTAGCATTGTCGCTCTGCAAAGAAAGAATCTGGGTCGTGTATGACACAGCAGCGTCCTGATCGGCGTTTTTCTTTTCCTTTTCAAGCTCAGCTATCTGGCTCTTATTTGAAGCTATCTCGTTCTGGAGCCTCTCCACCTCGAGCTTAGCCTGCTCAAGCTGAAGATTTATAGCCTCAACGTCATATGTAAGAAGCTTGTCACCCTTTTTAACAGAGTCACCGTTCTTAACAAGTATCTCGGCCACCGTCTTTGAGCTGTCATACTTTACGTCCACAGACTCCTGTGCCTCAACAACGCCCAAAAACGAGCGATTAGAAAGCTTGAAGTCCGACGCAGTGTTAAGTGACGATACCTTCTGCACATATACCTTCTGTGAGCTTTTTGAGCCTCCCTTGCCGGTCTTTTTCCATACGAAAAAGCCTCCCACACACACTGTGCAGACGATAACAAGCACTATTATAACAGTGCATATCCTTTTTTTCGTGGTCATTGCAATACCTCCGTTTGTGATTTTTTCCAAAACAGCATAAAAAAATCCGCCTGACAGCAGCCAGACGGATAATACAGCCCCACCTTTCCCATAAGGGTATAGCATGAGCGTATTATTCTTTGTTATCTTGCTGTCCTGTTGTCTTTTGTTCTTATCTGTTTTTATGTATACATTATACCATAAAAAGAATACAAGTCAATAAATAAAGACGTTGTTTTAAGAAACTCATAAGAATTCCCCTCATCTATAAAGACGTGCAATAACAAATAAAGTTGCAAACAAAAAAAATTTCTCGTACTATCCCGCAGAGGCACCTGATGTTTTTCAACACTCTCGGTGCGAACAGCATTCACCAAAACATATCGTAACAAATCACCCCAACAAAAAAAGGGCAGCCCACGCCGCCCTAATATGTATTATTTTTTCTTAGCCATAAGCCCTATCATTATAAGCACTACCACCGCACCGCCACCGATACAGCCGAAAAGTACCCAGTCCGTCTCCGTGTTCTCTGTGGCGTTCTTCTGCTCCTTGATGACCCCCTGCTCCGCCATAGCCTCCGCCGCAGAGCTTTCCGTCACAATGGAACTGTCCTCCACCTGAGGGCTGTCCGCATACACCGCCCACGGTATTATCATCATAAGCGACATCACAGTCGCCCCAAGCCCCGACAAAAGCTTTCTCGTCCTCATATAAAAAGACCTCCTCCGATACGCCATTTATCAACAGCAAAGCTTTATCACAGAGCTGCTTAAAGTTTCCCTCATTCAATTATACACATTTCCCAATAAAATTACAAGCAGAATTTTGTACAAATCATACATTAGTTTACACAACAATATACACAACACCTCACGAATTACAAATAAATCGCTGTAAATTTTGATTTATCAGTTTATTAATTGTGTATTGTCACAAAAATATATAGCAAAATTCATCAAAAATAGCATTGAAAATCTTGTTCATATGTGATATAATAACGAATAGCAACATACTGTTCACACTTTACTTGTAAGGAGGTCTTTATTTTGGAAGAACGTATGCAAATTATACAGGCAGCAGGCAACAGCAAGATACAGATAGGCGTTATACCGGGTCACTATGCAACTAACCACTCGCATATCAATTATTATGTAGATATAACATCTCTTAAAACTGGTTATAAAATGGCAAAGGAAGCCGCAAAGGCATTGGCAGCCACCTATGTTTCAACACATATCGACACTATCATATGCCTTGAAGGCACAGAGATCATCGGTGCCTTTCTCGCTGAAAGCCTTGGCGAAAGCGGCATAAACAGCGGTGCAGACGTAAATGTAGTAACGCCTGAGCTAAACGCTGTAAATCAGATGATATTCAGAGATAACACTCAGAAGAAGATATGGGGCAAACAGGTGCTTCTGCTTATCGCTTCCGTTTCAACAGGAAAGAGCATAAACAGAGCAATGGACTGTCTGAAATACTATAACGGCAACCTTGTAGGAATAGCTTCCATATTCTCCGCTATCAAAGAGAACAACGGCACTGCTATCCATGCCCTTTTCACAGAAAAGGATCTGCCTGATTACATGACATATACATCATCAGAATGTCCAATGTGCAAATCAGGACAGAAGGTCGACGCTTTGGTAAACAGCTTCGGCTATTCAAAGATATAGCTTGTAACTTCATTCTCCATAAAATAACGTTAAAGGGACGGAAAATCAAATTTCCGTCCCTTTTTCTTTTGCAAAAATGTCAAATCAACGGGCGAACACTGTTCGCCCCTACATACAAACAGCGTATTTACGTCGTTTGTAGGAAATTGAGGCGTCACGCTTGTTTGAGCCTTTTTTTCTTTTGCAAATAATGTGTAGGGGCGACCTGAGGTCGCCCGCTTTGTTTCACCGCTATGACGTCTACTTTAACCAAACAAATGTGAAAACTTCTTTTTAAGTCCAGCCTTGTCAAAAGCAAGTCCAAGCACTATATAAAGTATCGAGCTTGCAAGCACCTGTATGCAGTAAGCAGGAGTCTGACCGAAAGCCGAGATTATTGCGCTCTTTGAGAAACCGCCTGCCATAAAGATTCCCTCATAAAGACTGTAGCATACCACGCATATAACAAGTGCAGGGATAATGCCGAGAAGATTTCTCACGCAGATTATCTTCTCTGTCTTTCTTGAAAAGCAAAGAGCAGTTATCGCCTTTATAACGATAGTTCCAGGAAGCCATACCACAAATCCCGAAAGTCCGTCTGCAAGACCTGCTCCGATAGCGCCTGCCGCCATTGCATAAGGTGTAGGAAGCATTGAAGCCGCAAGATAAATAAGTCCGTCACCTGCGTGTGTGTAGCCTGCACCTGTAGGAATGTGCAGCCATGCCGTAAGAACATATATCATAGCCGCAAAAAGACCTGTCACACAAATAAGCTGAATATGCTTTGTTGAATTTTTTACCTGAACTGTTGTACTCATTATTATCACTCCAATTTAATTTCTATCCTTATTTTATACCTCCAGACTATGATTTGCAAATGCCTCAGTTTCGCACTTTTTCCACCGCAGATTGTATCTTTTGCACAATCCAAAAGTCCTATCCGAACATCACATTTGTGCATCAAAGCAATACCATATCCCACAATAATTTTACAATAACATGACAAAATCAATTATGCACAAAACCAAGCTGTCATATAGGCTTTCTTTTGTGCTATAGGTAGAAGATAAAAAGGCGTAAAAAAAAGAGTGGTCATAGGCAAGACCACTCCACTTTGCAAAACATAAATCATCAAATTGTAGGGGACGGCGCCCCCGACGTCCCGATACTTCTTTTCCCATAAATGTTACCGAGAAATCACAAGCCCTAATACCTAGATAACGTAATCATCTATCCTTGCATTTTCCTGATTTACAAGGTCCTGCAAGGTAATGCCGTCAACAACACCATTTATAGCACCGTAAAGCTTTTTCCATACCGTCAGCGTTGCACAGCTGTCCTGACGTGGACAGGTATTTTCTTCCCCCTCCAGACAAGCCACAGGAGCAAGACTTCCCTCTGTGAGCCGAAGTATCATTCCCACAGTGTATTCCGCAGGCGTTTTTGCCAGCTTGTATCCGCCCCCTGCACCACGAACGCTCTTTACAAAGCCCGCTCTTGCAAGAATGGATATTATCTGTTCAAGATACTTGTCGCTGATGTCTTGTCTTTCAGCGATCGCTTTGATAGGCACATATCCGCTCTGCTCATGTAAAGCAAGGTCAAGCATAAGCCTCAGTGCATATCTTCCCTTTGTGGATATTTTCATCAGCGTCAGATCCTTTCATAAATCCTATAGAAAATCTATGATTAATTATATATCATATTTGTAAAAATGTCAAGCAAAAACCACCGCAAAGGGTGTATTTACAAAAAACTTCTTTTTACCCTCTTTATTTTTCTCAAAAAGTAGTGTATAATACAGTTAAGTATACAAGTTCACAGCAAAGAAAATAAAGGGAGGTCAAAAGCTATGAAAAACAAGCTTAAAGTAAATATTTATAACCGTACATACAATCTGCTTTCCGAAGAGTCGCAGGAGTATACCAATAAACTTGCGTTGGTGATAAATTCAAAGATAAAAGGCATGATGAAAGCTATCCCGAGCCTTTCCGTTCAGGACGCCGCAGTG
>ENA-UAIM01000340-UAIM01000340.1-human-gut-metagenome-genome-assembly--contig:-NODE-340-length-12127-cov-9.294732_pt1 | contig 12127 bp, 10 predicted proteins | sample MGYA00244418_ERZ654387 | MGnify/ENA primary metagenome ERZ654387 (study PRJEB26926, sample SAMN06165118) | human gut metagenome | biome: ENVO:00009003; feature: ENVO:2100002; material: ENVO:00002003... | reverse complement strand
ATTTATACCTATCAGTTTCCTCCTTTTTATCTTTTCCATCTTATTCCTTCTCCGGTTCCTTCCTGTCCTCGCCGGTTGGTTTTCCAGACGCGAAGGTGGACTGCCGCGCTTGATTCCATCGCTTTGAAGTGCATTTTTATAAAATTCTTCCTTTCTGTGAAAGAGTAATTTTCCAAAAAAAGCGTTGGAAGTAGCTTGTTCGTCAGTCCTGTAAAGCATCTGTAAATCCCAAGCGGTTCAGACAGAATATAGAACCGAACAGAGGGAAGAAAAATAAATCATTAAAATTTCATGACAATGGACAACATCAAAGAAAGCAAAGAGTACAAACTTGCCAAAGAATGGGAAATGGCAGTGAATAGTTTTAGTTTCAATCCCAAGCGTTTTGCAGCCGCTATACCTGATATGCACCCCACACTGCAACAGAGCCTCTATAGATTGTTTAAGGAGTGCATCATTGTGATGGCGGATGAGACACGTCGCTATGATGACCGCAATCGTGCATCACATGAAGAAGCAAAGTGTCTTATGGAATACCTCAAGACAAATGGAAAGCATATCCCATTAAAATAACAAGCGTATGAAAACACAAGAAGTACAATTTGGCGGCAATAACTATCCTTGCCGTGTGGTGGAATCCAACGAGGGTGAAGAACTCCTTATCGGCTCGATTACCTTGCTTGATGCCCTTCAGCCCGGTAGTTTCAACGATGAAAACGAAGGCTTCGCAAGCAAGGAAGCCGAAAGAATCTATGACGAGGTTTTCTTCTTTACCGACATGGCAAACCTGCGACTGACAGACGTAGAATTGGTTGCCGAACTGAAAAAGGACAACCCGGAATGGTTCGAATAAAAAAACAATAATCATCTTAAAAATAGCATAGTTATGGAAAAAGAGTATGTAATACAAATAGCACAGACCATTCAAGAGCAGTTGATAGGACTTACCCCTATGCCCGTCCTCATGTCATGGGGTATCGCAGAGTTTGCAGCCACCATCTTCAAAGGCCTGCCTGCACTTCGTATCAAAGTAAACGGACTGTTACACACCGGATACGTCATTATTGCACTTAATGGGTCGGACTATTATGAGGTATATCTGTTGAAAGGCAAAGATGCAGAGTGTGTCAATGAAGAAGTTTGTTACAACGAGTTAGGGGATGTCATTGACAGGGCAATTGAATGCGGTACTGACAAAGAGGAATACGAAAAAATTGCCATCAGCAACTCACCCAATTATTAAGCAGGTAGCTCTCCTGATAAACCAGAAGAAGAGATTAGTTAGTAGTAAACCGCCAGTACGATTGTACTGACGGTTTTTGTTGTTTTTATTTACATTATATGTCAGACAGCCGGATTTTTATTTCGCATTACTTATCCAAAACTTCAGATAAGTAATGCTATCTAAAGTTTTGGATTATCAAAAGTTTTATTCATAGAGAACTGATATTCTGATGTATAGAAAAGAACTTTATGAAAAACTTTTGATAATACTGTTATAGATTTACTACTTTTAGCTCAATGACTTCAAAAATTCTTTTAATTTCGGATCTTTTTCCCAACTTGGAATATCAGTTGGATTAGTCAATCCTACTTTTTCATATGCACTTTCCAAGGCTTTACGTTTCTGTTCGGTGTCAGCACGGGCATACACTTCTGTTGTTGCAATCGAAACATGACCGAGCAGATCCCTGATATACACTAATGGACATCCGGCTTGTTGTAAATGCATAGCCTTCGAATGTCTAAAGCAGTGAGGACTCAATTTTAAGGGAATAAGCTTTGGGTGTTGTTCCCTGGCCTTGTCTGCATATTTTTTTATGATATAGCTGACGGCTGCTGTTGTAATGTTTACAAGATGGATGCTTTCGCCACGATATTGCCTTTTTTCGACAGTACCCCGTCGATGAAGAAAGCCGGGATAACCGGGGCCCATTCCGTACCGAACATATCCTCGCGAAGGACAAGCGAGGCGGCAAAACGATCGACAGGCCGCCATTTCGCAGAAACGGAACCGGAAAACTCGACACGTCCCTTGTCATACCCGACAACAGCCTTGTTACCTTCCTGCGAGATGATATTTTTGTCCGCGCTTTCCACCAAATGCTGGTGTACGGAAACACCGGCCGTGAACAGCCATTTCTCTGAAGGAGCATAATCCCCGTCCGCACTTCCGTAGAACGTGTTAATCTTACTGCGTGAGCGGGTCATCGAAGCCATTTCGCCGTTTCCCTTGTCCCGCTTGTAATCATAGGCCATCCATGTGTGTATATAGCCGCCTTTTACACCGACCTTCCATTTCTCCCGCACGCGATCCCACGAGAGGACGCCGCGAAACGTCTGCTCCCTTTGGCGGTTCTCGAAGTCCATGTCGTTCCCGTAATCCGTGCTGAGCATCGCAAGTTCCCGGTTGGAATTGATATACCAGGCGTTTAGCCCGAACTTGTCGCCTTCGCCCGTGTTATAATAAATTTCCTGCAAGACGTGCAGATCCTTATAAGCCCCGCTGCGGTTGCGTTCCGTCGGGTAATAGGAACCGATGATGTTCTTGTCCTCGTCATAGATGTTTTCCTTCTTGTCCCGGTTTCGGTATTTGTAGTCGTTGGGGGAAGAGGAATACACCACACGGGTGGAGGACTGCCAGTGTTTGTCACCGTAGGTCAGGCGGAGAAACTCGTCGAACGTGCTGAACGACCCCACTCCCTGCACGTACTGCAACCCGAACCCTTCATGGTTGGCCGGAGAAGTGGAGAGCCTGACCAGACCACCCAAGCCGCCGCCCGTTTCGTTTACCGATGACGTTCCGTGCAGCAGCGAGGCATCATCGATAAAGTAAGAAGGGATGGTGGAAAAATCCGTCATGCCCAGCATCGGGTTGTTAATGCGCATACCATTCCACGTCACTTGGGTATGCGAGGGAGAGGTACCCCGGAAAGCCACGGTGGATAACGTGGCGCGTCCGTAGTTCTTGACAAAAACGGATGAGTTGAATGTCAGCACATCGGCCATAGACAAGGCGATGTTCTCTTTCATGGCGATGGAATCGAAACGGGTTCGTTGCACGCCTATATCCTTCATAGGTCGTTTGCCCACCACCGTAACCTCCGGAATACGTAGTACCCTTTTGGTAATGCTGACGGAATTTTTCTGCTGGGCGGCAAGCAGAAAGGGCAGGCTTACCCCCACGAACAATAGAATAAGATGTCTTTTCATTTTTGTCCTCCTTCCTCGTTATTTCCAGCAGAAAGCTCCCGGAATGATTCCCACGTAAAATTCATCGATCAGCTTGCCTTGCGGCGAATAGCGATACACGATACCTTGTTGCTGGTAATCAATAGCGTCGGCCACATATACCTCCCCGTTGTTGGGATTGACCGTAAGGCCGTAGTATTTGGTGTCCCGAAACTCCAGAAAAGGCCGGACGGGAACACGGTCGGCTTCCACCGGCATTCGCCAAATATCGTTGTTGATCCAGTAAAGTGTATCCCGTGTACCGTTGAGCTGGACTTCCGAAGGCCAGTCGCCCAGCTTAAACTTGAACTGTTTCTCTACGGTGAAAGTCTCGGCGTCTATACGATAGAGAGACGGTGCCTCGTAACCGTATGGGCTGCCCTCGTAACCGCCATCCGTGATGGTCCACATCTTGTTGTATTTGTCCATGACCAGCGAAGTAGGTTGTATGCCGATGGTCAGTTCGTCCACGACCTTGTCCGTCTCCGTGTCGATTTTCAGGATGCGGTTCTGGTACGACCAGCAGTTCACATAGACGTACTTGCCGTATTGTACCATTTGTTCGGTGGAACCCGATTCCATGTCCATGTCTGGACATTCGATATAGCCGGTAATCTCGTATGTCTTGGGGTTGATGATGAAGATACGGTAGTCCCATATCTGCGTCACATAGGCTTTCTCATCCGACAGAAAATGGATATACCGGGGTGAGGTGAAACCTGTGATACGGCCCACTTCCTTGAAAGTATTGATGTCGATGGCGAAAATCACATGCGAGTTGTTCACCACGATCCAGCCTATACCGTCCCGGATAACCATAGACTGGGCCACATCGCCCAACTTGAACCCGTTGGCACGGTAAAACACTTCATTCTCCACTTCGCACGTGGCGGGATCGTAGTAGGAAAGCGTGGCATTGCTGTACTGGAAATTCCCCTCGTTGGTAATGAAAAGACCAGAGGCCGATACAGAGAAATCTTCCATCTCTCCGTAATCCCATTTCATGCAACTGCCGAAAACTGGCAGGCAGAAAAGAAAAAGGCAAATCCGTTGTATTGTTCTGCTCATTGTCATTCGGATAAAAAAGAGTACCCGAATCATTACGGGTACTCTGGTTAAGGTATAAGGTTTAATCCTGCTGCGTATATTGTTTGTCCTTCATATTTTGGAAGGTTGGGTTATACCCACATTTCGTCACGCTCCAACTTTCCCCCGTAATCATTCCGTTTTCTATAAACTTGCCGAAGAAAGTGTAGTCGGTAAATTTCGTCAAACCGTCAAAAACAACCCCATGCAAGGTCTCCAACTTCTCCATGGAAAGTGTTTCCTGAGAAAGAGAAGTCGCACTTTTTATCTGTAGCGTACCATCTATAGTCTGTAATTTATCACAAGTAATGCCTGTTGCTTTATTAACGAACAACCCTTCACCTCCTACGTGAAGCAATTCCGGAATATCCAGCGATTTACTTTGTAAAGATATTGCTAACGAACCCTCTCCCTCTTTATAATATACAGGAGAAGCTGAACAACAAACTTTGGATAGTAAGGGCAAGTTACAACTGGTAAAATTTCCAGATAAATAGAACTGTCCTCCCACTTCTTTCAAGACTGGCATTGTGATTGAAGCAAACATGGGTATTTGGATATATCCATATCCATCTATGATTTCCAAGTCGGGAAATTTGGCATTGCTTCGCATTTGGCCTGTCACATTTAGATTTCCATATACATGTTGAATTGTCGATATGGTATAATCGGTATTGTTGGTGGTTGGCTTACAAGTGAAGTCTTTGATATTCTTGAACGTGATTTCAGGGAACTTATTATTCGTGAGACTGGTGATGACAAAATTTATATTTGACAAATCTTCGGCTGTTTCAATTTTGGAGAGCTGCACCTTGTTTATAATTTCAATCTGGGGCGCTGTTTCTCCGAAGGTTTCAAATCGGGCGTTCGGCAACAGCAGTGTTCCGCTCACATCTTCAAGATAATCCAGCGTGATGCTTCCAAGTGTGGTGATCTTGCTCCAGTCGGGAAGTTGTTTGAGTGCCGTGAAATTCTTTATCTTTATCTGTCCCTTTATCGTTGTCAGTTTGTCCATTCCACCGAAAGCCTGAAGCACGTCATTTCGTTGGGGAACAAAACTACCGGTAGGAGGAGCTTCCATATTGGCTTCCATAATAATACTTCCGTTTACTGTTTCGATTTCCGGAAGGTTGATGGTTTCCAACATCACGGGGACGGTATGGAAATCAAGGCCACCGGTCTCTTTCAGCTTAAGGAAGCTCATGGAAGTCAGCTTGGCAAGATTGTTTACGGACAAGACCCCTCCGACACTTGTCAGTTCCGGTATTTCCAAAGACGCAATCGAACCGGCTGCTGTGTTCTCTTCATTGAGTCCTTGAAGATTCAGATCCTGACCTACAGTAGTCAGAACCGGAAACTCAAAACTCTGTAACGACGACGCATTGAACATCACGCTTCCTTCAATAGTTGCCAGTTTCTCGAATAGGACATACGTCACTTGGTCGTTATATACCGATATGTCTCCGGAGAGCGTTTCCAATGCTTTCATGGAAATCATGTGAAGTTCCGTAGCTTTCGAGGCGACATCGGTCGAACCTACCTGTAAACCTCCGGCAGAAACGATATTATCCAACCCTGTCAAGTCTGCACCGTTGTAACTGTTACGAATGACAATGTTGCCAGTAACCTCTTTCAAAGATGCCAATGCAGATATGTCAGTGATTTTTTCTGCCTCTTCCGCATCAGAGCCGATAATCAGGTTCCCTTTGACAACGGTTGTTTTGGTTGCGGCAAAAGAAGCTACCTCCTCGGTGGTCTTCAACTCCACATCTCCGTCAGATTCTATCTCGCTTTTCACGACCTTATAGGTATATTCGCGGGCATCTCCGTTATAGGATGTCACCCGGAAGGTTCGTTCGTTATCCCAGTCCGTTACCGTTTCAGGATCAGGTATGATTGTTGCAGAAGTTGTGTACTTGAATTCCACTTCGGCGTTGTTCAGCGATACCGTATAGGGAACGGTTATTGTTACTGTATTGTCCGTAATGTCGGCCGTGTACGATTTCCCGTCCACGGTCATCACGACCGATGTGATGAAATTTTCATCTGCATCTTCAGGTATAATTTCATCGTTTTTGTCACACGCTCCCAAAAAGAACAAGGATAGGAGCATGGGAAGAAAATAAATTTTCATACTTGTAATTTTTATTATTTGGTTAGATCCTCAAAAGAAAATACCTCCGTAGAAACTTCGCCCAGCCAGCCGCTTTTGGCCAGAACACCGCATTGTATTTTGATAAAGTCAATATATTGCAGATTGGCTTCCGTTCCATCGGCATGGATGGCATTGGAAATTTTGAAACCGTTCCTTTGTCCGCTTCCATCCACCGTACTGCCGCCTTCTATCTGGTCGTTTCCGAAATTATCCACGTACCCCCAGTCATAACTCTGATTATCCCAATAACCGGTTTGAGAATCTTGGGTGTTGCGGGCGGCCAGACAAGTGCCTGTCAGGGTATAACTGTTTTCCGAAATCCAAGCCGGATAATAATAGTCTTGTGTATGATAAGCGGACAGATAGTCTACCCAGCCGTTTCTACCGTCGGAACTGATCCATTGGACATCCATTTTTTTGCCTTCCGGACGGTAATAGGTCACTTCAAAATTCTGTATTGTTTCTTCCTTGCCTGCTTCAGATCCTTTCAGTTCGTACCACTCGTCATCCGGCAATCCGTTTCCGTTTATATCTTGCATGACCCATACGATACCCGGTTCGGAACTGCCGTCAAAGGCGTTCCCCTGAACACAGAAATCATATTGGTTACCCGAATTGGGAATACTGTGGTCGAAGCCGACGATGATATAACCCCCGAAAGAACCTAAAGAGACGTGCAGTTTGTCTTTCAAACGCTGTGTTGCCCATGCGACAGCCGCTTCAGGGGATGTTTCGTTGCCGGTCATACCGCCTATCGTGCTCGTCTCGTTGATAAATTGGCCGGGAGCTGGGGTATATTCATAGACTTTATTCCAGAGCTTGGAACTTCCCGAAGCCCGGAAGCCGTCTTGTTCCTTTTTGTCCACACAAACGACTTTTACGGTGGCAGTGACAGCCGTTTTCCCTTTGTCGATATTCCTGCTTATTTTTTCCGTCGGTGTGTCTTCCGACACAGTACAGGAGACGGTGTATTCTCCGGGTGCGGACGGCGTGAACTTGAACATGCGTTCCACTTCTCCTTCCATGACCTGACCGTCCACACTCCACTCAAAACGGGGATTGTCGAAATACTCCAACAACGGACGCAGGAAAACAGGACGGTCGGCAAAAGTGTACCTGTCCGTGGATGTTTGCAGGTAAGACGGGGTCGGGAATTTGACAACGTAGGGCATCGTTTCCACGACCTCTACGCTTACGTCTTTCGTTGTTGTCCCATCTATATTGGAAGCGTTGATTGTCACCGTATAAACACCGAGTTCTTTTTCATTGAAAGTATAAGTATTCTCGGTGGAAACGATTTTTCCTTCCCGTACCCATTCGATTTTGAACCCTTCGACATCCGAATGCTGAATATCGGGAGTAAATGTGTAATCGGTATTCCGGACGACTTTTAGCCCCTGCGAAGGTAGTGCCAGTGAGATGACCGGAGGGGTGAGTTCTTTCACTTCTACTTTCAGTTCCTCTTCGGCATAGCCTTCCGCATTGTCTACTCTTAGTTTGACATAAAAATCCCCGCATTCATTCCATGTACGTTGAAGAGACGGACCCGAAGAAACCAGCGTACCGTCTATCGTCCAAGCAAAAAGAGCATCTTCAACATTCTGGTATGTCGGGGCGATAGTCAATTCGTGATCGACCTTGACCGTGTAAATACCGGTCTCGCTGTCAAGTTCTATTATAGGTTGTCCTCCTACTTCTTCGGTAATGACTTCATCCTTGTTGCAGGAGGTGAACAGCATACAGGCAGAAATAATAAAATAGTGAAAACGATGCATGATGTGTGGATTTTAGAAAAATAACAGGGATACCCCCGACAGAAGGGATATCCTTGTATTCTTTTTATTGTATGGTGATATCATCAATACAGATATAAGCCGGAGTATTCAAACCGTATGCTCCCGAATCCGAACCCTCGAAGTTGAATTTCACACTTTGCACCCCTTCGGCATTGATTTCCCAATAATCCCATGTCGTGATAGGATCAACCTGTTGTTGGCCGTTACGATAATCGGCTAAAAGACGTTTGTAAGTGCGGATCAGACCGCCATTCGCATCATAACATTCCAGATTCACTTGGAAATACCCTTTCATCTCTTTCAGAGGAGTCGCTACCCCCGTAGAACCGAACTGATTACCATAAGTAATGACACCATAAGTGTATGAGGTGTTGCAGATCCACAGGCCGACCAATTTCCGGGGAACATTGAAATAAAATTCTGGTTTAGCCATCCATGCCTGATTGTAAGCATCCACATATCCGTAAACGACACCGAAATTGGAACCGCTGTGCCCGGCTTCCTTATTCTGTCCTTCCGCTTCCACCGCAGTGTTATAGACAGAACATTGGTTTAGATAAGAATACCACCAGTCTCCGGTATTTCCCGACTGATTGGAGCGGATGTTCCAGTTGGAAAGTGCGATGCCGCCGCTGGAATACTCTGTGCTTCCACCTACAGTATTAAACATTGAAAGGAAGAGATATTCTTCCGGAGTATTGTCGTAAATGGTGGTTACTTGAGGATACCCTTGGTACGAATAAAGATTTTCTCCGGCCGAGGTAGGTCCTGCTAACATGCCGGGATCGAAATCATCGAAAGTGATAGTTAAAGTACCGTCCGAATTTGTCACAGCACGGGTTTGCGAAGTTCCGGAATCAACCGGGTCCATCAAAAAGTCATCGTCCGAGCTACAGCCAGAGAACAAGGCGGTTGCGGTAAATAGACAGGCACCTGCCAGAAAGCGTAATTTTCTTTTCATAGGTCACTAAACATATTATTAACAAACACAAAAAATTCCCGTTCGTGCGGACTTACACGAACGGGAATATGTCTGTCTTCAAATATTGAATGGCCGATGAGCTATTCCTTATTTGATTACGACCCGTATATCCCGCAGGTGTAAATCTCATTCCGGTCATGGCAGGTCTTCTGACTCGTCCCGGTCATCGTGCCTTCCCGGTATTACACCAGTGGCAAAAGTTCGATGTCCGTTTTTGTGGACTCACAGCAGCGGGTACTGTCCCGGATTTTCACCGGGTTCCCTTTTCATTCGGAAGGCGTAAACCTCCCGAAACCATTTCCCGACTGCAAAATTATCTATATTACATATCAATTCCAAATAATTCATAATATTTATAATAAAACACACAAAGCATGACAACCGTACTGTTTTAATTAGAGCATTCAAGTTTACGACAAACGAAGACGGTAATTATCATACACAATATCCATAAACCAACAAAACAGCTTGCCATTTTCCATAACAATGCGTTCTGGAATAGATAACTGTTAGCTGCAATTATGCAAGCAAAAAAAGCAGACAGAATAATGACTATTAATATCATGCACCAGAAATTAATCCTATAAATTTATGGAAAACAAGTAAGGGAATGGAAGTTCCGTTGCCGCATGGATGCAGGTGAAGGACCTTCTCTTTTAACGTTGGATACGCCAATGCACGCCAACGGAAGACTCTGATATTATCTGTTTGGAAAGGATATAGGATGTGCGTTACTTTGTCGCATATTCAGAATCTTAAAAAGAATTTTAGTATGGAACTGACAATTATTGAAACAAGCGCGTATTAGGAGTTGAGAAAGCTGGTCAGCACGCTGGTCGTACAGATGGGCGACTTCCAGAAAAAGATTGCCCCGCCTGCGCCGGACAAGTGAATGGATGCGCAGGACGTATGTGATGGACTTATGCCCAAACACTTTCTGAAGAGTTTCCAGCAGCATCCCCTTGAGTATGGCCAGAACGGCAAATGCGTGGCGTCCGATGTGCGGGGTGACCTCGCCCCGGAGTTGCATTTCCTGCCTATGATTCCAAGACTGAGCCGCATGGCATTGTATTCACCTACCGGAAAGACACATTCGGGGAGTCTTTCTTTTCATCCGTACCCCTATATTTTTCAATCAGTTCAATAGCAATGGGCAATAATTTTACGACATACGCCACTCCCGTTTTTATACGGTTGCCCATCAGCCATGTACCGCCGTCGGAGTCGGTATGGATATTATCGTATGTTATGGCTTTCAAGTCCACATAGGAAAGACCGGTGAAGCACATGAACAGGAACATGTCGCGCATGGCACGCTGGCGTTTGTATCTCGGTTCTATATGGATTATCCTTTGCAGTTCCTCTTCGGAAAGGAAAGAACGCCTCTTGTATTCGGGCATACACTCGAATGATGCGAACGGATGAACCCGTATCCAGCCTTTTTCCTGCGCGATATACATCAGCCACTTCAAGGTATTGACACGCCCGAAGACAGTGGAGTTTGCCAAAGCGCATGTACCGAGCATCCAGTTGTAGTAATCCTCGATGAATGATTTCTCAAGTTCTTCGATGACAATATCCTCTGCATTCTTCTTGCTTTTCATGAAAAGCAGGAGACTCTTGTAATCGGCAACCAGACCGCAGTAGGTGCTTTCGGCTTTCTCTATGCCGATTTTCTTTTTATACGGTTCCAGCTGTTCCCTGAAAAGGTTCATAAGGGTGTGGCATTCCTCTGAGAAGCCGACATAGCGGTTATAGACTTTCTTGGCTGTAACAAAACTGTCGTGGTCGCAGATGTACTGGTAGTGCCTGGTGATTTGCGCCTTGATATTGTCAAGCTCCTGATTGAGTGTACGGGCCTCCTCGGACTTGCCTTTGGCCCGGTTGGTTTTGACGTCCCACAAAGCGAGGGACACTTCTTTCTTACAACTGAAACCGGCTTGGGTTCCATTGATGGTGATACGGCCCATAATCGGTGTCTTTCCGTTTTTTACAGACTGTTTATTCTCAAAACACTTAGCTATACATGGTCTGCGATAAGCTAAGAGAGATTCCCCTTACACAAAAGCATGGCATCTCCTTGTCGTATCTCGCCTTTATACTTTTATGTATAGTAGTCTACCGGATCGAATGAACAAGACCTATCCCATACATAAACCAATTTAGACTGCTATGTTATTTTTGAGGAAGAAGATGGAATGAGACCAGATACCCTCTTTAAGGCTGACTGTAAGTCGATTAAATGTAGAAAAAGATTGCTTTTGTCACAAGTAAAGTGTATATTTGCATTGAAAGAATCGTTCTTTGACAGAGGCAAAAGAAAACAGAATATTGTAATTCGCTCGTTTCTAAATCGTTACCTGATATTAATTAAACAGAAATAACTGTTTAATTTTCAATTAGATAGAGATTGTATGATGTTTCGCCACATATGAGCTGAGCTTCACACCTGGCAGCAACAGAGACGCTATTTTTTCCAGTTTCAGATTGAAGCCACGAAGAGCCCGAAGATAATCCATATACAGTTCTTTATCCTTTTTCACCTTCCCGGCCCGTTTCTTCTTGCTCTCTTGTCTGTGTAGAATCGGAAAGAGATAGATGGAATCCGGATTCTTGCTTTTAAACTCTTTCATCAGTTCCATCGCTTCTTTGGGAATACGCACCGTCATCTGCCGTCCTGTTTTGTGGCGGCTATATACAATGCGGTTCCCTTTCACATCTTGTTTACGCAAATAAGCGAGGTCAATGAACGGCATTCCTCGGAATAGGAACATCAATAAAAAATAAGCCAGCACACACCGCAGATCCGAAGGCAATTTTCTTAATTCTGGAAAGTTCTTGTTTGTGCCTTATACAAAGGGCTTTGGGAGAATTACT
>ENA-UAIM01000262-UAIM01000262.1-human-gut-metagenome-genome-assembly--contig:-NODE-262-length-13961-cov-5.320437_pt1 | contig 13961 bp, 7 predicted proteins | sample MGYA00244418_ERZ654387 | MGnify/ENA primary metagenome ERZ654387 (study PRJEB26926, sample SAMN06165118) | human gut metagenome | biome: ENVO:00009003; feature: ENVO:2100002; material: ENVO:00002003... | reverse complement strand
TACGGTCTCGTGGGCTCGGAGATGTGTATAAGAGACAGATCATATACTTATAGTATATCAATATTAATGATAAATTTCAAGAGCTTTTTTCATAAATATACATATTGCACAATTTTTTTACTAGGGCTTAACATATTAGTATCATAATTCGCAGTAAGCTTTTGAAAGACGGAATAAAATATGCATAGGGTAGAAAGAGGAGTAAAAAATGAAAATTGCGGGAATAGTTGCGGAATATAATCCGTTCCATAACGGACACAAATATCAGATACAAGCCACAAGACAGGCTGGCGCAGAGGGTATCGTCGCAGTAATGAGCGGCGATTGCGTGCAGCGTGGCTCAGCGGCTGTTTTCTCAAAATATGACAGAGCGCAGGCTGCTATAAGAAACGGTGCAGACCTTGTTATAGAACTGCCATGCCCGTTCTCATGTTCAAACAGTGAGGTCTTTGCAAGAAGTGCAGTAAGGCTTCTTGCAGGTCTTGGGGAGGACGTGGTAACGACCTTGTCTTTCGGCTGTGAAAGCGGTGATAGGAACGCCCTTGAACAGGCAGCTGAAATATCCGCAATGCTTGAAAATTCACAGCAGGTAAGAGAACTTTTATCTCAGGGAAAGTCCTACCCGCAGGCTATGTATGAAGCCTCCATAGGTCTTTATGGCAGAACCGCCGAAGAGATATTCTCCACACCAAATAACGTTCTTGCAGTGGAGTATATAAAGGCGGCAAAGCGTATAGCCCCATGGCTAGTGCCTTATGCCGTAAAGCGTGAAGCTGTTGCACATGATTCTCAGGCAGAGTCTGGTGATTTTGCTTCGGCTTCTCATATAAGAGAGCTTATAAAAGAGGGCGGTGAGTGGCAGAAATTTGTTCCATATGATTTTGAGGGCTGTAAGCCGTCCTTTACCCGGCAGGCAGGCAGAGAAATGCTTTTCAAGCTCTGCACAGCTTCAAGAGAAGATTTTCTAGCCCTACCTGACTGCGACGAACACCTTGCCAACAGATTTATGTCTGTCGTAAGCTCCTGCCCTGAAACTATGGATATCTTTGAACAGCGTATAAAGTCAAAGAATATCACCATGGCAAGAGTAAGAAGAATGGTCCTGCACCTTGTTCTCGGCATCAGAAAGGACGATATCAGACAAGTGCCATACGGCAGGATACTTGCCTTTAACCGCACAGGCACACGCATACTTGCGCAGGCTGAGAACAGAACTCTTGAGTATGATACCTCGCTGAAAAAGCTTGAGGATATCTCCGACTATGCAAAGCGTGTTGCTTTCCTTGAAAAGAACGCAGTAAGACTTAGAGAAACAGCGGCATACGGAAGATGTATTTCAAACGAGTATACAAGAAAGATAACCATAACCTGAGATAAACAGGAGGGCGGAACATGAGAAGAATGAAAGGTGCGGCGGGGCTTTTGACAGCTTTGCTCTTGGCTTTTCAGCTTTCGGCGCAGACTTTTGCACTTGCCAACGAGGATAACGGCATAAAAGTCGTTCCCGTAAACTTTACCCATAACGGCTATAGCTATGAGATAGAGGGCGTGGCCAAAAGCACAGACGGCGACTATCAGATAAAGTCCCCTGCAAGACTAGCCGCCCGAAAGCTCCCATCCACCTATGACCCAAGAAGCTCAGGAGAGATCACAACAGTAAAAGATCAGGCTTCAACAGGTGCTTGCTGGGCATTTTCAGCCCTTGCCTGTGCAGAACAGGATCTTATCAAAAAGGGGCTTGAAAACCCCTCCGCAGAATTTTCCGTGCCTGCCTTGGTCCTGTCCTCAAATTCAGGCACAGCCACAGGTAAAGACGATTTCTCATCAGGAGGAAACTGGCTCTTTGCGGCCTCCGCCCTTGCAAATGGTCAGGGACTATGCTATGAGGATTACGAGCCGTTTTTAGAATCCGGCACAGAGAATATGATAGTTTCCGAAAATAAGAAAAGCGTCAGCGAATACAGGCTGAATTATGTCATGGAGCTTTCAAGCACCACGCAGGTGAAGCGTAAAATAATGGAGCTTGGAGCAGTTTCCGCAAGCTATTTTGCAGGAAATGGCTATATGAATCATAACAATACTGCCTACTATGATCCCGACGCCTCAAAAAACACTATCATAAATCATTCCGTCACAGTGGTGGGCTGGGACGATAACTACAGTAAGGATAATTTCAGATATAAGCCTGCCAATAACGGTGCATGGCTTGTGAAAGGCTCGTGGGGCGCAGATCAGGACAATGACGGCTTCTATTGGGTGTCCTATGATGAAGCAGAGTTCGGACAGTTTTGCTGCTATGACTTTGAAGAAAGCTGTGATAATACATATCACTACAGCAAAATGACAGGCTATGTTGTGAACGCCAGCAACGACGGCTCTGTTTACGGTGCAAATGTTTTCACCGCTAAAGCCGATGAAAAGCTTGATAAAGCAGGCTTTATGTATGTGGGCAAAACGGGCAGTGCGGATTACACCCTGAGCGTCTATACCAACGTTTCCGACAGCGACCCTATAGGCGTCCTTGAAACGCAGATAAGCGACTCAGTGTCCGCAAACGGCTTTTATACAGTTGACTTTCCCGAGGATATCCTCCTTGAAGAGGGCGAGAAATATTCCATTTCAGTAAAATTCAGCGGTGACAGCGGCAGGGGATATCTCCTTGCAGAAAGCGACCGAACATCAAAGGCGCAGTCAGGGCAAAGCTATGTTTCTCTTAACGGCAAATATTGGTCTGACGTTGGAGCAGATAAGACCGACTCCATAGGAAGTCTTTTTATCTATGCTTATACTGACGATACTGCAAAGCCCGATAAAAGTTCACTTGAAACCACCCTTGCGAAGTACGGCACCCTTGCAGGCTGTGAAAGGGAAGCAAACAACGCCCGAATGGTGCTTGCAGACGAGAACGCTTCTAAAAATGATATCTCAAACGCACAAAAGCTCCTTATCTCCGCCGCAGAAGAACAGGACGAAGCCCTTGTTATAACCACAGAAGCCCAGTGGGAAAGCTTTGCAAAGCGTGTCAGCAGTGGCGAAAGCTTCGAGGGCAAGCTAGTCACCCTTGAAGCTGACCTTGATTTTGACGGAAAAACTATCTCACCCGTAGGCGATTCTGAAAACCCATTCATGGGCTATTTTGACGGCAACGGACACCTTATAAAAAACGCAGTTATCTCCTCAGGGGAGTATTCAGGGCTTTTCGCATACATAAAAAATGGTGCAGAGATAAATAACATTTCCCTGAAAAACTGTATAGTGAAAGGCGATTACGCAGGTGGAATAGTGGGCTTTTATCAAGGAACAGCTATAAAAGCCTGCACCTTTGACGGCACAGTGTCAGGAGAAGTCTATTCAGGTGGCGTCATAGGAAGACAATCCTGCGGTATCATAACAGAGTGTTCTTCAAACCTAAGGGAAAACAGCTCCGCCATTACAAATGCCTTTATAGGAGGCAGGGATATTGCCGTTTCCGTTGTGAACGCATACGGCTGTTACAGCAATGACAGCGACAGCCTGGTTTCAAGCCTTTCTGCAAAAAATGCACTTTCTCAAGGGGCATATGCAATGAACACCTACGGTGAAAAGTTCAAAGACAGCGCAAAGTGGACAATGGACGGCACTCTTGTGCGCCAGACCTCATATAGCGAGCAGGCTTCCCATAAGATAACATTCTCCGCTGTGGCACAGACCATAGAAGTCTGCACCGACTATGCAGGCAAAGCCGTGTTCCCGAATGTGAACGTTCAGCAGGGCTACACTCTCGGCTGGTATCGTAAAGGCGAACCTGTGAACAGCAACACAGTTTTCACAGAAAACACCACAGTTTCCGCAAAAGTCACCCCAAGTGACAAAGCAAAGATAGATTATATCCTGAACGGTGGCGAAAACAGCCCCCTCAACCCTGATGAGCTTGGCGAGGGCGAAACCGCACAGCTTTCCGCCCCTACAAAAGAGGGCGCACAGTTCACAGGCTGGTATGCCGACTCACAGCTTGAGAGCGAGCCTATAACGTTCGTGAGCTTTTCAGACGGCTCAAAGACGCTTTATGCAGGCTGGAAAGCCAATGCCTGCAAGGTTGATTTCACCGATATAAACGGCACAGTTTTGTCATCTCAGACCGTAGAATACGGCAAAAGTGCCGATCCGCCCAAAGCACCGACCATAAAAGGCAAACGCTTTACAGGCTGGGATAAAGACTTTTCAAAAGTCACAGCCCATATGACAGTGCAGGCGGTCTATACCGACAGAAAGCTTATAAAAGACTGCGAGATATCAGGCTTTAAAACACATATGACATTCACAGGCTATGAGCTTGCTCAAAGCAGTATAACGCTTTCCTATGGCGATACCACTTTGACAAATAATAAAGACTATACCATTGACTATGCCGATAATATAGCCGTAGGCAAGGGCAAAATGATAATAACAGGCATTGGCGGATACAGCGGCGCTATAGCCAAAGCATTCGACATTCTTCCAAAGTCCGCCCAATTGACAAGCGTCTATTATGTTGATACGCTCTCCTACACAGGCAAGCCTATAAGACCTGACGTTATGGTAACGGACGGAGGAAAATTTCTTCTTCCTGAACATGATTATACTGTTTCCTATAGCTCAAATACAAAAATAGGCGTTGGAAAAATGATAATAAGCTTCATGGGCAACTATCAGGGTACGATAACAAAAACTTTTACCATTTATCCTGCAAAACAGGAGATACAATCTCTGCAAACAAGATATAAAGGCTTTTTTATCGACTTTGCTCAGAAAGGCTCAGCCACAGGATATGAACTGCAATACAGTACACGCTCTGACTTCGCAGGTGCAAAAACCTTGATCATATCCTCAAACAAAACGGATAAAAAGACAGTTTCAAACCTGACGGCAGGGAAGAAATATTATGTAAGAGTGCGTTCGTATACAATAGTCAGCGGCAAGCGTTATAACGGCGCATGGTCTGATACAAAGAGCGTGACCACCGCAAAATATGATATTGCCAAAGCTAAGGTATCAGGCATAAAAAACAAGTCTTTCACAGGCAAGAACATCATCCAAAGCATAACAGTCACATATTCGGGCAAGACCCTTAAAAACGGCACAGACTATATAGTGAAATATTCCTGCAATAAGAATATAGGTACAGCTAAGGTAACAGTAACAGGAAAAGGCTCGTATGGCGGAGTGATAACAAAGTCTTTTGTCATCACCCCCGCAAGGCAGACCATACAAAAGCTCATGCCGGTGAAAAAAGGCTTTTATATAGACTATGCACAGAAAGGCTCTGCTACAGGCTATGAGATATCCTATGCTGAAAATATATCTTTCAGCGGTGCAAAGACAGTTAAGGTGACCTCAAATAAGACCGACAAAAAAACCGTAACAGATCTTAAAAGCCAAAAGACATATTTCGTCCGTGTGAGAAGCTATACAGCCACAGGGAACAAGACCTATTTCGGACAGTGGTCTGATATAGCCAAAGTTTATACCAAATAATTATCCATGTTATCGGGAGGGATAGCAATGATCACAAAAACAAAGCTTGTAAAAAGAATATTCTCATCGCTCTTGACAGCCGCACTTGCAGTTCCAATGACGGCTCTCACTGCCCATGCAACAGGGGAGGCTTTCTTCTATCCGCCTAAAAACCCCGTCATGACCGATCAGCAGTTTGAAGTGTCCGTGACATTTTCTGCAGATTCAGAGATAGGAAGCGTTCAGGCAAATATCGCCTATGACGATTCCGTTATAGAATTTGTGTCAAGCGACAATGCCTCAGGTGGCGGAGGAGTTCTTACAGTAAACGGATTTCCTGATACTCCCTCTTCAGAAGTGGATTTCAGCTTTACGTTCAAAGGTCTGTCAGCAGGAAATGCAAATATAAGCCTGCAAAGCTGTCAGATATATTCCCCTGATTCAGAGCTTATCGGCTCGCCTACCGCCTATTGTGTCATAACAGTTGGAGGCGATAAGGTGGAAACCAAGACCGAAACAGAAACCACGACCACCACCGAAAAAACCACCACCACTACCACTAAGACCGCTCCTTCAAACGGCATACCCGATAAAGGCGTTCTTACAGCCCTGACAGTGGATAACGGCGAGCTTTCTCCTGCCTTTGCATATAATGTCTATAACTATACAGTGAACGTTGACAATTCCGTTACCAATGTTGAGATAGAGGGAACAACAGCAAGCCCCTCTGATTATATATGGTATACAGGCACAAGCGAGTGTCAGGTGGGCGAAAATGTACGAACCATAACCGTCACAGACGTTGACGGCAATGCCGCCACCTATACTGTCACCATAATAAGAGCCGCAGGCGGAGATGAACAGCAGACCCAGACCGCCCAAAAGAAAGACAGCTCCGATACTTCATCTGCCGTGTCCAAAAACGCAAATGTTATGGACCAGTATAAAAAGATGCTCAATACCGCCCTTGCTATCGTCCTTATTGTCCTTGTTATTGCACTTGTCGTAATAATTATCTGGATAAGAGGAAAGATCAAAGGCGGCAAAAAGGATAAATAGGTTCTGTGTAAAGAGATGATAAACAGCCAAAAGTGGCGTATCAACGTGCTTTTGGCTGTTTGTGACAGCATTTGTCACTCTGTTTACACGAATACACATTTTTTTTACAAAAATCACACAAAAACAAGTATAATTTCGACACCTGCCAGAGTATAATGTGAATATGCTGATGGTGATTCAGTTTAGAGAGTGGCTCCAATAGGGGCTGCTTTTTTTATGCTCCAAAAACTTTTTTCATGAATTCTTCTGTGGAGATGATCCCGCTGCGATTGTATCTGTAAAGACCAAAAAGGCAGCGCTCATCTTCTTTTTTTATTATATTGATTTTTTCCTCTACTCCAAGACTAGCCTCAAACCCCATGTTCTTTACGAGCCGACTTGCACTTTCGCAGGTTATGCCGAAAGGATAGGTGTAAACGTTTGGCTGAAAACCACAGTGTTCATCGCAAAGCGTTTGAAGCTTCGTGGTGTCGTTAAGAAATATCTTTCGGTAATCCTCGTAGCTTTCCCCCTCTAGCTGACCAACTCCACGCCTGCCATCAAGATTGTGCATATCGTAAGAGTGATTGCATATCTCCACATGACCGCTGTCACGAAGCACTGAAACGTCTTGCCAGTCAAGATAAGAGTAAGCAGGATCAGGCTCAGCCTCCTCGCAGGCAGCGTCAGTGTAAGCTCCCACAATAGATACAGTGGCTTTCATATCGTATTTTTCAAGAAGCGGCAGAAGATATTCTCTGTAGTTGTAAGTGCCGTCATCAAAGGACAGTATGATAGGCTTCTCAGGCAGCTCGCCCCCACGCTTCACATATCTTATAACGTCATTTACAAAAACAGTAGTGTAGCCGTTCTGCTTCAGATAAAGCAGATCCTTTTCAAGCTCGATAGGCGTTATGACATACTCACCGCTGCGATCTTCGTTTTTTACAATGCTGTGATACATTATGATCGGAAGCTTTATCCCATCTGTTTTTTCTTCTTTTGCAAAGGTTGGCATAACAGCCACCGCCGCCAGCATAGAAAGCACAGCTATAACACAAAGCATCACCCTTTTTCTTATCCTTAGACTTATGTACATATTTTATTTACCCCCTTTTTTACCTATTCTTATTCACCTCTATATCATTAATTGCATCATAAGTTCACAAAAAATATGCTTGTGGTACTTGAAATAATTGTGCAATTATGATATAATAAACACGTAATATCGCAGTGTTGTTTGCTGCGTTAAAAACAAGTTCATAAGGGGGAACTGTATATGAAAACGTTGCGTTCAAAGCTGCTTTTGGCAATGCTTTCAATCGCACTTATCATCACGGTGCTGCTCAGCTTGGTTTCCGTGTATTTTATAAACGTTTCTGCAAAGGATACGCTCAAAAGCACCGCTGAACCACTGGCTGTTCAGGCGGCTAAGAATTTTGACTCGACGATCAGCTCTTATACGAATAATATAGTTTCGACCGTAAAGTCTGATTCTTTTTTAGAGGCAAAAACTGACGCTGACAGACTAAAGGCGGTAAAAAGTGGCTTTGCAGACAACACAGGCTTTTATCTGAATTTTACAGTTTTTGACGGCAATGGCATTGTGCTTGCAACAGATAATGAAATGGTATCGTCATCAGTTGAAAAAGAGCACGTCATAAGCGCTTGCGAAAGAAGCTCGGCCTACATAACCGATATATATACCTTTGGCGGTAAGAATTATTTTTCTATACTTGCTTCAACAAAGTCTGGCAACTCAGAACAAAAAGTCGCTTGTATTACCATTCAGAGCGATATGCTTGTCAATGCTCTTAATGAATATACCTTCGGAAAATCCGGCTATGTTTATCTTGTTGGTAAAGACGGAGAGATCCTTCTTCATAAAGATACAGATCAGATAGGTAAAAATGCCCTTGAGATCGGTAAGAAAGATGAAGAATATACGGAAGTGACAAATGCCGTTGAGAAAATACTTGCAAATAATAGCGGTACAACAGAGTATAAATTTAAGGATAACAATTATATCGTGGGCTATTATGGTTCGTCATATTTTGACGGTACTGTCGTCATGGTTACAAATGTTGCCGACTTCACTACTGCAAGCTCCAGCGCACTTACTAATATATTTGTAATGGGCGTTGTGCTTATGTGCCTGACGGTGCTGTTCTCTCTGCTTTTTGCAAAGAGGATAACAAAGCCTATCATTTCTACCACAAACAGACTTCGTTCTCTCGCACAGGGCAACCTTACCGACCCTGTTGACGTGTGGTATTCAAAGGACGAGCTTGGCGTCCTTTCAAACTCTCTGGAAGAAACTATCGTCTGCCTCAGACAGTATATCAACCTTATCACAGTGGCTCTTACCCAGATATCCGAGGGCAACCTTTGCCACAGAATGGAAGGCACTTTCAAGGGCGACTTCTATAAGATAAAGAGTACGTTTAACGAGATACTCGACTCTCTGTCTGATACCTTTGCTTCTATCAATATGTCAGCCGAGCAGGTGAACTCAGGAGCGGTTCAGGTGTCAAATATCGCACAGTCTGTATCACAGGGTTCTACACAGCAGGCTTCCGCGATCGAGGAGCTTTCCGCTACCCTCAGTGATGTTTCAAAGCAGATAACTCAGAACTCTGAGGACTCTAAGAACGCTTATAATATCGTACTTAAGAATACCGAAGCCGTTGACAACTGCAACAGCGATATGGGCAACATGGTAAATGCCATGAATGCTATCCATACTGCTTCCGATGAGATCTCAAAGATAATCAAGGTCATTGACGAGATCGCATTCCAAACAAATATCCTTGCCCTTAACGCCGCCGTAGAGGCCGCAAGAGAGGGTTCAAAGGGCTTTGGCGTGGTAGCAGACGAGGTAAGACGTCTGGCATCAAGATCAGCCGAAGCCGCAAAGCAGACCGCTTCACTTATCGAAAACCAGTCTGCCGCTGTTTCAAAGGGCTCTAAGATAGCCGAAGAAACTGCTGATTCGCTGAACAATATCGTAAGCAATTCAAATACTATAAAGGATCTCGTAAAAAATATCTCAGATGCTTCTGAGGCGCAGGCAGAAGCTATCGTTCAGGTAAATACGGGAGTAGACCAGATATCAGCCGTTGTATCAGCCAATACCTCGACTGCAGTCGGTTCAGCTTCCGCAAGTGAAGAGCTTTCAAGCCAGTCGCTCATACTAAAGAATATGATAGCACGTTTCAAACTTAGCGAGAACAGTGAAAAGGATAAGAAAGAGCATCAGACTTCAAGGTTCACATATATTGACGATGAGCCGGAAAGCGAGGCCACCCCTGAGGAAACTCAGCAGGATATCACTCCTTCCGACGAAGCCGATATAGAAGATTTCAGCACAAGCGATAAGTATTGATATCGTTGATAATGATAGAATTTCATTGAAAGGACTTGGTAAAATGAAGAAAAGAATAGGCATACTCACAAGCGGAGGAGATTGTCCGGGACTTAACGCAACTATCAGAGGCGTTGCAAAGGCTTGCTATGAAAAGTTCGGCGAAGACGTCCAGATAATCGGCATAGAGGACGGCTATTATGGGCTTATCAATAATATGTGCAAGGAAATGAAGCAGTCTGACTTTTCAGGTATCCTTACCACAGGCGGAACTATTTTCGGCACAAAGAGAACGCCTTTCAAGAAAATGCAGGTCATCGAAGAAGATAACGTGGATAAAGTAAAGGCTATGAAAGAAACCTATAAAAAGCAGAAGCTCGATTGCCTGCTCACCTTGGGCGGCAACGGCACTCATAAGACCGCTAACCTCCTTTCAACCGAGGGACTTAACGTTATCGGCCTGCCAAAAACTATCGACAACGATATCTGGGGCACAAGCGTAACATTCGGCTTCCATACCGCTGTTGACACAGCCACAGACGTTATCGACAGACTTCATTCCACAGCCAATTCCCACGGAAGAATACTTGTTGCAGAAATAATGGGCAATAAAGCCGGCTGGCTCACCCTCTATTCAGGTATCGCAGGCGGTGCAGATATGATAGTCATTCCTGAAATACCATATGATATCGAAAAGCTTGCCGCTGCCTGCGAAAAGAGAGAATCAAAGGGATTTTCTATCCTCGCCGTAGCTGAGGGTGCTTTCGATAAGGACGAGGCTAAACTCAAGAAAAAGGAAAGAGCAAGACTTCGTGCAGAACAGGGCCTTACAACTGCCACCCCTAGAATTGCAAAGCAGATTGAAGAGCTTACAGGCAGAGAAACAAGAGTTTGCGTGCCTGGTCATATGCTCAGAGGCGGCAGTCCGTCCGCTTACGATAGAGTTCTTGCCACAAAGTTCGGCGTCCATGCCGCAGAGCTTATCGCAGCCGATAAATATGGCTATGCAGTGGCAATGATAAATGAAGTTGTGTCAGAAAACCCACTTTCAGAAGTGGCAGGCAAAACAAAATTCGTCCCTGCCGACCACCAGCTCGTTAAGACCGCAAAGGCTCTGGGCGTCGCTTTCGGTGACTAAAATATTCGTAAACAGGCGGTGCAGCCTAAACTGTGCCGCTTTTTATGCTTGTTTCCGTAGCGGCGATCTGAGGTCGCCCACCTGATCTCCAACAAATCATATGCTTGCCACAAAACCTATAACATAAAAAAAGCTCCGCCTTTCTGCGGAGCTTTTCTTGTATCTATCTTAGCCTATGAGCCAATCATACATTTCCTGATATTTGTTAGCAGAAGCCTGCCATGAAAAATCCTGTGCCATTGCAGATTTGATAAGTCCGTTCCATTCGTCACGTCTGTCATCAAATATGTACTTTGCGAACATAACAGTGTTGTACATCTCGTGTGCATTGTAGTTTGCAAAGCTGAAACCAGTGCCGGTCCTCTCAAACTGATTGAACGGCTGAACAGTATCTCTCAAACCGCCAGTTTCACGAACGATAGGCAGCGTGCCGTAACGCAGTGACATAAGCTGTGAAAGTCCGCATGGCTCAAAAAGGGACGGCATAAGGAATGCGTCAGCGGAAGCGTAAATGCGGTGGCTCATTTCCTCACTGTAGTAAATGTTAGCGGAAACCCTGTCAGGATACTTGCCTGCAAACCAGCGGAACATATCCTCATATTTCTGCTCGCCCGTGCCAAGCACAACGAGCTGTATGCCCTGTTCGCACATTCTTTCCATCATGTATGCAATAAGGTCAAAGCCCTTCTGATCTGTCAAACGGCTAACAATGCCTATCATAAAGCGATTGTCGTCCTGCGCAAGACCAAGCTCAGCCTGAATTGCTCTCTTGTTGTGTATCTTCTTCTCAAGCACGTTGTCATAATTGTATCTTACAACAATGTTCTTGTCCGTGTCAGGGTTGTAATCAACGTAGTCGATACCATTTACGATACCACGAAGATCGTTAGCCCTTGCCCTCATAAGTCCGTCAAGACCCTCGCCGTAGAACTGCGTCTTTATCTCCTCTGCGTATGTGTTGCTGACAGTTGTGATAGCGTCAGCATAAACAAGACCGCCCTTGAGCATATTTCCGTCAACGCCCGTTCTCAGCTTGTCGATAGTGAAGTAGTAGTCAGACAGACCGGATATCCTCTTGAACTGCTCAACTCCGTCATTTCCCTGGAATTTCAGATTGTGTATAGTCATAACAGTCTTTATGCCGCGGAAGAAATCTCCCCCTGCAAAGCTGTCATGAAGATATACAGGTATAAGACCCGTCTGCCAGTCGTGACAGTGTATAACGTCAGGACGGAAATCAAGAAGCGGCAGAGCAGAAAGCACAGCTCTGTCAAAGTACATGAACTTTTCTATATCCCAGTGATGCTCAGTGTAAGGCTTGTCACCTGTGAAATAATGTTCGTTGTCGATAAAATAGAACGTAATGCCATCATAAACGCATTCAAGTACGCCCACATATTGGCTCTGACCTGCAAAGTCCATGTAGAAATGCGTTTTGTACTGCATCATGTCTTTCCACTGCTGTTTCATGCAGGAATATTTAGGAAGAATTACTCTGACATCATAATACCTCTTGTCAAAGCACTTAGGCAGAGAGCCAACAACGTCAGCAAGACCGCCTGTCTTGATAAACGGAACACACTCCGAAGAAGCAAACAAAACTTTTTTCATATTCAAGTTATCCTTTCCAACTTAATTTCTTGAATTTTCAGGGCAATAATTATCGCTATTGCCAATGTGTACATAACAATTATAACACTTTTTGTTGAAAACGTCAAGAGCAAAACCTCTTTTGCACCATAAAAGCGCAGTGATGAAAAATTAATAATTAAAAGTAGACATAAGCCGCTTTGTGTGGTATAATAAAGTGTCAAAGTATAATTATCAGATATAGGAGAGTTAAAATGATAACAGTATCAAACGTAAGCCTTTCATTCGGTGGTCAGCTTCTTTTCAAGGACGTTGACCTTAAATTTACAAACGGCAACTGCTATGGCATAATCGGTGCAAACGGTGCAGGAAAGTCAACATTTCTGAAGATCCTCTGCGGTGAGATAGAGCCTACCACAGGCGAGGTAGTGATCTCAAAAGAGGACAGACTTTCAGTGCTTCGTCAGGATCACTTTGCATTCGACGAGTATACAGTTCTCGAAACTGTAATAATGGGCAATAAGCGACTTTATGAGATAATGAAAGAAAAGGACGAGCTTTACGCCAAGGAGGACTTCACCGAGGAGGACGGCGACAGAGCAGGTCAGCTTGAAAGCGAGTTCGCAGAGCTTAACGGCTGGGAAGCTGAGTCTGACGCTTCAAAGCTCATTCAGGGTCTTGGCCTTTCCGAGGATATCCTCTATTCACAGATGTCCACCCTCTCAGGTAACGAAAAAGTCAAGGTGCTTCTTGCACAGGCACTTTTCGGCAATCCTGATATCATCATGCTGGACGAGCCTACAAACCACCTTGATATCGACGCTATAAGCTGGCTTGAGGACTTTCTTGCCGACTATTTCGGAACAGTCCTCGTCGTATCTCATGACAGACACTTCCTTAATAATGTTTGTACCCATATCGTGGATATCGACTATACAAAGATAAAAATGTATGTTGGTAACTACGAGTTCTGGTATGAGTCCTCACAGCTCATGCAGAGAATGATAAAGAACCAGAACAAGAAAGCCGAGGAGAAGATCAAGGAACTCCAGGAGTTCATCAACCGCTTCTCAGCAAACAAATCAAAGTCTAAGCAGGCTACCGCAAGAAGAAAGCTTCTTGATAAGCTCACAGTCGAGGAAATGCCTGCCTCATCAAGAAAATATCCTTTCATAGGCTTTAATATGGATAGAGAGCTTGGAAAAGACGTCCTCAAAGTCAACGGCATATCCAAAACAGTTGACGGCGTAAAGCTCCTCAATAATGTTTCCTTTACCCTTAGCCGTACCGATAAGGTCGCTTTCATCGGCGAGTCCGAGCAGGCTATCACAATGCTTTTCAAGATACTTGCAGAGGAAG
>ENA-UAIM01000130-UAIM01000130.1-human-gut-metagenome-genome-assembly--contig:-NODE-130-length-21106-cov-4.665432_pt1 | contig 21106 bp, 13 predicted proteins | sample MGYA00244418_ERZ654387 | MGnify/ENA primary metagenome ERZ654387 (study PRJEB26926, sample SAMN06165118) | human gut metagenome | biome: ENVO:00009003; feature: ENVO:2100002; material: ENVO:00002003... | reverse complement strand
TATGCGATCGTCGGCAGCGTCAGATGTGTATAAGAGACAGGTATATAAAATATGTTATAATTATTTAGTCAAATTTAACGGCTGTACTATATATACAGAAAATGACAGATATATTTTATAGATTTGGAGGAACAAAGGTATGACAGGAGATCTGCATTGTCACACAACACTGTCTGACGGCTCGCTTGGTATAGAAGAGGTCATTGTTCAGGCAAAAAGAATGGGACTTGACTTTCTTGCGATAACAGACCATGATACTCTTTCATCATCAAACAGAGCGCAAATACTTGGCGAACGTTATGGGGTCAAGGTCATTCCTGCGGTAGAGCTTTCCGCATGGGACAAGAAGCGCAATTCAAAAGTACACATTCTTTGCTATGCACCGCAGAAACCTGACAGGCTGGAAGGTCTTTGCCTGAAGTCATGCCAGATAAGAAAAGACTGTGCAAAGGAAATGATAGAAAAGGTAATGGCAAGATATCCTATCCCTGCCGATGCTGTACTGCACTACACGAAAAGTTCAAAGAGCATTTTTAAACAGCATATCATGAGAGCATTAGTGAATTACGGCTATGCCACTGAGCTTTACGGCTCTGTGAACGACAAGCTTTTTGCATATCCAAACGGCGAATGTCTTGTTACCCGTGAATATCCTGACGTAAACTTTGTGCTTGATCTTATCCATTCCGCAAAGGGCATTGCTGTTATGGCTCACCCTGTTATGTTCAACAACACCGAGCTGCTTCTTGAACTTATTGAGGCAGGCAAGCTTGACGGAATTGAAGCTTATCATTACTCTGCTACTCCAACTCAACAGCAGAAGCTTGTGGATATCGCAAAGGAACATGACCTGATAGTGACTGGTGGCTCTGACTTCCACGGTCTGTATAATGAGACTATGACACATATCGGAAGCATGACCACTGACAAGGAAAATCTTGATAAGCTGTTCAAGCTCATTCATATAAATTCACAAAAAGCTAACAAAGCAGCTGTGAAAACAGAGAAATAATATGGTATAATAAAGGGACATTATCATGCGGTAATGTTCCTTTAATGCGTAAAATAGAGAGGACTGTATAAAATGAACGTAATGGAAGAATCCCTACAGAAACACAGAGAATGGAAAGGCAAGATAGAGGTCTGCTCAAGAGCAAAGGTAAACAATGCAAAAGACCTGACGCTGGCTTACACACCTGGCGTTGCTCAGCCTTGCCTTGAGATACAGAAAGATCCTGACCTTTCATATGAGCTTACAAGACGTGCAAATCTTGTGGCTGTTATCACAGACGGCTCTGCTGTGCTTGGTCTTGGCAATATTGGCGGTCTGGCAGGTATGCCTGTTATGGAGGGAAAATGTGCACTTTTCAAGGAGTTCGCAGACGTTGACGCTTTTCCACTTTGCATAAAGTCCAATGACGTTGACGAAATAGTAAACACCATCGCCATGATATCAGACAGCTTCGGTGGTATAAATCTTGAAGATATCGCCGCTCCAAGGTGTTTTGAGATAGAAGCAAAACTCAAAGAGAAAGTTGATATCCCCGTTTTCCATGACGATCAGCACGGAACTGCTATCGTTGTCGGTGCGGCACTTATGAACGCCTGCAAGGTAGCTAACAAGAAAATAGAGGATATTACACTTGTTATAAACGGCGCAGGTGCAGCCGGCTGTGCTATAGGAAAGCTTTTGCTTTCTCTTGGTATCGGCAACCTTATCATGGTAGACCGTGAGGGCATAATCTGCGAGGGCGATGATTATCTTAACGAGGCTCACGCTGAAATGGCTAAGGTCACAAACAAGAACAAGCTCCACGGCTCTCTTGCCGACGCACTCAAGGGTGCAGACGCTTTCGTAGGTGTTTCCAAGCCAAAGCTTGTGACCGCTGAAATGGTTAAATCCATGAACGATAAGCCTATACTTTTCGCAATGGCTAACCCGACTCCTGAGATAATGCCCGACGAAGCAAAGGCGGCAGGTGCGTTTATCGTTGGCACAGGACGTTCAGACTTCCCTAACCAGATAAACAACGTTATCGCTTTCCCTGGAATTTTCAAGGGTGCGCTTGCGGTAAGGGCTTCTGACATCAACGAGGAAATGAAAATGGCTGCCGCAAAGGCTATCGCAGGCTGTGTGCCTGAGGACAAGCTCAATGCGGAATTTATTCTGCCTAACTCTTTTGACAGGTCAGTACCGGTCGCCGTGGCTGAGGCTGTGGCAAAGGCTGCAAGAGAAACAGGCGTAGCAAGAATTTAGGAGGTTTTTCAAATGGCAACGATAAGCTACACTCCAAAGGGAGTATGTTCAAGAAAAATTGATATCGAAGTTGAGGACGGTATCGTAAAGAAAGTGCATTTCACAGGCGGCTGTAACGGCAACACACAGGGTGTATCAAAGCTTGTTGAGGGCATGAAGGTTCAAGACGTTATTGACAGACTTGAGGGTATCGACTGCAACGGACGTGGCACATCATGTCCTGCTCAGCTTGCTGAGGCTTTGAAGTCTGCACTCTAAGCTTTCGTACTGAACATTACACGGATATAATAACGGGCGAACACTGTTCGCCCCTACAAAAGGAAACGGACTGCATTTTGTTTGCAGTCCGTTTTTTTGTACATATTCTAATTTTCTTTCGCTGTGCTTTGAGTGAAACTCATTGAAACAAATCCCGTACCAGTCACCGTAATATTGGTATGATTACCGTCAGACCACTGCTCTGCACTGTTAATGCCGTTCGTTCGATAGAACTGAATGTCATATTGATTTTTTTCAGCAGAATTGACTTTTAAAGTGGCAGATCATAAGTATTCTTAAACCATGGGCTGATATCAACATAGTTCGTATTCCAAGTCAGGGTGACAGTACCCTCGCCACTGCCTGACAGGCGGTAGTTGAAGTCGTCAAGATCTTTAGGCGAGGTAGCATTGTCGATGAATGTGCCTGTCCATGTTGCTGATGTGTTATTATTTATATAGATAACGCCAAGCTTTGCGGAAAGCGGTTTCAACTCTGCCTGATTTGTAGGAATGGCTGTCACTCTCATGTATATGTCAGACCTTGTGAGCTGTGACTTATCAAAAGTCAGCACAAATTCATGCTTGTTGAAATCGTCAGCCATAAGTTTCAGAAGTGAAAACTCTATTTTTGAATTGCTTCCAAAAGTCTTTTTTTCACCGTTATATTCAACTGAATATTTTGCAGTGTTTTCTCCGGTAACGGCATTTCCGTTGCTGTCCACAAGCTCGACTGTCAAAGTGTATGTGATATCCTTGTCATTATGCTTTATCAATGTTTGCGGATAGTTGCACACATTGACTGTCACACAAGGCGAGTTTTCCATACTGCTAAAAGTTATCGTCCTTGGAAGATCATTTTCATCTGTTGTAAGATAATTAGATGAAAACAGCATGCCAGCTCCCTTTTGTGTGGAAACAACTCGCTTTACACTTGAAACGCTGGTATAAGCCGCCAGGACGCCAATAGTACTGAGTGCGGCTGCCGCAAAAGCTATCCATATTGCAAGCCACGATCTTTTAAGCTTTTTTATAAATTGGTCTTTCATAACAGCCACCCTCCTCTCTATTTTGTGATTTATTACTTTCTCTGAACTGTAAGGTAGACCATATCAGTTTCTTTATTGTTTTGGACGTTTTTATTCCATTTTACTCTTATTATAAAATAATCGCAAAACGGATCTTTATTGTCAATTACCGTCAGTGTATCCGATTGCCAATAAAGTGCTTCGGAATTTTTCTGAACATTGCTATAGGTGTCATAAGACTTTTCGTGAAGTGTGCTGTTAGCAAGTATCTCCGAGCCTTGCTGATTGAGATAATGTCCTGAGATCTTATTGCCGTCTATTTTGTAATAAAACGTTTTATTCTCTTCATCAGAAACATAAACGACAGCTTCTGATTTTTCAGTTTCACTGACGCTTTTCGCACGATATATCTCATACTCAAAAGGGATATTCGTTGTATGTGCAAGCTGTATTTGATATTGTTGCACGTCTGCCCCGCCTATGCCGAAAACAAAGTCTTTATAACTGCCGTTCTCAACGTCTATATCTGCCATTTCAAGATTTGCCACAGATTCTTTGTTTCCTGCGGTGATATAAAGCTGAGTAGGGGCATTTATTTTTGTTGTAAGAGCAATAGAACGTTTGTGAGTAAACCACGCATAAACAGGCAGTGCCACAAGCAGTACCACCGAGATGGATACTGCTATGACCAGCTGGAGCTTCTTCTTTTTTTCTAATTTTCTGAATTTTCCAAAAATGCTTTTTGTCATAATTTTCTCCTGAAAATGCCTGCTTATTATGAATTTATAAAGCCTGTTTCTATTTTTGCGTTTGTGTAAACAACATAGTCGCTTGAGGTAGTTCCATTAACAACTGAGTTGTTGTCATTAAGCAATACTGCGGTAAGCTCAACTCTATAGTTCGCATAGGTAAGCCCCTGCTCCTCAAAAGCCTTGCCTGTTTTTACTGTAAATTTCGTAACGGCTGTGTTTTGTTCTTCGCCATTATAATCAGTGGTAAAAACGCACTCTTTGCCATTCAGGCCGCTGCTTGATGTGGCGTTTTCCAAAGTAAAGCTACTGAGATATTTGCTAATATCGTTTGTCTGCTTATATTCGCCACTATTGTCCTTAACATACAACCTCATTGTATACTGTATTTTTTTGCCACTATCCTTTGTTGATCGACTCAAAGCAGACAGATCATAGATAGCATTTGCTGTTATTGTCATTTCTTCTGTAGTCATATCTTTGGCATTGATACCAAGCTGCGAAAATGGTGAATCCTTCGACTCAAGAACCGTTGACTCTGCAACGTTATAGTTTAGCTGTGCCACCGTCATTGCCTTTCTATAGTAGCGTCTGGCAGGCATATCTCCACTTTCAGAGATAGAGCTGTTCTCAATATTGTTCTGGCTATATGCAACATATGACGACGCATTTACACCGATACCGGTTTTTGTATCCCCGTCCTTACGCTCAGGAAACTGATCTATGATCCCTGCAGTACCATAAGTTAAGCTGATATCCGCCTTGACAGTTATAGAACCATTTGTGTCACTATTGATATAATCGTAGACCGAATCGGGATACATCAGCATATAGCTGTCTTTAGCTTCTGAAAGTGTCTCAGTCTTGCTTATTTTTGCGTTTGATAACTCTGTGTCTGAACTGTTTAAAATGCTGTAATCAACATTCACCGAAGTTCCTGCAATGATCTTTGCATTAGCTCCCGCATCTTTTTCATCAAAGTTCTTCATAGAGAATTTAAACGCCTGATACATATTGAAATCGTCACTCTTATAGCCATTAAATGTATCTCTAAGGCTCTGATCAATGCTTATCTTTGACGTCATTGTCGCACGGACAAAATTATTTGACGCTGTTATCTCCTCTGGGTCATGAGCCGTCACACTTACTAGCTGTGTAAAAAAGTTTGCAATAACATATGCACCAGTGTCATTATTTGTCACTTGGACAAGATTTGTAGGCAAATTACCATTGAGCTTTCTTGGCTTATTACCGCTATAATAATTCACAAAGTTCTTGATGACTTTTTTTGAACCTTCATTTTTCGGAATGATGATAGTGAGATAATAGTTCTCGCTTATTATCATTTCGTCATTATCATTTTTTTGTGTATCACTATTCGCTGAAACAGTTATCTTATAAGTGCCTGTTTCATTCTCACCAGCAGGTCTATAATACTTGCCGTCGCTTGTTTTTACAGTAGCTGTAGCTTCATCAGCTGTCTCAACAAGTGTTCCGTCAGATGATTCTTTAGCTGTTACCGACGCATATCTTAACAGTACATCATTCATTGTAACCGGTTTAAAGCCACTTATATTTGTCAAGTCAAGCTCACCGGTTGTTTTATTAAACTTAGCATCACTTGCGGTAGAATGATAAGTCTTGTCATTGTTATTTGCATCAACAAGAGTTAGCTTTGTATCATCGGTAAGCACACCACTGTCAGTGGCACTATCACCAATAAGATAAAGCTTTTTATCAAAGCTCCAAAGCAGACTGTCACCGTTATTGAGCATTTTTTCCCATTCGTTAGCAGATTTGTAATAGGAATACTTAAAATAAGTAGTAACAGGTGCATCAAAGCTCTCAAAAGCAAGCTTTGTTTTATCCGTATAGTGAGAATGGTTATAGTCTGTGCCTGAGATAACGTAAGATTGGAAGCTGAAATCAAGCACCTTTCTTACAAAAACAGGAATATGAAGTCTAAGAGCAGTTTTGCCACTTCCCGTTGGGTCGATATAATCAAGAGTAATGACAGTAAATCTGTTTGTGCCGTCATTGTCATACTGACCATCTGTGACCTTGAAATATCCTGTCTTGCTGTTAAATGTAAGAGTGGTCTTATCCGATTTTGTCAAAATGCCGTTATCATACACATAAGTCGCTGTGCTTACATTCATAAGATCTGTTGTTTTCAGCTTATTTGAACTGCTGTCGCAAACATCACAATTTGTCAGAACTGAGATATACTTTGCGAGCATTTGTGTGATATTCAACGATGAGTTATCATCTATAAGCAAAACTGGAAGATCGTTCAGCTCCTGAACATCAAGCTCAGAGGCCTGACGAAATGTTGTAAGCTTTGAATTAGCCAGATCCTCTGCATATGTCTTTATAGTACTGTTTATGCCATAGGATTTTGTCTTTGTGCCATTCGTATAGGAAGCAGCGTCACTAATGATATTCTGCATATTTCCGCCAACAAAATCACCTGCGAAAGTCTTACCGCCGACAGGAACGCTTGGGTTTATATTGACATAAGGTGAATAGATATCAACGTGTGTCCTGCTTCCCTCGCCGATATTTTGAGTATTATTCTGAACGCCGTTATAGTCAGTATGAACTGCGGTAAAGTTGGTAGGTATCTGTGAAGCATTATACTGTATATCAGGTAAACAATCCGTGTTATTTACCGATACTCCAATATATTTAGATGATAGACTTTTATCATAGTTCCAACCTATCAAGTTAGAAACAGATACGCTGTTGTTGCCTCTTACATAGCCTAATTTATTTATGAGAATATCATAAGCATATGTGCTTCCACGGTCATTATGACCGATCACACCGCCTGCACCTGCGCCCTTGGACTGATCTTCTGCTGACAGAGTAACATTGTTGACTTCACAATCAGATATCTTCAGATCACCGCTTGTTTTAATGCCAACATAACCTCCGATACCTGCATCACCATTTTTAGCAGCTGGTATACCTATCGTTGCATTTTTTACAGCAGACTTTGATATAGTCACAGCCGCATTTTGTGTGCCGACCATTCCGCCTGAACTTGTATAGCCATAAACACCGCAAGCTGATGTTTCAGATGTTCCTCCATAGTAACAGTCATTGATAGACAACTGGTTTTTGTTTATTCCAACGAATCCACCGGCATTACTACTATAAACATCGACGCTGACGCTTGTGTTTGTTATTGTGCATGCTCCGTTAGACAGTCCTATAAGACCGCCCTCGTTCATTGTCTGGGTTGCAAGGGGTTTATTGTCTTTTTTTGAACCGATAAAGCTGTCTTTATTATAGGCTGTAAGCTGAACATTGCTTATTGTCGTTTTGATATTTGCAGAGCCTGCGATTCCACCTACGCCAAACCAAGTTTTTGTGCCTTTATCAAGATTAGCAAATTCAACTTTATTAATTTTTATCTTAGAATCCTTAACAGAGAATTCGTTGCCTTTCTGAGAATTTCCCACAAGACCGCCTGTTTCAAATCCGCCATACACATAAACGCCACTGTTTTCAGACTTAACGTTACTTATATTAATATTATTTGTTGACTTTCCTATAAGTCCTCCCACAGTATATGCGCCATATATTTCAAGATCGGTCAATGTTATTCCGCTAAACGTGCAAGAACTCTGTACTCCGCCAACAATACCACCTGTAGAAAGGTCTTCATTAACATACGATTGTCCATCGTTGTTATACGTCTTAACGCTGATCTTGCCGGAAAGCTTAAGGTTATTTACAGTTAAAGCATACGTTGAACAGTTTATCAACCCAACTCCTTTTACAGAGGCAAATGCGGTACGATATTTATAGTTATCCACATCTTGAAATTCAATAGTGCTACCGCTCTTGTTATCCGTTATTTTCACAGCATAGGCTTTTATATCTGTATCGAGCTTTATAGTCTTATCATTTCCCTGGATAGTTGTCAAAGACAAAGTATAATCACATTTAATGTCGCCCAAGTTACTATTTGTTGCATCAAACAACTGATTTATACCACGAAAACCTGTTTCGGTGAGGTCATAGGTTCCATTTCCTGTGAGTTTAACAGTAAAGTTCTTATTTAATTCGTGTGCCCACTTTGCTTCATAAAGATCATTTCCACTTGGCTTTGTATATTTTTTTAGCATTACAGAATTTTTCTTTTCATATTCCCTGCTTGTAGCCTTTTCAAGTCTTTGATAATCTGAGAGCGCAGTTTTGTAATCTTTATCATCAGAAGTCAATGCACCTGCACCGACCTTTGAATATTCTGCATTTCGAGTAAAAGTATAGTGACCATAGCCGCAAGTATTTATATTACGGTCTGTATATCCCATACCGGACTGTGATATGATAGACAGCATAAACAACGCCTGTGCATTAGGTACTTCAATATTATTGGTCGTGCCGGCAATAACATTTAATTTCTCACCATCACTTAGCTCACTATTAAACAGCGTGATGAGATAATTTTTCCTGCCATTGTTAAGGTTAGTTGACTTACCAAACGTTGTTCCCTCTTCGATAGCAAAGCCGTTTACAACTCTGCCTATATATGGATTGATAAAAAGATTGGTATATACGTCTTCACCCACTGCCACAGTATTGCTGATTGTAAGCGCACTATCTTTGGCAACGATGTCCATATTTCTGAAAATAACGCCGCCGTAAACTATGGCGCCAACATATCCGCCTGCAGTAATGAGATGTTGTTTGCTGTTATCGTTATTTGCAAATTTTATAGTAGGATTTGTTACCTTGACATTATCAATGATATTATCTCCACCGAACACAACGCCCATAACACCGCCATAATACTCCGTCTTTCCGGTACTATAGTTTAATTTATTATTATTGTTTTTTGAAAGCGTTACTTCATTGGTATATACTATATTGATATCTTTTACAACACTTCCGCTGCTGAACCTGATGAGCGGGCTTGCAGATTTATTGGTGATAGTTGGATATGTTCCGTCGGATTTCTTCTGTCCAACAATAACGCCCCTGAAAACGTAACTGTTTGATGTTCCGCCAAGACCTGCAAAAGAACTGCCGAGAACTATATCATCATTTATCTTGTAATAAGCCTCGCAAAGATATTTGATCATGTTATCTTTTGAAACTTTTTCCTTTCCGCTTACGAAATTGCCTGCTCCATCATAAGTATAAGTTTTATGATTAGTGCCTTTGCAAAAAGCACTATTAGCATTAACAGTCGATTTATCGGCAGAAACATTTGCATTATAGTTTACTTCCCAGCCATTTGTAGGTGCGGCTGTACTGATAACTCGTGCGACCTCTGCAAGTGTAGAAGCGTCAAGGATATATGGATCAGAGTATGTTCCGCAACCCTTGTCAAGATATGGTCGCTCAAGGTTTACGTCTATCTCATCATAGTTTTGGGTGGTATCATACGATATAGCAACATATGGCTTGTATTCAGTAAAGCTATATTCCTCTGTTGCGTTATTTTTGACAGGGGAAGTATACCTGTCATCTTTACTCCAATCGCCATGATACTTATTCTGCCTGCTCACATCATCTACACGATTCTTTATGGTGTCAGACACTTCTTTTCCGTAGGTTACATTATGCTTAATATTGCCAGCTGAGTCTGTACCCCAATCGTCATCCCATTTATAGTTGTATATTGCAGAAGAGCCTGCTCCGTCAGAATGCTGAAAGCTTTCAAGCAAAGTAGCATTTTTGAAAATTGAATTTACATCACTTGCGTCAAGCTTGATATTTGAGAAAGTCAAAGATATATTTTGACCATTTTTGCTTCCTACATTGCCTATAAGGCTTGTTGCAGCATAACTCTGACCGCCTTTGTAATATTGCTCAGCAGTCATACTGTGTTTTTTCTGTGACACATTCTGTATAGTGATCTCTGTCATATTGCCTATCTTATTTATAAGCAAAGGGGCATAAGAATTTTCACCATTTAAACTTAAAGAAGTATCATTCACATACAGATCATCAAGAACGATACTGCCGGTAATTTTGACAAATTTTTTTGTAGTATTGGTGTCGTCAGCAACCGAGCCGCAAACCAATGCACCTGAACCACCATTCACCTTACCGATATTTCCCTTAAAGGTCAGTTTGCCGCTTATGGTAACAGCTCCATTTTCATTTCTGAAAAGTCCGCATTGCATCATGTAATGTTGATTATGGTCATTAGTTAAATTTGTTCCATCTATTCCGTCAGTTGTACGGGCATAATTGTCACTATTACTGCTTGATACCATTTCAGACTGATTAAAGCCATTATTTTCAAAAGTAATAGTTGAATTTGATTTTATATTACAACCATTTGTATCAACTGGATAAAATGAATATCCTGTCAAATCTATTTCTGGATCTGTTGGAAAATCTATATTTGTACTATTAATATATGCTTTTATATTATTTGCCGCAAAAAGCTTTGCACTCCACTCAACAGCCTTAGCTCCGCCTGTGGTGGCTTTACCGTTTTTATATACATCAAGGTTATAATAATATCTTGCCCAAGAATTATTTTTCCACACAGCACCATTATTTGTTGTTTGATTTTGATAGGTATTGCATTTCTTTCCGTCCATATACAGCAAACGCTCTCCGTCCGCTGTAACAGCAGGAATTGAAATTATGGCTTGACGATTAGACATAAAACTAGCTGAAGAAGAATAATAAATACTACAACGAGTTATCTCATCAAAATACGAATAGCTTGGGCTTATATTTATCTTAGTATCTTGTGAGATCTTATATCCATTAGGTTTAGTAAGTTCAAAATAAGTTGCATCTCGTGAGCTTCTGTAATTATTGACATTTTCACCTTTAAAATAGTCAAAGCCATAAGAGTCATAATCTCTACCAAAAAGAGTTGAGGCAAGCATGCCGAAATTTATACATTTTATTGCTTTCACTGTCACACCGTCAAAGCTAACCTCTTTTATGCTCCAATAACCTGTTGTGGAAAGTACAAGACCGCCCAGTTCTGTGCCATTGTTCACTGTTAAGCTTGAATTGTTTACATTCAAACTACTCAGATCAATTTCTACTCTATACCAGTTATGCCCTAAAAATCCACCGCTATTTGATTTACCACTAGAATTTATTGTTAAAGCATTAATATTAACATTGGTGATAGATATCTTATTAGGTACAACAGAAGCTGAATTATCCTTAGCACCGACCTCTGCAATAAGTCCGCCAACTCTAGAGTTACTTCCTGTGTGTTTGTCAGTTATATTTCCGCCAACAGTGACATTATCAAACTTAATACCAGTTGTAGGCTTTGATGTAACAGCTCCTACCATTCCGATAACTCCGCCAAGACAAGTACAATCTACCTTTGTTGTGCTATTATCATATGTAAGATTTACTGTTACAGCAGAATTAGTGAACGAAACTTCACTTGTGGCGTCAGCAACATATCCAACCAGACCTCCGACAAAATTAGTATACGCACCACTTGGAGATGCTGTCACATCAGCGGTCACGCTGTCAATAGCCAAAGCTCCGCTGTTGTATGCAGACACAGAACCAATATAACAAGCATCACCGCCAGAAGCATTGTCACCAACAATATTAAAGTTTGAAACAATCGTTAAATTGCTTATTTTTGCACCGCTTGTCTTTGCAAAAAGTCCGTTGTGAGTATGGAAAACTATCTTAGCACCTTTGCCTACGCTCATAGTAATTGTATGACTATTGCCATTCAGAGTGCCTGTGAATGTATGCTCACCATTATCACGCATAAAGCCGGTTAGACCTGTGTCGCTTATATCAACATCTGCACTAAGGCTGATATTTGCCGCAAGCATATCTGCCCTGCTATCACCGCTATACTTAACAAAATCATTGCTATCATGCTGCATGATCAAAGCCGCACGGGCAAAATCCGCCCTATTGCCTATGGTTATATCATTATTAGGAAATCCATTTATTGTAACAGTATGCCCTGATCCATCAAAAGACAGAACACTGTCAGCACTCTCAAGCAGATCGGAATCGTTAAGTCGAAGCACTCCGCCCCAATCCATATCGTCTATGACTTTTGAAGATGTCCTTGTAAATGACCAGCCGCTTAAGCTATAGATCAAAGCATTGCCTCTATTTCCTACTATCTGACATCCGTTTTTGTTAGGGTCTTTAGGATAAAAGCCTGAAAGGTTTGTTTCACCGCCAAGCCTTACAACGCCATTTTTATTAAATTTGCCAACAATGCCACCTACGCTCTGATTTGCAGAAACATTATTTGCAGTAACTGTGACTTTGCCGCCAACATCAATAAAAGCCTGATCTGCATAGCCCACAAGTCCGCCATAATTATTTTGTGATGATGTGGGATTATTAATACTTATAGTGGTATTCTTGACGCTTACATAAGCCTTGCTGTTATCACCTATCTTACCAATAAGGCCGCCAAAATCAAGGGCATTGCATGAGCCAGTCACATTTACAATGATATCACTAAGTGCTAGTTCAGAGCTAAGAGCATTGGCAGAATATCTTCCGACAACACCACCATAAAAGCCTGCCCTGACAGTGCCATTGAAGTTTGAAGTAATAGTATCATTAGCTGTTCCTGTGATACTAATTTTTGCATTATCTGTGCTGTTTGTCAGCAGTCCGAAAACAGAACCAACAGCCGCACTGTCAGCGGTATCTCCTGATGAACAAGCAAGTGCCATTTTCATGCCACTGAATTTTGAAATGTCAAATTCTTTACTGTCGGCTTTACTATATGTATAAGAGCCGAAAAGACCGCCCGCAGTTACAGAGCCTGTAACGCTTCCGGTCATGTTAATGTTGACATCTCCGCCGACATTTATTTCTGCATTCTCTGCACTGCCCACAAGTCCGCCTGCGTTGTTTGCGGATATATTTACGCTTGTCAAGGTGTCGCACTTGTCAATGTTCAGTGTTGCACCAGTACTCATTTTCCCGACAAATACACCTGCGTTCGATTTGCCGGAAACGTCAAGTGAACTACTTGACAAGCTTACGGCAAGACTTGTGTTTTCGTCCATAGTGCCGCAAGCAAGACCTGCATTATCCCCGCCTGATACTTCCACCTTGACACCATTACTTAGAGTGATATCCAGATCGACCGTTGCTCCTTTTTTCATATTGCCTATAACAGACGTGAAGGATTTATAAATTGTAGCACCTGAATCATCTACAGGATCAGCTTTTATTTTCCACTTATTAGCTGAAGCCACATCACCGTGTACAACATTCTCAGCAAGCAAAGATGAATTTTTTTCTTCCGGTCTAGCAAAAATAATAGTATCTAAATTTGCACTGTCACTAAGATATTCAAACAGAGCAAAATTAATAGGAAGATTAATAGCTGAACCCTCATTTGCTTTGACTGTTCCCATGAAAGGATAATTTTCATTGCCAAGTCCTTTTTCTATTCCTGTAAAATCAGAAGCCTTAAACTGAGATTGGTTGTTTGAAAACAATACAGTGATATTCTGATAAACATAAGGGTCTGCATTAAGAAGCTTTTTAAAATCGTCTGCATTCTGTATGGTATAAACGCCATTTTTGATATCGTTAGTTATGTCAGTATATGTATCTGCCGCCATAGCCGTAATAGCATTGGTGACAGTTGATACCATTTTAGACACAACACCTGAAATGTCTGCAAGCGGCATACTCGTGACAAGCAATACGACAGCGGTAACTAAAGAAATAACATTCTTGCGATACTTGCTGTAAAGCTTGTGGCATATTCTATTAATTTTCTGATTTCTATTAGCTTTCACTTTCAACTGCCTCCGTGCAAAGTTAATATTCTTATCTATACGTTTAATTCAACAAGGATATATTGCACCTTTGTACCTATCTTTTCGTCTGCGTCATTATACATGGAGCTTAGTGATGATAACTGTGCTGTGCTGTATTTATCACCATTAAGTATTTTCTCAATAACTGTTTTATTTTGTTCTTTATCGGCATCACCTGACAAGAACAAGCTTAAATTACCCTTTATATATTCCGCAAAATTCAAACGTTCTTCACTGCCATCATCAAACAGCACATTTTTCTCTGTCAGATTTTCATCTGTGCTTTTCATTAGTACCTGACCAAGCGTGTTCGGCCATACCCAATATACGTTCACTTCCTGCGGAACGTCTACTTTACAATCTTTAAACGTCCTTGTGAATGTTTCATCATGAAGAAAATCGGAATATGTGTGATTGTTTTCATCATATTTCTCAAAAAACATGATATGTCCATTCATAAATCTAGTTACTTCTTCTTCAGTAATCTTTTCATAAGAAACAGCGTCTTCGTTTTTATTCTCTGCATACCCCGTGATACTCAACTTGAACTGTATCTCCATTTCTCCCGACTGGTTCGGAACAACATAAAAAGTAAGCTTTCCATGACTGCCAGGATTAATACCATTCGTCATACCGCTTTCTTCATCAAGAAGCCAGTAGATCTTGTTGTTCTCGTCAGAAGTGATGTTGCTCCCATCAGACACTTTAGAGTAGTCATTGCTGTCAAGTATCTCAGCTTTAAGCACATTGGCACTGCCTACTGTTTTCAGTTCAAATGGCGAATCTACGCTTTTCATTCCAAATGAATCAAGATCAAGGGCTTTATCAATGGTAAACCAAGCCAAGCTGACCGCAATAAGTATAAATGCCAGTACTGCAACTGGTATTATTTTTATAATAAGCAGTTTGCGTTTCTTCTTTTCTTCCTCGCTGTCTGCTTTCTCTATCACTTTATGCTCAGCCACTTTGGCGACCTCCATTATTTCATCGAGTCAAGCTCTTTCTGCAATTCTATCATGTGGTTTCTGCAAGCGGTTATCTCGCCTGTGTATTTGTTGAACCACTCAACGTCCATTTCGTTAGGCTCTTCCTGCAAAAGAATTGCCTGAACAAGTGCTGATTGTGAACGTGATCTCTTACGCTCTATCTCCTCGATAGTAAGTCTGCATTTCTTTATTTCTCTTTTAAGCTGCCCTTTACTGCTCACGTTATTGTCCTCCTTGCATTAATTTCCCATTTTATCAACCGAATCAACTATCTCGTTGACTTCCCTATAGCCTTTGTCAAGATTTTCGGTGATATGGTCAAGTGCTTTTTTTACGTCCTCAAGCTTGCCCTGCATTTGTTCGGGATACTTCACAAAGCAGTAATGAAGCTCATTTATAGCCTTCTGCTCATCAGTGTAATCGTCGATAAGAAACACCAGCGACCTTGCCGCACCCATGTCCGAAAGTATCATGTTATATCTCGTTGGAAGATCCTTGCCGCTTTCAAGATAAGTGTCTATCTCCTCAGAGGCGGCAGACAGATTTTCCATATACTTAGCAATGTAAGTCTTTCTGACTTCCTCGGACTTGTCCATATAAAGGCCGATAAAAACGAACAGCCCTGCAAGTGCCGCAATACAAATAACGATAGCCGTTATCATTTTAGCCTTCATTATCTTTTCCTGATTCAAAGCTGTTCGCCTCCTTTTTCTCGTTTTCCTGCATTTTCAGCCGCTGAACTTCCTTTTCAACAGCCTCGCGCATAAGCTTTTCCTTTTCTTCCTCAGCCGCTTTCAAAGCTTCCTCACGGTTTGAATATATTTTTATCTCAGCGATAGTTTTTACCTCATACACCGCCATGCAAACTGTTGGGATTATCACAAACAGTATGAGGAGCTTCTTTGTTGATGCAAATGAACCAAGCCACTTGAAAAATCTGAGTTTCCCATAGTATTTTCCAATAATGCTGACTTTTTGCACCGTCACGCTGTCCTCTATTTTGTTAGCATCACCTTTAGTAACAAAAGTGCCGTCGCTCAAAACCTCAGATATCCTGTGAGTATTTATCTCGCCTTTAATACTATCATCTTGAGAGTAGAACGAAATGATATCCCCTGCCTTTAAGCTGTCAGTATCCGTCCTTTTGATGTAAATATAGTCACCCTCATGTATAGACGGCTCCATACTTCCGCTCATGACCTTCAGTACGCTGTAACCAAAAATGCTTGCTGTTTTGCCGATACAGCCGCAGACCATTATGTACACCGTGACACTCAGCAGTGCCGCAAACACAGCAGAACCAAGTATTGTCAAAGCTATTTTTACTATCCTCAACGACTTGCCGATGATAACGACTCTCCCTCCGTGTTATTGTTTGCTATATTTCTCTTTCAAATGCCTTGCCATTCTGCCAACTGCTGAAACATGATACTCCTTATAGAGTCGTTTCATTTCAGTGTCGATAGCTTTCTGCTCCTCAGCGGTGCGCTGTGGCGGAATATATGGTCTTGGCGGTTTGTTCTTTCGCTCAAGACGTTTTCTCTTTTTAAACTGCCTGTTTTTGATACGACTCTTTACATCATATTTCAGATACGGAGCATATTTTTCATAGATGATCTCAATTTCACGCTCTGCACGTTTTCTCTCTGCCTCAGCCAGTTCTTTTTCCTTCTTGACTTTGAACATCCTGATATAGTCTGGATTATCCGTCACAACAGGTATGATCCCAAATGCGTGAGCCAGAACATATGTTATGCCACGTTTTGCCATGTAATATGGATTTTTGGAATATTCTTTAAATATCTCATTGATATTTTTATTTTCAAAGCTTTCACGTTCAGCTTTAAGACGCTCAGCACGTTCACGCTCACGGCGTTCCTGCTCACGCTGCTGTTGTGCTTCTTTCGCCTTTTTTGCAGCGATCTCAGGGGACTCATACTCTGACACAAAGCTTGAAGACACGGCTTCTTCATTCGTGCTGATCTGCTGATCCATAGCAGATCCAAGGCTGCTGCGGACGAGCTTTTTCTCCTCTCGGATCCTAGCTCTTTCCTCACGGACACGCTGCTCCTCTTCACGGCGTTGGCGCTCTTCCATTTGCCTTTTGCGTCTTGCGATATGCTTGATCTCTTCCTCTTTTTCACGGCGTTCACGTTCCTCACGCTCCGCCTTTTCTCTTGCAGCCTGCTCCGCCTGCTGTTTTTGGATAAGCTCCAATCGTCTGCGTTCAGCTTCCTCATGCTCCAGCCTTATGCGCTCTTCTTCCTCACGCCGCTGACGCTCCAGTTTTTCCTGCTCTGCACGCTTTCTTTCAGCTTCTGCAGCCGCAAGCTCCTCAGCCCTCTTACGGTCTTCCTCGTCTTTAAGAAACTGCTTTTCTATCTCAACTATACGGTCAAGCTCTGCCGTAAGGCTTCCCGCCTCTTCGGCAGACATACCCATATCTGTCTTACTTGCACTACTTTGTTCACCCTCGCCAACTATGACATCATATTTATCAGACGTCTGCTTATCAAAACGCCTGACAACCTTTGGTGCAAGGGTCTTGCTCTTTATGGTTTTAAGCTCCTCCGACTTGTCTGCCCCATGGGTATAGGAGCGGAAAAGCATATAGTTCATTGCGGTCAGACCATATATATCCTCGATATAAGAATCATCAGGTCTTTGTGCAGTATCAGAAACGTTGACCTCGTAGCCTGCCTTATCGTAGCTTTCGATAAACTGCCAAAGGGTAAGACACGCCATAAGGTCCACATTTTTAGTGATAGCGTTTGTTCTCATAACAGGCGGTCTGATAAAAGCGTTGCCAAGAGTGGTACAAAGCACTGAGCCTTTATAGCCCTCGATAGCCTTTTTGACCCTTTCAAGCCTTGCCCAAACGTCAGTATCCTTGCTGCCGCCGACAAGACTGTCAACAGTTTCTATCTTAAAACTAATGTTGACCTTTCTGCCGTCGCCGCTGTCAGCCACGGTATCGTAATTAAAAGAATAAGCCTCCTGCGCCTCTGCGGTCTGGACAAGCTTATTGTATCTTATATTTATAAAAATGTATAGCCTGTCGATAAGGGTATTTACAAATCTATTTTCATATGTATCGAGAGTTTCCTCTTTATGAATGTTGAGTATCTTTGACGGAGTTATCTTTCCGGTCTTTTTGTCGATATCCTGAATAAGATCGGTGTGCTGTCCCAGATGTTTTATGGACTCTACCGTTATCTTCCTTGACATAGCGATAGGCACGACTTCTTCCACTTCTTTAATGGTGTTTCTGGGATTTCTTATTACCGTATCAAGATGTGGCAGAGCTTTTTCTATCTCTGTGAGCCAGGACGAATCTATATTCTTCTCGATTATCTTACGATTAAAAGATACAGTTTTTTCGCCCGAAAGAAGCAAGGCACGGGCTGCCGCAAAGCTGTTATTTCCGTCAAACGTCTTTACAGCTTTGTCAAAAGCTGCACGCTGTTCGTTGTATTCGCTCATGCCCGTCCCTCCTCTCAAAGCTTATGAGTACAAATTTTAGTACAGTTTTTGCAATCTTTCAAGATATGCTATAGATTCTTTCATAGTGTTTCTGCCGAAAAGTTTCTGCATATAGGTGCAAAGTTCTTTCAGCTCGTCCCTGAGCATCGCAAGGTTCAGGGATTCAAATTTTCTGAATATCTTTGTGGCAAGCACATAGTCAATGCCGTCAAGTTCCTCTCCACCGCAGGCAACATATACAGGAACAAACAAGTTCATCTGTTTAAGTATACGGTTACCGAAAGCCACTCTCAGCTTTTCAATTACCCACAAGTCAAGCTGCTGGATCTTTTTCAGACTGTCCTGTGAAACAGGATACATTTGAAAAGCTTCCTTGAAGAGTGTGTCAAGATGTTCAAAGCTTAAATTCATAGGCGGCGTGTCAGGTGCGTCAAAGGCAACTCCCTTTGCGTCAAGATTGATAGGCTGTGCACGGTCGTATACCTTATCTGAGATAGTGAACGTGGAATCGTCGTTGTTGGCAGTACCGATATACCAAAGGTTCTGCGGAATACGCAGCTTGCCCTTATCCAGGCGAACAGGGTCGGTACTCCACACGTTAGGAACAAGATCAAGCTCCCACTCGGCAGGATCAGGCATTTCAAGAATGGAGAGCATTTCTGCAAAGTAATATTCCACTCTCGCAATGTTCATCTCATCGAGGAGTATGAAGTTTACATCGTCATTGTATTCAGAAGAATAAATTCTTTTGAGGACTTCTGTTTCATTAAAGTTCTTCGTGAACTCGTTGAAGTAGCCGAAAAGCTCAGTTCTGTCACGCCATGACGGCTGAACAGAAGCAATAGTGGTATCTTTCTGCAAGAACTTACCGAATGAATATGGCAATGATGTTTTACCTGTACCAGAGATACCTTGCAGGATAATGAGCTTTGTTGAAGCCATGCCTGCAATGAAAAGTCGGATAGTTTTTATGTCATAATAAAGGTGCATTCTTGAGCAGGCAAAGTTTCTGTATGCTTCGCAGATACCACTAAGGGTGATGTCATTATTGTAAGCAGGTGGCTCGTATGTCTTGTAGAAATTGTCCACCTCGATAAGCTTTGAAAAACGGCAATCTGCTGTCTGAACAACGCCGTCCACAGTGGTTTGAACTTCACCCTGTGCAGGCATCTGCTCGCCCTCTGCAAGCTTTGTTTCACCCTCTGCAAGAGCGGTGTTATCATAGACCCCAAGCTGAGCCACCTTCATTGCCATGATCTCATCTTTTTCCTTGGTCATTTTGACCACCTGACGCTGCAGGTCAGATATTTCTTCGATAAGATCCTCGTTGCTGACGATAGAGTGTCTGAATCTTATGTACTTTCTCACAGCAAGCACTATCATAAAAATAATAAGCACAAAGATAGCCACAACAACGATAATTGCAAGCACAGAAAGTATCCAGCCCAGCGCACCAAAGTCTGCCGAGTAGGTCTTGAATATCCTTATGTAGTTTTTTATATTGAAGATCTGTTTTATGCCGTTCCACAGACCCTTGAAGATCTGCCCAAAGCCTGCAAGCATTGACGACATGAAAACAAAAAACCATTTCAGAAATCCATTCATAATGTATCACCCAAGCAGCAGTTATTTGTCATTTTTCTCCTGCTGTGCATTTTCCTCTTCCTTTTTCTTCTGCTGTGCAAGGTATTCCTCAACTGCACGTCTTTTTATTTCTTCCTCATCGCTCTCTGTGATAGCAGGACGCTTTATCTCGATTATGGTTGCGATAAGCTTATAAAGCTCAAAGAGGAAAAACAGTGCTATGGGCAAAAGTATGCAAATGAAAAATCCCGTTTTTGTTCTGAGAAAATCCATTACCTTGCCGAAACCGCCTATTTTTGCACCTTTCCACTGACCGATTATATCACCTGCATAAACAGTGTATGTATCATCTACGTTATTAGCGTCGCCTCGTGTGATAAAGCCTACAGAGCCGTTATCATTGAGTACCTCTGCGATACGGTGGGTATTCTTCACCTTTTGGCCCTTTATAAGAGTCCAGAAAGTGATAACGTCGCCCTTTTTCAGAGAATTGATATCGTCTATTTCCTTTGAGATAATAAGGTCGCCTTTTTTGAAAGTTGGCTTCATTGAGTCAGATTCAACTGTGAGCGGGACATATCCCAGCAGACTTGCCGTACCATTATTCTTATCAGACGAGAACACGAGAATTGTTATAAGCAGTGCAAAGATAAGCACCACCCATACGATAACATTAAAAACGATCTTCAAAGCTTTTTTCATAATTCAAAACCTCGGAAACCCGAGGCTTCCTCCCTTCTAATTCTTTAAGTTGTTTCAACGATCTTGAAATTCATACCAAGCTTCATTGTGCCACCGATTATTTTGTAAACACAATCAGGGTCATTTCCCTCAAGCCATATGACCACTGTATACTTGTCTTTCTCACCAGGACCAAGCTTTTCACGTCGGTCCTTCATGACCTCAGCAGAGGAGGCGAACTCCTTGTCGCAATCCCTTTCCTGTCTCTTATACACATCTCCGAGCCCACGAGACCGTACTAGATCTCG
>ENA-UAIM01000101-UAIM01000101.1-human-gut-metagenome-genome-assembly--contig:-NODE-101-length-23342-cov-6.530210_pt1 | contig 23342 bp, 18 predicted proteins | sample MGYA00244418_ERZ654387 | MGnify/ENA primary metagenome ERZ654387 (study PRJEB26926, sample SAMN06165118) | human gut metagenome | biome: ENVO:00009003; feature: ENVO:2100002; material: ENVO:00002003... | reverse complement strand
TTCAGAACGTCGTGAGACAGTTCGGTCCCTATCTGTCGTGGGCGTAGGATATTTGCAAGGAGCTGTCCCTAGTACGAGAGGACCGGGATGGACGCACCTCTGGTGCACCAGTTGTCACGCCAGTGGCACAGCTGGGCAGCTATGTGCGGAACGGATAAACGCTGAAGGCATCTAAGCGTGAAGCCGCCCTTAAGATAAGATATCCCTTCTGTTTACAGAGTAAGACCCCTTGAAGACTACAAGGTTGATAGGCTCAAAGTGTAAGCACGGTGACGTGTTTAGCTAGCGAGTACTAATCGGTCGAGGGCTTAACCTTATTGGTTATGACTACTCCTTTTAACCAACAGCTTTTTCATTATTCAATTTTGAGGATTCGTTCCTCTTCACTTAGTCGGTGGCGTTTGAGTTGAGGTCACACCTGTTCCCATGCCGAACACAGTAGTTAAGCTCTTCTTCGCCGAAAATACTTGGATGGTAACGTCCCGGTAAGATAGGGTGCTGCCGACACCTTACTAAACAGAGAAGATAATGTTCTTCTCTGTTTAGTCATATTCCTCCTTAGCTCAGTCGGTAGAGCATTCGGCTGTTAACCGAAGGGTCGTTGGTTCGAGTCCAACAGGGGGAGCCAAAGAGCTGTAGCTTTTGCTGTGGCTCTTTTTTTGTATATATGATTTTGTATTGAAGTTTGTAAATGTAATGTATGGAAACAGGGCTTCCGTATGCTTACACTAATGTAGGTGTACGGAAGTCCTTTTTGTTGCACAAAATCTTTAAGTAGAAAAAATCATAGCACCCGTTATGAGTGCTGCGATGAGGGAGCTGTTCGATAAATGGGAAACTATTTATGGATTGTCTTTGATTTCAATTTCTACTGAATAATCAACATCTTTTGAGTTGAGGTCTGTAAGTAGAATAGTATTATTGTCAAAAGGAACTATTTCAATGTTGCTTTTTCTTTTGCATTTATCAATAAGTAAAAATTTCTTTCCATTTTGGTCTGTACAAACAGCATATAACAGCTTAGGCACTTTGAGTTCATAAACTAAATTCGTAATATACGGCTGTACCCATTCTTCATTTCTTTCAGAAATTCTGATACGTAATTCTTTTGATTCATCACTGATGCGTTGTTCAAAATTCTGCTGCATATATATCTTTTTGAATTTTTTGTTGTTATAATAATCCATAATCAATACATATGGCAGGAGCCACAAACCATAATCAATGAAGCCCAGAAAAGCTAACCATTTAATAGGAGAGAAGAGAAATGCAACAGCAAGAATAAACCCACCGAAAAATGGAAATCCAGATATGTGTTTTTTGCTTTTTTTGCTTTGATATAATGCGGCATATGTAACAGCTATCAAAAATGCTCCGATTATTCCAAGCGTTATAGTCATGAGCCATTCTTGCATAACATTTTTTCCTTTCTGAAAAATTCAAATAATAGTGCTGTGATAAGTGATCTGCTCGACAAATTGGAATTTAAATCATTTTTTTATATGGTCTATAATGCGGATTTTCGGAATTATTTTTCCAAAATGCCTCTATACCATATTCTCTAATTTGTTGATTACCCTCCAGCCACTGCCTGTATACTATTTCTTCAAAAATTCCCTGCGTTTTTTTGCACGGAAACTCATTGCACTCTCCACAAAAATCAACGCCATGGTTCTTTGTGCACTCAAGCAAAAAACACCCTTCGATGCTGCATCCATTATGTTCTGTGCTGCGGCAACCTGAACAAGAAGCACCCGCATATATGCTAAGTACTCCCTCAAAGTTGTTATAGCTTTCTACGGCGTCGGGCATATGTACCTCATAAAATTCTTTTATGCCCTCTAAATATTTTAATAATGTTTTAGCCGACGCACAAATTATCCCATCATTATATGCCGAACAAGTGTGGCACATTAAAGAACATGGTGCAACCTTTTTAATAATTTCACTTTTATCCATTTTTTTTGTACTCCTCCACTAAATTACGATTTGTCGGGCTGTATACCCGATTGATTTCCAAAACCATTATACCACAGCTGATCAATAGTTCGTCCTTTGTTTGTATTATTTCTTAGCCAGATCTTTAATAACTTCTCCTGCCACGATAAGACCCACCACTGACGGAACAAATGCTGTTGAGCCTGGAATATCACGGCGCACTGTGCATTTTCTTGCCGTACCAGGAGGACAAATGCAGTCCTGACGGCATGAAATAGCCATATCTTCTATCGGTCTGATAGGCTGTTCCTCTGAGTAAACAACTTTAAGCGACTTTATGCCTGCCTTTTTAAGCTCTCGTCGCATGACTTTTGCAAGAGGGCAGACCTTTGTCTGATAAATGTCCGCCACACGGAATGCTGTAGGGTCAAGTTTGTTGCCTGCACCCATTGAGGATATAACAGGTACTCCTGCGACGTCTGCTCGCTTTATTATCTCCAGCTTGCCTGTAACAGTGTCAATGGCGTCGATAATGTAATCATACTGAGTAAAATCAAACTGATCCGCTGTGTCAGGCATATAAAAACACTTGTATGTGTTTACCTTTATGTCAGGGCAGATGTCGTGAACACGCTCCTCCGCCACGTCTACCTTGTATTTTCCTACTGTTTTTCTTGTGGCAATTATCTGACGATTGATGTTGGTCAGACACACTTTGTCATCATCTATAAGGTCAAGCTCGCCTACACCGCTTCGTGCAAGGGCTTCAACTGCATATCCGCCTACACCGCCTATGCCGAAAATCGCAACCCTGCTGTTGCTGAGCTTTTCCATTGCTTCTTTGCCGAATAAAAGCTCGGTTCTTGAAAACTGATTTAGCATATAAACACTCCTGAATACTGTTTTATTCTTTTATGATAACATATCCAAGCCCTTTTTTCAAGTGCATTTTTGCCTGCTTTTATTAATTTTCTGATAAATCCTATATGTATTATATAATATCTTTGTTACAGTTTTCGACCGCATTTTCGTTGCGTTTTTATCGAAAATGTGCTATAATATTATATGTGATAATACGCAAAAAGTAATAAAAAGGATTGGTAAAAACATGGACATTAACAAGACCCTTGCGGAAGAATTTAAGCTCAGACAGGAGCAGATAGACAACACTGTTGCACTCCTTGATGACGATAAAACTATACCGTTTATTGCACGATACAGAAAGGAGCTTACAGGCTCGTTGGACGATCAGGTGCTTAGAGAGATCGCTGACAGGCTCACATATCTTAGAAATCTCGAAAAACGTAAAGGCGAGATAATTTCTTCTATCACCGAGCAGGAGAAAATGACAGACGAGATAATGTCTGCTATCGAAAATGCAAAGACCCTTGTGGAGGTGGAGGATATCTACAGACCTTTCAAGCCGAAGCGTAAAACAAGGGCTTCGGTGGCAAGAGAAAAGGGGCTTGAACCACTGGCTGAACTTATCCTGACCCAGGATAAGAAATGCGACCCGCAGGTCGAGGGGTCAAAATTTATCAACGAGGAAAAGGGCGTAAAGTCTGCGGACGAAGCTTTGCAGGGTGCAATGGACATAATCGCAGAGGATATCTCTGACGACGCTGACCTGAGAAAGTACATAAGAACGCTGTTTTCACAGATAGGCGTTATAAGCTCGAAGGCGTCTGACGAGAATGCCGAGTCAGTGTATGAGAACTATTATGACTACGCTGAGGCTGTGGGAAAGATAGCAGGTCACAGAGTTTTGGCTTTGGACAGAGGCGAAAAAGAGGGCGTTCTGAAAGTATCAGTGAATGTCCCCGAGGGCGCAGGGGAGAGAGCCTGCGTGTCAAGATATGTGAAAAACAAGTCAGAGTGCGGACAGCTTGTTACGGCTGCTTGTGAGGACGGCTATAAAAGACTTATTTATCCGTCCATAGAGCGTGAGATAAGGGCGGAGCTTTCGGCAAACGCTCAGGAGGGGGCAATAAAGGTGTTCTCCTCAAATCTCAGACAGCTTCTTATGCAGCCGCCTGTTAAAGACACTGTTACCCTTGGTCTTGACCCAGGATATGCTCACGGTTGTAAGACCGCTGTAGTGGACGCTACGGGCAAGGTGCTTGACACTGCGATAATCTACATTACTCCGCCAAAGAAGGATACAGAGCGTGCTAAGCGTATTCTGACGGGCTTTATAAAGAAATATGGTGTTACGACTATCTCCATAGGCAATGGCACTGCTTCAAGAGAAACGGAGCAGTTCACAGCGGAGCTTATCAAAGAAATTCCGCAGAAAGTTTCTTACATGGTGGTGTCTGAGGCAGGCGCTTCCGTTTACTCCGCTTCCAAGCTTGCGGCTGAGGAGTTTCCTGAGTATGACGTTTCACTGCGTTCAGCAGTATCAATAGCACGCCGTTTGCAGGACCCTCTTGCAGAGCTTGTAAAGATAGATCCAAAGGCAATAGGTGTTGGACAGTATCAGCATGATATGCCAAAGGCGAGAATGGACGAGGCTTTAAAGGGCGTTGTTGAGGACTGCGTGAACTCAGTAGGCGTTGACCTTAATACGGCTTCATACTCATTGTTGTCATACATATCGGGCATAAATATGACAGTTGCAAAGAATATTGTTTCCTACCGTGAGGAAAACGGAGCTTTCACCGAAAGAAAGCAGCTTATGAAAGTTCCGAAACTTGGCGCAAAGGCTTTTGAGCAGTGCGCAGGCTTTTTGAGAGTGCGTGGCGGAAAAAATCCGCTGGATAACACGGCTGTTCACCCTGAGTCATATAAGGCCGCACAGGCTCTTATTGACAGGTGCGGGCTGAGCCTTGCGGACATGGGCGATGTAAAGCAGATAGCTGAGAAAGTCAATGCAATGGGCATGAAGAAGCTTGCCACAGATATCGGCATTGGTGCTCCGACGTTAAAGGACATAGTAGGGGAGCTTGAAAAGCCGGGTCGTGACCCTCGTGACGAGCTGCCGCCACCACTTATGAGAAGTGGTGACATTATGGAGCTTAAAGACTTGAAGCCGGGCATGGAGCTTATGGGCACTGTAAGAAACGTTATAGACTTCGGTGCGTTCGTTGATATCGGCGTTCATGAGGACGGACTTGTACACATTTCTCAGATGTGCGACAGATATATAAAGCACCCTCTTGAGGTCGTAAAGGTCGGGGAGGTAGTTAAGGTTTGGGTACTTAACGTTGACCTGAAGAAAAAGCGTATTTCGCTTACTATGAAAAAGCCTAAGGTGTAAGGGGCTTGGCATAGGTTAGATAAGAACAAAAGGGCTGTGTGGACAGCCCTTTTTTGTTTGCAGCAAGGTGTGGTCTTGACGCAGGAAGCTGTGAAATGCCTTATGGCTTGACCTTACGGTATAATTATGGTAATATAAAATCGTACATAGACTATGTTATAAAAGGACGTGAAAAAATGCGGATCGCAGTTTGTGATGATAATGCTGTTTTTCTTCAGTTTTTTAAATTTATGCTGGCAAATGAACTTGAATCAAGGTCGGTCAAGGCTGAAATAGAAACGTTTACCAAAGCTGAGAGCTTTTTTTACTACCATGGTAAAAAGCCTTTTTCGGCTATATTTCTTGACCTTGATATGCCTGAAATGACCGGTTTTGAAGTCGCGCGTCAGCTAGGTCAGAATGGTAATTGCTTCGTGATCTTTGTGACAAGTCATCAGGAGCTGGTTTATGACAGCTTTAATTTCAGACCGCTGAATTTTATCTGCAAAGATCCTGACGCTGATGTTATGAAGGATAGGCTCCATATGGTAGCAGGACAGTTGACGGACGCATTGAAGCAGGAAAAGACAGTGGTTTTGGAGAATAGGGAGCAGGGAAGGATCTCTGTAAAGCTTCGGGATGTAACTTATATAGAGAGCAATAGCCACAGCATCATATATCATTTTGCAAATAATAAGGATACTATTGCAGTCAGAGATAGCATTGGCGAGATAGAAGAGGCTTATCGTAAATTTGATTTTATACGGGTGCATAAAAAATATATCGTCAATCTGAAATATGTTTTTAACATAAGCCGTTCAAATGAAACAGTGATCTTCAAAAGCGGTTCAGAGCTTCCCATGAGCCGAGGATATAAGAATGCAGTTGACGACGCTTTGACTGAATATCTGAGGAGAAAGTGATGACTATTACATTGTGGACGATATTTGAGATCTTGATAAACTTTTATCAGGGCGGTCTGGAAACATGGTTTATATATAAATTTCTTACGCCAAGATCTCATGAAAGGGCTAAGATATGGGCTGTTATATTTGCCGTTTGTGAAGGCTGTCTGGTCACTGCTTTTAATTATTTCATTGTATTTGAGGGCTTTGGAAGTGCTTTGTACTGGGCAAGTCTGCTTGTTTTTGCGTTTTGCTTTTTTAGTGACAATGCAGTAAAGAAATTTCTTTCCATATCCCTCTCGCAGGTTGCGATCTTGTTGATAACGTCATTGGAACTAAATGCTGTATCGTCATTTTTTAAAATATCCCTCAGGGAGCTTGTGGTCGAACAAAGCTTGCTTAGATTTGTGACGCTTATAATGATCCAGATTTCTATATTCATTGTATTTAGATTAATACTGATGGCCTTTAAACATACAGATGATTATACGGCTTCAGATTGGGTGACGATCATTGCAGTGCTTATTATTTCGTTTTTCCTCGTTATGGTAATACATGAACTGTCCCTTTTGGCAGACGATGGCCATAGGCTGTATATAAATCTGTCATATATGCTTGTCTTTGTTCTTAATATACTTATATTCTGGATAATAAATTCTTTGATAAAAAAGAATCAGAAGCTCAAGGAAATGGAGATAGTCAAACTAAGAGAGCAGTATCTTGAGCAGTTTATCGGAAACGCCGAGTCGCAATATGACGCCATGAGAAAACTAAGGCATGATATAAAAGACAAATATGAAACGGTCAATGAACTGTTGAAAGTACAAAAAATAGATGAAACGAGAAAATTTATCTCAGAAAGCTTTGACCTTATCGGGAAGTCGGAGTCCTATGTTAAAACGAAAAATAATATTGTAAATGCTATCGTTAACGCAAAGCTTACAATGGCTTCTTCCTTGGGGATAAAAATATCATGTATAACAGTTTCAGATTTTGAGGGAATAAAGGGAACTGACCTTTGCGACCTGTTGAGCAACACGTTGGAGAATGCTATAACGGCATGCAAGGAAATAGCCGACGACGCAAATAAATTTCTGTATCTGAAGATCGACCGAGAAACGGATACATATACGTTTTTGATAAAAAATTCAATAGATCATTCTGTTATGGATAGTAATCCAAGGCTTACGACCACAAAGGCTGATAAAAAACAGCATGGTCTGGGGACCTCAATAATCAGAGAGATAGCAAGAAAATATAATGGCAGATGCGATTTCTATGAGTCGGAGGGAATGTTTTGCTGTCAGGTAACATTGATGGCAGATACAACGGTCCTGAACTAATTGTTCTGGACCGTTGCTGCATTTCGTGACAAAAACCTGCAACTCATTCCAAAAAGCTTGACATATTGCTGTTATTCTAGTAAAATTCAAATTAGGGTAAGACAAAAGCGAGGCGGTAGTTTATGGATCTTGTTGTATCGGGTATACTTAATTTTTTGACCGAGCAGGAAGCTATCGGCAAAGCAGATGAGGTACAGGATTTTTATCGGTATGGCATAGAAATAACTATCTCATCAATGTTAAACATTGTGCTTGTATTGCTTATGGGAGCATTAACAGGGCATTTGCTGGAAAGCGTGATATATTTGGCAGTGTTTATTGCTGTCAGGGTTATTACCGGAGGGTATCATGCAGATACATATTTCAGATGCAATCTGCTGATGTGTTCAACATTTATTGCTACAGCTTTTCTTAATGACAAGGTATGCGGATATATAAATATATGGGTGATCGCTGCCTTGGTTGTGTTTGAAGAGATAATAGCTTTTGTATTCTGCCCTGTGGAGAACAAAAATAAGCCTATAGAAAAAGATAAAAAGCCAAAGTTCAAAGCGATGGGAATGATAGTTTTTCTGTTGCTTGATCTGTTTGGCGGGGCGATTATCAATAGATATCAGATGGTTGGATCTATGATCCTGTTAACAAATCTATTAATTGCAGTTTTAATAATATCAGCGAAGATCAAAGGAAAGAGGTGTGATAAGAATGAGATCATTTAAGAAATTGCTTGCCAGCCTTATTGCCAGAGCGACTAAGAGAATGGGTATAGCTGCTTGCGGATGTGCATCAATGTATGGTGGCTATCAAACTAAAGAGCCAAAAAACATTTACAAGAATTAAGCGTAAAGCTACAAGAATTACGATAAGCATTACAAAGACTTTATCATTTCCCCTTTAAATCTTGTGATACTTGTAAATGAGGTAACATTAGCAGGAAAATAACTTCCTGCTGGTGTTACCGTTTTTTTATTTGTAGTGATTTCAAGTTTATGACAGTGAGTAAATTTGCTTTTAGGCAACAAAAAAATCCGCCCTACAAAAGGATGCGCTGTACTATTCGGTTTTCAAAGAACGGGCGGAGGCTATAGAGAAAGCCCCCTCACTTTCCATGCCGAAAAGTTGAGGGGGCTATAACCAAGTTTTTTAATTTTCTAAAAGATTTTTGAGCTTTGCTCTGATTTTTGTCGAAGACATAAAGAAAGAGCGCCGGAGATCACCGTCCCCGTTCGGCTGGGGATACATGGTCAGAATGTGGGTGTCGCTTGCCGCTTTTCGGAAAGGGACTTGCTGGCAAGCCCGCTTTCAGGAAAATAGGCGGTGGCGGAATGATCCGTCACCGCCTATTGTGTTTAGGCTATTTCGATTTCGGAAGCGTCGGCTTATTTAACCTCGGATTCCTTTCTCTTTTTTCCGCTTACGCCCAGCAGAGTCAGAACGCCGCACAGAGCAGCCAGCCAACCGATGTGGTTGCTGCTGTCACCGGTCTGAGGACACTTGGTGGAGTCGTCATTTCCTGGCTTATTGGTGTTATTATCACTGCTGCCTGTATTGTCGGTGTTGCCGCCGTCGGGGAGCTTGTCGATGACCGTATTCTCGCTGCGCTTGGCGCCGCAAACGGTGCATTTCTCGTGCTTGATGCCGGTGGCCTCCTTGGTAGCGGCCTTGTCGATCACCCACTGGAAGCTGTGTGCTGTCGTGTCGGCCTTGTCGCCGCACTTGCACTCATGCTAGTGGTTGGTGTCGTCATACTTCCACTCTGTACCGTAGCTGTGGGTATGATTGCTGCCTGTTGCAGGGATCGGTGCGGTTTCAAGAACCTTCTTGCAGACGGTGCATTCCTTATGCTTAGCGCCGTCGGCGGTTTCGGTAGCTGCCGTGTCAACGATCCACTCGCTGGCACTGTGAGCTGCAATATTGGCCTTATCGCCGCACTCGCACTCATGCCAGTGATCGGTGTCGTCATACTTCCACTCGGTTCCGTAGCTGTGGGTATGGCTTGGAGGCGCATCCTTATAGGTGGCCTCGAGCTTCACATCATTGCCGGGCATGGTGAAGGTGGTAGTTGCCTTGGTGGCGTTTGCCAGAGTGACATTGCCCTCCAGCACGACCCACTTGTCAAAGACCTTGCCTGCCTCCGGTGCGTCCGCCGTAACGGTCACAACGGTGTTCTGCGCGATCTTGTCCGTGATGAGTGTCCCTGCGGCAACGGAGGCTGTGCCATTGATAACCGTGACAATGTATCCGGTCGTAGCGGAGTTCTTTACGAACCTTGTCTCGCCGCAGTCGGCGCACTGGCAGGTGTAGAGAATTCCTTCGCTCTTGCCCTGTTTTGCGGGTTTGCCGCCGTCCCAGTCGTGGCTGAGCTTATTAACGACATGACCGTAGCGGATAATCTGTCCGCAGCCGGCTGTGCACTGCTGGTCACCGCTATAGCCTGAGGTGGTGCATCCTGGCTTAACCTCATTGATCAGCTTGTAGTTATCGGCAATTTCGTGGAGGGACGGGGTTGAGACGCCCTTATGCGCGATCCTGTCGCACGATGTGCAGTACTGGTTGCCGGAATAGCCCCTCTCTGTACAGGTCGCCGTTCTTACATCCCGCAGTTCAAGGGGACCGCTATGTCTGAAGTCGCCAGTCTCGCCCTTTACGGTGCCGCCGCAAGCTGTGCAGCGGTAGTCGCCCTCATAGGCGCGGTGTCGGCAGTCGCCCGATTTGGCGTTATAGCGTTTGCCGCCATGGCTCGCGTCTGTGGTTGCCGAGTTGGCCGTGCCGTAGTAGTACAGCGGCTGCAGTGGACCGGTATGACCGGCGTTTGCAGGTGGGTAGATATCCGAACCGGCACTGATGACATGGCCGCAGTCTGCGCAGGCGGTGTCGCCGGTGTAGCCCTTACGGTCGCAGATCTGCTCCTTCGCATTGAGCACCGTGGTGCCGCCGCTGTGGTCACAGCCTGCATAGACAGGCTCAAAGAAGAAACTGCCGCCGCCGGGGGCACCCATGGCGCTGAACTCTGGGATCGTGCAGCCCCACTCAAGGGCGGAGCCGTTGGTCACCAGCTTGAACAGGGTCTTCGCCTCATTGGTATTCCAATTTCTAGTAACAGGTATGATGTCATACTCATTGTATTCGCGGCGATACTCCACCTTCCAGCCGATGGCTTTCTGACCGGTTCTCTCCTCGGGATAAAGCCTGATCTTGTCGCCTGGCTTGACGATCATACGGGTTGCCCGACCGTTTTTCACTGTCACCAGCGCAGTGTCCTTTGTCCACTGATCGGCTCCTCCGTCATCATCCTTGTCGATTTTTGTCTTTGTGTACTCGCAAATGCTGCATTCAGCCTCCATGCCGCCTCTGCCGCCCTCGGTATCGGGGTTTTTGACCACATTCCAGCGGCCCCAGCTATGGGGAACCATGATGAATTCCTCGCAGCTGGGAACCTTGCACTTTTCGGGGTGGGCATAGTCGGATTCGATGATGAGCTCCTCCACCGTCTTGGTCGAGCCGCCGATGTTGAAGGTATACTCATAGATACTGCCGAAGCCGGTGCAGTCCCAGTTCCAGCCGTAATCATGGACATGGCTCTTCACAGGAACGGTATAGTCGCAGACGGAACATCTGAGCACATCGACTCTGCCGCCGCCTACCGCGTCAAGGCTTCTGTCAAGCACAAAGGTATGCGGGAAGATGCGCTCCTTGGAGCCGGTAGTCATATAATGCGCTTCGTATTCGCCTGCTTCGAACAGGCACGGGAGCTTGTGGCCGTCGCATTTCGGGTCGCCGCCCACGACACCGTTATGGGTATTCCCATGCTTATCGACCCAAGTGACCTTGTATTCCGGCGTTTTCTCGCTGTCTTCCGTGGGCACACGCACACCCGCCTGCTTGTGGCTGTAGGCATGGGTGGCAGTCAGCTTTGCCTCCGCCGTTTTCATGGTGTCCGAAGGGTCACCCTTTCTGCCGATGATGCAGTAGTATGAGTAATCCTCCTGGCAAGCCTGGGTGGAAACCGGCATCTTCAGTGTGGAGGTCGTCACACCCGTGTAAAACCTACCCTCCGGCAGCTTGTAGGGCGCCGCCGTTGGATTCTCATTATTCTTCCGATACCACTGATAGGTCAACTCGTCGCCCTTCAGGCTTCTTGCCGAGACAGAGAAGGTGACCGGGTTATTTTCATAGAACAGCAGGCCGTTTTCCGGCTCTTCGTTATAATCATCGTAGATAGAGGTCTTACACTTGACGCCCCTCGGCTGGCGGTTGATGACGATGGAACTGCCGCTGATGTAGTCGCAGACCTTGCACACGCCCTTGGCGTCAAATTCATGGTTGGCGGCATTCAGCTTTTTATCGTCACAATAGCGGCAGGGGTGCCAGTGCTGCGTTCCGTCAGCCGCCCAGCTGGCGGAGGCTATGTGGGTATGTCCGGCGCCGGAATGCTCCGTCTTCAGATGATCCTCAAAATCAGAGTCGCTGAAGCACCAGTCGTCATGATCGCAGCCCATAGCGCTTACGGCATCTCGGCAGCAGTCCTTGCAACGCTGATCGCAGCCGTCCTCGCAGGGATCGCTGTCGTGGAAGCACAGGCCGCAGTCTTCGCAAAAGTGATCCGCATAGTCCGTGTCCATTGCGCACATTCCCTCGGAGCAGTCGGAGTTGCCCTCGCAGCACTCCTTGCACATCTCGCAGGTTTCGCAGAACTCGTCCTCGTCCTCCTTATCCGTGACCCAGCCGTCGCAGCCCTGGCAGATGTGCTCGTCCCACTCGGCGCTTTCCACGCAGGTCTCGCCGTCCGGGCAGCCGCCGCCCTCGGAGTTATCACGGCAGCACTCAAGGCACAGGCCGCAGTCCTCGCAGGACTCCTGGTTCAGCAGGCATTCCTCGCACTGTTCGCAGGATGTGTGGCAATCGATGCAGTGGATGACGCCGGTATCATCGTCGTCCACGCACTCGTCCACCGAGCCGAAGCAGCTGTTGCAAAGCGAGCAGTGCATCGGGTCGCTGTCATCGTTTGCACAGTCATCGCAGAAGCCGCAGGAGTCGCAAATGGTTATGGAGCAGCAGGGACCCTTATAGCATTCGCCACATAGCTGGTCATCCTCGCCAATGTAGCACTTGGCGCAGGTGGAGCAGTGCGTGTCCTCCATGCACTCCGCGCATTTATAGCACTCCTCGCACCAATAGGGCGTGTCTCCAAAGCACACACCACAGTCGTTACAATGGGTTTCGACCCAGCACTCGTAGTTACACTCAATGGTGCAGAATAGGCAGTCACACATATACTCGCTGCCAAAATGGTAGTGGTCGCAGTTAGGACAATCGAAGCCGTCGTCGTAGTCGTCCCAAAAGGCATCGGTGGGAACCACCATACTCGGCATCAGTGAGAGCAGCATCACAAGCGCCAACAGGACGCTGGCGACGCGCCTTCGTTTGTTCGTTTTTGTCATATTATTATTCCTCCCTCATAATTATTTTGAAGATTTTTATGCTTTTTTGTGTTGCCTGATTTAAACACTGTCGATGACCGAAGCAAAGTAGTTTTCGGATACCGAACCGAAGAGAAAAGCGTCTATCAGACCCTCGCGCTTTGCCTGCCGTACCTTTTCGGTCAAATCTTCATCTGTATCATCATCCACAAAGAGAATGACACGACAGTTTTCCGTGTTCCGTTTTACCTTGTCACGGATCGCCATTCGTTCTTTGAACATCCAGGGCGAATACGCCTTGACCTCCATTAAAAGCACATCCGGTCGATGCGTTTTGCACCACTCGGCGGTTGCGTCCGGCGACTCGGAGATCACAACTTGGCAATCGTCCAATTTTTGCATCAGCATTCGCTCCATGGTGTGCGCATGGATATCGCTTTGAATGTCCAGAACGATTTTTTTCATCATTCATCACCACCTTCTAAAAGCACAATCCTAATCTTACATTATCTATTATACTGATTTTTTGGCGTTTGTCACTGGCACTTGTGCCAGTAACAGAAGAAAGATCTCGATTTTTTCAAAGATTTTTGCCTTTTGGGCGCGAAAAACCCCTTGACCGTACAGTCAAGGGGTTCAGTTTTGCTTATTCGTCTTTTAAGGTGATCACCATGAGCTTGTTTTCAATGGCGGTTGCAACCAGAGCTTCTCTGCTTTCAAAGCCGCTCTTTTCCACCATATCGTCCAGGTTCCAGCGAACGCCGTTTTTGGAGATGCCCAGCTTATCGGCAATTTCCTGATAGGTAAAGCCCTTTATATAAAGGCGTAGGATGTCTAACTGTCGGGGCGAGAAGACATCGGACATCGTACCCTCCATTTCAATGGCCGGAGCGGTATCGGGGAATACCTTTTCCCCTGCCAGAGTGCGCTTTACCACGCTCATCAGCTCCTCTGTTCCGTGGTCCTTATACCACAGGCTGTCGGCAGCACCCATTTTTGCCCTTTGCAAAACTTCGGGATCGACAAGCGAGGTAGCCACAACGATTTTGATTTGCGGAAAAGCCTTTTTTATGCGCTCTGCAGCGGCAAGACCGGAATGCTTATGATGCGTCTGCACATCCATAAGGACAAGCTTTACGGTGGCGTCGCAGTGCTTTTCCGCTTCAAAGGCGTCACGGAAAACGCCGACAAGATGAAACTCGCCGTCTGCCGCAAGACGATCGACAAAGTGCTTTTGGATGTATAGATCATCTTCTACAAGTATAGTGTTTATCATAGGCTGATCTCCTTTGCGGGAATCGTAATCAGAAGAGCAAAGCGTGGATTGTGCGAAATATGCATTTCACCGCCGGAACTTTCAATACTGCGGCGAAGCGTTGACAGGCCGCTGCCTTCCTTTATCGGCTCTGTGGGTATTTTGCCGTTGTTGGTTATGGTAACATCATAGCGTTCGCCGCGCTGGGCAATGCGGATATATACCTCATTCCCGTCTGCGTGCTTGATGCAGTTGGTCACGCACTCCTTGGCGGCAGCAATGGTCAGCTCCTCGGCTACGGTATCACGGGGCAGGTAGCCGTCGATTTTTACAGCCACGCCAAGCTGCTGTGCGGTTCTTTTTACCTCGTCCATTGTGCTGACAGAGGTTACACGGTTGCTTGCCAGCATACCGATGGCATTTTGCAGCGCCTCAAGCTTTCGCTCGGTATCCTCTCCGCTGTCTATGATGTCACGGATGGTCAGGAGGCTTCGCCCGATGGTATCGTGAATATAGACCTTTAGGTCAAGGCTTTCTTTCTCTTTGACATCGTTCTCCATGCGAGCGTACATCTTCCTGAGCTTTCGATTGACTTCTGCCAGTTCTTCATTTATTTCCTCTTGCTTTTGGCAGCCGTTATACAGCTCGGTTACATTGTGCGCCGTTATCTGCTGCCAGCGGTCATCGCTGTCCACGGTGATATTTTGTGTGCGAAACTGCCAGACGGTCTTGTCGGGCAGGATGTAGCAATCATTCTTGACGGTCACGGATCTGTCCGGCGCGCTCAGGGCATTTTCCATATCGCTTTTGATTTGCAGCTCGTGGCCGCAAAGGGCAAAGGAGAGCCTGCGCATACGGTTGTTGCACAGGATGATCCTGCCGTTCGGGTCGGCAAAGCAGATGCCCATAGGCAGCTTATCGGTTGCTTCCTTAATGGAGAACGGTGAGAGCTCGTTCTTTTTACGGCGGTATTCCTGCGGCAGAGCAATGGCAAAGTGAACTGCCGCAAGGAAAATGGCAGCGGCAAATATCAGCCACGGTGCGTCCAGCAGAAATGCGTCCCCGATATTATCGGAATCTGCCTGAGAAACGGAGAATAGCAGTGGGATCATCACCACCATGACTGCCAGACTCAGCAGGCTGCGCACCGGCTTATTGCTGCGAAGAAGCTGATACATAAACAGCCCGATCTCAAGGACGATCTCCACAAGCATGATAAACGGCAGCATGGTCTGCCAAAATTCAGAAAGGGAAGAAAATGCACTCATTTCCTGTCACCTTCTTTCGCTTCAAATACAAGGTGCTGGTATTCCTCGTCGTCCTCTTTTTCACAGCGGATACTGTCTCCGCTTACCAAAGCGGAAAGGTCGGCTTTGCAGCACACATTCAGTGACAAGCGCAAGCCGTTTGCCTTTATGAGGCTTACCTGTATGCCTGTTAAATTCAAAATGTCGGCTTCAATAACCGATTCATAAAAATCAAATACAGCAGTCGCCGTTTTGCCGGAGAGCATGGAAAGAGACTCGTCCACATAGAGCGAGCTGCGGACGCCCAACAGCTTCAGCGTTTGGAGGGACTCATTAAAGGCACGGTGGAGTTCCGTTTCCGCTATTTTAATATCTCGGTCTGTAAGGAGCGTCAGATGCTTGCGGCGTTTAATATAGCTGCACAGCACGGCGATCTCGGCAAGGAGCGTTTTGGCATTGTCGGGATCGGTGCTTGAGATTCGGCGGTATTCCTTAGTGAGCTCTGCAATGCGGTCGATCTGCGTCTGCGTAGCGGAACGCAGGAGATCATACAGGCGGTTTTGCTCCTCCACCTTGCGGCGCTTGGCTTCACGCTTGTATTCATAACGGAGCATTTCGTTCCTGTCGGCAAGCTCGTCTGCAAGAAGCTCAGAGTTCTCCTTGATGTCACGCAAAGCCGACACATCCTCTGTCCATACGGCATAGCCGCCATCAATGGGCATGGTGTGAACGGTCAAGCCGCCCATCGTGACCGGGCTTTGCTCGGCTTTTTTCATCGTTTCCTTTGAGATAGGCGCAGTGTTTACAGCTGCATACCGAACGGTAAAGCCCTTGTCGGTGATCTCTGCCGATGTGCCGACAGAGGAGGCAAACAAGTCCACATAACGGCTGTTTGAATGTATATATCCACAGGCGATGCAAAGCTCAAAGGTCAGAATATACATCACACTTTGGAATGCGGCAATATCGCCGAACAAGTGGAGCAGCCAATCCGCACCCGCATAGTAAAGCACGCTGTAAACGATCGTCAGCAGCATAGGAACAATGGGCAGAAAGTGGAGCCTTCCTTTTTGCACACGGCATTTGAAAAACATAATTACGAGTGCGGCAAAGGCACACAGCACCTGCCAGCCTACAATAATGAAGTAGCCTATCGAGTAGCCGTTGTTTTTGTCTGTCCACACGGCGGCGTCCTTCGGAAAGGTAAATACGAATTGGTGCAGGTCATTTGTGAGCACGAGCAGAAGCAATGTGCCGGAGATGATCCACAGAATCGACATTCCCTTGGGAAATTTGTATTCGTCCGGCTTTCCCAATGACATGGCAATCAGCAGCGCCAGCATAGGCACAAACAGCATGGGCAGATAGAACAGATACCACAGGTAACGGACGGCATCCGGCTGCCAGAATATAAAATACTTTGCCGAACGGACTACCATCCATATGATGAGCAGTACTGCGGTGACCGTCATAAACCTGCACACCTGCTTTTGCACGATCCGCTGACGGACGGAGAGCCCCCAGGCGGCGAACAGACCGATATAGATAAAGCTACGCAGATAGGAAAACAGCATCGGGTAGAAGCTGCCCCTGCCCACAATTCGTAAGCAATATGCCAGTATCACGGCAAGTACAGCGATGCCGCTTGTTATGATAGTATTCTTTTTCTGTTCGGTCATAAACAGACCCCATTTCGCCTTCATTCGTGTTTGTTTACCTTTGGGTAGCAAAAAAGCCCGATATATTCGGGCTTTTCGCAGGAGACATCTTTTTTGTCTCCACATTATGGCGTTCCCGAGGTGATTCGAACACCCGACCTACCGCTTAGGAGGCGGTCGCTCTATCCAGCTGAGCTACGGAAACACATTACAATCGTTATTATATCACAGTTTTGCAATTTTGTCAAATGTTTATTTGACAAAAAAAGTTGGCTCGCCATAGCAACAAGTATCGACGCACTTGCAGTCGGAATAACGTTCGCTTTCCTGAATATCTTTCTTGAGGGAGTTGGCATACTCAAATAGCATAAAAACAAGGGCGGAAGTTTTCAAACTATCCGCCCTCTTGTTATGACTGTTAGTCCCGCCGACTATGATGTTTACGCTTTTGCGTGTACATCTCACGATCTGACGCTTTCATAAGATCGTCGATCTCTTTCAGTGTTTTCGGCTTTCCAGCTTTGTAGCCACAGCTTATCGACACATCATATGGCGACTTGCTTCTGCGATTGTATTCTGCAATGCTGTGGGATACCTTTTCGTAAAAGCTGTCTGCACCGTCTGTTTCAGCGATAACAGCCACAAATTCATCACCGCCGAAGCGTGAGCATATCCCACCTTCTGCAGTGCATTTTGTCATCAGCGACGCCACTGCCTTTATCGCCTTGTCACCCTCGTTGTGACCATAGAGGTCATTTATCTTTTTAAGGTTGTCCATGTCAATGGAGAATACCCATACGCCTACGCCCTGTTTCTCAGCCTTTGAAATAAGCTTTCTTACGTTCTTGTAAAAGCCCCTGCGGTTATATATCCCCGTCATGGGGTCAAGCATATGTATCCTTGCAAGCTCCGCATTTGCCCTTTCAAGCCGCTGGCGGTTTTTAAAGCTCTCCATTATCTGATTGGTGTTGTTTATAAAACGTCTTGTGTTCTGGAAAAGAAAATATATAATAGGACTAAATGAATTTGCCGCATAGCCTATGACCTCGTCCTGAAAATGAAGCGGCGAGAACATTAAGCAGTTATGGCGTCCAAGGACTTGCTCCATATCAGGCAAAAGATCCTTGGTGTCAAATACTTCACCGGTCTTGTATTTGTTGTCAAAAGTCTGCATGAAAACTCTCATCTGCTTTGTAAAGCTGTTATTAAAGCGTTCTCTCTGCCTCGTGTTTGACAGAAAATCAGAGTTTGTGCATACCCAGCTATAATAATCTCCCGAACGTGCCATTACCTTTGCCATTTCTTCTACGGTGTGACATTCCACTGATTTTGCAAGATAAGAGAACATATGCTGTTCGTGACCATCAGAATTGTTCATTCTATGGTAAAGCTCAAGGATCTTGTCGCCTACTTCTCTCGGGTCTATTTTCTTACAGCCGCAAGACTGGGATATCCTCATGGTGTAGCTGACCTCTATTTTTTCAGGAAGAGGCACTCCGTTCATCATATGGTCTATGGCGTTTATTATCTTTTCGCCAAGCACATCATTGTCTACAGCCGCCGTTGTAAGACGAGGGCTGTTATACTGTTCAAGCTCGATGCCGTCAAAGCCCGTTACAATAACGTCTTCAGGCACTTTTATGCCGCGTTCTCTCAGTATGCTGCAAGCTGCTATCGCCATAGCGTCGTTTGCACATATTATTGCCTGCGGAAATTCCAAATCGCTTTCCAAAAATTTCTCCAATACCCCTTTTGTTGGCATATCCCAGAAGTCACCATAGCCAAGACGCTCAGGCTCAAATTCTATGCCGTTTTCCGCAAGCACCTTTTTGTATGCTTCTATACGCTCTTCTGAGAAAGTATTGCCCTTTACGCCAGCAATGAAATTAACTCTTCTGCAGCCGTGAAATTCGATCACATGGCGAACTATCTTTTCAAAAACGTCAGAGTATATTGAATGTCACACTGCAGCAATTATCCATTGTACTGTCAACGCATATGACAGGAACACCATGTTCATGGGCACGCTTGCTTATCTCGTTGGAAATGCTGTCTCTTTTTATTGCCTCGGGCATTATTATAAGTACGTCAAGAATGTCATAATTTATAAGATCAAAAATGCTTGCTTCACCATGGTTGTAGGAAATGTTGTGATAAAGGTCGCAAAAGGTGTTAAAAAGAAGCACCTTGTAGCCCTCTTTTACACCCTTTCGGCTTATGGAAGATACTATATCTCTCACATAGTCAGATTGTACGCATGAAGTGCAGATACCTATTATTTTATATTTCGCTGTATCGCTTGTAAACATAGCTTGCTCCTTCGTCAGGGCCCCGATGACCCACCACTATCTATATAAAATAATTGCTTTTTTGCTTTGATATGTGACTGCTATTAGAAAATATTCACACACCGTTAATGTTACCATATCCGCACTCTAATGTCAATAGAAAACTCACAAAATTCACAAAAATCTTCTTTTTGAAAGCATTTATTCTGTTGCAAAAAATAACAGACCGACTTTCAGCTTTTTTCGCTGGAAGTCGGTCTTTGTTTATCGTAAAACATATCGAGCAAGGGGCGAACAGAGGTCGCTCCTACACAAAATAGCGTATTTTATGGGCTTTTTTTTATTCAGCTACCCACTGTTTTAAAGCCGCAGAAAGTCGTCTGTCTATATCCTTTCTTGTCTGCTCGCACTCCTTAGGATAGTCCTTTGCAGCCTTGAAAATAAATCTCATTACGAATTTAAGTCCAACAGGAAGTGCTTTTCTGAGCATTGTCTCAGGAAGCACAAAGTGCGTTCCATGCTCGTAAGTCAGGGCTTCGTAATCGCACTCGTGATGGCGTTCTTTCAAGCGCTTATCCATGCGGCGGACGTATTTTCCTGCCTCCCAGAAGCTGTCGTCATCAGCACCCACCATTATAAGCTTGCCCTTGATGTTCTCAACCTTTATCATTTCTTCCTCTGTATGTTCTCTTGCCTTTTCAGAGTCGATAAAAAGGTGCGTGCTTCGTGTTATATCTCCCGAGCCTTTGGTTTCTTCTTCTATTTTGTGATAGTATTCAGGGTGGGCATAAACGAACGGCATATAGGCAAGCGGCTTGCCCTGCCATGAAAGTGTGGAAGCGTCAGGGATAGGCCATTCCTTGCAGCCGTCTTTTTCGCCCTGCTCAAAGCCCTGCCATACAAAGTCGCTTGGCGTAAGACCGAAAGTGAGTGTTATGTCAGGAAAATATGAAGCTGCCACAAGGGAATCCATTCCTGCCGTACTCATTCCCATTATGCCTATCTTCTTGTTTCCATGGCTTTTGAGCCACTTTATAGCGGTCTCTATCCTTTCAAGCGGGAAGTTCACATGGCCGTAGTTCTTCACGTCAGGTGACATACACATAACGTTCACGCCATTTTTGTGAAGCCATTTTGCTCCGCACTTTGCCATAAAGTCATTAGGATCGTCGCCGAACAGACCTATCATTGCGCAGTTTGCACCCTTTGGGTTTTCATAATATGTACCATAAAAACCGTCTTTCTCATTGCTAAAAAATTGTTTCTTCATAATACCGACCTTTCTAAGCTGGTTTTCTTTATAAAGTTAGAATAAACTAACCATATCTCAAAAAAACAGGGTGGATAACTTCGCCCTAAGCTATATTATATCACATTTTTGCTTATTTGTCAGGTGTATTAACGAAAAAAGCCAGATGTATTGTAAATTTTTGATTTTCTTAGTGTTGCTTATATATTAATAAAATGGCGGAGAACGCATTTTATTTGCAGTTCTCCGCTACTTTTATGCCTTATTTTTTGCCGCAACTGCTGTGACAGTGTGAGCAACAGCCACAGCATTTACCTTTTTTCTTTTGCTTTGACATACTTATTGCCGCCGCCACTGCCCATAAAAGCAGAAGTATCACCACTATCCAGTCGGCTGTATTCATAATAACGCTCCTATCTGATATACCGCACAGCCGCAAAGCCATGCCACCATGCACTGCATTATCACAACGCCTACTGTCTGTATCCTTGAATCAAGCTCTCTCTTTATGGTCGCCACCGCCGCAACACATGGGGTGTAAAGCAGGGTGAATACGAGAAAGCTCAGTGCGGAAAGGGTGGAGAATGCTCCCGAAAGAGCAGTGCCAAGGTTTGCAGTGCTTGTGTTCATCAGTACCGCCATTGTGCTTACTACCGCCTCTTTTGCAGTGAAGCCCGAAATAAGCGAGGTGGTCACTCTCCAATCTGCAAAGCCCAAAGGCTTGAATATTGGCGATATAGCCTGACCGATAAGAGCGAGCAGGCTGTCAGAGGAGTCTTTTACAACGTTGAGCTTTGCGTCAAAGGTCTCCAAAAACCATATTATGATAGTCGCAAAGAATATAACTGTGAAAGCTCTTTGTATAAAGTCCTTTGCCTTGTCCCAAAGAAGAAGTCCTACGCTTTTTGCCGAAGGAAGACGATAGTTTGGAAGCTCCATTACAAACGGCACAGGCTTGCCACGGAAAGCTGTATTTTTCAGTATCAGTGCAACTATTATCCCAAGCACTATGCCTGTTATGTATAAGCCTATCATCACAAGCGCCTGATATTTCTTGAAAAATGCTGCACAGAAAACTGCGTAAATAGGTATCTTTGCCGAACAGCTCATGTAAGGGGTAAGAAGTATGGTCATTTTTCTGTCACGGTCTGATACAAGCGTTCTCGTCGCCATTATGGCAGGCACTGAACAGCCGAAGCCTATGAGCATAGGCACAAAGCTTCGTCCCGAAAGACCGATCTTTCTAAGAAGCTTGTCCATTACGAATGCCACTCGTGCCATGTAGCCCGTGTCCTCCAGTATGGAAAGGAAAAAGAACAGCGTCACTATTATAGGCAGAAAGCTTAGAACGCTTCCAACGCCTGCAAAAACTCCGTCTATTATAAGGCTGTGTACAACAGGGTTTATGCCGTAGGCTGTAAGCCCTTTGTCTGCTAGGTCGGTGAGCTTGTCTATACCAAGGGAAAGCCAATCAGAAAGGGTCGAGCCGATAACATTGAATGTGAGGAAAAATACAAGAAACATTATCCCGAAAAATACAGGCAGTGCAGTGTATTTTCCCGTTAAAATGCGGTCTATTTTTACGCTCCGCTTGTGTTCCCGGCTCTCGTGGCATTTCACAACGCTTATGGCAACGACTTTTTCGATAAAGTCGTATCGCATATCTGCAAGCGCCGCATTTCTGTCAAGCTTTGATTCGTCCTCCATTTCCACTATGCAGTGTTCGAGAAGCTCCAGCTCGTTTTGATTAAGCTCAAGCTGATCCTCGATATTCTTATCACCCTCAATAAGCTTTGAAGCACAAAATCTCGGCGGTATGCCTGCACGGTTTGCGTGATCCATGATAAGATGCACAACTGCGTGTATACATCTGTGTACAGCGGAATCGTCTGAGCAAAAGTCTGTGACAACAGGTTTTGTCTTGTTTCGGGCGGTTTCTACAGCCTTGTCGATAAGGTCTGAGATACCCTCGCCCTTTGCCGCACTTACTGGTATAACAGGTATGCCAAGTGCGTCGCTCATCATTTTTACGTCTATCGTTCCACCGTTGGCTCTTACCTCGTCCATCATGTTTAAGGCAAGCACCATTGGCACACGCAGTTCAAGAAGCTGTAAAGTGAGATACAAATTTCGTTCTATATTAGTGGCGTCAACAATGTTTATAATGCCGTCAGGCTTTTCATTTATTATGTAGTCACGGGTGACGATCTCTTCCTGCGTGTAAGGGCGCAGTGAGTATATTCCCGGCAGATCCACCACAGTGCAGTTCTTCTGCCCCTTTATGTCACCGACCTTCTGCTCGACTGTTACACCGGGAAAGTTTCCAACGTGCTGATTAGACCCTGTAAGGGCGTTAAAAAGCGTGGTCTTTCCGCAGTTCTGATTTCCTGCAAGGGCAAATCTCATATATGGTCATTCTCCTCTGTTTTTTCTATCTCTATGTTTTTTGCGTCCTCTATCCTGAGCGTCAGCTCGTAGCCTCTCAGTACTATATCAAGAGGGTCGCCCATTGGCGCACGCTTTAGCATTTTCACCTTTGTTTTGGGTATAAGTCCCATGTCGAGAAAACGCAGCCTAAGCGCACCCTCGCCGCCTACCGCTTTTATTACGGCAGACTCACCCGTTTTAAGCTTATCAAGAGTCATTGTCTTTTCCTCCATAGCTATATTTTATTCTTATGTTTTATCTAAAAGAACTCCACAAAATAAGTTTACCATGGCTAACTTTACTTGTCAATAGTATATGTCGTATATCTGTCTCTTATACACATCTCCGAGCCCACGAGACCGTACTAGATCTCG
>ENA-UAIM01000048-UAIM01000048.1-human-gut-metagenome-genome-assembly--contig:-NODE-48-length-31079-cov-5.574587_pt1 | contig 31079 bp, 29 predicted proteins | sample MGYA00244418_ERZ654387 | MGnify/ENA primary metagenome ERZ654387 (study PRJEB26926, sample SAMN06165118) | human gut metagenome | biome: ENVO:00009003; feature: ENVO:2100002; material: ENVO:00002003... | reverse complement strand
TACGAGATCTAGTACGGTCTCGTGGGCTCGGAGATGTGTATAAGAGACAGAAATGCGACAGCCCGATATTTCTCGCCCGTTGAATTGTTGAAAAATATCACACAATGTCACCCCAAAATAATTTGGCATCAAGGATATGGCAACCACGGCATCGCTCACCTACACATTTCAAAAAGCGGTGCAAAATTACATCATATCACAAATTGCAGCGTAAAATGCCCGTCACGGCGAGTGACCTATATCCAGCACCCGTCCACTCTGACGACCTGCCCGTGAATGTAATCTGCTCCCTCTCCACTGAGAAAACGCACAACATTCGCCACATCTCTCGGCTTGCCTATCCTGCCTGCCGGTATGTCATCAACTATCACACGAACATCTTCCTCCTTCAGCTCGCCGTTCATTTTCGTGTCTATCATTCCGCAGGATACGCAGTTCACCCTTATACCGCTTATGGCAACTTCTCTCGCCAACGCCTTCGTAAATCCTATAAGCCCAGCCTTTGCCGCCGAGTATGCAACCTCGCAGGAAGCTCCCTTTTCGCCCCATACGGAGGTTATATTTATCACATTTCCACTGTGTTCCCTTATCATCTCAGGAAGCACCGCCCTGCTCATACGCATTGCGCCAAGCAGATTCACGTTCATCATCTCGCATAGCTTCTCGTCAGTCATGTCAGTAAAAAGCTCTATATCCGCTGTGCCTGCGTTGTTTACAAGAAGCGTAACAAAGCCCAAACTGTCCCTGACTTCCGCAACGCATTTATCTATACTGTCCTTGTCGCCAATGTCGCAGTAAAAAACCTCTGCACATAAGCCACGCTCTTTAAGCTCAGATACCAAAGCTTCCGCCGCCGCCCTACCATTCTTGTAGCATACAGCCACCTGCCAGCCGTCCTCAGCAAGCACCCTGCATATCTCCGAGCCTATCCCACCAGAGCCACCTGTTACCAATGCTGTCTTTTTCATAAAAATACCCCCGCAGATCATGATATACTGTAATTATATCACACCTGCGGAGGTTTTTCAATGGCTACTTTTCGTTCTCGTCTACCCATTTTCTCGCCCAGCCTGCATTCTGCTCCTGACGATTGTATACTCTGCCGTTTGGCGCAGTGTAATTGTCCGTCACAACATATTCCTGACCTGCCGAGATAACGTCATGGGGCTTATATACCTTTGTGCCGTCTGAAGCCTGCGGGAAACGGCTCTTGTCACGCTTTTTCATGGCTATCACTCTCCTTTTTATGTTATTATCCTGCCCGAAGCTTTTGTGATTATCAGATGAAAAATCTGCATAACAGTTGAAAATATCACGATAACGTGGTATAATCATCTTATACTATTTTTATCGGGAGTATTAAAATGGAAAAATACAACAAACAAAAAGCCATACTCACCGCACTGCTGAAATGGGTGGAAACAGAGTTCTTCGGAATTTTCGTATTCCTCTTTTTTATCGCAGTTGCAAAGCCTTTCGGTGCATTGGCAAATATAATTTTCGGTCTTACAGGACTTCTCACAGTGGTCTGCCTTATGGCTGACTTTGGTCTGAAACAGGGAGAGGAAGCCAGAAATAAGGTCACCTTCCACGGTGAAAAGGATTGCCCTAACTATGGCTTCACACTTGGTCTTATTGCAAGCATACCATGCTACATAACAATGATACTGCTGATGATATCAAAATTCAGCGGTTCGTTCAACTTCATGCCTGCCTATAAGCTTCTCGACGCCTGCTTCTATCCTCTTATAGATTGGGCTGCCCATTCAGCCGACGTTAAGGATATGTCACCGCTGGTTTTTATAATGACAGCAATTTTCCCTCTCCTTTATCCGTTTGCCACATGGATAGGCTTCAAAATATCCTACAAGCAGATAGACGTAAAAGAGCGTGTGGTCTACAAGCACAAATAAAATCAAGCCTGCCGTATCAGTCCGATACGACAGGCTTTTATCTTTTTTATCGAAAAAACTCAGTTCTCCACTATACATTAAACTATTTCATTACTGAAAATCTATCTCTATATCTTTTAGCGTCACATAGTTTACTCCATTGCAGTTTTTATCGCTTGCAGTGTTTGCGATAAGCGTTATCTTTGCCGTGCCTTTCACGTAGTCGGCACCAATATCCGTCTTGTTGTCATACGTGTAGCTCTCTCCGGCTTTGAGCAAAGTGTTCATGGTGTTTCTGTCGCCATTTTCGCCATAGCTCGTGGAATTGCCCTTACTGTCCTCTGTGGTGATATACTGGTCAGTCGTGAAGTCAAGCGCCATGTCCTTGTCCCAGTTGTTTGTGTAGGTAATATGGCTTATGAACTCGCCTCCGCTTACCTCATAGGAGTATTTCGCCGTGAGCCTGCCGTCCTTTGTTGTAAAGGTATTGTCCCCAACGTCCTCAAAATAGTCGATATATCCAATATCAACTTCGTCGGCCATATCAGAATCGTCCTTGGCGACAGAAGTCACTGCTTTCTCACTAGGGTCAACATCGTCAGCGACCTCAGCGTTTTTCTTTTCGTCAGTGTATTCGCAGTTCTCATTGAGCCAGTTTTCAAGCTTTTCTGCCTTTTCACCGCCTATATCAAATTTTAATATATCTCCTGCAAAAAGCTGAACATACAGATCTCCGTTAGCAGTAAAATAAGCCGTACCGTTGACGTCAAGTCTTTCTACATAGAAGCTTATTGTTATTCCGCCCTCAATGTAATATTCATCATCATTTGTTACCGACAAATTAATATCAGGGTCGCTCTCATAAGCGTCTCCCTCATAGACCGCATTGTATGAACCATTATCGTCCTTTAACAGGTCAAGCAGCTTTGAGATGTCGGTATTAGTATACTTTCTGAGCCTGCCCATTCCTGCGTCATTGTAAGCATAGTCCACACGAGCCGTTTTTTCAAGACTTACGTCATTTATTATGTCATCAAGGGTCATATCGGTCTTGCAATCAGGTGAGTATTTCCAATCATCATACCACGCCACAGAGCCGTCATCAAAGACCACCGCCAAATAAACGCTTGGTGACAAGTCCTTTATTGAATAAATATCCGCTTTTGTTGTTTCCTTTTTGTTTGTCTCATAGTTTTCCGTTTCAAGAGTCATGGTGGTGAGCTTGCTGTCAAGAAAAGACTTATCAACATGTCCCATTGAAACATATTCCACATCGTTATATTCAAACGTCTCATATTTTGCATTCATTGCATATTCGTCCCAAGGAACTCTATATGACACTGTTGCTTCCTCGTCTGCCATCTGCTGGTCAGCCGCAGACTTTGCCTTTATATCTTTGTCCGACCTGCCTGCAAACATCATAACTCCCGTCGCCGCAGCAATAACACCGCAAGCCGCCACAGCTACCCATTTTGTCCATATGGTTTTTATCTTTATGCCGCTGCCGCTCTGTCTGCATTCTTCAATGTAATGCTCGTCAGCATTTTCCAAAGCCTTGAAAATATCCTCTCCTGTTGTTTTCATAAAAGAACTCCCTCCTTTTCAAGCAAAGCCTTTAACTTATTTCTGCTTCTGAAAAGGCTCGCCTTAACTGTGTTCAGGTTCATAGCATACTTTTTTGATATCTCTTTTATAGGCGTTGCAAACCAATATCGCTGGAGAAATATATTTCTGTCTCTCTCCTGCAACTCACCAAGAAATTCGTTTATAAGCCCCTCAAGATGTCTGCCGTCGCAAAGACTCTCGGTGGTGTCCTTGTCAGGTATGCACTCGTCAAGCTCCTCCAAGACCGCCGCTATCTCACCTTTTCCACGCTTTGCGGTCTTTGACGCACGATATCTGTCAAATGCGATATTTCTTGTTATCCGCCCGAAAAATGCCGACAGCATTCTGGGTTTCTGTGGCGGAATGGAGTTCCATGCCCTGAGCCAAGTTTCGTTCACGCACTCCTCCGTGTCCTCCCTGACTCCAAGAATATTGTAGCCCACAGAATAACAGTATCCGCCGTATTTCATATCCGATTGTGAAATAGCCTGCTGATCTCTGCTTTCATAAAGCTCAATTATCCTGCTGTCCTCCATTTTTCCGCCCCCTTACATTTAAGCAACACCTCACAAGGCACGCCTAACTTCATTGAAAGTCCTTTCACCTATAATGACGAGATATCCGCCAAAAGGTTTTATGAAAACATAAAACAATTATAACATATGATAAAAAATAATGCAACACAAAAACGACGTCCCACATCACTATGGAAACGCCGTTTATATGAAAGAATGATTTTATGACAACTCGTTAAGAAGATCCATATACAATTCGTTGTAATCTGTTCTGTTGTCTTTCAGGAAAGCGATAGCCGCACGAGGGTGGCGGTTGAGCGCACCTGTGAGCATATAAGGCACGTCATAGCCCCACTGTGAACCCTTTGCCCTCTCCTCAGCAACGTACTTTTCAACAAATTTCAGTGTAGGAGTAAGCTTGTAGTTAGGATTTCTCAGGAAGCTGAGCATCTGCTCCATAAAGCAGTTTCCTGCACCTCTGCCCATTCCGCTCATTGTAGCGTCCGCAAAGCTTGCACCGTGAGAAATGCTCTCGATAGTGTTTGCAAAAGCGAGCTGCTGATTGTTGTGCATATGAACGCCCACCTTTTTGCCACTAGCCTCAGCCACCTCGCAATACTGCGCAGTAAGTCTTCTCACCTGCTCAGGGAAAAGTGAGCCGTAGCTGTCAACAAGATAAATAACGTCAACAGGGCTTTTTGCCACAAGGTCAAGAGCCTGTGCGATATCGTCCTCACGGCTTGCAGAAACAGCCATTATGTTGATAGTCGTTTCATAGCCCATATCGTGGCAGTAGTTTATCATCTCCAGCGCACCAGGCATCTGATGAGTGTATGTTGCGATCCTTATCATGTCGATAACGCTCTCGCTCTTTGGCAGGATATCTTTCTTGAAATCACATCTGCCAACATCAGCCATAACAGAAAGCTTCAGAGGGCTGTCATTCTCACCAACGATAGCTCTGATATCCTCCTCATCACAGAACTTCCACTTACCGAACCCATTGACGTCAAAAAGCTCCTTAGAAGCCTTGTAGCCGAACTCCATGTATTCAACGCCTGATTTTATGTTAGTTTTATAGAGTTCTTTTACAAACTCGTCTGAAAATCCAAAATTATTTACAAGTCCTCCGTCACGGATAGTTGCGTCCAGAAGCTTTATATCAGGACGATATGACATAAGGTCACCTTTCTGATTTATTGTCTTTGCCTGATTTGCCATTGTGATTACTTCCTTTCCAAAAGCAGGTACTTATCACGCCTGTATAAAATTTATCACTTTAAAGGTTTTATGCTTTTAAGCTTTTATGTATTAAAGTATAGCACTATTTTTCTTCCCTGTCAATAGCCCCAAAGCCCTTTAAACACATTTTTTACATTTTAATAATATTTCCCTCCACAAAGCCTGAACTTTTGTACATTTCCAACTATCAAAACGATGCAGTATTGTGAAAAGTGCTGAAAAATATCCACGCTCCTTGACAAATCAGACTTATAGTTGTATACTCTAAGTGTACTACAACAGATAATACAGTTAGTACAGCAGAACAAATGAAACGAAACAACAAAATCGAAAGGAGGTATTCAAGGTGATAACGCTTGATCTTACAGGAAGAGCACCTATCTACGAACAGATATGCAGCCAGTTCTCAAGCCTTATATCAAAAGGCGTGCTGAAAGAAAACGATAAGCTGCCAAGCTCAAGAATGTTGGCAAAGGAACTGGGTCTGAATCCAAACACAGTCGCCAAAGCCTACAGCAGACTTGAGCATGACGATATAATCTATTCTGTAGCAGGAAAAGGCTGCTTTGTGGCAAAGCAGAAAGGCTCTATAGAGAAAAAATTGCTGGAAGAATTTAAGCTCCATGCCGCCGCCGCAATGCAGGCAGGCATAAGCCTTGGATCGCTTACCTCCGTCCTTGAAGAACTGGCGGAGGAACAGAAAGAAAGGAGTGACAAAGAATGATAGAAATAAAAGACCTGTCACTTACATTCAAAAACGCAGACGAAGATCACGAGGCACTGAAAGCCGTCACCCTGGATATCCCCGAGGGCTGCATATACGGCTTTGTAGGCTCGAACGGTGCAGGTAAATCCACCCTACTGCGTGTTATAAGCGGGATCTACCGCCCCGACAGCGGTAGCGTCACCATTGACGAAACAGAGGTCTATGACCGGCCGCAGGCTAAGGAGAACATCTTCTTTGTGAGCGACGAAACGGTGCAGTTTTCAAGACTGACAGTGAATGACCTGAAAAGCTTTTACCAAAGCAGCTACCCGACCTTTGACGACAAGGTGTTCGATGACCTTATTTCAAAGCTTGACCTGCCACGGAAGAAACCGCTGTCCCAGTTTTCAAAGGGCATGAAAAGGCAGGCTATCGTTGCGGCTGCACTTGCCAGCCGAACAAAGTATATCCTCCTTGACGAAGCCTTTGACGGCCTTGACCCTGCCATGCGCAGACTTATCCGCACCATGATAGTTGACGATATTTTCGACCGTGGTGCGACCCTTATCGTGTCCTCCCACAACGTTACCGAAATAGGCGAGCTTTGCGACAAGGCAATGCTCCTACACAAAGGCGAAGTCATTTTCGCCAAGGATATCGACGACGTAAGAGAGGGCTTTGAAAAGGTGCAGATAGCCTTACCTGAGGGCGAGCTTGACCGCTCCGCCATAGAAAACGCAGGCGTCGAAGTACTCAGTTTCAGAAACCTTGGAAGAGTTTCCACCGTGGTGGCAAAGGGCGAAAAAGCGGATATCACCGCAAAGCTTTCCGCTATCTCCCCTGCCGTTCTGGAGCTTGTCCCTCTCACACTTGAAGAGATTTTCATTTACGAAATGGAGGTGCGTGGATATGCTGTCAGCAGCGAAGAGGATAAGTAGGACCTCAAACCGTGATCTTAAAGCGAACAGTTTGTTTTTTATAATCACAAATCTGGTGCTTTTTGTAAATTACATTGTGCAGATGTCCATACGGAATTTTATTACTTACTACAATGAAAGCATAACGAACTACTATCAGGGCTATGTCATTGCATACATTGGCGTTGCCGCTGTCGCACTGTGCGGAGTTTTCACTGTGTTCGCTCTTTTCCATGAGAGCTACAGCAAAAGTCACGCAGACCTTGCCTACTCACTGCCCGCAGGTGCAAAGGAACGCTTTTTCTCAAAGCTTTGCACACTTGTAAAGCTGCACATCTTGCCTGTAGTTTTTTGGAACATCATTCAGTTTATTTCCACTATCATAACCACCGATCTATCTTTGAAGATACTTTCAAGGTATGCCGCAGTGCTGTTTCTCACTGAGCTTTCTACCTGCCTGTTCGTTGACCTTGTTGTGATACTGTGTCTTGTCTGCTGCGGCAGGCTTGCGGAGGTCATATACACAGCTGTGATAATAACAGCCTGTGAGGCGATACTGCCAAGGTGCATAGTTCTTTCATCTATCAGCATTTTCTCAACACGAGGCAGTGATGATATTGAAATCATTACAGATAAGTGGTTTGCGTGGAGTGCATTTCCTGCTTATCTTATGGATAACGGCTATTCAAACGCACTGGTTTTAATGCTCATGGGCAGCTCGCTGCTTTCGGCAGCACTCATATGCCTGCTGTATTTCATCTACAAAAAGCGTGACGGCAGAGCCACAGGCAAGCCATTTGTATTCACCGCTTTTCGTGAGATAGTTCTTATCCTCGGCATTGTGACCGTGACGACCTACGTTCTTTCCGATCCTGACAACATAGTTCTGCTGCCAGTGGTGCTACTGAGCTACCTTCTTATAAGGATATTCTCTGCAAAGAGCACCTTGACAATAGCGAAATTCGTAAAATGGATAGCAGTCTTTGCTGTATATATGATCATGATATTTGCCTTTAACTTCATTTCATATCTTTGCGACGGTTTCGCTGGCAAGCCTGACCTGTCAGTGCTCACCGACTATGACGACGTTTGGGTGTGGGTGCAGACAGACGAAGATATAATGACCTATACCTCAAGCTACAAAAACCCAGAAGGCAGAAAAACTCTCACTAAAGAGCAGGCTGAGCAGCTTACAGACATTTACATTAAAGCTCTGGACAGCCGTGAAAAGAGCTTTAGCGATTATATCGACTGTCTGAAAAACCGCAACCTTGCAGGCAACTTCGCCTCCATAACTTTATACACCCGTAATTCGGACGATATTTACAGCGACAATAACAGCATCATTGATGTGATCGACATTGACGTCAGGCTGACAAAGAACAGTACCGAGCAGGTGGCAGAGGAAATAAAAGCCCTTGATTTCATTTCACCGGAACAAATATCCTATCTTGAAACGAAAGAATACTATGACTAACAAAACCCCCTCCGAGCCAAGCTCCGAGGGGGTTTTATCTTTCTGTTCTCTATTAATCCATGACCGCATTAGCAAGCATAAGCTTGATACGGTTCTCCTGATTGACCTTTGTCGCACCCGGGTCATAGTCGATTGCAACTATGTTTGCGTCCGGATAAGCCTGCTTGATAGTTCTTGACATACCCTTTGCAACAATATGGTTAGGCAGACAGCCGAACGGCTGAGTGCAGATTATGTTCTTTGTGCCTGTTTCTGCAAGAGCCGCCATTTCAGCAGTGATGAGCCAGCCCTCGCCCATTTTTACGCCCTGACTAATATACTTATCAGCACACTTTCTAAGGTGTTCAAAATCATGAGGCGGCTGGAAAATGCCCTGCTCGTTGATGACCTTTATCTGCTGCTTCTGGAACTTGTAAAGCACATCATAACCAATGCCGTACATAAGAGTGCGGCTGGTTTTCTTGTCATAAAGCTTCTCGTCATTGATAGCGTCCGACGCACAGTAAAGCACGAAGTCCAACAGTCCAGGCACGTTAGGCTCACAGCCCTCAGACAGCAGAAAATCGTTCAGGTGATTGTTCGCAAGAGGTGAATACTTAACGTATATCTCTCCCACGATACCTACCTTAGGCTTCTTCTCCTTTGTTCTGGGAAGCGCCGCAAAGTCTTTGAGCATAGCATTGTAAATGCTCTTTGTGTGCATATATCTGCTCGGGGTAGCAAACAGCTTTCCAAGCCTGTGCTGCCACCTTGCCAAAAGCTCGTCCGTAGAATTTTTCTCTATCTCGTAAGGCTTGCACTGATTGTACAAAAGCATGAGCATATCACCGTAAAGTACCGCATAAATAAGCTTCATTGCAATGGCAGGGGTGATATCTATGGAAGCGTCCTTTTCAAGTCCGCTGAAATTCAGCGACAAAACAGGCACTTCAGGGAACTGCGTTGACAGCGCCTTTCTTATAAGGTGGATATAGTTTGAAGCACGACAGCCGCCGCCAGTCTGTGACATAAGCAGAGCCGTGTGTTCAAGGTCATACTTGCCGCTTTTGAGAGCGTCCATAAACTGTCCGATAACAAGAAGCGCAGGATAGCAAGCGTCATTATGTGTGTTTTTAAGTCCCTCGTCTATAACGTTTCGTGAGCAGTTTTGCAAAAGCTCCATGCTATAGCCGTATTTTTTGTATATCGCCATGATAAGCTTGAAGTGTATAGGAAGCATATCAGGTATAAGTATAGTGTATTCCTCACGTCTTGACTTGTCAAAATAAGACCTTTTTACTCTGTCCGAGCCTGCGTGTTTTATCTCTTTTTCAGCCATTACATTGCCTCCTTGTCCATTTTCTTCTCAGCATTTGCGCTGGCTTCTTTTTCTTCAAGTGCAGCCGCAAGGGATCTAAGTCTTATCTTAGCCGCACCGAGATTCGTTATCTCGTCTATCTTTAGCTGAGTGTAAAGCTTGCCCTTTTCTTCAAGTATCGCTCTCACCTCATCAGTTGTAACAGCGTCGATACCACAGCCGAAAGATACAAGCTGAACGAGCTGCATATCATCATTCTCGCATACATACTCTGCCGCTCTGTAAAGCCTTGAGTGATAAGTCCACTGATTGAGTACGTCAAGGGCAGGAGTGTCCACCTTCATCGCCACGCTGTCCTCAGTAATAACAGCAAAGCCAAGGGAAGCGATAAGCTTGTGTATGCCGTGGTTTATCTCAGGGTCGATGTGGTAAGGTCTGCCTGCCAGAACGATTATTTTCTGACCCTTCGCCCTTGCCTCAGCGATTATCTCCTGCGCCTTAGCCTCGATATCCCTATGGTATCTCACCTGCTCAGAATAAGCCTTGTTAAGCACTCCAAGCACCTGCTTTGCAGTGATGTTATACTTTGAAAGCGCTCTTGCCATTGCCTTTGCAACGTGCTTTTTGATGTTTATGTCAAGATAAGGCATGATGAAATTATCATCATTCAGCTTGTCATTGTTAGCCTTTAGAAGCTCAGGATAATAAGCAACAACAGGACAGTTATAGTGATTGTCCGACTGACCCTCGTCAGCGTTGTAGCTCATGCAAGGATAGAAGATAAAGTCCACGCCCTTGTCAAGGAGGCTCTCTATATGACCGTGACAAAGCTTTGCAGGATAACATACCGTATCAGACGGGATAGTTTGCTGACCCTTGTAATATGTATCTCTCGTTGACTCCTCAGACAGCACCACCTCAAAGCCAAGGCTTGTGAGCAGCGTTGAGAAGAACGGCATAAGGTCATAATAAGACAGTGCCAGTGGCAGACCTACCTTTGCAATAGGCTTTGCAGGCTTGTTGTCAGCATAAGAGAGTATCTTGTTATACTTATACTCTATCATGTTTTCCGTTCTGTCGGTTATCTTTATGCCTGCACCCTTTTCACAGCGGTTTCCGGAAGTAAATCTTCTGCCGTCATTAAATCTTATTATAGTAAGGTTACAGTGCGCACCACAGCCACCGCACTGAACGGCTCTTGAATTGTAAGCAAATTCTTCAAGCTGAGCCTTTGTAAGAACGCCTGACTTGCCGTCCCTGCCCTGAGATTTTTCTTTTGCGAAAAGCGCACAGCCGAACGCACCCATAAGTCCCGCAATGGCAGGTCTTATAACGTTTCTGCCAAGCTCCATTTCAAATGACCTGAGCACAGCGTCGTTAAGGAACGTTCCGCCCTGAACGACTATATTCTTGCCAAGCTCATCAATAGACTTGGCTCTTATTACCTTGTAAACTGCGTTCTTGATGATAGACGAAGAAAGTCCTGCAGAGATATCCTCAACGGAAGCTCCGTCCTTTTGCGCCTGCTTTACAGATGAGTTCATGAACACTGTACATCTTGAGCCAAGCTCCACAGGTGCTTTTGCAAACAGACCGAGCCTTGCAAACTCTGCAATGTCATATCCCATTGCACCTGCAAAAGTCTGAATGAACGAGCCACAGCCTGATGAACAAGCCTCGTTGAGCATAATGCTGTCGATAGCGTTGTTTTTTATCTTGAAGCACTTTATATCCTGTCCGCCGATGTCGATGATAAAATCAACGTCAGGGCAGAAATAAGCCGCCGCCTTATAGTGCGCAACAGTTTCAACTATACCATAGTCAACGCCCAGACCTGCCTTTATAAGATCCTCACCGTAGCCTGTTACCGCAGAAGCTTTTATGTTAAGCTCAGGGGTAGCAAGGTTGTAGATCTCCTCAAGCTTTGAAGCGATTATATCCAGCGGCTGACCCTTGTTTGAGCAGTAGTGCTGATAAAGAAGCTTTCCGTCAGGTGTGATAAGCACAAGTTTTGTGGTTGTCGAGCCTGCGTCTATGCCAAGATAAGCGTCGCCCCTGTAAGTTCTGATGTCTTCATATTTAAGGTCAGACTTCTTGTGTCTTTCCACGAAAGCATTATATTCCTCACGGCTTGCAAACAGTGGCTTGCCTACCACGATATTGTCAGTAGCCTTTGCGTTCACTATCTTGTCAAGGGCTTCGTCTATAGTCATTTCCTCAGCAAGAGTGTCAGCATGAAGTGCCGCACCGAAAGCCATATAGCAGGAAGAATTTTCAGGAAGTATAGCGTGTTCCTCGTCAAGGTTCAAAGTAGTTCTGAATGCCTTTCTCAGTGCACTGAGATATGTAAGCGGACCGCCAAGGAAAAGCACCTGACCGCCGATCTTTCTGCCCTGTGCCAGACCCGAAACTGTCTGGTCAACAACAGCCTGAAAAATAGAAGCAGATATGTCCTCTTTTCTTGCGCCCTGATTAAGAAGAGGCTGAATATCAGACTTTGCGAAAACACCACATCTTGAAGCGATAGGATAAGTCTTTTCTGCCTTAAGAGCAAGGTCGTTCATCTCGTCAGGGGTAACGCCCAAAAGTCCTGCCATCTGGTCGATAAAAGCACCTGTGCCACCTGCGCAAGAGCCGTTCATACGCTGTTCAACGCCCCCTGTGAGGAAGATTATCTTAGCATCCTCACCGCCAAGCTCAACCACAACGTCAGCCTTTGGATACTTCTTGTTTACAGCGATAAAAGCAGAAAAGACCTCCTGCACGAAAGAGATACCGCTTGCCTCAGCGATGCCAAGACCTGCCGAGCCTGTTATGGCTATCTTGAACTTGTCCTCAGGATAAAGTTCTCTGATAGCACGCAGCTGCTCAGCCACCGTTTCCCTTACCTTTGAAAAGTGTCTTTCATATTTGTTATAAATAAACTCGCCCTCGTCAAGAATTACCGTCTTGACCGTGGTCGAACCTACGTCTATGCCTAAATCATAAATCTTGCCCATAGTAAAAACCTCACTGATTCTCGTTTGTACACTCTTAGTTATTATATCACACTTTTTCGCAAATTACAAGCTTTTTATATTAACAAATATGTATCTGAAAACTACCTATAAAGCTAAAACGGGCGAACACTGTTCGCCCCTACAATGCAACTATTACAATGTATGGCAAAATGCGTTCGCCCGTGTGATATTCATTTTGTATCTATGCTTATTCCTGCTCTAAAAGGCAATCAGTAAGATTAAGGTCATAGAGATTATTGTAGGTAGGCTGCTGAACAGGCTCGCCTGCAAGTCTGTAGAACTGCTCTGAGCCATACTTCTTGATGAAGTTTGTGGTGTGGCAATTTATTTTCAGCTCCTCGATAAACTTCTTCATAACATTGCTGTCAGCGCCATAAGCATTCTCAAGGAAGTCAAAAGCGTATTTCAGACCATTCATAGACTGCTGTGTAACGTTGTTTGCGCCATGAAGCAGATTGTTGAAGGAGTTCTGCAAAATAACAGTACAGCGGTTTTTGTTATCTCTTCCCTCGTTCGTACACTTATCAAGATAAGCTTCCAGATTGTGGAGTATCCAGTGCTGGATCTTCTTGTTAGATGGCGAGATGTTTCTTGCTCTTACCGCCTTGTCAAGGCTCTTGTTGCAGTCCATGATGTGTTCACTGATTATCTGACGGCATGAAAGACCATTGTTTATCTTCACAAGGATATCTTCCATTCTTGGGTGGATAAGTCTTATCATCTTCTCCATTTGGATACAGCTTCTCATTGTGTATGTGATGCCGTCCATAAGCAGATTCATAAGAGCCACAGCTTCCTCAGTGCCTGCCGCTCTTGCGTCAGCAATGTTCTGTGCAGTTATACCGCCCTCGAGGATAGCGTCAACGTCATATTTCTCACGATAGTAGTTGAATCTGTCATAATATTCCGCAAAGCCCTTTGAGAACTCTGGGTTCTGTACATACTGAGCAGCCAGAGCGTGGTCAACAAGGATACCGCTCTCCTCATAAAGCTGCATCATTTCAGAAAGGTCCTCCCAGCCACGGGCAGTAACAAAGCGGTAGTTGTTCTTATCGCTTGCGTCCACCATATAATAGTGGTCAGGGTGAAGCTCAAGATATGATATGATAGCAGGGTGAACGCCTGCATAGTAAGCATATTCTTTCCAAACGCCGAAATCAGGCTGACACTCGACCCTCTTAACACGGTCGAGAGTAACGATATCGAACTCAGAAACAGACTTGTTGAACTCAGGCGGGTTACCTGCTGTAACAACTACCCAACCTGCCGGAACCTGATGAAGTCCGAAAACCTTATACTGCAAAAACTGGAGCATTGCAGGAGCAAGGGACTCGGAAACGCAGTTGATCTCATCGAGGAAGAGAATACCCTCTTTGATGCCAGTGGCTTCGATAGTGTCATAAAGAGTAGCCACGATCTCACTCATCGTGTACTCGGATATCTGCACGTCAGCACCAGTGTAGTTTCTATGTACAATAACAGGCAGACCGAGGGCAGACTCTCTTGTGTGGTGGGACATCGAGTAGGTAACAAGGTTTACGCCAGTTTCCTGAGCTATCTGCTCCATGATAGCGGTCTTACCGATACCAGGTGCGCCAAGCAGGAACACAGGTCTCTGATGTTCTATGCTAATTCGGTAATCGCCAAATTCGTCTTTAATGAGATAGGCTTGTATTGCATTAAGTATCTGTTGTTTTGCTTCTTTAATATTCATAAACATTTCTCCTCAGTGCAGTCTGAAGCTGTGAACAAAAAGCACTGCACAATTAAATAATCTTACCATTTTATTATAGACTATCTCCAAATTAAAGTCAATAGTCATCACAAGTTTTGTCAGCTTACACAAACAATTGAAAATATTTTAGTTATTCTGTATCAAAGTCATAAAATTTAACTGTTAAAATATTGATATCAGAACAGAATTTTCAACAGACTTTTAAGTTTTTTCAAACGTTTTCGCCCATATCCAGCCGACCTCATAACCTCACTGCTCACTTGGTTTTGACATCTCCCAAACAATGTGCTATAATAATAAGGTATAAAATTTTTCTCTCGGAGGTCTGATCTATGCTTTATGAAATAAAAAATGATAAACTCTCTATCTCAGCCGACACTTTCGGTGCTGAGCTTCACTCTATCAAACTGGACGGCAAAGAATATCTCTGGCAATGCGGTGACGCTTGGAAACGCTACGCTCCTATCCTCTTCCCGTTCATATGCTCCCCTAAAGACCGCACCTACAAGGCAGGCGGTCAGGAATATCACATGACAGCAAACCACGGCTTCGCCCGTGACAGCGAATTTGCTTTCTCAGGCAGCACAAAAAATTCACTGAGCTTTCTCCTAAAAGATAATGACGTGACACTTGCTCAATACCCATACCACTTTGAGCTTGAAGTCACCTACTCCATAAAAGGTTCAAAAGTCACCGTCACAAATACAGTAAAGAACACTGATGAAAAGGCTATGTACTTCTATCTCGGCGGTCACCCTGCTTTTATCTGCGATATCCAAGGTGGCAAATGCACAGTTGAGTACGAGAAAAACGAGCATATCGTTCAGCCTATCCCAAACGGCGAGAGGACTATCCTTGACGGCGAAAAGACTATCACTCTCACAAGAGAGCTTTTCGACTATGACGTTATCATGAAAGACCACCCTGCTTCAAAGGCTGTCACCCTGAAAAAGTCTGACGGCGGTTTCGTAAAGCTGTCATTCCCACATTCTGACTGCATTGCAGTATGGACCTCCACCGGCAACCCTGACGCTCAGTTTATCTGCCTTGAGCCTTGGACTAGCGTGCCTGTTTACGAGGACGACGCTTTTGAGGATATCGAAAACAAGCCTCACGCTATCAAGCTTGCGCCTGAAGCTGTTTACACCTACAGCTACACCGTGGAGGTGGGCTGATGAGAGCGGTAATACAGAGGGTCACAAGTGCAAAAGTTGAGGTCGAGGGCAAGGTAACAGGCGAGATAAAAAAGGGCTTTCTGATACTTTTCGGAGTAGGTCAGGAGGACACTGAGGCTGACTGTGACAAGCTTGCAGACAAGATATCAAAGCTTCGCATTTTCGCTGACGAGAACGACAAAACAAATCTTTCCATAAATGATGTTGGCGGAGATATTCTTTGCGTTTCACAGTTTACCCTTTATGCAGATTGTCACCACGGCAACCGCCCGTCATTTATCTATGCAGGCAAGCCTGATGAAGCCAACAGACTTTATGAATACTTCTGCAAGGTCTGCGGTGAGAAAATTTCAGGCAAGGTAGAAAAGGGCGTTTTCGGTGCAGACATGAAAGTTTCACTGCTCAATGACGGTCCTTTTACTATCATTCTTGAATGCAGAAACGGAGAGATAATTCCATGAACATACAGATATTCGGCAAGTCAAAATCCTTTGACACAAAAAAGGCTGAACGTTATTTCAAAGAGCGTGGAATAAAGTTCCAATCTGTTGACCTGCCTACAAAGGGGCTTAGCAAGGGCGAGCTTAACTCAGTGCTTGCGGCTGTGGGCGATATTGACAAGCTTATCGACCCAAAGGCAAAGGGAGAGCAGGCAATGCTCATAAAATATCTTGGAAGCACCGAGGAAAAGATAGAAAAGCTTCTTGACTATCCCGAGCTTTTTGCCGCACCTATCGTAAGAAACGGCAAGAAAGCCACAGTAGGCTTCTGCCCCAAGGTGTGGAAAAGCTGGGAATAGCCCTAGATGAAAATACTGTGAAAATTGCCGATATTCGTTGAAAGAAGCTTGAAAGTGTGGTATAATACCATATGGAAGAGTATTTTCAGAAAGAGATGTTTTAAATGGTAATTGATTTTCACGTTCACGCCTTTAATCCAAAGGTAGCGGAAAAGGCCGTTGAAAAGCTTCAGGCTTGCAGTGGAATAACTCCTTTCACAAGAGGCACTGCAGAGGAAACCATACAGCGTTTTGACGAATGGGGCATTGACAAGGGCGTGCTGTTATCAGTGGCAACAAAGCCTACTCAGCAGAGAGTTATAAACGATTGGTGTGCTGAACAAGACGGCGGAAGATTTATAAGCTTCGGTGGAATACACCCTGACGCTGATGACTATGAGCAGGAGATAGCCCACATAAAGAAGCTTGGACTTCACGGCATAAAGCTTCACCCTGATTATCAGGGCTTTATGATAGATGATGAGCGCATGGACAAGATATATGATGCCATTGAAAGAGCCGACCTGCCTGTTATATTCCATTCGGGCTATGACTGCGTTTCCCCTGACCTTATCCACTCCACACCTGAGAGGGCGCTGAACATGATAAAAAAGCACCCTAAGCTCAAGGTCATTCTTGCACATCTTGGTGCAAACATGATGTGGGAGCAGGTGCGTGACGTTTTGGCAGGAGTTGACGGTGAAGTTTATTTTGACACCGCTTTCACAAGTATGTGTCCTGACGAGCTTATGCAGGCTATCGTTGAAAAGCATGGGGCTGACAGGATACTTTTTGCAAGCGACTGCCCTTGGGACAGTTCCTACCTTATAAAAGAAAAGATACTGCGCTTGAACATTTCCGAGGATAACAAAGATAAAATTCTCGGTGGCAACGCAGAAAGACTTCTTGGCTTAAAATAAAATTGTGTAAATTCTGAAAAGAGGATATAAAAAAATGAGATCAAAACTGCTTGCGGCTGTGCTGGCTTGTTCTGCGGTTTTCGGGCTTGCGTCATGTGGGGCAATGCTTCCAGAAAGCTCCTCCGAAACGGAGACCACCACGGGTACTGCCGCCCAGAGAGTTATAGAGACCACAAAGACCGCCACAATGGGCGACGATTATGATGAGGACGATGAGGATTACGAGGGCTACACCACCACCACTTCTGTGACGGCAGGCACACTTGAAAACCCTGACGTGAGCATTGACGAAGGCTACGACCCTGACATAATCGCAACGGCAACAAAGAGGACGACCACCACCACAACCACAACATCTGCCGAAACAAAGGCGACTAAAAAAACCGCCACCACAAAGTTCAAAAAGGACGCACTTTTCCCTTTGGGTGATGATGTGAAATACCCTGATTCTATCCCATTTCTTGTAAAGTCAGACACCTCTTACCTTAATCTCAGATACGGTCCGTCAAAGAAATATGACGTGATAGAAAAGATACCTGACGGAAAGACCATAAACGGCTACGGCGAGAGAACAGACGGTGACGGAAACATATGGGTATATGTAAAATATAACAATAAAAGCGGCTGGGTAATGAAAGAGCTTCTCAGCGGCACTGAATAAACGGAGGACAAATAATGGACAGCTTCAAGGAACAGATAGTTCGCAAGATTCCCACAAAGAACGATAAGATACAGAAAATTTTCATCATGATAGCAAGCGTGGCACTTGCCGCACTGTGCTTTATCTTCCCTTTCGGCACGCAGTTTTCTGTAATAGGCATTTTTCTTGCCGCCGCCGCACTTTATGGCGGTTATTATCTTACAACAAAACTCGATGTGGAGTATGAATACATTTTCACAAACGGAGAAATAGACGTTGACAAGATAACGGCTCAGCGTTCAAGAAAACGCCTTATCACATTCCGTTGCGGCAGTGCGACAGATTTCGGCATTGCTGACGAGAATTTCTCTGTACCTGAGGGCGCAACACAGGTCCTTGCCTGCGCTTGTGACGATAGCCTTACAGACTACTACATAACATTCAACCACAAAAATCTCGGGCTTACAACTGTTATTTTCACACCAGATGACGATATGCTGGCACTTATGAAGCCTGCGCTTCCGAGAACACTGAGGAAATAAAAATGGAAATATTTGTCGGAACTGATCTTATTGAGATCGAACGCATAAAAAAAAGCTGTCAGAGCCGACGTTTCTGTGAAAGGGTTTACTCCGAAAAGGAGCTGACCCTTTTTTCACAGAAGAAAAACCCATACGAATCCATGGCGGCGAATTGGGCGGCTAAGGAAAGCTTCGCAAAGGCTTTAGGCACTGGGGTCGAGGGCTTCGCCTTAAACGAGGTGTCCTGCTTGCGTGACGAGCTTGGCTGTCCTTATCTGGAGCTTACAGGGAATGCGCTTTTGGCGGCTGAAAATAGGGGGCTGACCTTTGCGGTGTCACTTTCCCACATCAAGGATATCGCTTCGGCAGTGGTGATAGCTTATGAAAAGGAGGATAAAAATGGATAGGATATTAACAGTGGAGCAAATGACATTTTGCGAGCATGAGGCTGAAAAATACGGCGTGAGCCTCGCTCAGCTCATGGACAATGCGGCGGCACAGCTTGCGGAGGTCATAGCGAGCAACTCGTCTGCGTCCTCAAAGATAGTGCTTCTTATTGGCAAGGGAAACAATGGCGGTGACGGACTTGTGGCGGCAAATTTACTTGCGGAACAAGGTCTCAAGCCTGCGGTGGTCCTATGCTGTGGCGAGCCTGACACTGACCTCTCCTCGGCAGCGTATGCTAGGCTTGATAAGAGTGTTCAGGTGCTCACCGGTGAAAATGCACTATCCAACATCGAGGGTGCAGATGTGCTTGTGGACTGCATTTTCGGAACGGGTTTTCATGGCAGTTTGCGCGAAAATATCCTGCCAGTGTTCAGAGCTTGTGAAAAATGTGAAGGCATGAAGATAGCCTGCGACCTGCCGTCGGGAGTCAATGCACGGAATGGTCAGGCTGACAAGCTGTCGTTCAAGGCTGACGTGACAGTGACCTTTCATCGTGGCAAGCTGGGTCTTTATTTACAGCCTGCGGTGGACTTTTGCGGTGAAATTCTGGTAAAAGATATCGGTATTGACGAGCGTTGCGAGAATACCCTATACCCTGTTATAACGCCTTTTGACGTGGTAAAAGCAAGGGCGGCACTGCCTTTTAGACCTGCTGACGGACACAAGGGCACGTTCGGCAAGGTGGTGAGCGTGGCAGGCTCGGAGAGCTATATAGGTGCGGCAGGGCTTTCAGCAATGGCGGCAATGCGAACAGGCGTGGGGCTTTTTGAGCTTTGCACTGCAAAAAGCGTAGTCAACTCCCTGTCGGCGAGTATGTATGAATGTACATACTCGGCAATGAAAACCGACAAGGACGGCTTTATAGTGGCTGAAAATGCGGAGAATATACTGAAAAAGTGCGAAAAGGCAAGCTGTTTGCTGATAGGCTGTGGGCTTGGTCACACGGCTCAGACTGAGAAGCTTGTGGCGGAGCTTATAGAAAATGCGGAGATACCCATAGTTTTGGACGCTGACGGAATAAATTCACTTTGTCCGAATATAGATGTACTGTTGAAGAAGAAAAGTACAGTTATCCTTACCCCTCACCCTGCGGAGCTTGCAAGGCTTTGTGGCGTGACGGTGGGCGAGGTCATGTCGGACAGACTTGGGTTTGCATATAGGCTGTCAGAAAAATATGGTGTGACAGTGCTTGCGAAGTCGGCTGACACCTTTGCTGTGGACGGTGGAAAAGTTTATCTTTGCACCGAAGGCACAACTGCGCTTGCAAAGGGTGGCTCAGGGGATATGCTTGCAGGCATTGTTTCCTCCTATGTAGCTCAGGGGTGCAACGCTCTTGATGCTGCGGCACTTGGGTCGTTCACACTTGGCTCGACGGCACTACTTGCAGGATACAAAAAATCTGAGCGTGGAATCATTGCAAGAGATGTTATTGACGCTTTGCCACGATTTTTGTATGACCTTGAAAACGCCGACTAGGCTGTACTAAAAACAAAGACCTTCTTCTTATGAAGAGGGTCTTTTTTAATGGAGGGCAAAATGAAAAGAACAAAGGCATTTTTTCTCACGATTTTGGCGGTAATGGGCTTATGCTCATGCGGTGAAAGCACCGAAGTCAAACCCGTAAAGCTGGCAGAGGATTACAAGACCCCGGCTGAGTTCACCATTGACGGCACGGAATACGTCGCAAGCTTCACCCGTGAGGGCGCAGATATGTGGGAGTGTGAGATAACTGCGCCGGAAACTGTCAGCGGTATGGTGATAACCTGCTCAGGAGAAAGCGCACGACTTGAATACAAGGGTTTGACCTACGAAACTGACCGAGGGAACATACCCGAAAGCTCCGCTGTCACAATGACTGCCGCTGTGCTTGACAAGCTTATTTCGCAGAAAGGCGTGACGTATCTCAAAAATGACAAGGGAGATATCACCGCCACGGGTCAAATAAAAGGGCAGGATTTTTCGGCTAAAATCAAAGGCGGAAAGGTAAAAAGCTTGGAGATATCAGGTGAGGTAAGCGTAAAATTCACATAAAAAAAGGTGCAGAGAAAATCTGCACCTTTCTTATGTATGGAAATGAATTATTTACCAAAGTTTGCGCAAGCGATAACGTTACCGTCCTCGTCCTCAAATCTGAGGTCAGCAATGTAGAAATCAGCCTGGTTTGGAATGCCCCATCTCATAAGTGAAACATACTGTGGTTCAGTTGAGTTTACAAATGTAGCGCCGTCCTTGATACCAGGTCTCATTGTAAGCTCATAGGAACCCCACTCAGAAGTCCACTCAGCCTCGCCGAAGTCATAGAGGTCGTTCCAACTGTTTTCGCCTTCACCTGTTGTAGGCTGTGTAACGAATGCACCCATGAAGTTACCAGGAACGAGTGATTTTGTGCCGTCGTCACCTGTGAACTCGCCAACTGCCTTTGTAACTACGTCAGCCTTGATAGTGAAGATCTTCTCAAGATCAGCCTCGTGACCCTCAAAGAACTTCTCCATGTGGAACTTGATCTTAGGGATCTTGTAGTTGCCATTATCCTGATCGAGAGTCTCGACCTTGAGCATTGGAATACCTGCAAGCTCCTCAATAGAGAGATTTACATGAGACTCATCGTTCTCGTAATCCTTCTCAGCGAAAGGTTCAACGATAGAAGCAACGTCCATATCCTTCTTGAAATATACAGAAGCCTCCTCATAGTTCTTCAGAGTAGCTGGCATTTCGGAAATATCCTTTGCAGCCTCACCCTCAGACTCTGTGCCGGAAGCGGCTGTTGAATCAGCTGTTGACTCAGGAGCGGCTGTTGTTGTAGTAGCCTCTGTTGTTGTAGCAGCTGTAGTTGTTGTTGTTGTAGTAGTTTTTGCCTCAGCCTTTGATGAAGAATCATCAGAGCTGCCGCAAGAAGCGAACATAGCACTTGTAAGTGTAAGTGCAAGAGCGCAAGCTAAAAACTTTTTCATTTTAATAACCTCCGTTTAATTGTCATGCTATACACATAGCCTGACCTATATTTACTTTTGTATTATAACACAATTGTCACATATTTTCAATATACTATTTGCACAATTTAAGCACATGATTTCATATGTTTTGCACAGAAATCGTTTACAAATTAGTGCAGGTTACACAAACGAACAAAAAAACAGAGCTTCCCGAATGACAGAAAGCTCTGTATAAATTCACTTATTCAAGTGTGTTATCTGTGAGAGATTACTTTCTCTTAGAAATAACGATAGCTGCACCAGCAAGTGCTACGCCAGCGAGTGCAAGACCAGCTGTTGCGCCTGTAGCTGCTACGTTGTCAGAAGCTGCTGCTGAAGAAGTAGCTGTTGTTGTTGTGCCAGACTTTGAAGATGTAGCTGCTGTTGAAGTAGCTGCTGCAGAAGACTTGTCGTCCTTCTTAGAATCGTCCTTCTTAGACTCTGTGCCTGAAGCTGTTGAATCAGTCTTAGAGCTTGACTCCTCAGCTACTGGCTTCTTCTGAACTTCCTTCTTGTCCTTGTTAGAACCAGCCTCGAAGAGAACGTTGCCGTCAGCGCCAAGAACCTTCATACCTACAACGTCGATACCCTTAAGGTCTGCTGCCCAGTTGTTGATACCAACTGCTGCGTAATTATCAGCATCGCCGTCTGTTGTTGCGAAAACAGGAGCGTCGCCGAGGTATTCAAGAACGTATGTGCCTTCCTCTTCTGTTGTGTAGCAGAGAGTATCCTTTGGCTTATCGTCCTCAACCCATGAGCCGCCAGCCCAGTCCTTAGCGTTCCAGCCACCAGACTTTGAGTTGAAGTTGATTGATCCGCCGCCGCCGATCGTGTTCCAATCGTTGTTGTCAACCTTGATTGTGAATGAAGCACCGTAAACAGCTCCAAGGTCAGAGATAGCATCCTTGTTTACAGCACCCTCTGACTCATCGCCATTGAAGAATACAGCAAAAAGGTCATCCTGAGTCTGTCTGCCGATCTTAGCGAGGTCATCGCTTACGTTGAGCTTTGTGCCTGCTGCTGATGCTGGGATCATTGCCATAGAAGCTACGATAGCTGCTGCTGACATACCAGCGAGAATCTTAGAAATTTTCATCGTTAATCTCCTCCATATGAATATAGTTTTATGAATTGTCATTCAATTCTAGTCTTATTATAGCAGACTTTCTCCCTAAAATCAAGGGGTTTTCACTTTTTTTATTCCAAAAAGTGTTGAAATTTCTAACAATATTGTCACACTTCTTTTGTGCATTAATCACAGAAAACGTTATCATTTTTTGCTTTTTACAACAATTGTCAGTCCTATCTGTCATTGAATCTCTGCAAGAACTGCTTTGTTCTTTCGTTCTGGGTCTGACCGAAAACTTCCTCCGGAGTACCCTCCTCCACGATATAGCCGTCGTCCATAAAGATAACATGGTTTGCCACATCACGGGCAAATGCCATTTCATGGGTGACTATTACCATGGTCATTTTCTCTTTGGCAAGCTCTTTTATTACCTTTAAAATCTCCCCTGTAAGCTCAGGGTCAAGTGCGGAGGTCGGCTCGTCAAAGAAAAGTATCTGCGGCTTCAAAGCCAATGCTCTTGCGATAGAAACACGCTGCTGCTGACCGCCTGAAAGCTCGCATGGATAAGACTTGCCTTTAGTTTCGAGTCCCATTTTTTTCAAAAGCTCCTCACAGTTGGCTTTGGCTTCCGCTTTTGGCTGTTTAAGGACATGGAGAGGTGCTTCCATTATATTCTGATTTACAGAAAAGTGCGGAAAAAGGTTGAAATTCTGGAACACAAGACCTATTTTCAGGCGGATATCCCTGAGGGTCTTAGAGGGTGCATACACTGCCTTGCCGTTTTCCGTGTGGAACATATTCACGCCGTCAACGTTTATCTCTCCGCCGTCTGCTTTTTCAAGCTGGTTTATACAGCGCAGAAGCGTTGATTTACCGCTTCCTGACGGACCTATTATTGCGACTACCTCGCCCACCTCAACGTTAAAAGAAATATCTTTGAGCACCCTAAGGCTGTCAAAGCTTTTGGAAATATTTTTCACTTCAAGAATAGCCATATGAGTTCTCCTTATTTATAATAGTCGAATTTCTTTTCGATAACGGCAAATGCCACCGTCACGATAGCGTTGAGTACGAAATAGAATGCGCCAGCGATAAAAAGCGGTGTTATTGAGCTATACAGGTTCATTTGCTGTTTTGCCTTCATTGTTATCTCAGCGAATGCGATAACGTTTGCGAGAGAGGTATCCTTTACAAGGACGATGACCTCATTCGATGTGGCAGGGATAACACGCTTTGTGACCTGCGGCAGGATTATTCTAAAAAAGGTCTGCATTTTTGTCATGCCGAGCATTGAAGCCGCTTCGTACTGTCCCTTTGGGATAGCCTCGATACCGCCTCTGAATATCTCTGCGAAATACGCCGCATAGTTAAGGACAAATGCTGTAACAAGGGCGATAAACATATAGTTCTCGTTGTTTTTTATATTGGTAAGCACGTCATATACACCGCCTGTTTTACCCTGTTTTGCAGCACTTGCGATAATAAGCGGTACTGCATAGTAGATAGCGATTATCTGAAGCATGAGCGGCGTGCCACGCATGACAAGTATATAGAGATTTGTCAGCCACGAGATAGGCTTAAAGCGGCATTTTTTCAGCATTGTCACAAGCACTCCCACAGGTATTGAAAGCACGATGGTCCATGCGAAAAGCTTCAGGGTATTAGGCAGGAACTCCAGCAGGATCTCCGTGACCTTTTTTACTTCCTCAAAAGTCATAAATATTCATTCCTTAACAAAATATTACGATAACACGTCACCGTATCAGCGTATTAATACATTATACTACATATTTTGCGACTTGTCAAACAATTTAGTGAGGGATGAGGTTGAATGAGGAGTGAGGAGTGAGGAATGAAGGTATCGCCTGCGGCGATGATTTTTTTTATTGCGAACTGCGTTCGCACAATTAACTCACCAACGTTCTTATTAACTTACCTCTTGGAGTATCTCAAACCACAGCTATGCTAATTCCTCATTCCTAATTTCTAATTCCTCATTTGTCATTCCTCACTCCTCATTCCTCATTAGAGCGTTCCGCTCAGTTTTCTTCGTTCTTTAAAGCCAAAACCGCTTCACGGACTTTCGCCATAAGTTCCTCAGGGCTTTCCCCGTTTGGATATATCGGCTCGCCGTACACTACTTTGACCTTATATTTGCTCAGCCTTTTCCAGTTGAAAAGCCTTGGGAGCTTTCTGTCTGGCGGGAATATCTCGTGTCCGCCTTTGATGTAGGCTGGTACTATAGGTACATTGGCTTCGATAGCAAGGACGGCTGCACCGCTTTTGAACTTGCCCATTTCACCAGTTTTGCTTCTTGTACCCTCCGGGTGAACTAGCACACCCCATTTCTGTCCGAGCTTTTTACGCAGAGCCGCCATTGTTTCGTCTACTCTGCCGCCCCTGTCAACAGGCACCATACCGCCTATTCTTACTATAAGTCGGCTGGCTAAACTGCCGTTGAAAAGCTCTTTTTTCGCCATACAGCAGAATTTTGCAAAACGCTCGTATCTGAAATTCAGGGTGAGGAAGATAAAATCAAAATTTGAAACGTGATTTGCACAGATTATATAACCGTCCTTATCAGGTAGATTTTCCTCGTTGGTGACCCTGACCTCATAGAACGCCGTTACGAGATTTCTGTAAAAGCGGTAAATACGATAGTCTATCTTCTTCTTGTCCAGAGGATAGAGCATTGATCTCACTGTTTGCGGCTTTATGCGGTTTGGGTTTTGAACGAGGGCGATAAGCTTGCCCACTGTCATGTTTTTATCCATGCAGCCGTCAACACGCACACCACTGAACTCCTCTATCTCCAATGCAAGCTCGATAGCTGAGAGGGAGTCTATGGTGAACTCCTGCAAAAATTTTGTACTGAGCTTGACTTCATTCGGCTGAACGTGTGCTATTTTTGCCACGGCGTTTCTCACCATTGACGGGATATCCGACGGGTCGATACTATTTTTCGCCTGCTTTGTAAGGCTGTCAAGGTTATCCTCCATGACCATTTTCTTCAGCAGATAACGCTTTGGCTTGCCGATAGCTGTTCTTGGTATAGAATCCACAAAATGTATGCCGCTTAGTTTCATTGCCTGACCTGCGGAGGAGCTTATCTCTTTTAGCTTTTCTTCCGTCTGCTCACGCTTATCCTCAGCACAGACCACAAAGGCGTGCACCTCGTCATAGCTTCCCTCTTTCGCAGGCACTCCGCAGACCACAAGCTCGTCAACGCTCTCGATGCCCCTATAGACCTGTTCGATATCGTCAGGGGCGGCTTTTTTGCCTGTGGATAGGACGATATTTTCTTTACATCTGCCGAGAATGACGATATTTTTATGCTTATCGAACCTTGCAAGGTCTCCTGACTTGAACCAGCCGTCAGGATTGAAAGCTTCATCTGTGGACTTTTTGTCGCCATAGTAGCCTATCATCATATAAGGTGACTTTATGAGAAGCTCACCGCTGCGGTCGATTTTAACTTTTATATCAGGATATGGCTTACCGCAGGTATCAGCATAGACGTGCTTGCCATATGTGCCGATAGTTGGTATGCTCGTTTCGGTCGCACCGTAGTTGTTCACAATATTAAAGCCTGTGCCATAGAAGAAATCAAATGTATCCTTTGACATTGGCGAACCTGCGGAGCAGAGAAATCTAAGCTCGCCGCCCAAGGCTTTGTGTATCTTTGCGAAGATCTTTTTGCCGCTGTTTATGCCGTAGATCTTACGCTGATGAAGTGCAACAGGAAACATTTTCTTGAAAAGTGCTGAAGATACTTTGCTTGCGTTGATCTGCTGCATTATCTGGGTTTTCAAAAGCTCATAAACCTTTGGCACGCCCGGGAAAACTGTCGGCTTGAAGTTTTGAAAGCCTGCGGAAAGACCCTTTGCGGAGAGAGACTCAATAAAGCACACTGTTCCACCTGTGAGGAGAGGGGCTAAGACCTGTGCAAAAAGTCCATAGATATGGCTGTTTGGCAGGATTCCGAGATAGCGTTCGTTATCGGTTATGCCGTTGCACTGGCAGACCATTTTGCAGGAATTTATCTGAGAATCGTGGGTGTGCATGATGCCTGAGGCTGTCCTTGTCGTACCGCTTGAAAAGATTATCACTGCGATATCAGGGTCGCCTACTTCACCTTGGCGGAGTATATTTTCCCCTGAACCGTCAAGTCTGTCAAGCTGGTTTTGGATATCAAGAACAGGTATATTTTTCACGCTTGTAAGCTTCTTTGCCGCCTTTTGAGAAGCGACAACGCACACAGGCTGTGACTTTTTCACCAGTGCAACAAGCTCTGCCGCAGGAAGCGAATAATCCAAAAGAACGGCTGTGGCGTTTAGCTTTGCACAGGCGAGAAATGCGATATTCCACTCAGGTCTGCCCTCAGAGGCGATACAGACCCTATCCCCTGCCACAACGCCCATGGCTTTAAGGCGACAGCAAAAAACATCAGCCTGCTGCAAAGTTTGTCCGAATGTATATTCCGTTGTTTCACCCTCGTCGTTCATCATCACGAGAGCGGTCTTGCTATAGCGGTTTATTGCCGTTTTTCTAAATTCGTTATAAATGTTCATGGCAGTTTCCTTTCCGCACCTCAGACTTTCTGAGAGTTGCCCTTCATTGTATGTTCAAGTGCCTCGACAGCTTTTTCGGAGCTGTCAAGGAGGTTTTTGAGATTTTCCTCACCCAATGCGTCAACGAACACGCTGAAATATTTTTCAAGACGCTGCTGCTTTTCTTCAATGGACTTTTCACCTTTTGGGAGGAGTTTCACCTGAACACGGCGTTTATCCTCAGGGTCACGCACAAGGCTAACAAAGCCTTTTTTCTCCATTGCACTGAGCACTGACGTTGCTCGCTGACGTGATATCATAAGGTCACGGCTTATATCAGAGGGATAGACTATACCCTCGGCTGTGCTGAGATAGACTATCACTTTGCTTTCGCCCTGAAAAAGCTCTGCAAGGTCGTCCATATATCCTGTTTCAAAAAATCGTCTGAAAACTTCTCCAAAACGCTGGGCTGTTTTATCGTTCATTGTTATTCCTCCAAATGTCAAGGCGGTTGATTGTCAACACTGTTGATTATACACCCTGTTGATGAATTTGTCAAGTGCTATGGGCGGTATGGTACAAATGCCCTTGACAAAATGTCTATATCATACTATAATAATATGGTATAAATCTTTCGGCAAACGCCGAAACACCGAAAGGAGGATATGCTTTTCAAAGGTCGAAAGGCATGATCTGGATATGATAAAGGACGTACAGGAAAAAATTCTTCAGTTAAAGAAAGAAAACGATATTTGTATACTTGCGCACAGCTATCAGGCTAAGGAGATAGTAGAGATAGCAGATATTACGGGTGATTCATACAAGCTAAGCGTTGAGGCGCAGAAGGTCTCAAACAAAAACATACTTATGTGCGGAGTGCATTTTATGGCTGAGGCGGCAAAAATGCTCAACCCTGACAAGAACGTATATCTTGCAAATCCATCGGCAGGCTGTCCAATGGCAGAGCAAATGGAACCTGAGATGATAGAAATGATAAAGGCGCAGGAGCCTGACAGAAAGGTAGTATGCTACATAAACACCACAGCTGCACTCAAGAGGGTTTGCGACGTTTGCGTTACTTCCTCGTCTGCGGTGAAGATAGTAAAGAACATGGACGCTGACAAGATACTGTTCATTCCTGACTGCAATCTTGGTGCATTCGTAAAAAAAGCCTGTCCTGAAAAGGATATAATGCTTTTGCAGGGCGGATGTCCTGTTCATGCGTCGGTAACAAAGGCTGACATGATAGCGGCTAAGACGGCTCACCCTGATGCACTGGTGCTTTGTCACCCTGAGTGTATCCCTGCGGTAAGCGAAATGGCTGATTATGTTGGTTCAACTTCTGGAATAATGAATTTTGCGGCAGAGTCTGACGCAAAGGAGTTCATCATAGGCACTGAGATATCTATTGCGGAGCATTTGCAGTACAGATTCCCTGAGAAGGAGTTTTACGTACTCTCAAAGAAGATACTTTGTCCTAACATGAAGCTCACCACTCTTATGGACGTTTACAAGACCTGCGAGGGCATCGGCAACGGCGGTGGTTTTGAGATAAAAATGACAGACGAGGAGATAACCTCTGCAAGAAAATGTATCGACGAAATGATACGTCTTGGGGGCTGATATAATGGATAATTACACCATAAAGATCGCAAAAGGGCTTGCAAACAACGCAGACGCCAGACTCATAAGACAGCAGGTATTCGTTGAGGAGCAGGGCTTTGTGAACGAATTTGACGATATCGACCATGAGGCTTATCATGCTGTTATCTACACAGGAGGATATCCCATTGCAACAGGCAGGCTGTTTGACGAAAATGGCGAAGCGCACATTGGGCGTATCTGCGTGAGAAAGGCATATCGTGGCAGAGATCTTGGCAGAATGATAGTGGAAGCCCTTGAAAAGCAGGCTGAAAAAGTGGGCTACAAGGAAGTCGGCTTATCGGCGCAAACGAGAGTACAGCAATTTTATGAGAAGCTTGGCTACAGGGCATATGGTGATGTTTACAAGGACGAATACTGTCCGCACATTGCAATGAAAAAGACCCTTTCAGGGGAATAGATATGAAAAAGGACGACTTGGGGTCGTCCTTTTTTTTGTGGCGTTTAATGAACAAAACAGTTTGTGATTGAAACGAACGAGAGTGGCGGGACGTCGAGGGCGCCGTCCCCTACACAAAAAAATTGCGCCGCTCCCCTACATAAATGTATTGATAAAAAACGATAATAATATAAATTTTTGTAGGGGCGAACAGCGTCCGCCCGTTTACCGCAAGATTGCCCACCGCTCGCAAGATATCAATTCGCCCCACAAAAATTGCACATAATTTGCGCACACAAAAAAAGGACGGAATCGCTTCCGTCCTTGATTTTTTAGCTATTTACTGTTTCCATGATAGCGTCGATTATTTCAGGGAAATACCAGCCACCCTCGGATCTGTTGAGAAGTCCGAAGTTCTCACCGTTTCCTATTCTTGTGCCGTTATCCCACCAACAGCATGGTACGCCGTACTGCTTTGCGGTGCTGAGATAATCCTTTACACACTGAACTCTCGCTTCTGTATTAACCTTATTTACAGAGCCGAACTCACCGATTATTACAGGTATTCCCTTGCTGAGGAACACTTCATCTATATCGGTAAAGAGTGTTGTGATAGAAGAGTCGATACTTGTATACTGGTCTGTGCCTGCGGTATCAAGTGCAAATGAATATGGCAGATAAGCGTGGATAGAAACTATTATCTTATCGTCGCCCTGCGGAACTTCCAAAGCTTCCATGTTCTGCTTTGTTGATGATGCGGCATATGGTGTCACCATTATACATCTGTTAGGATTGTTTCCGCCAGAAGCACGGACAGTTTCAACAAACGCCTTTGCATACTGATTTACGACCTCTCTTGACTCAGCGTCGCCTATCCACTCGTTGCCCTCGCCTCTAAGTCTAGGTTCATTCACGCCCTCGAAAATGAGGTGCTCGTCATAACCCTGAAATCTGTCGCATATCTGTTTCCAGAGGGCTTTGAGCTGCTCTATATCCTTATCGGCACGGTCTTTCTTAGGCATATACCACTCCTCGTGGTGGGTGTTGAGGATAACGAACATTCCGTTGTCGATACCGTAATCGACAATTTCCTGAACTCTGTTCATCCATGCCTCGTCAACTGTATAGTTCTCGTCCATGTGAGTACCCCATGAAACAGGAAGTCTGAACACGTTGAAGCCTGCGTCCTTGACCTGGTCTATCATCAATTTTGTGGTTTCCACATTTCCCCATGAGGTTTCAGCGTCAACGCCTGAGCCGCCTGTGGAATCCATGGTATTGCCAAGACTCCAGCCCACTTTCATCTGAGCCACAAGGTCTTTTGCAGTGGTCACTGTCATAGGGTCATCGGTATGCTTCTGAGTATTTTCTGTAGCTGAAGAATCGTTTTCAGCCTTTGAGGAGCTGTCCGAACTGCCACAGGCTGTCATCATTGACACGCCCATTGCAAGGGAAAGCACTGCTGCAAGTAGTCTTTTGATTTTCATATTTTGGTTTTCCTTTCTCACCATATAAAATAATAACATTTATATCTGTCTCTTATACACATCTCCGAGCCCA
>ENA-UAIM01000041-UAIM01000041.1-human-gut-metagenome-genome-assembly--contig:-NODE-41-length-33430-cov-6.647311_pt1 | contig 33430 bp, 28 predicted proteins | sample MGYA00244418_ERZ654387 | MGnify/ENA primary metagenome ERZ654387 (study PRJEB26926, sample SAMN06165118) | human gut metagenome | biome: ENVO:00009003; feature: ENVO:2100002; material: ENVO:00002003... | reverse complement strand
TTGCGCTCCCGGTTTTGCAGCCGTGGAGCGTTTCACATTCCACCAGCAGCTCCGGACCTGCAGCGCGATGAATGCAGCCATCCACACCGCCGCCGCCCAAAAGAGAAGTATTGGCAGCATTGACGATTGCGTCAACGCTCATTTTTGTAATATCGTTTCTGATAATCTGTAAGGGCATTGCTTATTTCTCCCCCCTTCTGCCGCCTCGTTAGATATGCTTCTTTTTCAGTTCACGAATCAACATCTCAACCTGTACTCCTGTAAGGAATGGTGTTTTGATTGTCGATGCCCAATAAAAATTCCGCTTCAAAATTGTTTTAATCTCATTCGGAGAAAGAGCAGGCAATGCTTTAACATCTCCATTGAAATTTTCCGGCACAATCATTCTGACACTATGATATTTTTCATCACCCACTTCCGTTGGTGTGTCTGTAACTATCTGTCCAACTGCAATAATTCCTCATCCTTTGGAATAAAAAAGAGCATAGTCATCTTTGCGAAAGCTGTCGATATACCGTTTGGCATCTCCATATGCCGCTATTTTGTTTCCGAGAATCATCTCGGATTCATTTGTATCTGAATACGAGATATTCGTATCAAACATGATTCCTTTACACGCAGAAAACTTCAAACGATTATTTTCTATTTCTGTCAGAAACTTCACCCAGTATAAAACATTCTCCGGAATGATATGAGACTTATCCGGATTGATCGCAAATTCATAGATAACCGTTGGATCTGCTACTTTCACATTTGAATATTTCTGTGCATTCTGAACGTTTCCTTCTGTTGTAAGCAAATACACTTCACCATTCAGGCCGGAATAGTCATCTGTATTGAGATCAACATCACCCTTCTTTACCTGAATGTAAATATGCTTTCGGTTCAGGTCATTTGGATCAACCAAAACGCACTCATACTTTGGCGTAGCAATTTTATTTGTCGATGGAATGCAAACGTAACCTTTCGTATCATACAGCCACAGCGCAAGTAAATCCTCAACATCTTCCGGCTGAAGCAGGCTGTAAAAATGCTTCTCACATAACGAGAGGGCTGGATCGGGATAATTGAATAGATCCAGCGCTGAATCGTGGACACGGTTATACAACATCTGACTGTATTCTTCCACTCCATTTTTCTTAATTCTCTGGATGGTTGAACCCATAATAAATGATGTTGCCACAGCACCAGGAACAGATTCTTCATCTGCCTTATCTGTAGCTGGATACCAGTCTATATTGGTCAACTGATTCGCTGCATCCATCTGTACTGCATCTTCGCGAAACACCCAGGTACTGTTCGCCTTAACTCTCGCAATATAGTATTTCCCTTCATTTCTTGAGCGCATCCATAGGAGGTCTCCTTCTTTCACATCCTCTACCATGCGGCATACACTGTCGAATGATTTGTACTGAGTTCTTGCCAGATTACAGTAATCCAAAAATGTATGTATCCCAGAACGTTCTGCCTGGGTTAATTCACGAAGACTCCATCCCATTGCTGCGACATGATTTTTCAAGCAATAGTCGGCAACATTTGTGCCTCCTGTATTCACCTGTAATCTCCATACTGCCATCTTGTCTTCCTCTTTCTTTTTGTATTTAGAACTTTCTCATCATTCGCTTCGATATTATTATATATCTTCCAAACATAGAATGACAGATGCAATGTACATTATTATGCACACAGGGTGCCTGTATTTTGATACGCGCAAAAAAAAGCAGCGCAGGAAGATTTTTCTGCCCTGCACTGCATTCCATCATCTACTATTCTCTCTATTTTCTTCTCCCTGCTCATGCATCTGCTCTTTTTTCTGCTCGTCCTCTTTTAGGATTTCCTGCACAATCTTCTGTGCCACAAGCCAATCCTGCATTTCCGCTTTGGTCTCGCGGTACTCTGCATAGGAGCTTTTCTTTCGTTCCAGAAGCATTGAATACTCTGTGTTCAGCTCGCTGATGCGCGGGAGCTTTTTGTCAGAACCGTTCTCTTTCTTATAGGCATCAAACGCCTTTTTTGCTGCGCTGCGCAAGGCCAGCATATCCCGATGGGCTTCATAGAACTCCCGGTCGTAGCCGGATGCTTTATACGCAGCAAAAACATCTTTTGTCTTGGCATAATTGATTAGATGCTTCCTCAGTACCGACATTTCCGACATCCGTACCTCATCTGCTTTTACAGATTCCAGCAGCGCATCGCATTTTTCAGAAATTCCATCCGCCTTTTCCTTCAGCTCTGCATAGCTCTTGATTCCATGCTCTTCCATGAACATCATGGCTTTTGCCATCTGCTTCAGATTGAATACTTTCGCCCAACGCGCATATCCCGCGCCTTTGCCTGCTTGCATTTTGGCACGGACATCAATAAGGAACGACAGCTCTGCCTTTTGATGCACCTGTGCTGACCTTGCGCTTGTGCGGGTTTTCTCTGCAAATTTGCTTTTATGAACCACATTCCCAGCAATCACTTCGCAGAGTTCTTCGACCGAATATCCTTTGCCAAGAGAGCGGAAGCGGGCAAATCTGGCATGGCCTTTTCCCCGCAGTGCAGGCTGTTTTCCATCTTTATACTCGTACCCTGCTTCCTGCAAAATTCCAATCAGTTCCCGGAAGTCTTTCGGTTTTCTTGCCAATGCTGCATCAATGGCCTCGCAGATTTCATCCCGCTGCGATTTTTTCTCCGGGTATTCCGTTCTCTTCTGCCGCTCCCCATAGGGCTTCCGGATAATGACCGACAATCGGTGCTCCAGACAGATGATATCACTGAGCCTCGCCAGTGCAAGACCGGATAAGCGAAAATCCCGAAATTTTCTGGTGCAGTCTAATGTAGTCGAATTAAAAATAATGTGATTATGAATGTGCGCACGATCAACATGGGTAGCTACGATAAATGCGTGTTTTCCCTTGGTGAATCGCATGGCTGTCTCATACCCAACCTTGTTCGCTTCCTCCGGCGTGATTTCTCTGGGCTTAAAGGATTGCCGAATCTGATATGCAATCACATCATGCGCCTGGGTTCTACCGGTGATATGCTCATACTGCCGTTTGGAAAGCAGAAATTCTTCATCACAGGTCTTTGCATCACAGGCATACGCGCTGATATATTTTCCATCTTCCGTCTTTGCTGCATTCTCAGAATAATCAGTACGGTCAGCCAGACACTGCGCTACCGTCTTTCCTTTATTGATATGCAGCGCGATTAGTCTTGTAGCCGCCATTCCTTATTCCTCCATCTAAAAAGAGCCACCCAAAGGCAGCTCTTACCAATCCAATATTCTCATTTTAGCATCCGTTCTCGGTCATAAGCTCCCTGCAAATAAACGGCCTGCTTGATGATCTCTTCCATATCGAAATAGACACACATGATGCTTTCGTACAGCTTCCACACATTAGATTCGCTGCCGCCCACCATTTCCATCAGCTGGTCTTCCATCTTCGATTGCTCAGACTGTTTTTCCTGATAAGCAGTCTCATCCACAAAATGATTCTCTCCATCTGTTTCCTCGTACCGTAAATCATAATAATCTTTCATAAACTGAATATCCATCGAATCCCTCCTGAACTCAAATTGTCAAAACATCCTCTATGTGCTCACACAGCCGTTCCATCAGTTCCATGATGCCGCCCGCACCAACCGCAGCTGCAAACAGCCCCATCTCAATCAGGGTCAGCAGGAACACATCCGTCCAGCTCGCCCGAACCACAGAATAAATGCCGCAGCCAAGAACGAAAAGCATAACCGGCGAAAGTACCCACAGGGATAGCTGCATCAGCAGATTCCAGATAAAGCACAGAAACGCAACCGGCAGCAAGAGGATTTTCAGCACCAGCTTCAACAAAAAACATACGATCTTCATGGATTTCACCCCTTCGCTTTTCTTTTCATCTTCATTTTATCGTACCCGCTTGTCAAACACCACGATGTCAACAGGAAGACCTGCAAAAAATATGTAATGACACAGACTGTTTCATCTGTGCCATGTGCAATAGAAATTCCGCACGTTTGCGCCGTCATCGAATACCAGAAAGCCTCTTTAAGATCAGCTTTTGCATCTCCCAGAGTTCATCCAGTCGCTTCTGCAAATCCCGGATATCCTCCGCATAGATGCTTCCAGATTCATTGGCGCGTTTTGCGTACTGGTTCAGGTTGTTGCTGCATCGGCGAAGAAGGGTGGATACCTGCGCCACATCCGACAAATCAAGATTTACGCAGTACCCGTCCATCGCCATCTTTCTCATATAGGCACCGGTATTCCGAATACCCAATTCTTTCTGCTTTTCACGAATTCTCGCCAGCTCTTCCGGGTTTACCCGGACATTGATCCAGTGTTCCCGAACACTCATAGTGCCACCTCCTCATCATCTCGATGTGTCATCGGCGGAATGCGACCGGCACGGTCACGCAACTCTGCCAGGACAGACGGCTTTTCCGTTGTTTTTTCACGGTCAGGATCATCATTTCCACGGTCATCCATATTCAGCAGTGCGTCCAGTTCTGCCAGTCTTGCACTCTTTTCTGCCAGTTCAGCCTCCTGGGGGAACGGCTTTCCAAGCTCGGCCTGCGCAGCTTCCTGCTGGCTCCTAAGATTGTCCAGCTGCTGTTCCGCCTTCTCCAGCCTTGCAGGAATCCCGGCAAGAGCATTATCCAGACGCTGGATATTGCCCGCAGCACTGGTGCCGATGGGCACCCGGTGGGTCATCTCGCCTTTCAGTAGCACCTGATACTCTTTCTGGAAGCTATCAAATGACAACTCCATCTTGAAACCGCGATAGCTGCCAAGCGTCACCGGCTCCAAACTCTGATTGGCTTTACAGACCGCGAGGATTGCTTCACCGGCCTCTGCTTTTTCAGTAAAGCGTGTGTCATTTACCTCCATGCCGCAGAACCCTTCTTCCGGCAGCGGATGTGCCGCCACCGTCCGGATATCCGACTGAAAGCCCTTGATGAATCCCTGCGTTTTCTCAATCTCCGCAGGGAAATATTTCATCAGCTTATCCTCCAATCGGTACTGCTGGCTCTGATGGTCAGCTTTCAGCACCTTCAGCCTTGCAACATCTACATCCAAGTCCATTTTTTCCTTGATCTGCGGGTCTCCTGCACAAAGTGCCTTGATCTCTGCATAGGAAAGTGCCTGCTCATCCACATCATCACAGGAGCGAACCGGAGATTTGCTGGTCATGATCTGGCTGATGAACTTCTGCTTATTCTCCAGTGTCTGATAGAGGTAAGCGTCAAAAGTTCCTTCCGTCACATACTGATAAACCTGTACTTCCTTGTTGCGGTTTCCCTGACGGATGATACGACCATTTCGCTGGGTCATGTCCGCAGGCCGCCAGCCCACATCCAGATGATGCACGGCCACCAGTCTGTCCTGCACGTTCGTGCCTGCGCCCATTTTCTGTGTCGAACCTAACAACACCCGCACCTGTCCGGTACGGACTTTGGCAAACAGATCTTTCTTTTTTGCCTCGGTATCAGCATCATGGATAAATGCGATTTCTTCCTCCGGTACACCGGATTGAATAAGTTTGGCGCGGATATCCTCATAGACATTAAAGGTTCCATCGTTTTTCGGTGTGCTGAGGTCGCAGAACAGCAGCTGGGTCAGCTTGTCTGACTTTCCTTCTTCATAAATACGAAGCACATTCCGCACACAGGCGTTGAGCTTGCTGTTGGGGTCATCCGGCAGGAGTGGATTCATCAGCCGCTGATCCAGCCCCAGCTTTCTGCCATCCGATGTGATTTTCAGCATGTTATCGACCGACGGGTCTACCACACCGGAATGCACAGCCGCCGCCCGTTCCGAAAGCTCCGCCACCATCGCCTGCTGATGCTCCGAAGGCTGCACCACCACGGTTTCAAATTTTGCCTCCGGCACCGGCAGATGCAGCTGATCGGAAGTCTTGATATCTGCCACTTCCTTGAACATATTCATCAGCTCCGGCAGGTTGAAGAATTTTGCAAATCTTGTTCTTGCCCGGTATCCGGTTCCTTCCGGTGCCAGCTCAATGGCTGTGGTGGTCTCACCAAAGGTAGAAGCCCAGCTGTCGAAATGGGTCAGCCCTTTCTGCTGCAACGTGCCGTACTGGAGATACCGCATCATGGTGTAAAGCTCCGTCATGCTGTTGCTAACCGGGGTGCCAGTCGCAAAAATGATGCCGCGCCCGCCTGTCAGCTCGTCCATATACTGGCACTTCATAAACATATCCGAAGATTTCTGCGCTTCCGAAGTGGACAAGCCTGCAACATTGCGCATTTTTGTGTAGAGGAACAGATTCTTAAAGGCATGTGCTTCGTCTACGAACAGCCGGTCTACGCCCAGCTGCTCAAAGGTAATCACATCGTCTTTTCGGTCAGTTGCCCGGAGTTTCTCCAATCTCGCCTCCAATCCTTTCCGGGTCTTTTCCATCTGTTTAATGGAAAAACGTTCACCATTCTGGGATTTCATCTCAGCAATGGCGTTTTCGATTTCATCAATCTGGGCAGTCAAAATCCGCTCCTGCCGTTCTGCGGACACCGGAATTTTCTCAAACTGGGAATGCCCAATGATGACTGCATCGTAATCGCCAGTGGCAATTCGTGCGCAGAACTTCTTTCTGCGGGCGGTTTCAAAGTCCTTTTTGCTTGCCACCAGCAGTTTTGCACTCGGATACAGGCGCAGGAACTCATTTGCCCACTGAAGGGTTAAGTGATTCGGAACGACAAACATGGATTTCTGGCACAGCCCCAGCCGTTTTGCCTCCATAGCAGAAGCGGCCATCTCGAAAGTCTTGCCGGCACCCACTTCGTGGGCCAGCAGCGTATTGCCGCCGTACAGCACATGAGCAATGGCATTCTGCTGATGTTCCCGCAGCCGGATTTCCGGATTCATGCCGCCAAAGCGGATATGAGAACCATCGTACTCACGGGGACGAGTGCTGTTGAACAGCTCGTTATACTTTTCCACAAGTTCCGCGCGGCGATAAGGGTCTTTCCACACCCAGTTTTGGAACGCATCCTTAATGGCCTGCTGTTTCTGCTGGGCGAGGGTGGTCTCCTTTTTATTCAGAACCCGCTTCTGCTTGCCGTCTGCATCCTCCACGGTATCGTAGATACGAATATCCCGCAGATTCAGCGTATCCTCCAGAATCCGGTAGGCATTGGCACGGCTGGTGCCGTAGGTCATATAGGCATGGACATCATTCCGGCTCGGTGTACTCTTACCGGTGATCTGCCATTCTGCCGTCATGGGGGAGAATTTCACCTCGATGTTCCGGCGCAGATAGAACGGCGGTTCAAAGGTTTCTTCCATAAACTGCTGGATATAATCCCGATTGACCCATGTGGCACCAAGGCGCACATCAATCTCCGATGCATCCAGGTCTTTCGGCTGCGCCTTTCTCAGATACTCCATGTTCACCGCAAAAGCAGGGTCAGAAGCCGCAGCCAGTTCTGCCACGCGGAGCTTTTCCCGGACATTGCCGGACAGATATTCATCAGCCGTCACCCAGCCTGTTTCTTCACTGCCCTGCGTCATCGGGTCTTTGAAAATGACACCATGCAGTTCCTGCTGGATTTTTTCATATTCCCCCGGTGTACCTAAAAGCTCCGACATATAGGGCAAATCCACTCTGCCGCGCTCTCCGATGGAGATTGCCAGAGCCTCTGCCGGAGTATCTACGCTGGTAACAGCCCGTTCCGGTCGAATCGTCCGTTTGGTGAACATATCCGCCTTGGATTCCAGCCTGCCGTTTTCGTCTACGTTTTCCAGAGAGCAAAGCAGATAATAAGACGAATCTTCCGAAAAAGCCTGTGCATTTGCACGGGAATTGATAAGTCCATACTGATCGGCGAATCGGTCATAGGACACATTCAGTTCCCGCTGTTTCTGGGCAATCGCGTCCTCTGGGTAATCGTTCAGCTGGTAGTCGATCAGTTCCTGCACAATGGCACGAAGCTCCACCATGCCCTTGATCCTGCCGGTGGCTGTCGCAGAAAGGTCAGCTTTCCGCATGATGCTATTCTCACGGAAGTAGACATCCCCATCTACCACCGCATAGGAAAAGTTCTTTACATTGGGGTCTGCCGGAATGGTTTCGCCCTGCAAGGACAGTTCTTCCTCCGGTGCCAGCTCCTGCGCTTCATAGTGACCGCCGATATGCTGCACAGCCTCATGCAGCTGGTCTCCCAGATCCTCATCCGGAATCGGAATGACCGTACATTCTTCCTTGCCGTACTGGGTACTTTCTGTTGTAATCTCACCCAGCACCATTTCTGGGTGGTCAACAAAGTAGCTGTTGAGGGTTATTCCCTCCGATGTCAGCCCCAGATGCACCCAATCCGGTTCGATATCAATGGGATGGTCTCTCTTTTGCAGAAAAATGATATCCGACACTACATCTGTACCGGCATTGGCACGGAATGCGTTGTTAGGAAGTCGGATGGCTCCCAGTAGTTCTGCCCGCTGCGCCAGATACTTTCGTGCATCCGGATTCTTGGAATCCATCGTATAGCGGCTGGTAACAAAGGCCACGATGCCACCGGGACGAACCTGATCCAGTGCCTTGGCAAAGAAATAGTTGTGGATAGAAAATCCGAGTTTATCATAGGGCTTATCGCTGACACGATAGTTGCCAAAAGGCACATTGCCCACGGCCAGATCATAGAAGTCGCGGCGGTCGGTGGTTTCAAAGCCTGCCACCTTGATTTCTGCCTGCGGATACAGCTTCTGCGCAATACGCCCGGTGATAGAATCCAGTTCCACACCATACAACCTGCTTCCCAGCATGGAATCCGGCAGCATACCGAAGAAGTTGCCGACACCCATCGACGGTTCCAGAATATTGCCTTTCTCAAATCCCATACCGTCCAATGCTTCATAGATTGCACGGATCACGGTAGGGCTGGTGTAATGCGCATTCAGAGTCGAAGCCCTTGCTGCGGCATATTCTTCTTCCGTAAGAGCTGCTTTCAGCTCCTTATATTCGCCAGCCCAGGCAGTTTTCTCTGCATCAAAGGCATCTGCCAGTCCGCCCCAGCCGACATAATTGGCCAGCGTTTCCTGTTCCTCCGGTGTCGCATCCCTGTGCTGGTTTTCCAAGGTTTTCAGCGTATAGATGGCATCCATGTTGGCACGGAATTTCTGTTTAGGACTGCCTTCGCCGAGGTGAAAGCTGTTGATGCGGTAGTTCTCCGCATGTTTTGCTTCATGCCCTGCCCGGAACGCTTCTTCCTCAGCTGCATTAGAAAACGTTTGAACTCTCCCATCAATCACAGTTGTAATCGGGAGCTGATCCAACGCCTCATCCGACCATACAGTACCTGTATTCTCAATATCTTTTGACACTGCTTCTTTTTCCGGATTCAGATCAACCACCAGATTGTGCAGGTGAACATTTTCCTCATGCCCCAAAAGTCTTGCCAGATTTTCTTTGCTTTCCGAGCGGAAGATCGGATACACGGAATCCGGGTCCCGAAGCTCCACATCGAAAAGCCCGACTTTTTCAATCGTAAATGCTTTTCCGTCCAGATACAGCGTATCGCCAACACGATAATCCGGCTGCACCGGAGCTGCCGGTTCTGGCTGCACAGTTGCAGGCACTATTTCGGCCTCCATAGCTCTGCCGCGAATCTCCTGCAACGCCTCTGATGCACTCACATAATCAGCAAATGTCTGCACTTTTCCGTCCGAATATCCGTAATACTCTTCTTTGACATAATCCCAGATGGCAAACGCATCTTTAGAATCCGGGAAGTTCTCGCCGGTCATCGTGACTACAAATCGTTCATTCGGTACATAGCCTGACTCTCTGGCAAGTTCTCTGGCGTGTTCCTGCATTTCCAGCACCAGCGGATCTGTCTCTGCTTGAGCCGGTTCCTGTGCTTCTTCGGATTCCACTTCCGGGAATGGAATGTCCTGCTGCAAATCCTGTTTGCTCTGCTCAACGTAGAGCCAGTCTTTGGCTTCCCGTTCCTGGACTTTTTCAATCAGCTGCTGCCGGTAAGTCTCCGCCTCCCATTCGCTGGTAAATTCCTCGCTGACACCATCCGGCTCCACATGAATGCCGCCCTGAATATCATCCCAGACCGCATAGCCATCGTCTGTCTCCATCACGGTAAACCGCTGGGGTGCCGCCAGTTCACTCCGGGCATAGACATCCGCAGCCGTATTCAGCATATTGTCCACATGCTCATTTCCGGTATCGTAGCGTTCCGGTGGCGTTGGAGGAAATACATGGGCGGCAGTGGGCATAGGAAGCGGCGCGCCATATTCCTGCTCCAGCTTCCGATACTCTTCCAGTTCCAGCGCAGTCAGATACTGACCATTTTCCACAAGCCGGTCTAACCGCTTATCCACCGCCGACCATGTGAGGCGCACTTCCCGGTCATGGTCATAATTGCGAAGCAAAATGCCTTTTCCGTCATAATCCGCAAAACCGCGACTGCCATCCATAAAGGTATAGCTGTGACCGCCAAGACCGTATTCCGCTTTCAGAAATGCAGCTCGTTCTTTCGCGTCCCCTTGCTGCTGATACAGCGCATAAATACGGATTTTTCCGCCCTCAAAATTAGAACCTGTCCGCAGCATCCGGTCGATTTCATCCTCAGAAATAACAAAAGCGGAGGGCTTTTCGCTCTCCGCTTCTCTGGCTGCATTCTCTGCCGCCGCATCAATTTTCTGAATCTGCTCTGCCTCGGACTGAAACAGGCTCATAAAGTTCAACTGTTGATAAGTTCCGTCAGAATAACTTCCTCTGCCTGCGCTTTCAGCATGTTCATGTGCTGCACCCAGGCTATCTGGTTCGATTTCTTGTCCGGTGCCGGATTCGCTTTCAGAAGCTCCGCCATCATCTGCTCCATCCGTGCGGTCGCGGTCTCCTGAATCTCCCACAGGTGCGGGTACAGCTTCTCGGTCAGGATCAGGTGATTGTACAGCAGCGTGTTGTTCTCCTGCAGGAACGCTCTGCGCATCCTCCCGTACTTGCCCAAGGGCTTCTGTTCCTGCACCGACAGCTGGATGTCCGGAATCAGGTAATCGCCGTTCTTCGTGTAATTCAGCTCCATCATAGTTTTGGCTCCTTTCTGCCTGCTTATCTCTTTCATAGGTTCGGATCGTGCGTTCAATTTTCCGGAAGATCTGGCTGGACATTTCGCTGACCGCAGTTCCCAGCACATTGGCAGCAGCCTGCGTATTAAAATCAAAGATGTCCAGAAAATCCTCGTGTTCAAAATAGTCATCTGCATTGCCCACCGTCCGGGTAAAGACGGAATATGCGATGCTGACAGCGGCAGCTCTCTTAAAGGAAGCTCCGATGTTGAGTTCATCATATCCTTCCAGATAGGAATCTGCAACGATGTCACTGATCTGCCTGCGTTTTTCCTCCCAGTAATCCCTTGCAAGGCGTTCTGCCGCTTCCATGATATGATTTTCCAGAGACCCAGCACCGGCAGGAACATCAAATGCTGCATCCAGTGCGCGAATGATTGGCTGCTCATGCTCCGCATTCATTTTCCAGAGCTGTACCGGTCGGGAATTCTTCCGTTCTCCGGTATCTGCCACATCAAATACATACCGCAGTTTCGGCTGCTCGCCGCGCATGTCCAAAAGAGCAATGCCCTTGGAGCCACGCTTCACATAGCGGTTCATCCGATCATTCCAGAGATCGTACTCTGCACAGGCCGTCGCTTCTGGTCTCTGCTTATAGATCATCAGCTGCTCCGCAAAAGGATACTTATAAAGCCGTGCGGATGTGGTCAGAAACGCTGTCCACTGCTCTTTGCTACCAGTGATCTGTGCCGCAGCTTCCTGCGCCATCTGCATATAATAAGCCGTTTTCGTCATCATCTATTTTTTCCTCCTCTCCTTTATTCGTCTGGATACAAATCCAGTGCCTCATATTCTGCATCCGTCATCTCTGCCAGTTTCGCCAGCAGCGAGGCCGTCCACCTGCGCAGGTTTCTATCTCTGCCGGTCAGACTTTTCTGCATCATCTGAAGCTCTGCAATCAGCCCTGTCCGTGTGCCAGGGCTGTAAAGCATCATGAGCATCCATTCGTCATCCGTAAAACGCATTTATAACTCCTTTTCTTCGCAGCACCTACGAGGCGGCGCAGGCGGCACCGCCTCCTGCTTTTCCTTCAGCTGATCCAGAACCGATGCTTTCTCCGCCGGTTCTTCCTTCTTTCCGTTATTGATTACGCCGTCAATCATACCGTAATCGTCTTCCATTGCCATTTCTGCGGCTTTCAGATAATTCTCCGGTTTCAAAAATCTGGGCAGCTCCTGGAAGCCGATGGAATCCACATAGTGACAGCTTACAACACCATTCTGCCGTAAAGCCACGATGTCAGACACAGAAAGACTATGCCCAGTAAAATCATCAGGGCGGGAAACATTGAATTTCGCATACAGTTCCTCCAACATCGTATTCTGATCCTTGTAGGGAAGCAGCGGAGCCGTATAAACCACTTCATAATGGTCAATATCCGGTTCCAGCCCCATCCGTTCCAGTTCGCGCATAGACGAAAAGCGTTCATATACCGTATCCTCGCTGCGGCGAAGCTGCAAAATCGCATACTGGTCGGTAGTACTGTCGAGAAATGCCATCATTCTTTCGTCCGGTGCCTGCGTTCCATGCACTTCATCCCATTTTTCAATTCTTGCCATCGTTCATTTCTCCCTTCTCCATAAACGGCAGGCCGTTTTCCTTTGCTTCCTGTCGCTGCTGTTCCCGCCGCTTTTCACTGTACGGCGGTCGGATACCAACACAGCGTTTCGGAATCGTATAAGTGACCGACCCATGCTCCCGGTGCTCCAAAATAAACTGCTCCGGATACTGTTTTCGCAGTTCCCGAAGCTTCTTAATCAGGCGGCTGTCATGGGTATAAATGCTGGCGGTATCCAGTTCATTATCAAAATTGATGACGGTTTCCTGCTCTGCCTTCGTAAGCTTGTATTTCATCGCTCTGCCTCCTTCGCCTTGGCAGCTTTCACCGGCGTATCCGTTCTGAAAGACAAATCCGAGAGTTTACCCAGCACAGATTCCCGTCTGCTGATTTCCGCTTCCTCTGCACGATCACAAAGTTCATCATAGTCAATCCGCGTCATGGTGCGGCCACCGAACCCATAATCCGAAAGAATCTGGTCTCTGGCTGCATTCATGCTGATTTCCGTGTTGTCAATCTGTCCACCGTCAATTTCCGTAAAGTCCTTATGATATAAGGTATAGTCGTAACCGTCCTCACAGGTCTGAATGGCAAGAAAGCCCTTGCTTCCCAAATCCCATGCACTGCGTTCTTCCGTAATCAGCGGCTCCGGGCGGCATGTACCACCGCCGCGTTCCAGCATTTCTGCCAGCTGACAGATGTGCAAAACATCATACCCCAGGCGCAAATGATATTCGTCCATATATTCGCAGCGAGCTGAGAACTTCCGGTTCGGATACTCGATCTCCACTGCACTGCCATCCGGAATTTTGAACCGATCCTCGTAGTTGCTGGTGATAAACCGGATATTTTTTGCATTCTCCAGCTCAGGATCAGCCTTTTTCATCTGCCAGAGAACCTTTCTGCCGCCGCGTACCTGCTCCAGCATCTCCGGAGCTACCGGCGCAACGGCAAGACCGTCAAGCTGGGGAATCTTCTGAAGTACTACCACCCTTGCGCTTTCTTCCAACGTAGAAGACGGCTGTTTATCCAACACATCCCAGCCAATGTGTCCCTCGGTGGTCTGCACCTTGCTGTCCATATCAAAACAATGGAATTCCACGCCGTCCTGCTTTTCCTGCAAGGAAAGCAGAGCGACATTATCCACCAGATAAGCTGCATTCATCATTTTCATGCTCATTTTTTACCTCCAAACTCCAGCTTAAATGCTGCTGCACCGTCCTCGCCGGTCTCTACATGAACGGTTGTGTCATAGTAACGATTGGACTTCCTGGAATAGCAATGGGTAAGCCGTGCTTTTCCACGATTTACCAGTTGCTTTGCCAGTTCCTCTGTCATCTGCTTTCCCAGTGTCTGAAAAAACCTGTTTTCCTTCCAGAGCGCAAATTTACAGCTCTTATCCCTGCAAAACCATCCTTTTGCCGTTTCGCAGACATCACTGCCGCAGGCGGGACAGGAACCAATGACCTTGCGTTCCGGCTGCATCAGCACATCGGCTCCTTTTACAGCCTCGTAGGTTTTAACAAGTCCGCTGACCATGCTGCTGATTTCGCCCATAAAGGCATCGCTGTCATACTCGCCGTGTTCTATTTTCAGCAGTTTTTCCTCCCAGTCTGCCGTCATGGATGGAGACTGAATCTGTTCCGGCACCACCGTCACCAGCGCATTTCCCTTGTCCGTAGAGCAAAGGTATCTCGTTTTCTTATCACCCCTACGCTCGATAAAGCCTTTCTGCACCAGTTTTTCGATGATGGCAGCGCGTGTAGCTGGTGTGCCGATGCCTTTTCGCTCTACACCAGCCGGAAATTCATCCGAGCTGGCACTCTCCATCGCTGAAAGCAGAAGATCTTCGGTAAATCTCTTAGGCGGGCTGGTCTTGCCCTCTTTCAGATCGACACCGGCAAGTTCCAGTGTCATGCCTTCCGAAAGCTCCGGAAGATCACCCGCCTCCGCATTCTTCTCAGCATCTTCAACCGGCTTTCCTGCATATTGCCTCCAGCCCATATCCGTGACTGTTTTGCCTTTCGTGCGGAACTTCTGACCGGCACACTCCGCTTCTACTATGGTTTCTGCATAGTGGCAGGGTGTTCCGACCGCACAAATCAGCCGCACCGCCAGCAGAGTAAGAATCGCTTGTTCTCCACTGGGAAGCGAGGAAATGTCATAACCCACCACTGTTTTTGTAGGGATAATGGCATGGTGATCGGTGACTTTCTTAGAATTGATGACCTGCGCTGCATTCACCGGTGCCGGTACATCTGCCTGAATCTGAAAGCTCTGCTGGATCACAGAAACAAGTTCCAGCACCAGCGGTGCCATATCATCCGTCAGATACCGGCTGTCGGTACGGGGATATGTCACGAGTTTCTTCTCGTACAGAGCCTGTGTGTAATCCAGGGTCTGCTGGGCAGTGAATCCCAGCTGCCGATTTGCTTCTCTCTGAAGCGATGTCAGATCAAACAAGGCCGGGGGCTTCTCTGATTTTTCTTTCTGCTCTACCTTGGTAATGATGGCACTTCCTGCCTGGCAACACTCTGCCACCAGTTTTTCTGCTTCTGCTTTTTCTTTCATTCGCTCACCGCCCGCTTGAAAATCCCGAAATTTTAATTCTGCCGAGTAGAACGGCTCCGGCTTGAACGCCCGGATTGCTGCATCCCGCATAACCACCATCGCAAGCGTTGGTGTCATCACGCGCCCCACATTCAGGGTCTGCCCATACAGACATGAAAAAAGCCGGGTGGCGTTGATTCCGACAATCCAGTCGGCTCGCTCCCGGCATAAAGCCGCCTCATATAAGGCATCATATTCTGTTCCCGGTCGGAGCTTCTGAAAGCCTTCCCGGATCGCACTGTCCTCCATCGAGGAAATCCAAAGTCGTTCCACCGGCTTTTTGCAGCCGCACTGATGGTAAACCAGCCGGAAAATCAGTTCTCCCTCACGCCCTGCATCGGTTGCACAGATCAGACTCTCCACATCTTTCCGCTGCATGAGCTTTTTCAGGATTCCGAACTGCTTTTTCGTGCTGGCAGATACCTGATACCGCCAATGATCCGGCAAAATCGGAAGATCATCATATCTCCACTTGGCATACTTTTCATCATAGGCTTCCGGCTGGGAAAGTTCCACCAGATGCCCCACACACCAGCTGACAAGGTAGCCATTGCCCTCCATATAACCGTCTCCGCGCTGATTTGCCCCGATCACCTTCGAGAGACTCATGGCAACCGAGGGCTTTTCCGCTAATACAAGCTTCATTCGATACTGCTCCTTTCGCAAAAAAATTAGCAGCCAGGCACCGAAGCGCATGACTGCTATGTAAGGAACGGTATTCTGTTTTAGGTCTACAAACTGGGGCTTTTATGATCTTGCCACAGCTTATCAGTCTATGCACGTCAACTGTTGAAACCGCCGTGTACCGAACGGTACGCACGGTGGTGTGAGAGGACGGCGGCTAGTCACCGCCTCCTACTCGCTTGTGCCCATGTTTCGGCCCTCCACATCATCACTCCGCGCATGCGTTGTGCCTCGCCGCAACGCATTCTGCCCCTCGCTGACTCATCGCCAGGCATCGCTGATGGTGTTCGTCTGCCCATCCTCACTTCTGCAGTATCTGCTTTTCGTTCTCCTGCACACGCCGCTCGAGCGCTGTATACTGCCGGAGCTCGTCCTCGGTAAATCCCCGGAACTTCGCCTGCTCGTAGTCACGCTCCGCGGCCGCGATATCCTGCAGCACCGCATCCGACGCCGGCAGCAGCTCGAGACGAATCTTCCGCGGCTCGCGTTTTTTCTTCGTCATTCCGTTCGCGTCTGCATCCTGTGCCTCGCCACGCTTTCCGAAAAGACCGGTCGCCTCGGCTATTTCCGCCGCTTCACGTCGTTTCCTCGGCACGTCGACCACTTCGAGCATCCCGCGTGAGACCAGCTTCTGCAGCGCGGCGCGCAGATCCCCGCGGCTCATATGCATCAGCTCCGCGAGATCCTTCCGGCTCAGCGCCTTTCCGGCATCCTTTCGATCAGTCGCCTCCACGGCATCTTCCCGCGCAGGCATCTGCGCTTCAGCCCCTCGAGTGAGCGCCTTTCCCGCGTCCTTCCGATACAGCAGCAGCGACAGCTCCGCCAGCGTCATATCATACTTCAGCGCCACCGACTCGAGATAGCGCTCGAGCAGCTTCCGGTCGCGGTACTTCTCCACGATGATCCCATCCTCCGAAATCACCTCCTGCAGCGCCTGGCTCCGCTCCTCACCGAGCTTCTGCGTCCCCGGAATCGTCGCCGGGAACACGAAACCATCCTTCGCCGCATCCACTAGAAAATGATAGACCTGCAGCCGCTTCCGCTCATACGCATCCTCATCCAGCACATGCTTGAAGAAGTCGTTGTAGCACTCGAACATCGCGAGTTTCATCTCCACCGTCCGCGCGAAGCTGATCTTCTGATTCACCAGCGAACCCTTCGTCTTCACATAATAGTAGACCGGCGTCCGCAGCGCATAGAACGTCGTCGCATAGCGCACATACTCGAGATTAAACAGAAAATCCTCGCACCAGCTGAGCTTCGCATCCATCCGGATCCCGTGCGCCTCCACAAGCGAGCGCCGGTACAGCTTATTCCACAGCACCCCATAGTAGTAGTCCGCCGGGTTCTCCATCATGAAGCCAACGAACGCTTCACGCCCGATCACCTGGTCCGCGTCGATATCCCCCTTCTGCGACACCATCTCTCCGACGACACGATAGAAATCCGCGATCACCATGTCGCAGCCCGTCTCCTCGGCCGCCCGCACCATCAGCTTCGTCGCATCCGCCGTCAGCCAGTCATCACTGTCCACGAACTGCAGAAACGTACCCCGCGCCCGCGCGATCGCCTGGTTTCGCGTATCCGACACCCCCGTATTCTCCTTATGCACGACCACCACGCGCGCATCCGCCCGCGCATATCCGTCGCAGATCTCCCCGGACCGATCCTTACTTCCATCATCCATGAGGATCAGCTCGAAATCCCGAAACTCCTGATTCAGAATACTGTCCACACAGCGCGCGAGACTCTTCTCCGCGTTATACACCGGCACGATGATACTGACCTTCGGCTCCATAGGCACCTCCATCAAAAAACTACTTCTAGTTGTACCATAAAACCCTCCCGTTGACACTCGTATATTTCTGCTCACTTTTCCCGGGCCAATGTCTCGGCCCTCCGCCTGCTCACTCCGCGCCCACGCGTCCGCACCCTCCACCTTCTCACGTCGCGTCCACCCATTCGCACTCGTTGCCTTTATCGCGCCCATGCCTCCGCCCACTACCTCCTCACGTCGCATCGAAGCACCAATTCCCTCATGAAAATGTCATATTACAGCATAAATTCGCTCATGAAAGTGTAATGAAGCACGGATTATTCCCTCATGAAAGTGGCAAAATACTGAAAAGAACGCTCATAAAAGTGGCAGAGCACGGAAATCTGAATGGTAAAATTCCGAGTTGTTGAGCTGTTCTTACTTTCTATTTTATCAGATATCGCCTACAGAGTCCATAGCTTCATAGCTCAAAACAGTTCACCCACCAACCATTTGGCTATGTAAAGGGGACGGCTTTTCAGCCGCCCCACCGGTCAACGCTGCGTTAATCAGACAGGTTCATCGTCCGATTCCGCTTCATAATCCTCGTTGACATCCACTTCTTCGTCCTCGTCACCATCATCCTCCGGCAGCTGGAGCGTATCTTCATCCTCATCGTGATAATCCGCATCCGGGTCCGGCTGATTTTTCTTGGACGCAGGCTTTACGCCCTTCATCTTGATATAGAGATAACCGCCGACACCGGCTGCACCGATCACAAACAGAAGCAGCATAATCATCGGAAGCGGAGACGATTTCTTCTGCTCGCTCTCTGTTTTCTGCTCTTCCGGTGCCGGTTCCGTCTCCTGCGGCTTTTCGGTTTCCGCAGGTTCCGTGACTTCCGGCTCCTTCTCCCGATACTTGGCAGCTTCCTCTTCATCCATCAGCGCAAGCAGATCGGCCTCGTCCACCATGTTCAGGAAATGCACATTCTGGTTGCCGTCTTTATCGCGGTCGATGATCAGATAAAAGGTGTTGCCCGCCTTTGTCACCAGCGTAATGAACTGCTGGCTGGATTTATCTTCTTCCTCACCGATATCGTCCACCAGCGTCATATTTCCTTCCGGAGTCAAAGCTGCACTGGATTTCGTCTCATCCTCGTATGACATTCCACTCTGCATCAGATCCAGAAACAGCTTCAGCGCATCTTCACTGAACATGCTGCTGTCTTTTGCAGAATCCGTGACATTCAGGTACTTTCCATGTGCATACCCGGTTTTGCCGTTGAAGTTTACCTTATACCAGTCACCGCATTTTTCGACAATCTCCACCGTATCGCCGGAATGCAGATATCCGATAATCTCCTGATCCATGCCGGGACCGGAACGAAAATGCAGACTGGTGATCCCCGGCACCACCGTACCAGTCTGCTTTTGGGACTTTTCGCTGCCGATATTGTATTCTTTGCCGCCCACCGTAACGATCAGGTTCCCATCCGCATCCGTAGAGACCTCATAGCCATCCGGCAGAACCTGCATGTCCGGGTCGATTTCGATGCTGTCGGTATTGTCCGTTTTCCCCGCATTTGTGCTTTCTGCTGCATCCGTCTCCTGTGCAGCGGTACTGACAGGCGTGTTCTTCTGCACATCATCGCCCGTATAGGCAAATGCAGTGGTCGTAAAGGTTCCTGCCGCCATCACGCTGGCAAGCAGCATTGCTATCATCTTTTTCATTCCATATCCTCCGTTTCTTTCTCATCCAGTTTCAGGTTCTCCGGGTTGGGAACCGCAGCCTGCGCCAGCTGAATGATGACTGCCAGCTGTTCCGGGGTCAGGCTCTGGGCATGTACCATTTCACAGATTTCGCTGTTTTCCTGCTCGTGGTACTTTCTGTCCCATTCCTTTCTGCGCTCCTCCCATTCATCGCGTTTCCTGCGGGCTTTCTCGCGCTCCGCAGCAATCTTTTCCAGTTTCAAGCTCATATCGTATCCTTTCCGGGCGAATAAACGCCCTATTTTTATCGAATTCTTCCCATGCAGTAGTAGTGCTGCCTCCAGTAGCTCGTCTCAATGGAAGCATAGGAAATTGGTGAGCCACAGTGGATCATCATCCCGTTGCCGACATAAATGCCCACATGGGATGCGCCACTGGTGTTGTAGGTTTTCTGGAAGAAGATCAGGTCTCCGGGCTTTGCCTCACTCTTCGGGATAATGTCGCATTTTCCCATCAGACCGTTGGCCGTCTGCCTGCCTACATTCCAGCCATTGCCGCAGTGGTTGATGACCCAGCTTACAAAACCGGAGCAGTCAAAACTGGTACTCGGCGAGCTGCCGCCCCAGACATAGGGATAACCGAGATATTTTTCTGCTTCGGTAATCATCTTTCGGAATTTTTCATCCGTCAGAGCCTCGCCCGGAATGTCGTAATCCTGGTATTCTCCGCTGGAACCTGCGCCATCCGGCGTTGCAAAGGCGATGCCTGCAAACAGGTCATCCCGATTGCCCCGGCACTCCAATGTGACTTCGTAGCGTTGCAGCTGGTCATCTGTAAGACCGGAATTTCTGGCAACATAGTCCACACCCCGATTGAGCAGCGTTACATTGAGGATTTTATACTCATACTGTACCGTTACCTGATATGTGTAGGTGTGCCCGGTTCCGGTGATTGGATTGTAGCGATAGCCCACACGGGTTTCTTTCCTTGTCCGGATTTCTACCTTCTCCTCCAACTTCAGCTCATACTGTGCTTCAAAAATACTCTGGAGCCGCGCCTGCACCTGGCTTCTCGTGTAGTTTTCAAATTCTACGGTCAGCAGAGATGCAAGCTCATAGGGATTGTGACCAATCTCTGCCAGATTGTAGTGATACTCGTCATAGCCCGGATGGTCGGTTTCAATGCGGTCGATTTGTTTGCGAAGTTTATCTTCCAGCTTGGTATAATCCGTCTCCACGCCTTTCAAATCTTCATCTTCTGCTGTATAGGAAGTCCCCAGCACCACATTGCCGCCGCCATTGATCAAGACGGAGCATGACGAAACCGACCCGGCAATCACCAAAACAAGCAGTCCCACGGCTGCGATACCGATGATGATATGCGAGTGGCTCTGCACAAACTGAAATGCCTTTTCCGTCATGCTGGCAGTGCCCTGCGCAGCTTTGGCTGTGCCAGCTGCTGTGTTCTCCGCTGCGGCTGCACCTGCCTTCGCAGCGGCATACTCTTTTTTGATGGCCTGCTTCTGCCGCCATCGGGAAAAGAGATTGGAACCAGCCTGCGGATCAGACTTCATGCGTTCCGCAAAGATGGAATCTACGGCATCTTTATTTGCCTTTTTCTCCAACCGCTCCAGCTTTTTGTACTGCCGCAGCTTTCTACCATATTGGAACCGGGAACCAGCACGGGCTGCACCTTCCACTGAGCCTTCGGTAAAATGCGCTGCCTCCACACCAGAATTATTATCCTGGTCGGCATTGCGCACACTCTGATGTGCCTTGGCTGAAAGTGCATCTGCCGCAAGATTTCCCGGCTTCTTTGGCTTTCCGCCTTTTTTCCCGGAAGCTGCTGCATTCTTTTTCGCTTTTACTTCCTGCTCTGATTTCAGCTTCTTACTGCGCATCTTAGCAAGATCGGCCTCGTGACGAATCTGCCTTCGGTGTTCCGCTTTTTTCTTGCCGCCGTCTCCCGTACTGCTATCTGCGGTTTTGCTTCTGGAATCGCGAAGGGTGTTCTCCGCACCCTCGCGCTCCTGCCGCAGCTTGTCTCCGAGATTCGGATTTTTCTTGCCAGCCATTGCTTACGCCTCCTTTGCTTCCTGAACTTCGGTTAATTTTGTCGTCATAATCCGGTACAGTTCCAGATCGGTCGGGAAACGATCAACGAACGGCAAAATCACATTTCCGTAGAACAGCAGTCCTTCGCCTTCGCCGGAGTGAGTCACATAGGACAGCTGGTGCGGGCTGATATTCAGCTGATCCGCCAGAATCTGACGGTCACCGGCTGCCTGATTCAGCATATAAATGAAGTCGCTGTTCTCAAAAATGTTCGTCACTTCGCGGGAAGAAAGCAGATCTTTTACGTTCTGGGTGATGCCGGTGGGAATACCACCCCATTTACGGAATCGCTTCCAGATTTCCACGCTGTAAGCCGCTGTCTGCTCTTCTTTCAAAAGCAGATGGAACTCGTCCATATAGTAGCGGGTGGCTTTACCGGCATTGCGGTTGGCGGTTACACGCCCCCAGACCTGATCCTGTACCACCAGCATACCGATCTTTTTCAGCTGCTTGCCCAGCTCCTTGATGTCATAGCAGACCAGCCGGTTATTGATATCTACGTTGGTGCGGTGGTTAAACAGGTTCAGCGAACCGGTCACATAGATTTCCAGTGCCGTTGCCACATGGTGTGCTTCCTTTTCATCCTGCCGGAGCAGTGCCTCGTACAAGTCCTGCAACACCGGCATGTTCTCCGGCACCGGATTCTCAAAATAGGTCTGGTAAATCTGATGAACACATCGGTCGATGACCGTCTTTTCTACCGGCTGCAAGCCTTCTTTTCCGCCCACGATCAGCTCACACAGGGACAGGATGAAATCTGCTTTCAGGGCAATCGGATTATCCTCTTCCGAATAGTTCGCATTGATGTCCATCGGGTTGATATACTGCGTGCTGGAAGGGCTGATTTTAATGACCTGCCCCTCAAATTTCTTCACCAGTGCCGTGTATTCGGCTTCAGGATCGCACACAATTACATCGTCATCCGTCACCAGGAACGCATTGGCGATTTCTCTCTTGGCAGAGAAGGATTTACCGGAACCGGGAGTACCCAGAATCAGCCCGTTGGGGTTTTTGAGCTTTTTCCGGTCAACCATAATCAGGTTGTTGGACAGAGCATTCAGCCCATAGTACAGAGCCTCTTTCCCGGTCTGAAACAGTTCCTGGGTGGTAAACGGAACGAAAATTGCCGTGCTGCTGGTAGTCATGCTGCGCTGAATCTCAATCAGGTTCTGTGCCAGCGGCAGACAGCTCATCAGCCCCTGCTCCTGTTGAAAGTCCAGACGGCGCAGGTTGCAGTTGTACTTCTGCGCGATACTGGAAGCTTGAAACACATTGGTTTCCAGCTCCTGCTCCGTCTCGCCGGTGTTCATTACCAGAAAGGTCAGCAGGAACATACGCTCATTCTGGCTCTGCAATTCCTTCAGCAGTGCCTTTGCGTCCTTGCCGTAAGTTGCCAAATCTGACGGAATGATGTCCATATCGTATCCGGAACGGACAGCTTTCTTCTGTTCCTCAATCTTGGAACGATCCAGCTCCGTAATGGTGTGCTTGATGGATTTGATTGCTTTATTCTGGTCTACCGACTGAATGTGCATAGTCACGATCTGGCTGGATTCCATATCCAGAAAATCCTTCAGCAGCTGATCCGACAGGTCGGAAGCCGTGATCTGAAGATAGGACATGGAGCCATACATCCCACCCATCTGAAAAATACGGTTCTTCGGAAAGGCAAAACCGGTCGGTGCAATAAAGTCCTTTACCGACAGCCCGCTCTCCGGCAACCACTTCCAATCGAAATTGAATCGGTCATGGTCACCCATGTGGAACATATCGTGCATCAGATGAAGCCGTTCCTTGCCGTTCAGCAATTTTGCCCGGACACCCAAGCGTTTGAAGTTGTTCATCAGGTCGATCTCGATGTGAATGAGCCTCGGCTTTGCCTGTTTCATGGATTCCGCCTCAATGCCAAACGTCAGGTACTTCGTCTTGGTCAGGCCGTTGTTGCCCTGGGCAAGCTGGCGGCGCAGCATGGTGCTGTACTCCGTGCGCACCGGATTGAAATGATCCTTCTGGTACGGGATACGCACCATCTTCTCAAAATTCGAGGCATCCGTAGCCATATTCATAAAAGAAAGCTCAAAGCGGATGCTGGAATCAAAGAAGTTCAGGAAGCTGCACCATTCCTCAAAGATAGCCGTCTGATCTTCCTGTTGTGCCAGCTGATAATTGATGTCCTGAAACTGGATGGTTTTGGTGTAGTAGTTGTCCGTCACACGGCAGATACCATCCGGGAACATCCGCTGAAAGGGAATGCTATCCTGAGCTGAGTGCGGAACCGTGCTGTCACCCCTTGCACGGTCAATCACCGTCTGCACCTGTTTTTGCTCTGCGGCTGACAGATGAGACGGCATTCGGATGTTATCCTGCTTTTTATTCTTCGCTGTCAGCTTTTCGAGAATTTTGAACAATGCGATTTACCTCCATTTCCACGTCTGCCTGCTGAACCAGCAGTGCATAGTAATTTTTTGTTTTGTAAGGCCGCGTTTTCGGCCTCTTGAACTTTGCCTCATAGAAGTGCTTTGCCACCACTTCCAGCGGCTGACCGTCTTTCTCGTACATGGCGAGAAAGAAAAGCGGCAGCATCACTGCCATCATGCCAAGTGCGGCAAGGCTCAGATTTCCGCTGGATTTGAGCAAAAAGAAAACCGGAACGCCAATCAGCGCACCGGCTCCAAAGCAGAGAATCTGCCGTTTGGTCAGGTTCATAAAGACCTTGGTTTTGACCTTTGAAAGGTCTCGCGGCACAGAAATATAAGATGCCATGACTCATTCCTCCTCTCTTAGTGCGCTGCAAACACGGATTTCGCGAGGCTTCCCGTCTTAAACAGCGTAAATGCCAGCAAAACCGTATAGCCCATAACGCCCCAAATGCTGCTGATGATGTTATCCGAAAAGGACAGGTTCTGAATCAGAACTGCATAGATGCCTACACAGATCATGATAAGAAAGCCTTGGAATCCCAGTGCAAACAGGGAACGCAGGTAGTTTTGACCGGTATGGCTCTGCTCATGGTTTCCAAAGGTTGCGAACGGAATCGGCGCAAGGCTCACCATGAGATATATTTCCACCATTCGGCCATACACGATGACAAAGATGATAGCCGACAACGCCAGCATCGTGACCTGAACCACAAAGGTCTGCAAATACAGTCCCAGCAGCGGTCCCAAGTCCATTCCTTCCAGTGTAGCCTGCATTGCTGTCAGGGTCGCATCACTGACGGACGTACTGCCGGAAATCAGACCGCCGCTTCGGGAGATCACTTGCTGCGCCACATCAAAGACAGCCATCGTGATATTGAATGTGTTCGAGATCAGGGTCACTGCCAGAAAGGTCTTAAAGACCCATTTGAAAAATGTCCACGTCTCGAAATTTGCCAGATTGTTATGCTCGATGAGCATCTGGATCAGCTCATAACAGGCGATGAATGTCAGCACCATTCCGGCAATGGGCAGGATCACGGATTCCGAGATGTTGCGGATCATAGAAAAGACCGCAGGTGAAAAGTTCGCCGGTGTGGTTCCCACATCGCCTGCGATCTGTCCAACCTGCTGGTTGACCGAATCGAACATCCCTGAAAGATTTCCCATGATACCGCTGATGATCATGCTCTTGAGCCAATCTGTGATCTGTTCAAGGATACTCTGCATGAGCCGCCTCCTTCCTTACGCAAACACACCGAACAGCTTCGCCATCCGGGACAGAAGCATGAACAGCTGTGAGAAAAGAGACAGTGCCGATGCAGTTGTAGTAAGAAACGCCATAGATTTGTCCTCCTGTAACTTGTCCGGCCTATCAGCCGGTGCGATTCTAAACTGCGGTTCTGCGCCAAACTTCCAACATGTGCACCTGCCGGAGAGCGCAGATAATAGCCAGCTGCGGATATTGCCTGCACCTGACTATGTAACAGGCAGCTTTCGCCGCCCGGTCGGAATCTTCGCTCCGACAGCTTTCGCTTAACCGAACAGACCGGAAAGCAGCGGCACCAGAGTCGTGCCGATCAGTGCCACGCCGCCGCCAGCCATCAGCTGCTTCATGCCCTGAGACTTGGCACCAGGGTTGTCGTTGCCGTAACCCTCCAGCAGGTTGATGGCTCCCCAGATACCGAGACCGGCACCCAGTGCGATAACGAGAGTCTGAAGAACGGTTACTGCGCTATTGAAAAATGCCATAAATGTGTACCTCCTTGTACGATGCGCCCTTGTGGGCTGATGAATAGTGATTTTCCATCTGCATGTGCACCTGCAAATGGGCAAACATATAGCCAGATTTCCAATCCCAATCAGAAACCTGGCTATGTAAAGAGGCGGCAGCTCGCCGCCCCTTCTTATTCTGTTGCCAACAGCACACCTATGACATCTTCGTCACCGGAACGAACTTACTTGGCATGATCTGCATCAACCACTTCGTACTTATCACCGGGCTTGAGTTTCAGCCGATGGTCAAGAAACGCCTCGATGCTGAACGTGTTTTTCTTATCAGCACCGGCAGTGAGCTTGTAGTTCGGATGCTGGGTCAGATCATATTTATCTGACTTGAACGGTCTCACACCGCGCAGCTGCAAAATGCACTTACCGCCATCCAACACAGACAGTTCATCCACCGAGGCCAGGTCATGCCCGACTTTTTGGTAATTGGTGCCGTAGGATGGGCTATTACCTCTGGTATCGGAAGTGTTGTACAGATCAATCGTTTCTTTCCCCAGTGCCTGATTCAGCTCTTTCAGCGTAGTCGGCTCCGAACCGCCAAGAAAAATACGGGAATCCATATTGCCGATGATGGTATCGGCATTGTCCTTGTAGATTGCCTTCAACTGGCTCTGTGCCTGAAGCACCAGACACGCCGAGATTTCTCTTGATCGGATGGTGGCTACCAGCTTTTCCAGATTCGGAATCTGACCAATGTTCGCACACTCATCAATCAGGCAGCGCACATGCACCGGCAGTCTGCCGCCGTAAACATCATCCGCTTTTTCGCACAGCAGGTTAAACAGCTGTGTGTAAATCATGGAAATCAGGAAATTAAAAGTCGGGTCTGTATCGCTCATAATGAGGAACAGAGCCGTTTTCTTATCTCCCACCGTATCCAGCGACAGCTCATCGTACATAGTGATATCACGGACTTCCTCAATATCGAAGGGAGCAAGACGTGCGCCGCAGCTCACCAGAATCGACTTTAAGGTCTTGCCCGCCGCCAGCTTGAACTTGGCATATTGGCGGACAGCAAAGTGGTTCGGTTTTTTCTTTTTCAGAGCTTCAAACATCTGATCCACTGGATTCTGAAAGGTTTCATCATCCTCGCGTACTTCCATCGCATTCAGGAATTCAATCAGCGTTGCAAAGTTCTGCTCTTCCAGCGGTGCCTCATAGTGGATATAACCAATCAAAGCACAATACAGCAAGGTCTCTGCCTTCGTCCAGAATTCGTCACCGGCCTTGCCGTCCCCTTTGGTGTTGGCAATGAGGGTTGTGGTCAGCTTCAAAATATCCTTTTCGCTGTGAATATACGCGAAGGGATTATAATGCATCGACTTTCTGAAATTGATAGTATTGAAAATCCGGATACTGTATCCGTTCTTCAAAAGGGCTTGGCCGCAGTCGATTACGATATCGCCTTTCGGGTCAGTGACCACATAGGAACTGTGGCATTGTAAAAGATTGGGTTTAAGCCAAAACCGGGTCTTGCCGCTGCCGGAGCCGCCCACCACCAGCACGTTTTTGTTTCGGGCATTTGCCGGATTCTTCGGGCGGTTGCCCATCATCAGCCGCTCCGTCCGGGTCAGAATCACATTGTTTGCAAACACTGGATCTTCAAACGGTTCGATGTCTTTCTGCGTACCCCAACGAGCAGAGCCATACTCCATGCCATGGCGATATTTCTTGGCATTTTTGCCTTTCAGGTACACAGCAAGCCGCAAACCCGCTCCGCAGCACACACCAATCAGCAAATCCATCGGATGCAAACTTGGCATCGGATTGGAAAAGGCTGCACCCAGGGCAGAAAGAAAGCCGAGGAGCTTTTCAGACATGTCTGCGCCCTCGGCAATTCTCCACGCTTCTCCCAGATTGGTACATACAAGACCGGCAATGAAGTACGGCAGGTTCAGGAGCAGCTGCTTCTTTGTCTTATTACTCATAGATCACGCTCCTGACTTTTGTGGCGAACCTTATCCGGAAGAATTGCAGCAACCAGCTCTTTGAGCTTGTTAAGCTGCTCCAGAACACTCGGTTTTTCCTTTGTTTTCAGCTTTCGGTTGGTGAATTCCTCAAAAGCGGAAGTCAGTGCATCCGCATCCTTCGCCTTAAAGAACACCGTGTACTTGGGTGGCATTACATTTTGGTCTTTCGTAATGGCATAATCCACACCATATTTCCGTGCCACCTGTTCAAAGCCTTTCAAATCCGTTTTCTCAATGGGGATACTGCTGACTCCCTGATTCTGACCGATCAGTTCTTTGATGCTCTGCTTTCCAACCGGCAGCTGCGCTGTTTTCTGAGCCACCTTTGCCTGATGGTGCCGTTTCCACGCATTATAGCCATTCACGATGGTGCGAAAGGTCAATTTCGTGGTGCTGATTGCCAGATTGACGGTACGATTTTCAACTTCTTCCTGCATGAATCTCCGCCTCCTTCCTTACAAACTGTCCCGGTCCGGTGCAGGTTTGCTCTTTTCTTGGGGCTTTGCAGCCTTTTCCTCCATCTTCTTCACCATGTCATCCGGAACCGGAATCGCCATGATGCTGCGACCCATACGAACGAACATCTGGGGCTGATGGAACTGTTCCTCAAATTTCTGTATCTGCTCCGAAGTCAGAGAACCAAAGTCATCCTCTGTCAGCCCTACCACCAGAAAATCACCGGCATAAATGTCCTGCATATCCCCGTCTTCGGTGTAAATCGCACGGTTCAGCGGCAGACCATTGATTTTGCCGGATTCATTCAGAATAATGGCCACTTCATCCTCAAATGGATAGGTGACTTCAATATCGCCGCCGACCATGGCCTGCAAATCTTCCAGCTCCGTGCCAACACTGATTTTCTTCGGATAGGCATTGGGCTGTACCAGCAGCACATCCATTGTCCTGGTCTCTGCCAATTCATGTTCTCCAACGGTCTTGAAATCCACACCAGTGAAATCGCCGGAATCCAGAACATAGTCCTGATTGTTCCACGCCTGCGTCACCATGCGTTCCGCATCTTCCTGTGAGGCAGCTTCCACGGAAACCTTTCTCTGGAGAGTCTCTGTAATCTCCACATCAAATTTCTTCATAGGCACCTCCTTAGATCAGGCGCAGTGCCGGAACCAACTCGCCGCCAATGGAAACCACCGTCAGGTTCTCGTTCACATAGTCGATGGTGCGTTCCAGCGTAAACAGATTGATGCTGCATTCGTTGCCGTTCTGGTCGATTTCCGAAACCTCCGCAGCTCCCAACAGATAGCGGGTTCTGTCAGTCTCGATCACATCGCTCTTATCATAATGGAGAAGCAGTTCCCCATCTGCCACCAGATCAGCCTCCATCTCATCGTAAACATCCTCAAAGATGTCTCGACTGCCAGCCTCGGTCAGAAGTTCGCCGCCAGCCCCCGGCAGGATCACCATCACAATGCGTTCCTTCGGGTGATCTTCACGGATTGCCTCCAGCATCACCCAGTTATGAAGCATCGCAATGGACTTCTCAAACATGGAATCATCCATCGGATTCGGCTGCGATGCACCATTCGGGCAGTTCTTGCAATCCATGCTGCACACTGCGTTGTTCTGATTCTTCTTAAAGTTCATCATCATAAAAATCTCCTTCTCATCGTTCCATATCTCGTTGTTTACTTCGCTGCCACTTTTCCAGCAGCCGGATAATCGTGTCCTGCATCTGCTTCGGCGTATAGGATTTCGGGAAATACTTCCGAAGAACCTCGTTTTTAATCGTCACATGGTCAAGCTCATCCTTTTTGATTTCATTCATCACTTCACACATGGCATCCAAGGTACAGCCGCCCTCCTGCGAGAGCTTTTTCAGCCGCTGTGCCTGCGACAGGGATGGAGATGCCTGTGCATAGTCCATAGCCTCCAGAAATTCTTTCTGTTCAGACGGTTTCAGATAAGACAGCTCTACCGCCGGATTGAAGGCGATTTTCTTCTCATCCACCATATCCAGAATTTCGGGGATTAGGTTGGTAAGGCGGATAAACCGCTGTACATTGCGAGAACTATCTCCAGCCTGCTCTGCCACAATGTCTCTTGAAACCGTTCCAACCGACTTCTGGCCAACTTGGCCAGAAGTTAAATCTCCGCGTTCTCCCTGATGCTTCATTGCCTCCAACTTCATCTTGTAGGAAAACGCTCTCTCACTGGGAAGGATATTTTCCCGCTGCAAGTTGCTGTCCACCATAAAGATGATTGCTGCATCATCGTCCATTTCCTTGACGATGACCGGCACAGTCTCCAAACCTGCCAGCTGCGCCGCATGAAGTCTGCGGTGTCCTGAAAGAATTTCAAATCCGCCTTCCGGGTCAGGTCGGACAATCAGTGGTGATACCACACCGATCTGCTTGATGCTCTCTACGGTCTGTTCCATCAGCTCGTCATCCAGCACCTTAAAGGGATGCCCTTCAAAAGGATGCAGGTCAGAAAGCGGCATCTCCGTCCGCTTCTCCTTAGCCGCAGCGTCGGCAGCTGAGCCACTGCGGTTTTCTGTTGTAATACTGGTTTTTGCTTTTGCCATTCAGCTTCTTAACCTCCTTCCAGCGGTGATAGATGTCATTCTTACCTGCGAAAAACGCCTTTTTTGCCTTGCACTTCATAGATCAAGTACCTCCTTAACGACCTGCTGTTTTTCTTTTCCAATGCTTTTTCTGCGGTCCTCTCCGCTGATTCGCACCGGCGTACACATTTCCAGAATCCTGCTGTAAATCCGGGCGTATGCCACATCCTGCGGATTGCGGATTTCTGCAATTTTCAGATTGGTTGTGATAATGACCGGAAGCCCGGACTTATACCGCTCATCAATGACAGCGTAGACCTGCTCCAGCGCATATTCGGTGCTGCGCTCAATTCCCAGATCATCCAGAATCAGCAAAGAATAGTTGGAAAACGAAGCGATATACCGGTATCGTTCTTCCGAATACATGGCACCCATCTGGTTCAGGATTTTGGAGAAGTTCGTCATCAAAACCGGAATGCCCTGATCCAGCAGCGCATTTGCTATACATGCCGCCACAAAGGACTTTCCGGTTCCGACATCTCCCCATAACAAAAGGCCAAGGTTTTCATCCTTGACCTTTTTCCACTGCTCCACATAATGTTTTGCCATCTGGATGTCCTTGTTGTCTTCTGCAACGCCAAAATTCCATTCCAGAAGATGCTTTTCCTGAATCCCAGTTGCTTTCAGCTGCCTGATTTTACGCTGCCGCTCCACCAGTTCATCCTGGCGTTTCTTTTCCGCCATCGCTTCCTGCTGGCATCTGCAAAGGCAGGGAACAATCTTGTCTCTGCCCCAGAGCTTTACCCTGCACTGCACCGGAGTATGACAGTTCCGGCAATACAGCAGTCCGTCCACGCCCTGGTATTCCTGCTCTCCGGGTTCTTTCGGCGTAAAGAGCGAATCCAACGCCGCATTCAATACTTCAGGCACCATGTCGCTCATAGGCTGTCTCCTTCCTCAAATGTGTAGTCTGCCGGGTTATACTTCGGCTTTTCTCTCTTTGCCCAGCTCCGGATTGTGGCAAGGTGATTTTTGTAGCTCCTGCCGGTGGAAGCCATATACTCAGAGAGCCGTTCCACCCGCATCTGATAATCTCCTGGGAACTCCTGCCGGAGCTTGCCGTATTCCGTGTCAGAGAGAAGGACATTTTCGTATGAGCCATACCGGTGCTGGATTTCCTTCTTCTCTCTTTTATTGATTGTTTCAGTACTTGTTCTATTAGTACTTAATTGCGCGGGATTTTCCGTAACCGGTGTGTCCGTATCCGGATTTACCGTATACGGATTTTCCGTACACGGTGATTCCGAACACGGCTTTTTCCTTGGCATCTCATAGATCACATACTCCGCTCTGCCCATCCGACCGTTACTCTCACGCTGCTGGTTCCTTTCCAGATATCCAAGACGTTCCAGTTCTTTCAGAGCTGTAAGCACCCCATCTACGCCATCCGGTGTAATCGAAGATAATCCCCGTACCGAATAGTTCCATGTGTCCGGTAAACTAAGCAGCATAGAGAGAAGTCCTTTTCCTTTCAGGCTGAGACCCTGATCCCGCAGGTGGTAATTGCACATCGTTGTGTAATTGCTGTTTTTCTCAACCCTGAATACCGGCATGGTGCTCACCATCCTTTTTCGCAGGCTCCGTTTTTTTCTTCGGACATTTGCGCGGACGATCTTCGCTGTCCTCCCGTCGATGGTATTTGCCGGTATCCTGCATCATGCGTTCAAACGCCTGAAGGCGTCCCTCTGTAAAAAGCGTCATTCGATCACACCCCATTTCTTAAACAACTTGAAGAGATGATTCTTTCCCTTGCAGGTCACTCTCGTCTGCTGCACCAGTTTTCCACTTCTGCCGTAGCAATCCCGGACAATAAAATAGCCCCTTGCAGATTTGTCTGCAAAAGGCATCAGCCAGCCGCTTGGACTGCGGTACAGATAGCGGTGATCCAGTAAGAGAGCTACTGCCGTCTTCTCTGGGATTCCGATTTCCTTACAGAAATTCCGGATGCAGGTGCAGTCCTCCGAATTCACAAAGGTATCAAAGTAGTCTGCCTTGGGCTGTGCCGCATCAAGCTGTTTGCGGATACCTTCAAGCTGCTCCCTCTCGGCTACAAGCTCCTGCGCCAGGGTGTAGATGACCTCCGGGTGCTGAATCACCTGATCCAAAATGGAATCGCTCATATACACACCATGCTTTCGGATGGACGGGAGAACTTCATCAAACACCCAATGTTCAAATCGTTCTGCCGATGGCAGTTTGCTGTGAACGATCAGCCGGTAAACATCGCCTTCCGTGATAAAGGAGATTTCAACGACCTGCTCTCCAGCATCTCCATACTGATTCACCTTCTGAACGACCCCCTCGCGTTTCGTTAGGGGGCCTCTGCAATGGCGTTTCACTGCGGCGTAGGGATTCACATACCCCAACGCTTTCGCCACATCGCTTGCACAGAAGAAGGTCTTGCCCGCCTCTTGCAACACGCGGATCGAACCAAACTCCTGGTTCTCAAACACCTCCATCATCTGCCTTGACTGTCCGCCATGACTGCCCACATCGGTGTCATGGGTCTTCTGATTGAAATCCGTCATACCTGTTACCTCCTGCTCAAATTTGTCTCGCCGGATTTCGGGCGAAAAAAATAGAGCCTCGACCCATTCTCGTTTTCAAAGAATGAGCCAAGGCTCTATGTAACAGGATACCTGATATTAAATTTTTGCAGAATTCGTCAGAACTCGCCAAACGAACCTGACACTGTTTTTCATTCCGTTTCAGCCGGATTTTTGCCGAAAATCTGTCAAGGATATGGGGCTAATTTCCCCTCCAAAATGGCCTTCTGTAAACCCATTTTCCCACCCATTAGGCTCAAAAATAGGCCGTAAACCCATGGTAAACCCATCAAAATGGGTTAATTTGAAGTCAAATTTCCTCAAATTTCACCATCGGAATCAGGCGATTTCAGGCATAGAAAAAGCCCGGAAAATGGCGTATTTCCGGGCTTTTTTAGCATTATTAAGCTGTAGATTATCGCTTGCTGAACTGCGGAGCGCGACGAGCGGCTTTGAGGCCGTATTTCTTACGCTCCTTCATACGAGGATCGCGGGTCAGGAAGCCAGCCTTCTTCAGAACAGAACGATTCTCATCGCTCTGCTGCAGCAGGGCGCGGGACAGGCCGTGGCGGATAGCGCCAGCCCTGTCTCTTATACACATCTCCGAGCCC